>Ga0315278_10005739_pt1 | contig 11249 bp, 10 predicted proteins | sample YL17G06_0_MG_FD_203880 | JGI IMG/M metagenome (GOLD analysis project Ga0315278, IMG submission 203880) | Sediment microbial communities from Yellowstone Lake, YNP, Wyoming, USA - YL17G06_0 | ecosystem: Environmental > Aquatic > Freshwater > Lake > Sediment | place: USA: Wyoming | collected... | reverse complement strand
CACACCGGGACAAAATTGATTGATCAGATATTCGATCACATAGCGGGGGAATTCTTTCAAATCAGAAAGACGGGTACGTTTTTTCTCAACCACCAGACGATCAAATGCTTCACGGGCTTTATGTTGCAACATATTTTTTTATCCGCCAAAAAGTTTTTTAAGTTTTGCCTTTGCGGGATCCTCGGGTTCTGGAGCAGGGGTGACTATCACGTCTATTGTAGTCGAGCCTACTTCCTGATCGGCAAGCCAAGCTGATATTATCGCCTTGCTGTGGCCCGGTGCTGTCGGGTTGAACCGCATGGGCACAGTAATAGGCGTTGAAGACACACCGCTGACGACCGTCGATTCGAGATCGGTATTTGATGATTCCAGCCGAATGGGTGACGACACGACGCCATCTGCGGAAATACTAATGTCTATTCTGCCAGCTTGTCCTGCTATGGGAGTTTCCCGGATGTTGGCGATGAGATACACGGCTGTGGGTACATCGCGATGTCGTAAATACACAAGAGGCACCGCCATTTCAAAGAGAGTAAGCCCGCCATGTCGATAACCGGCTCCAGGCCGTCCTTTTCCTATTGCGCCCGCATCCCTCAGATAGTAGCCGGGCTTTGGAAAGACGAACCAGCCTTCCCTTTCATGTCGAAGAGTCTTTGCAGGGATCTGAAAGACATGTGCCGCATGTTCTCCCTCAATCTTACGTGAGACATAGGCAGATCGGTAGCCCACATCTTCTGCATGATCCAGATAGATGGGACGCCCCGTCTGCTGACGAACATGCCCGTGATCTGAAGTCAAGAAAATGACTGCCTCTTTCCCGGATTCCGTCAACACGGCCTTGACCTCTCGGAGCAAAGGTTTAAGGGCTTCTTGAATAGTATGCGGGTCCCAATCAACGTCATGGGCGAGGCGGTCGGCGAAGTCGAAAACCCCCGTGTAAGTGACACTGTCCTTTGATCGACACCCAAAGACCAGCCCCGGACGTTTTTCGGCAACATTCTCCAATGAAATTTTTGTTGCATGGAACCGTGACAGTTGATCTGCGAATAAATTCGATTCCGGGCCTGTTTTAGGAAGTTTTCCCGGCGACTGTCCGGCGAAAAAGGCGCGACGTGAAATAGAAGTTTCAGAAGGTAGACAGGCAAAGCCGATAGTCTCTTCGATAATATACTCTCGCTCCAAAGCCGGCCTGACTAACTGACGCCAGATATCAAGGCGCATGCTGTCAAATACGAGGATCACCGCTTTGCGAATTTCTCCGTGGGCGCCGCGTCTTCGAGGTCCAATAAATTGTTGATAAAAAAGATCGGTGGGCAAGATTTCGTTCGGTACGATTGTATTATATCGGGACTCCATCAACTTTCCAAAAAGATAGTCCAGATCCTGTCCCAGCTTTACTGCATTTCCTATCAAATCCCTGCATTCACGAACTTCTTTTTCCCATCTCTGTTCAAATCCTACAATGAGTTTCCATTGAGCCTTGGCAGGTCCTTCGATGTATCGAATCAGGCTGTCAAGTCGTCCCATGAGCTGATCTACTTTATAGAATTCTTTCTGATCGAAAATGTCTAAAAATTTCGCCGCTGTCTGGCTCTGAAGCGGGGTTAGTTGGAGGCGGTTGATGTCACGTTTTACATTATCGATGATGCCGGTAAGCTGCCGCTTCGTCTCCTGAAACTCAGGTACCAGCCTGTCCAGACGAAAGTCATCGCTGGGCTGCTGTTTTATGTCCGTCCCATAATGAGGGGGCTTTAATTCTTGAATGGCAAAGGGAACCAGAGAACGCAGTTTGTTTGAAAATCTTTCATTTTGAGCAAATATCCTGGCACGTTCCGGATCATCCAAATTCCATTGCGAATGGATGTATTTAATAAAATCTTTTCCCATGACGCGCTCAATCTCTGGAACTTCATCACTAATAAACCAGGAGGGGGTTTTAGTATATCGTTCAACCTGACAATCACGGTATGATGAAAGGGTAGAGGATAAAAAAGGCAAATGTCGGCCAGGAGTCTCGTCGTGTTGCCGTAAAAGGACAAGAGAGGTCAATGCCATTCGAGCCTTCTCCGCGTTCTCACCGAAGAGGTCTCCCATAGGCGGAGGAAGAGATTGCAAGCGACGACGGACAATATCATATTCTGCTTTATTGAAGAGGTTTTGGACAGATTGCCACCGCTCCCCAGAATGAAAAGCCAGCTCAAGGGCATCAAGAGAGCTGTTGACATCGAAAAGATTAACCCCCAATACAGCGCTGGCCCCCACCATGACCAGATCTTCCGTGGTCAATGTTCGACCTGTACGGCGAAATGTCTCATAGGCGCGAACAAAGCCCTGAGGATCGTCACGGGCCAGTTTTTCATATGGATAGATATTCACTTCAGCAGGCCAGCGGTCATCTCCTGTTACAAACGTTAAGAAATCACGGATTGTTGGTTTGAAAAGTGCCTCACGGGAAACGAGAGGTTTCCAATCAGGTGCAGATAGTGGACGCAGGTCAGACGGCTTTGCATCTTTCGGCAGAAGGTGTGGGTCATAAAGAGTATAGGATTGGTCTATGAGGATCAACTTCGTTGTCGATGAATCACGAACATCCAGCATCTGTCGTAACTGGAAGGCATTTTCCACGATGACAGTGTCATAACCTTTATAAGAGAGGTCGCTTTGTAAACCGGTTATTTCAGTTTCCTCCATTAGGCTGTATGGGTCCTCGACCCATACAATCCTATGGTGGCGTGCCAATACCTCAATTTGCTCAACTACCCATTCCGAAGGGTTCATTCATTTACCTTAAGTGCAGAGTTTATAAACAATGTTCTCCTTCTATCATTATTTTTGAGTACTGGCAATCCTATCGTCAATTTCATTTCGTATGAGATGTTACGCTGTTTGGTAGTCACAAGTTGTATCCGCTTGCAGTTAGGGGTTAATATCGCTTCATCGTAGAGATTGTTATTTACCATCTATTGCCAAATAAAAAATCCGCTCTCTTTTGAGTAATGAGGTTCCAGCATTTGTACCTTTCAAACCGAAGTCAATGAATTCGCGGGTATGGTTATGGCGTTGCTTTGAAGTCTAGGGTATCCTGTCTTTGACGTTCCTTGTGGCTTACAAGGAAGTTGTCCGTAATAAAAAAACCGATTACTGGTTTTTCATGATCGCCGAACCAACAGAAATATAAAAATAGCAAATGATTGCGCACGATGTCAATTTACCAGATTATTTATCCATAGAGCTTGTAGGTTCCCCATATGCCAAGGAATCCACCAATGGCACTTCCTATCAACGAAGCGGAAATTGAGTCAGCACCGAGCAGCATGGGTGCATACCCACCTGCTACTGAACCTATAACCATTCCAATCATGATAAACTTTTTTCTCGACATGGCATCCACTAAACTTCAATTTTACTGAACAGAGAAAGAAAAGCGATTTTCTACTAATTGCCCTCACTCACTTTACGGCCACCCTCCTCTTTAATTCCTTCCCCACTTTGAAAAACGGCAATTTCTTCGGTTTTACTTTTATGTTCTTTGCTGTCCCGGGATAGACGCCATCAAAGATAGGCTGATCGAGATGGCGAAACAATTCAGGGGATTGAGTTCCTGCCTCTGCTCAACAAGGATGCGGTGATGGAATAAAAGATAAACAAAGAAAAACTGTCTTGAATCTAAATTCATGGTATCCTGATAATCAATAATGGAGGGATGTTATGAATGCCCATGAAATGATCGAGACGAAACCGGAAGTAATGCTGGGGAAGCCCGTCATCAAAGGGACCAGGATTCCTGTCGACCTCATTGTAAGAAAATTGGGTGAAGGCGCCTCTTTTGAAGATTTACTCGATGGTTATCCCAATCTGTCGAGAGAAGCCATCCAGGCGGCGTTGATTTATGCCGCCGATATGATCCGCAATGAAACAACCATCTTCTTGAAGACAGGCACTACCGCTTGAATACAAAACCATTGAGATTTTTGACAGACGAAAGTTGTGATTTTTCCGTCATTCGCAATACCGACAAATATTACAGATCCGGAGGTCTGCGCTACATTACGTAATTTTTTGTCACTCAAGCTCGGAGATGATGCCCATCTTGACGTAAATGGGACGAACCTTTTTTCTTATGTGAGGAAGCTTCAGGGCAAAGAAGAGCGATCCGATAATGCAGGCCGAACCACTGACAATGAGGGTGTTGGGGGCGCCGATCAAGGACGCCAGTGCACCTGCAAAGAGGTTGCCGATTGGCGCCATGCCGATAATGGCCGTCGTATAAATGCTCATCACACGACCACGCTTATCCTCTTCCACGATGCTCTGCAGAATTGTGTTGCCCGATGCTATCTGTACGATCATCCCGAATCCGGTAAGAAACATCATGGACAGAGAAACTATGAGAATTTTGGAAAAGGAAAAGGCGATGATCCCCATACCAAAAATAACGGAAGCATATGCAATGAGTCGTCCCAGCCCCAGAATCGTCTGCCGCGACGCGAGATAGACGGAGCCTGTGAGGGCGCCGATACCCGATGCCGCCATGAGGAATCCCAACGTGTGAGGTCCGCCGTGGAGAATATCTTTCGCAAAAATGGGCATGAGGACAGCGTATGACATGCCCATGAAGCTCATCAATCCAAGCTGAAGAAGGATGTAACGGATCGGTGCAAATCCGAAGGCATAGGAATAACCCTCTTTCAAATCATGCCACAGACGAGATGTGTGCGCCGCCTTTTTTCTTTTCGGAACCTTTATCGCAAGGAGAGCCATGATTATGCCGACAAAGCTCAGCCCATTAATGAGAAAGCAGATGCCTTCACCCAAAAGCGCGATCAGTATTCCTGCAATAGCCGGTCCTATGAGCCGGGCACCGTTGAACATAAAAGAATTCAGGGCAATCGCATTTCCGAGGTCCTCCGCTTTATCTACTATTTCCACTATGAAGGACTGGCGAGTGGGCATATCGAAGGCATTGACCACGCCAATAGCGATACTCAGAGCAATAATCTGCCAGACATGTATCGTACCGGTGAGGGCAAGAAAGGCAAGGGTCAAGGCCTGGATCATGGAAAGCGTCTGAGTAGCAACCAGCATACGATGGCGATTCCATCTGTCCGCATATACGCCGGCAATAGACGCAAGCAGGAAGACAGGGATTTGACTGGAAAAACCTACGATGCCCAGGAGTAATGCCGAATTGGTGAGCCGGTAGACCAGCCAGCTCATGGCGATCTGCTGCATCCACGTTCCTATGAGAGAGATGCTTTGACCGCCAAAGAAGAGCCGGTAATTCTTGTGGTGCAATGCCCTGAGGATGAATTTAGCGGTGACCTCTTTGCTTGATCCGGATGCTTTCATCTCGCTTGATACATTATGCTACTTTGAATCTTGGATGCACGGTCCTTGCTTTTTGCCCCCTTTGATAAAGGGGGCTATAGGGGATTTCTGATAGTGGAATAAAATCCCCCCGACCCCCTTTTATAAAGGGGGCGAGAAGGAGAAAAGATTTCTCCCTTTAGTCGAAATGACAAGGAGGACTCGGAATGACATTTTTCCCTATTATGGCACAGTCTCAAAAGTGGGAATTTAGTGCATCTCCGTAGTGCAGACCTTCAGGTCTGCTGTATAGGCAGGACTAAAGTCCTGCACTACATTTATTATAAAGCCCCCTTTTATAAAGGGGGCGAGAAGGACAAAAGCCTCTTGCATGATAAGCGCGTGTTAACTTCATACTCCTGGAATTGACAAACTCTGGGAGTGCAGCGGCAGAGCCGCCGCTAAATCAGAACACAACGCCCATCAAAGCCAAAGCTGCGATGGCCGGGATAATCTCTGTGATCTCGCAACCGGCTCCCAGGGTATCACCCGTATATCCGCCAATCTTGCGAAAACAATAAACTGAAAACAGAGCCGCCATCAGTAGCGCAGAAAAACTTGCTGCGAGTCCCATCCAGTGTCCCGCAAGCCATCCCGCGGCAAGGAGAAACGCCGATGACCAAAGGACGTTTAGCCATGACTTGCCAACCCCGAAGGCCGTCGCCAGGCCGCCTTCGCGTCTGACATATGGAAGAGCCGTCATCATCACAACGAAAGAGCACCGCCCCGCCAGAGGCATGAGGACAATGATCCCGGGACGGAGAGGCGGGAAGAGTGAGATTAAGACAGAGATCTTCAGTACAATTACAAACACCACAGCGAGAACGCCCATGACGCCTGTCCGGCTGTCTCTCATGATTTCAAGAACCCGCTCACGCGGACGGGCGCTGAAGAATCCATCTGCTGTGTCCGCCAGGCCGTCCATGTGTAACCCCCCCGATATGGCTGTCATGGCAATCACGGTCATCACGCTTGCCGGCAGCGGGGGAAATATGAAGCGCATGACATGATCAAAAGCCGCGATGACAATGCCGATGAGCAAACCAACGACGGGGAAGAACGGCAGACATTTCTCGAGTTCCTTTTCTCCACCGGTGAAACTCTTTGGAAATGGGATGACTGTCAAAAACTGGATGGCTGCCAACAGGGGTTTCATTTGTCCGCCTTGGATACTGCCGCTTCCTCAAAGGTGGCCACTTCCGTAAGAATGCGAACGGCGGCTTCAACAAGATTCATGGATAAGGCCGCGCCTGTTCCTTCGCCGAGTCTCATATCCAGATCCAGGAGTGGTTTTTTCTCCAGGCAGTCGAGGGCTATCTGATGCCCCCTCTCCATGCTGCGATGGGAAGCGATCATGTATTCCCGGGCAGTGGGTGCCAACCGCGCGGCGATGAGTGCGCCGGCAGTGGATATGAATCCATCCACGAGGACGGGCTTTCTCATGTAGGCAGCGCCCAGGATTAAGCCGGCTATCCCGCCGATCTCAAATCCCCCGACCTTTGCGAGGACATCAAGGGCGTCGCCTGGGTCGGGCCTGTTCATCTCCAGGGCCTGTTCGATCATCGCATTCTTATGCACAAGCTGCGCATCATCAATGCCTGTGCCACGGCCTACAATCTCGGCAAGCGGTGATCCGCTGAATACGGCAATGATGGCGGCACTGGGCGAAGTGTTGCCGATCCCCATATCACCCGTACCGAAGATATCCGTCGATGGGCCCAGTTCGAGGGCCACCTCAATTCCCCCTTCGAGGGAGCGAATGGCCTCATTCCGGGACATGGCTGGCCCGGTGGCCATATTTCTTGTACCCGCTCCCGTCCGTTTGGAAATGATCTTCCCCGATTTGACGAGCGCACTCAGGTCACCGGCTACACCCATATCGACGACCACAACCTGTGCACCGACAAGCTTTGCCAGGGCATTGATGCCTGCGCCGCCCCGTACAAAGTTGTACACCATCTGAACCGTCACTTCCTGCGGATATTTGCTGACACCCGCTGCAACAATTCCATGATCACCCGCCATGGTGACCACAGTCTTGCGGCCTACGGGCGGCCTCATGGAACCCGTCATCCCCGCCAATTCTTCGGCCAGGTCCATCAAACGGCCCAACGCCCAGTGCGGCATAGTGAGCTGTTCAAGCCTTGCCCTCGCTTGGGCACGGGCATCCGCATCCTGGGGGACTATCTGTTTAATCGTCGATTCCAGCAATTTCATAAAAGTTTCTTTCCTTTAATATAGAGGGGAAGTCCGCTTACCATTAAAATGACAATGTCTGAGTGATTCGCCATGCGCTGATTGCATCGCCCTGCAAGATCCCGGAACAGTCGGGAGCTGGGATTTTCTGGCACGATGCCCATGCCCACTTCATTGGTCACAAAAATAACCGTGCCGGTAAGTTCGCTGCAGACTCCAAGGACATCCTCGCACCGTGAGCCAATCATATCTTCGTTGAGATGTTGCTTTTCTTGTTCTGCTTCATACATGAGATTATTGATCCATAAGGTAAGGCAGTCAACGAGGATCACCTCGCTTCCCTTTGACCTGCGGAGGGCGCCGGCAAGGTCTGTCACCTCTTCGATAGTTTGCCAGGATGTGAATTGACGGGCTTCTTTGTGCTTCCGTATGCGGTCTTCCATTTCCTTATCGATGACGGGACAGGTTGCAATATACGTCCGGGCGCCGGAAATAGATTCGGCGATACGCTGGGCGTACATGCTTTTACCGCTCCTGCTGCCCCCTGTTATGAAAATGATCTTTGCCATCCGATTCGACCTCTCCTTGTCATTTCGACTGAAAGGAGAAATCTTTTCTCCTTCTCACCCCCTTTATGAAAGGGGGTCGGGGGGATTTTATTCCACTATCAGAAATCCCCTGTAGCCCCCTTTGTCAAAGGGGGCTTTATAATAATGTAGTGCAGGACTTTAGTCCTGCTTATACAGCAGACCTGAAGGTCTGCACTACGGAGATGCACTAGATTCCCACTTTCGAGACTGTGTCATAATAGGAAAAAATGTCATTCCGAGTCCACCTTGTCATTTCGACCCCTCCTTGTCATTTCGACTGAAAGGAGAAATCTTTTCTTCTTCTCACCCCCTTTATGAAAGGGGGTCGGGGGGATTTTATTCCACTATCAGAAATCCCCTGTAGCCCCCTTTGTCAAAGGGGGCAAGAAGAGATGACAGTAACTCTAGACATAATTGCTGGTTTTATACAGTTATGCAATCAAGGTCTCAATTCTTGTGCCATAGGATAATAAAAAATCCACGAACCATTTTATTGATCCGTGGATGCCGTTTTTCATCTACGGTGCATTCAGCTTTGCCTGTACCGCGCACAGGCCGAAACTATCTTTGTTCCGCAGGCAGGTCTTCTGACTTCCGGATCTTTCTATTCGCCGCGCCTTCCCATCCTTTAGAGGAAAGTGGCTGATGCGGTTTTCGTCCCCGGTTACAGCGGCGGGCCCGTGGCGGATTTTCACCGCCTTCCCTAACGCCCTTGCGGGTTACCTGTGTTGGAGTGATGCGTAACACACGCATGCGAAGTTTGTCAAGAGAATCAATCCCATGGGTTTTATCTGATGCACAGGGGCCGAGTGCTTTCTTATTTCAGACGTTTTTGTCCATCCTCATTTGGACACGGCGATCATCGGTCTATTGACCCTTCCCCACTCATTCATAAACTGATCATAGGTAATTGATATTTCCCGGCCATAGCCGGGGTCTGCAAGTATGACTAATTTGTATACATCGTCATACCCTATTATTACTGCCATGTGACGTGTGCCTTCCCATTTCCCGGGTGCAATACGCCCGCATATTACGGGAACGCCTTTATCAATATAACTCTTGACAGCCTCAAGATCGCCCTCTTCATGGTAATCAACATTAAGTCCCGCCCTGCTCATGAAGCGGGCTACTGATCTTGTATCGAGCCCTTCTCCTTCCCTCACGGTACTTCTTCTTCGCGCATTTAAATTCTTGTAAATCGCATCCTGATCAACATCGAAGCCGTAATACTTAAAAACCATTTCCATGCTGGCAAAGGCACACCAATTGCGCTTCTGGAAGACCAGGGGAAAATTCTGCAACTTCTGTTGCGTTCTTGAAGTTATCCTGCCCGATTCTTTTTTTGGCTTTGGTTGTGGAGTAGTGACATTTTCTTCGGGCACTTCCAGTTTCACGCGAGGGGCTTCTTCCCTTGGCGCCGAATCTTCCACCTTCAGCCGTTTAGTCTCGTTGACACCTTGCGGCTGATCATCCGAGAAGTGCACTACCCCTTCTTTATCAACCCATCTGTAGATATCAGCAGAATGAACGGGCAGTGATATGCTTAGAACCAGAAGAATAATTATCGCTACGTTAAATTTGGCTCTCCTTTTAATTTCTGGCATTACTCCCAGACACCTCTTAACAATAATCGGCTCTTTTGGTAATTTGCTTTAGAACGTCAAATCAAGTAAAATAAGGCAAAGTGGTTCAATTCGGAAATATGAACCAACACACCAGGGTACAGAAAGTTTCCTGAATATGATTTTTCGCACAAACAACGAAATATATCCATATCACACAGGCCATCCGTTGACACTCAAGGAATCTTCGGACGAGCAAATCGAGGCCGTCTGCTCGAAAATACTTGAGGAAACGGAAACAGAAAAAAAGAAAGAATCAATCATTTGTAGAAACTGCAAGAACGAGATCACAACCATTGAATATAGCATTGCCGCAAACGGTCAACACGCACATATATTTACGAATCCTCTTGGAATAACATTCCATATCGGCTGCTTTTCGAGGGCATGGGGATGTTTCATCTTCGGCATCCCCACGTACGAGGCTACGTGGTTTGCGGGATTCACCTGGTGCATCGCTGTGTGTGCAAATTGCTTCACCCACCTGGGCTGGCATTACCAGTCCGGCAGGGAAAGTTTTTACGGTCTGATTATGGCCAACCTGCTCACGGATAACAAAATCCACTGAAGGTTCAGATATATGAGCCAAAGGCAGGCAAGCTCCGCGCCAGACCATCCATCATTGCATAAGCCAAATGGCCGCCTACGACGTCCGCCTGAAGATTCGGGCGTCCACGACAAGGGCACCCTGTTCATAGATAAGCACGGGGTTCAGATCAATCTGATCAATTTCTGGATTATCAATTACCAGTTTAGACACACCCTTCATGACTTCTATCAGCTTCTTCAAGTCTTTCGGGCGTTGGCCCCGGACACCGGCCAGCAGCGGATACCCGGTGATAGTCTGGATCGTATGACGCAATTCCTCTTCCGAAGCAGGGAGCAGGCAGAACTGCACATCCCTGTAAATTTCTGTAAAGATTCCCCCCAGGCCGAACATCAGAACAGGACCATACTGGGGATCCGTGAAAATTCCTACAATAACCTCCAGGCCGCCCGGCTCGGCCATGGGTGATACGGTTACCCCTTCGACGTGGGCACGGGGGGCGCGAGCGGCGGCGCTTGCCATAATTTCGTGATAGGCGGTACGTATTTCCTTATCGGTGGATAGATTAAGGCGTATACCGTCAACATCGCTCTTATGGGCTATGTCCGGCGAGGCTACCTTGAGCACCACGGGAGTGGCAAACGTGCGGGCCAATGCTGAGGCCTCCTCGGGCGATTTCGCCAGTCTCGCGGCGGCCACAGAAATGCCGGCTTCATCCAGCAATGCCACTGCCTCACCGGCGGGCATCAGTTGCAAACCTGAGGTCGATGCATGCGGCGAAGGGAGAAGCATGGAGCGGCTCTCAAACCGGAAGAACTGATGCAAGGCCTTGAGGCCGCGCTCCGGAGTGGGGAAGACCGGTATGCCTCGCTGGTGGATCAGAAGTCGCTCCTCTCTTTCGACATCGGCGCCGCCCAGGAAGAC
>Ga0315278_10005737_pt1 | contig 11252 bp, 9 predicted proteins | sample YL17G06_0_MG_FD_203880 | JGI IMG/M metagenome (GOLD analysis project Ga0315278, IMG submission 203880) | Sediment microbial communities from Yellowstone Lake, YNP, Wyoming, USA - YL17G06_0 | ecosystem: Environmental > Aquatic > Freshwater > Lake > Sediment | place: USA: Wyoming | collected... | reverse complement strand
CGGCCACACCAGCACCAACGACATGATGGCGCCCTTCGAGTATGCGCCCGACCATGGCAAGCCCTTCCCCGTCACCCTGCCCAACGACCAGCAACTCACCTTCGGCCAGCACTACAGCGGCAGCCCGTTCCTTGGCACCAGCGGCAACCTTCCTCCGGGCGACGTGGGTTTCAACCCGAATGGAGGCTACATGTTCATGTGGCACTCGCATAACGAGAAGGAAATCTGCAACAACAACATCTTCCCGGGCGGCATGCTGACCATGGCGATGATAGAGGCATACCCGATGTCGAATGGCGTGTATATGGTGCCCGGGCACTAATCCTAATGTCCTTTCTTGTGAACATACTGGAGACTATTATGAACTGGTCAAGTGCGACGCGGGCACTGCGGTTCCTCGCGGTGAGTATCTGCCTTGTGGCGACCGGCACAAGCTGGGGCGCCCTGACAGAACTGTACTTCAGGGCGGCGGTGACCACGAACACAATGGCGGACGGCAGGCTGGCAGTCATGTGGGGCTTCGCCCAGGACTCCAGCGCAGCCGTCCAAGACGGGGCCGCAACGGTGCCCGGCCCGGCAATCGCCCTGGGGCCGGGAAGCCAGGACTTGGTGATCCACCTCACGAACACGCTGCCGGAACCCGTGTCGCTCGTCATCCCCAGCCAGCAGGCTGTCATGGGCAATCCCGTGAGGAATCCGGACGGCCGTGTCCGCTCATTCACCCATGAGGTGCCGCCCGGTGGCGTGGCGGACTATGCCTGGTCGAATCTCCAGGCAGGCACCTTCCTCTACCACAGCGGGTCGCATCCCGCGATCCAGGTGCAGATGGGGCTCTACGGCTCGCTCGCGAAACTTTCCGGCGCGGGCATGGCATACGCATCCGTTTCCTTCGATTCCGAGGTGGCCCTGTTGTTCAGCGCTATAGATCCTGACCTGCACGATGCAGTGGCATCGGGCAATTACGGCCCGGGCATGCTGGTGTCCAGCACGCTCGTGTATCATCCCCAGTACTTCCTCATCAACGGCGTCTCGTACACCAACGGGCTCGCGCCTGTTCATGCGGGCCAGCCCAACGGCCGCATCCTCCTGCGCATCCTCAACGCGGACATTGATTACCATGTGCCCACGCTCGATGGCGCCTACGTCAAGCAGGTGGCTGAAGATGGCAACCAGATTCCCTATTCCTGCGAGGCTTACTCGATCCCGCTCCCGCCACTCAAGACGATAGATGCCGTGCTCCGGGTTTGCGAGACAAATACGTTCGCCCTATACGACCGAAGGCTCGGCCTCATGAACTCGACCAACGGCAGCGGCGGCATGCTTGTCTTCCTCGACGTGTCCGGCGCTCCACTGTCGCTTGGCGATCCTGTCTCCCAAGTCGCCATCTCGCTCTCGAACGACCATCAGCGCATCACTCTCACTTGGGCCAGTGCATCGCCAGCAACCGTCCTTGCCTGCACCAACCGCTACTATTCGGCCGATCCAGCCGACTGGTTCACGCTTGTTGAAGACGTTGTTCCGCCGTGGATACATGGAACGGCTGTAGCGACTCCCGCGTGCTACTACCGCGTCGCCAATGGCGGCTACACCAGCGATTACGATGTTGGCAAGTTTACGGTCAATGTCCGGCAGTCGGACGGCGCCGCGCCCATGGAGAACTGGATCGGCTGCCCGCTCGACCTGATCGATACGCTGGGCAATTCCGTTGCCTCGAAAACGTTTGACCAGATCATGCTCGACATGTGCGTGTCGGATGCGACGGTGGTGGGCAATCGCGACTTTGTCTACAGCCAGGACGGCATCGGCGGCCCGACCGTCAACGCCCGGCGCGCCAACGGTGTGTGGGCGAATATCGTGGGCGGCGTGCGTGCCACCAATTTCTTCACGGACCAGGGATACGTGGTGGTCATTTCCACCGCGCACACCGGGCCGGACAAGCCCCTGACATTTGTGGGCCGCGTGCCCACAAACGCCGTGCTCGTCGGCTCGATCCAGCAGTCCGACGGCGCGGCGCCGCGCGAGAACTGGGTGGCGTATCCCTATCCGGCCGGTGCGGTCACGTTTGATGCCGCCGGCCTCGCGGCCGTGGTGGTGGACGAGCCGATCGTTGGCAACCGCGATTATGTGTACAGCCAGGACGGTGTGGGCGGCGCCACGCTCAACGCCCGGCGCGGCAGCGGCGTCTGGGCAAATGTCGTCGGCGGCACCAATGCCACAAACCTCTTTGGCGGGCAGCAGTATATCATCACCATCACTCCCGCTCATTCAGGCATGGCAACCAACTGGCTCGTGCCCAAACCGTATTGACCTGTCATGCTAATTGCGAACAAGGTGACCACATGAAAAGCTCGATGAAACTCATCATGTCAGGAGTGGTGTGTGTGATGCTGTGCAGCCATGGCGCCCAGGCGCTCTTGACCGACTATGTATTCACGCAGGTGCCCGGCGAGGGCTGGACTAATGCACCCGGGCGTACCAACAGCCTGTGCCTCAACAGCGGCGTGTATGCCCCGGTCGGCTGCTACGTGCAGAAGATCCGGTGGAACCCGGGCAATACTGTCTTGCCGCCCACTACCAACATCTATGCCGGCGACACCAACAGTTTTTGTGACTACCCCTCGAACGCGGGCGGCAATGGCACGCCCCCGCAATCGGGCTGGTACACCTTTGTCGGTGATGACGACCTGGGCTGGTTTCTGTCCGATACGGGCCTGCCTGGCCGGCTTACGACCGCTGTCGACGGCGCCGGCTCCCAGTATGGTACCCTGCGCCTGTTCTCCGCCCCCACCGTCACCGGCGCCGTTTACTACGGCGACGTGCAACCCGAGCGGCTGTTGGCTGGCGGCGATGCATTCACCGCCAATCCTGTCCAGACCAAGGCCAGCCTGGTTAATCCCGCGCATAAACTCTCCTTCTCCGCCTATCCGACCGCCACTCCCAGCGCACTGCAGATGGTGACCGGGGCGGTCTCCGCCTCGACAAGCGGCGGCGACAACCAACTGCACTCATCCATGATCAAGGTTGAATGGCGCTTCAGCAACGCAACAACGTGGATCACCAGTCCGGGTGCCCTGGGCCCGAAGGGCGAGTTCTCCCTGGCAACCTCAGGCTACGAAGGCACGACAGCCGTCTATGTCCGCGCATGCATCAAGGACGCCTATTGCCAGCCCGGCCGGACGAATCTGCCGGCGACCACCTCGCACCTTGGCACCAGCGGCCTGGACACCATTAATGGGTATGGCCCGGTGTCGGTGACACTCATCCTGCCACCACCCTTCGTTGACATCACGAACAGTTCTTATTTCGTCGTGTATAACGTGACCAGTGCCTCGATTGGCGGATCGAACTCCAGCAGCGTCGTGTCGCTCTGGTGGAGCAACGGCCTTACCGGCGGCAACGGGACGCTTGCACCCGGAACACCGTGGTGGACGATCGGCTCCATCAGCCTGGGTGTCGGCGACAATGTCATCACGGTCTATGGCACCAATACCTCCGGTGTGCTCAGCAGTCACTCTGTCACAATCACGCGCGGCGGGCCGGACACGGGCACGCCCTTCGTCCTCACCACCAACACGCCTCCTCATTTCGTCTTCAATGTCGTGACCACGGTGTACCTTGCCGGCACCAACAACGGGAATGTCGTGGGTTCCATGTATTGGAGCAACCTTACCACGGGCACCGTTGGCCCGCTCGACCGCGCTTCATCGAGCAACACATGGTCCGCCACGGCCACCGGCCTCGCGGTGGGCGCAAACCATGTCCATGTCGCAGGCACCAATGTGTACGGCATCGAGGGCTTCGACAACGTCACGGTTGTCCGCCTCGATGCGGGCACGAATCCGCCCTACATTGACATCACCAACGGGCATAGCATCTTCATCTCCTACGACATCGCCAGCGCCACGTTCGGCGGCACGAACGACAATGTTGTGGGCACAATGTGGTGGAGCAACGTCACCACCCTCGCCGCCGGCTCATTCCCCGCAACCGACTCGTGGTCGCTTACCATCAATGGCCTCCCCGCGGGTGTCAACCAGGTCTACGTCTACGGCACCAATGCATCTGGCGGATTCGCATCGGAGTTCACCGACATCACGCGCGGCGGGCCGGGCACCGGCGTCCCGTTTGTCGATATCACCAACACGGTCTTCGAGGCAGACATCACGGCACCCTGCCTCCTCGCCGGCACCAACAACATTAACGTGGTGGGCTCCATGTGGATCTCCAACACGGCCAATGGCAGCGCGGCATCCTTCCCCGCATCCTTGTCCTGGACCTCGGTCGGAGTTGCTCTCGACCTCGTCACCAATCTCGTCCTGGTGTTTGGCAGCAACACCATGGGCAACGTGGTCAACGACTCCGTCGTCGTCATTGGCGTGCCTGAGTGCGGTGCCCTCGTCGGCATGGTGCTGATGGCAGCGCTGGTCATCCGGAAGCGTCGCATGAGATGACCCGCACGGCATGCATGGTGCTGATGGCGGCATTGGCCGTCGGGCTTTTGGCGACCTGTGCATCGCGGAATGTCGCGAAACCGGCCATGCAGCCCTGCGTGACCTCAGAGGTCGAGGCCGCAGTGCTGCGTGACCGATGGGGCATCGAGATCACGAGTATGCACCTTTCGATGCGTGGCCGCATGGTTGATTTCCGGTACAAGGTGCTCGATCCGGCCAAGGCAGCGACGCTGGCCAGGCGCGAGAACAAGCCGCAGTTGATCGACCAGGTCTCCGGCTCCATTCTTCTTGTGCCCAACACGCCCAAGCTCGGCCCGTTGCGCCAATCGGCCGCGCGGCTGAACAAAGGCAAAATCTACTTCGCCCTGTTCGGCAATACACGCTGCATTGTCAAGCCGGGCAGCAAGGTAACCGTGGTCATCGGCGAGTTCAGGGCCGAGAACCTGACGGTGCAGTAACCCAGTCCCCGTGGTAAAGGGGGAGACAGGGGCATAACGTTAACTTAACGCGACATCGTGTTGACGGCCAGACACGCGGCAAGACGCACTGTGGCCACGGGTTTCCCGTGGCATGTGTCCACGGCTTTGCCGTGGCAGACAGGACTCGACGGCATAGCCGTGGCCACTACGTTAACGCTTGTGACCCTCACTCCCCCTTTTCTGAGCGGGACGAGGAGAGGTGATGGTCGCGCTGAAGCCACGTGAGCAAATGACGGACAGAAATGGCACAGTCTTCCCCTTCGAGTCCCCCTTAGTAAAGGGGGAAGCAGGGGGTTGTGTCTTTCTTCCCACAAGACCAAGTGTCCCCAACCATTTCTTCATTCGCTTCCTGTGCCTGTATCTCATAATCCCCATGCTCACGGCCAGTCTATCCGCCGCTTCGCCAACGCTCTCAATCCCCTGCCGGTTTGATCTGCCTCAGCTCACATTGACTTCGGGCGCCTATGTCCATGTAGCCGTTCCCGGCTGTTCAACGCTTCAGCGCCGCGGCATGCCCCAGATGCCGTTCAGGACCGTGCAAGTTCCCCTCCCGCCCTGTGCACGCGTCACCGGCGTGTTTGTGCGCGCTGCCGCAGCGCCTGTTGTGCTTGACGGCACATGGGAAATTGACTATGGCCGCACTCCTCTGCCGCTTCGCCATCGCGTCTCGGTCACCCAGGCCGATTCTGACGCGCCTGATGCCGCGGTCTATACGTCACATGCGCGCCATCCGGCTCAACAGGCCGAGCTCGTGTCCGTTCAGCGAGAAGCGGGCAATGATTATGCCGTCATCCGCGTCTTCCCTCTCCAATTCGCACCTGCGGCGGGCCGGCTTGTCTTCTCGCCTTCACTCGACATCACGATCTTCATCGAGACCCCCGCCACTCTGACCAAACAGGCCTCATCACCCGCCGCAAAGACCGCCACCGGCTATCTGCTCGTTACCAGCTCGAACCTACTGGCCTCGTTCCAACCGCTCCTCGACTTCCATGCCGCCCGGGGACTTACAGTCCACTCGGAAACGATGGAGACCGTAGTGTCCAATTACGCCGGCCGTGACGCAGCCGAGAAACTGCGGAACTATATCCGCTTCGCCTACACCAACTGGGCTCTCACTTGCGTTCTCCTCGGCGGCGACATCAGTGTCATCCCTTGTCGCGGTGTTTATGCCCGGTGCGGCACGACCATTAACAACTCCATGCCGTCCGATCTGTATTTCGCCTGCCTCGATGGTTCATGGAACAGTGACAACGACAGCCTCTGGGCAGAACCGACTGATGGCGAAGGCGGTGGCGATGTTGACCTGCTTGCCGAAATCTTCGTCGGTCGCGCGCCGGTTGAGTCAGTTGCCGAAGCGACCCGGTTTGTTGACAAGACGATTCTGTTCAGCACCACGGCATGGAACCGGCTCTCCGCCTGTATCGCCGGAGAACACCTTGATCCTGCCAAGGGCTCTCTTCCCCAAGGCGGCGATGCGCTCGACCGCGAGCTGCCCGCATTCACCAATTCGCATCGCGTCGCAGGCTGGCTCGATGACCGACCGGCCGAAACCGAAACCTGGTGGGCTTCAAACGCAATTGCAGCACTCAACCTCGCGCCGCCGCTTGTGGCTCATTACGGTCATGCCGATGACGCCACGGTCATGCGCTTGTCAGTTCAGCATCTTGATGTGCTCTCGAACGAGTGCCCGTTCCTTTTGTACAGCACCGGCTGCGACGCGGGGTGGTTCGATAACTCATGGCTGCTCGACTGCATCGGCGAAGTGCTGATCGTCAGTAACCGCCACGCAGCAGTAGCGGCACTCCTCAACGCGCGTGAAGGATGGTACGATCCCGTGCAGGAATGGCTCTACAGCGGTGAGTTCCAGCAACACTTTTTCGACGGACTGCTCTTGAGCAACCGAACTGCCCTCGGCGCCGCTCACCAGCTCGCCAAGCACGAGATGATCGGAACCGTCGAGACAAACGGAATCAACATGACGTACCGCTGGTGCTATTTCGGGATCAATCTCCTGGGCGATCCGGCATTGATCATCGAGTCGCCTGTCCTTCCATTCGTGGACATGACCAACGGACCTATTCAGGCTCTCTTCACCGAACCGTTCTCTGTTGCCGGCACCAACAACACCGCAGTCTGCGGCAACCTATGGATCGTGAACGCGACAAACAACCAGTCCACCTCGTTCCCAGCCGCGATTTCATGGACGTCAACTGCCATCACTATCGCGCTTGGGCCGAATCACATCACCGTCTTCGGCACAAACTTTATCGGCGAGGTGTCAAGCGACTCGATCGAGGTGGTGGGCGTGCCCGAGGGCGTCGGAGGCTGCTGCATTGGATTGTTCCTTGTCCTGGCCTTCAGGAAGCCCAGCGTTTATACCGGGAGTTGAGGAACCTCGTCGCGAGCCCCTTGGTGGCGAGCATCTTCCGTGCGATAGTACACTTCCATCAGGGTGAGCCCGTGGGGCGGGACGACATCCGACCGCCGCTTCGGCTCCGCTCCGCTCACCAGCGCCGGCACCTGTTCGAGCCGCACATAGCCGCGGCCGACCGCACGCAGCATCCCCACCATCGAGCGGACCTGCTTGTACAGGAAGGCCGTGCCAAAGACATCTATGGTCAGCGCGCTGCCTTCCTCGCGCAGCTCGATGGCCGAGACCGTGCGGACGGTGGAATCGTAGACCTTGCCTGGATTGACCTGGAGGCCGCGGAAATCGAGCGTGCCGGTCATGAACTGCGCGGCCTGCCGCATCAGCCCAATGTCCATCGGGCGCGGGCTGTGCAAGTGATGGCGCCGGATGAACGGGTCGTCAATCTGCGCGCGCCACATGCGGTACTGGTACTGCTTTCCCGTTGCGCGTCGGCTGCTGAATCCGGGCTCTGCCTCGTCAACGCGCGTCACCACAACATCCTCGGGCAGCAGGCTGTTGATGCCGCGGAGCAGATGGTCGGTGGCGATGCCGGTCATGGTATGGAAATTGGCGACCTGGCCGCGGGCATGGACGCCCGCGTCCGTGCGGCTTGCCGCGGCAAGCGAGACGTGTTCGCACACCACGCGGCTCACCGCCGTTTCGAGCACGCCCTGGACCGTGCGGGTGCCCGCCTGGCTCTGCCAGCCGTGGAAGTCCGTCCCGTCATAGGCGACGGTCAGCCTGATGTTTCTTTGTGCCTGGTCAGTCATACTCTATAAAAGATCGTTCACTGCCTGGGAGGGTCGCAGGCCCCTGCGACCGATAAACCGTGGGCACGGAGGCCCGTGCCCCTCCCGCAGAAGGGGTCAATTTACATTATACCACAGATCATGGTATAATGTCATGTAACGACCGTTTTAACGCCGGGTACAACCCGGCCTGGACCAGGGAGCAGTCATGTGGCGATGCATCTCCTGCGGGAAGAGCATGCGTGATGACACCAGTTTCTGTGGTGTCTGCGGCGCGGCGCGCGCAAGCGAGCGGCCGATGCCGGCGCCGGGCGGACCGGCGGCACAAGCGATGCCGACTGAACAACCGATCGAGCCCGGGCAGGCGCCCGAGCCCCTGTCGGCCACAGAGCAGAGCCAGGAGCTGGACACCGAGCTGGTTGACCCCGTGGTCACCGCGGTTGAGCAGGCGCTCACCACGTCGCGCCAGGGCTCGGTCATTGGCCGGCTCGTCCTGTTTGTGGTTTCGCTGGTCCTGTTCTTCATCTACGCCAAGATGGGCAACACCCACACCGGCGCCGTGATCCTGGTGGTGGTGGTGCTCATCCATGAGCTTGGTCATTGGCTGGGCATGAGGCTGCTGGGCTATCGGAACACCAGCATCATGTTCATCCCGTTCTTCGGCGCGGCGGCATCGGGGGTCGATCCGCAGCCGAGCGGGATCAAGCACGCCATTGTCTCGCTGTGTGGGCCTGTGCCCGGCATCCTCCTTGCCATCGCCTGCGGCGCGGCATACTATGCCACCGGGCAGCCCGTGCTGCGGCAAAGCATGCACATGCTCTTCTTCCTCAACCTGCTCAACCTGTTGCCGATGTACCCGCTTGATGGCGGCCAGGTGCTCGAGGGAACCGTGTTCCGCAGGTTCTATATGGCCGACATTGTGTTCAGGGTGGTGATGGGCCTGCTGCTGGCTGGCTGCGCGGTGCTGCTGCAATGGAAGGGCCTGTTTGTGCTGGTGTTCTTCGTCTTCACGTCACTGCCGTCCCGGAACCGGATTGGCCAGGTGGCCGAGGCGCTACGAGGCATGATCCCGGTTGCCGACCGCGCGAATGCGTCCCGTGTGCCGCGCCAATGGCTGATCCAGATCATTGCCATGCTCCAGGCGCGGATGAAACGGCCGTCAACGGCGGTTGCCATGCTCGCCTCGGAGTGCAGGGCGGTCTGGGAGCGGCTCTGCTTCCATGAGCCGGCCTTGTGGGCAACCGCCCTCCTGCTCGCCTTCTATGTCGGCATGATGGTCATGGGCACGATTGCCTGGGTCGTGTTCACTGTTTTCTCCCGATAACCGCACTGGAGCTGCCATGTTCGTCCGTTCCCTGGCAGACTGCCCCGAGATCCTCGCCGGCGACCACACAGTCCTGCGCGAGCTGATCCATCCGGCCAAGCAGCCGCTCGATCTCCGCTACAGCCTTGCCCACGCCATTGTCAGGCCAGGCCATGTCAGCGGCCTCCACTCGCTCACGACGTCCGAGGTGTACTACATCTTCGAGGGGACGGGCCTGATGTACATTGACGACGAGTCTGCATCCGTGAAGCCGGGCGACTGCATCTACATCCCGCCCCGGGCCACGCAGCGGATCAGGAACACTGGTACCGGCAACCTCGTCTTCATCTGCATCGTCGATCCGGCATGGAGGAAGGAAGACGAACGCGTGTTCGATTGCTGATTGCTGGCCCGGATTGCATCGGAGCAGGAAGGCGGTGAGGAACATCCAGCATCCAACACGGAATGTCCAATGCCCAATCCAGCCGTCGGCCTTTTCCCAACGGGAGGGTCGCGGGCTCCTCCGACTTCCTCCCCTCAATACAGGGATAGCTCGACGGTGTTCGAGGTGCCTACGCTGGACACCAACTGCCACACCTTGTGGGCCACCTCGGTTGCTGCGTCCATCAGGTCCTTGTCTATCACAACCTCAACGCAGACGACAACCGCCACCACCACTGCCGCTGTAACGATCATTGTCTTCATGGCTTCTCCCGGACGTGCTGAGGTTAGTGTATGCCCTTCATCAGTATATACGGCCCTGCGGGCAGGATGTGCAGGACAGGCACTCCCTGCAAAAACCCCGCCCGGCTCCGTATACATGGTAGACAAGCACAGCTAACCTGTAGGGAGAAGACCATGAAAACCGCATATCTGAACGCAGCAGTAGTCCTGGCCGCACTTCTGGCAGCCGTTGCCGCCCTTGCCGGCCAGGAAAAGAGCCCAGTGGGCGTCTGGTCAGTCACCGGTTCGGAAAAGCTCACCGTCCGCGGCCGATCCGCAGAAGGCTGCTTCCAAGACTCCTTCACCTTCCTCTCGGACGGCGGATTCCTCACCATCGAGACCAGCACGGGTTCCTGGTACCTGCAGCACAGGAACCTCATCATGAACCTCAATACCGACGAGATGAAAACGGTGCTGAACAACTACCTCGACGGAACCGGCATCGAGGTCTCGACCGTATCGTTCTACACCATGACCGCAAAGATCAAGAGCAAGACGGGCGAACTGAAAGGCCGGATCAAGGGCGTGTTGTACGTGTCGGCTCCCTCGCTCGGCATCTACGACAAGAAGGTGGTTATCAGGGGCAAGTTCTCGGGCTGGCGGTCTGACAAGGATGGCCAGAAGATGCTCGATGGCGTTCCCAACCCGATCGAAGCGGTGATGCAGGCCGTTGCGGATGCGAAGAGGGGAGTGAAGCGGTGATCATTCCAGGAGGTATACGGGCACACACACCGGGTGTCCTGTCGCGGGCGCGGCGGGGCATCCGGTGCAACTAATCCTGTCCTGATAAAGGCAGAAACGTCTTGCGACGCCACTACTAACCACTACCAACCAGATATTGTCTTTTTCACCGCACTTCTGTATAATAGGTCGTGACAGCTACTCGAAGCAGCAGCATGGAGACTCCAATAAACATATTCCCTGTCCGGCATCGGGCCGTGATGGCCGCCGCAGCCCTGGCGTCCTTCCTGTCCATCGCGCCACTTGGAGGAACACGGATTGCGGCAATCCGTTTTTCTCCGTTAACCGTTCGTGTATTTCGCGGCGCGATTTTTTGATGATGTCGCGATTTGTGGGATGAAATCCCTACAAAGCGCCTCCGGTTAAGTTAACCGTCGTCCAGAACAGTTTACGATT
>Ga0315278_10005735_pt1 | contig 11254 bp, 9 predicted proteins | sample YL17G06_0_MG_FD_203880 | JGI IMG/M metagenome (GOLD analysis project Ga0315278, IMG submission 203880) | Sediment microbial communities from Yellowstone Lake, YNP, Wyoming, USA - YL17G06_0 | ecosystem: Environmental > Aquatic > Freshwater > Lake > Sediment | place: USA: Wyoming | collected... | reverse complement strand
CTGCCACGTTCAGTCCTCATCATCGTCATTGACGGATGGGGGTATTTCACCCTTGCCGCCGAGTAAATCTTCAGCCTGCTTGCTTTTCGATAGCCGCATGACATTTACGACACCGGCCGCCAGACCCAGCGGCATCAAAATCAACATTATCCAAGGAGCGGTGCCAAGATATTTGTCAGCCGCCCAGCCTAAAGCCATGCACACAAGAAGTCCTACGAGTAATTCGCTGACTGCCCGCATCGCAAGACCTGCAGCAGATCCTTCCTGACTTGCCTCGTCAGGCGAACCGCTCCGTTCTTGCAGGGTTTTATCAAGCTTTTTGCCGAAGTCTTTGAGCCGGTCAGAGTCTTTCACCGTACCACCCCAATAACGCGTCTAAAGCAGCTCATTCCACCCCTTGAAATCGAGCGCACCATAGTTGCGGTGCCAAATTGTGTCAAGAAATGGATATAGGCCATAAGACATTGTAAAACATGAGATTTAGAAGCGCTTTAGGCAATGCGTCGAAAAGTCCGCAAGGATTTGCAAAAAGCCGTTTGATTCTGAAGAGCATGCCCTAATAGTCGAAGCTTCCTTGACCCCTGGAAGGCCAATCCATGAAAGCCATTTTGTACGAAGCCTTCTCAGTTCCGCCAAAGCTTGTGAACGCCAGTGATCCGACGCCCGAAAGTCACGGTGTGGTGGTCAGGGTCATGGCGACCGGCGTATGCCGCAGCGACTGGCATGGCTGGGTGGGACATGATCCGGATATTACCTTGCCGCATGTACCTGGCCACGAACTGGCGGGAACCGTTGCGGCCGTGGGCTCGCGCGTCACTAAGTGGAAGCAAGGAGACCGGGTGACCGTACCCTTCGTGGGTGGGTGCGGGGCTTGCCCCCAGTGCAGTTCCGGCAACCAGCAGATCTGTGATGCGCAGTTTCAGCCAGGCTTTACCCATTGGGGTTCATTTGCAGAATACGTGTCGATCCATTACGCCGATACCAATTTGGTAGGCTTGCCGGATAACCTCGACTTCGCCACGGCGGCAAGCCTTGGCTGCCGCTTCGTCACGTCATTCCGCGCGATTGTCGATCAGGGCCGGGTGTCCGCCGGACAGTGGGTGGCGGTACACGGCTGCGGCGGTGTCGGCCTTTCCGCCATCATGATTGCCAATGCCCTGGGCGCCAATGTGGTGGCCATCGACATCGCCGACGACAAGCTTGCGTTGGCAAAGGCCATGGGAGCTGTGGCTACGGTGAATTCGACGACAACGCCGCGTGTGGTGTCGGCGGTCAAGCAAATAACGGGAGGCGGAGCTCATGTTTCGCTCGACGCCCTCGGGCATCCCGAAACTTGCTTCAACTCCATCAGCAACCTGAGGAAACGTGGCCGCCATATCCAGGTGGGCCTCATGCTGGGAGTTAACACTACGCCGAAAATTCCCATGAACAAGGTCATTGCCCATGAACTTGAAATACTTGGCAGCCACGGCATGCAGGCCCACCGCTATGATGCCATGTTCGCCATGATAAAGGCGGGCAAGCTTGCGCCTCACAGGCTGGTCGGCAAAACCATCAGCCTTGCTGCAGCAATTCCAGCCCTTATGAACATGGATCGCTTTGAAAACAACGGAGTTACTGTGGTGACTGAGTTCTAACAGGTTTCAGCGGCCGAACAGGTAACTGGGCTTGCCGTAGGGCCCACCTGGTCTCGAAGTTTTCGCTTTCATCCTGGGCGTCGATGCTGATTTCGCCCATGGCATGGGTCGCATCAATGGCGGAAAGGCCGAAAAGCCGGAGACGGCCGAGGTGGCCATTCGTCCATTGCCGCAATCACAGGGGCAGAACAAGTCAAGCGAGGACGCGCCGTCGTTGTTGCATTGAATTGCCATCAAACCTTGGGGTTTTTTGGTCTCTGCCCCAGCGGTAGATATGAAATCCGCTGTCGCTCAATCGCCGCAATGTTACAAAATGTGGAATTCTTCCAGTAAATTCCTCAGGCTTTGAGGAGTCGTGAAGTGATGTGCCTGCATGCCCACATTCACTGCTCCCTGAACGTTGGCCAGGTTATCGTCAATGAACAGACAGTCGGCAGCTCTCAGGCCGTTGCGGGCAAGCAGGAGCTCATAAATGGCGGGGTCAGGTTTTATTAGACCTTCATCGCCGGACACTACAATATCGCGAAATCTGTTCAGAAATGGAAAGCGTTGTCTCGTTTCCCGAAACTTCTCCCGGTTCCAGTTGGTGATGGCATAGAGTGGGGTATCGACTGCGTTGAGATCGTCTAGAATGGCCACCGTTGCGTCTATGGCGTGCGGCAGCGTTTCATGCCAGCGTGTGTCGTAGGCTAAAATCGCCGCGGCGTGCTCCGGAAATTCCTTCACCAGCTCCTGCACGGCATATGCAAAGGAGCGTCCCCTGTCCTGCTCAAGGTTCCATGCGCTGTTGCAGACGTGGGCGAGGAACCACTCCATGTCCTCTTCGCTGTCGAAATACTGCGTATAGAGAAACCGGGGATCCCACTTGAGCACAACATTTCCCAGATCAAAAACCACATTCATGCCTGAAACTCCGGATTCTGCAGGAGCGGTGCATACATCATGATGGCATGATTCTCGGTGACGAATTCCTCTGCGAGGGTGCGCCTGTCATGATATCGCGTTTGAAGTGGTAAAGCGTATTGTGCCGGCTATATCCACCCCACCACCCCGTCCTGATGGAATGATCGCGCTCGACAATTTCGCAACTGAACCTTTGCGGCACGTCGGCCCGCCATTCTCCGGTAAGATAATCGCCGTCGACCCGCGGCCGCAGTTGATCGGTGTTTTGCCAGGTGTTGGAAATCTGTAGGTCGATATAGTTGTAGGAGCAGGTGGCCCTGGACGCGACGGGCTGCGTGCGGGACTCCTCGGGGATCACGTCAAAGCCATGCCGCCAGCGCTCGGTCACCGAAAGCTCGGTGTGCAGCGCCATCCAGTAGATCATGTTGGTCATCTCACACAGCCCGCCACCCCTGCCTTTCGCCATGGTGCCGTTCCGCAGCACCATGCCGGCCTTGAAGCCCCGCCGCGGCGACGGCTTGCCAACCAGGCGCCAGAAAGAAAATGTTTCCCCCGACTTCAACACAAGGCCATCAAGGCACGAAGCCGCAACTTTCAGGCTAGCCGGCTTATTGTGCTGCAGCCGCATGTCGACACCCTTGAGCTGGCGCAGCGCGGGCGTGCGGTGGCTGGCCCGGGAAAAGCCGAGGTCATCGCTGCTGCGGGTTGTCGCATAGGTAACCGAGGATAGATACCAGCTCAGGCAGCGTCTGGCCGCGAACCACGCCTTACCCAGCGCCATGCGGAACAGCGGCCTGAGTTGCGATTTGGAAAGTGGTTTTAGCATAAGTCGTCTCCGTGAGTTGCCCCCTCACGTTGTATTATTGCAGTGGTGCCCTAGCTCGCTTCGCTCATGGCTTCTGCCTCCGCCAGGTTGACGGAAACCAGCTGCGAGACACCACGCTCCATCATGGTCACACCGAACAGACGATGCATGCGGGCCATGGTAAGTTCGTGATGGGTGATGATGAGGAAGCGCGTATCCGTGCGTTCAAGCATGGCGTCCAGCAGGTTGCAGAAGCGTTCCACATTGTGGTCATCAAGCGGCGCATCAACTTCGTCGAGAACGCAGATCGGCGATGGATTGGTAAGGAACACCGCAAATATTAGAGCCAGGGCGGTCAGCGTCTGTTCGCCGCCCGACAGCAGCGAAAGCACCGTCGGCCTCTTGCCGGGCGGGTTAGCCATGATCTCAAGTCCCGCCTCAAGCGGATCATCGGACTCGATCAATTGCAATTCGGCCTTGCCACCACCGAACAATGTGGTGAAGAGCTCACCGAATTTTTCATTCACGGTGCCGAACGCATCCAACAGGCGCTGGCGTCCCTCACGGTTGAGGCTCGAGATGCCGCCCCGCAGCTTGTTGATAGCCTGAACCAGGTCATCCCGCTCCTTGATCAAAGTGGCAAGTTGGGTGGCAACCACTTCGGCTTCTTCGTCAGCCCGCAGGTTAACACCCCCCAACCGCTCTCGATCCTCGCGCAACGACGTGAGCTTGCCTTCGATCTGCTCGGCGGGTTCAATCTTTTCGGGCTCGAGGCCGGCGTTGGCGACAATTTCTGTCGGCGCGCATTGCAGGGCCTCGGTGATACGCAATTCGCATTCCTGGTGTCGCTGCCTGGAAGCCTCAAGGTGGGCACCCGCCCTTGCATGATTTTCGCGTGAGGTGGAGGCAAGCTCCTGAGCCTCGCGCAGCAGGGCATCTGCGGCCCGTACCGCGTTCTCGCCCTCGGCTAGGGCATCGGCGGCGGCATTGCGCTCGCTTTCTGCCACTTGCAGGGTGTTCATGAGCTTGTGGCGGCGGTCGGCCAACATTTGCGGCATGCCAGACAATTCGGCAATGGCGCCACGGCTTTCTTCAGCCCGCTGGGTCAACTGGGCAATGTGAAGCGCGGCCCGCTTGGCCCGCTCGCTCCATTGCTTTGCTTCCGCTTCAATGTTTACAATACGGTCGGCGCGCGCCTTGGCCTCCCGCTCAAGCCCGTCATGGCGCGCGCGTGCTTCCGCATAGGCGGCCCTTTCACTATTCACCTGGTCTTTCAATTGGGCTGCTTTCTGGGAGGGGCCATCCAGGGTGGGGAGGGCGGTGAGTTCGCCGACGGCCGCATCGTGGCTGCTGCGCAATTCATCAAGAGACTGGATAATGCGCCGCAGGCCTTCATCAAGCGCACTGGTTTGGGCGAGACGCTCAGCCTGCTGCCGCTCGTGACGTACGAGGGTTTGCCGCGCCACTTCAACAGCTGCGGTTGCGACACGCCAGGACTCGCGCTTCTCACGCTCGACCTTGACACCAGATTCAACGGCAAGCCTGGCCGCCTCGTATTTCTGCCGCGCCTCCTCGGAAACATTGATGGCCCCCCGCATCTCAACTTCGAGAAGCGAGAGACGGTTGCGCTCAGCCAGCCGCTTGGCAGCAGCGCTCGGCGCATCGGCTGCAGACGTAAAGCCATCCCAGCGCCAAACGTCGCCTTCACGCGACACCAGTCTTTGTCCCGGCCTGAGCTGTGCCTGCAGCGCCTGGCCAAGTGACTTTGAAACTACACCAATGCGTGAAAGTCGCCGCGCAAGTACCTGAGGTGATTGCATAAATTTGGACAATGGCTGGGCATCGCCAGGCAACTCCACAGCGTCATCGAGGGGCGGCAGCCCGCGCCAGTGAGTGGGGGCTCCCTCATCGCTCGAGGCATCGATGTCATCGCCGAGGGCCGCTCCCAGGGCTGCTTCAAATCCAGGCTCAACCTTGATCTGGTCAACCAGCGCCGGCCACAGATTATCGTCGCTGGCTTTCAGGAAATTCCTCAGAGTACGAACTTCCGTCTGCATGCGTTCAGTCTTGCGGCGGGCCTCATCATAATGGGACCGCGTGTCAGTTTCCACCTGCCGCGCCATGCGCACCACAACTTCGGCATGGGAGGAGGCGGTTTCGTTTGTTGCGGCAACCGCCTGGGCTGCTTCCACCGCGGCGCTCAGCGTTGGCCCGTCGCCGGTGCTGCCCAGTTGGGCGAGCAGGGCCTGGCGCCTGGCCGCAGTCTCGCTGGCTTCACGATCAAGCCTTGCGATGCGCTGCTTCTGTTCTTCGATGCTGCGGCTGATGGCGCCCCGTTGTGCCGTCAGTTCCGAAAGCCTGGCACTCGCTAGGTCCGCTGCTTCCTGTGCTTCAGCCAGGTCGCTTGCGACCGCTTGCAGGGCAATCGCCGCTGCGGCCCGCTGCTCGCCATCTTTGGCCTGGCCCGCCTTGAGCTGGACGTCCTCTTCCTGCAGCCTTGCTATCACACTGTCAGTATCGCCCAGTAGCTCCTGCTCACGCGACAGATCGGCAACTGCCTGGGTCAGGCGCTGGTCCAGCTCCTTGCGCCGCGCTTCCACCCGGCGCTCTTCCTCGTCGAGCATGTTGCGTTCAACAGCCATGCGTTGCAGCACGGCAGCGCGGATGGTTTCCTGCTCGCGCAAGGCTGGCAGTTTTTCGCCAAGCTCATCACGGCCACGCAATCGTTCAGAGGCCATGCGGGAGTGCTCGGCAAGTACGCGGGTGGCTTCGGCAAGCGCTCGTTCATCCCGTTCGGCATGTTCAACTGCATCTTTCCAGGCGACGTAAAGACCTGCTGCTTCCAGCTTCCTGATTTCGGCCGACAACAGCTTGTACTTCTGCGCCTGACGCGCCTGGCGCTTCAGGCTGTTGAGTTGCGTCTCAAGCTGTGAGGTCACGTCCTCAAGCCTTGTGAGGTTTGCCTCAGCCGCCTTGAGCTTGAGTTCGGCCTCATGGCGCCTAGTATGCAGGCCGGTAATACCCGCGGCCTCTTCCAGGATAAGGCGCCTTGCCTGTGGTTTCGAGTTGATGATTTCGGCAATCTGGCCCTGGCGCACCAGGGCAGGCGATCTTGCACCCGTCGATACATCGGCAAACAACAGCTGCACGTCGCGTGCCCGCATGTCCTTACCGTTAATGCGGTAGGCAGAGCCCGCCTCGCGTTCGATGCGCCGTGAAATCTCGATCACTTCACTGTCATTGTACTGCGGCGGTGCTGTACGGTCGTCATTGGACATGGTGACCATGACTTCCGCCATATTTCGTGACGGGCGCTGGGTCGTACCGGAAAATATCACGTCATCCATGCCGGAGGCGCGCATGGACTTGTAGGAGCTTTCGCCCATCACCCAACGCAGCGCCTCGAGCAGGTTGGACTTGCCGCAGCCGTTGGGGCCCACGACACCGGTCAGGCCTGGCTCAATCAAGAGATCGGTGGGTTCAACAAAAGACTTGAACCCAGAGAGCCTTAGTCGCGTAAACTTCATGGTTTCCTAACCCCCGCCCCACGGCCGCTCCTCACTTGAGGAGCGGGTCAATCTTCGCGCGTAAATCTTCGATCTTCTTTTCGCCATCCAGCATTTCGCCGTTGATGAAGAAGGTCGGAATGCCAGTGACACCAAGGCCATCTGCAGTCTTGCGGACATCCAGGATGGCCTTTGCCACAGTTTCGTTCTTCAGGCAGGCATCAAAGCTTTCCTTGGTGAAGCCCGCCTGTTGGGCGATCTTGTTGAGGCCGGCCAGCGGATCCTGCAGCCAGGCATCCTGCGTTTTGAAGAACACATCAACCAGCGCGAAATACTTTTCCTTCGGCGCACAGCGGGCCACCATGAAGGCCGCAAGGGCGGGGTCATTGTGCGGGAATTCGCGGAATATGAACTTGATTTTGCCGGTGTCGATATATTCCGACTTCAATACGGGGAACACATCCTTGTAGAATGCGGCGCAATGGGGGCAACTGGCGGAGGCATATTCAATCACCGTGACCTTCGCGGTGTCGGGACCCATGGCCATGTCGCCTTCCGCAGGTGCTGCATTCAGAACGGCCAGATCGACGGCAGCAAAGGCCTGCGGGGCAACCAGCAGAAGACCGGCCAGTGAGGCCGAACCAAAAATCACGTCGCGTTTGTTGAGTTTTTTCATGGGGATGTCCTACTAGATGTTATGGGTTGAAACCAAATGATTATTTCGCTTGTGGAGAACCGGGGGATCTGGCCAGTGCACCTGTCCCCAGTTTTTGCAGGGCCTGCCGCAATTTTTCGTCAGAGATTGACTGAAGTTCGCCGGCCAGCCGTTGCTGGGCCTTGTCGTCAAGTGAATTAGCGTTTGTCTTCAGAGGCTTATGAATGGGCTCATGGGAGTGGACGATCTTGACGGAGGTCACCGCTCCATAGCCATAAAACTGGTTGATGCGCTCAATGATGTGATGGGTCTGGTGCTGCAGATCGAGGCCGCGTCCGGCACTGACGCGAATAATTAGTGTACCACCCAGTTTTTGAGCCGTACCACCCGATCCGCGTGGCCACTTGATTCGCTCCGGGACACAATACCGTGACAGGTTCTGGCCGACAATATCGGGCCAGCGGCTCAGCAATTCGGCATAGGCAAAGCCATAGCGGGCAAAGCTCGCTTGTGTCAGTTTTTCAAAATGCTTGTCTAGCCGTTCCATGTGAAGTCTATACTGCGCGTGAACACGTTTTGGAATATATTGAACAAAGAGAATGGCAGAACAAGGGCTTCACGAAGAATTGGGGGCAAAACTCCTGGCCTGGTATGACGTCCAAGCGCGCGACCTGCCGTGGCGCTCAAAGCCTGGCGTTGTTGCCAATCCCTATCACGTTTGGCTGTCCGAGGTCATGCTTCAGCAAACCACGGTTGCTGCCGTGCGCGAATATTACCTCAAGTTTCTGAGGCTTTGGCCCAGCGTGGGCGACCTTGCCGCCGCCAGCCAGGATGACGTCCTGCGGGCCTGGGCAGGCCTTGGCTATTACGCCCGCGCCCGCAATCTGCACGCCTGCGCCCAGCAAATCGTCAAAGACTGGAACGGCAGGTTCCCCGCAACCCAGGCCGAACTTCAATCCCTTCCTGGCATTGGGTCCTATACGTCAGCCGCCATCGCCAGCATCGCTTTCGACGCACACCATGCAGCCGTTGACGGCAATGTCGAGCGCGTCATCTCGAGGCTTTACGCCATCGAGACACCACTGCCTCTCTCCAAGCCCATCATCAGGGAAAAGGCCGAGGTCATGGTTCCCGCCAGGCGGGCCGGCGACTTCGCGCAGGCCTTCATGGATTTGGGCGCCACCATCTGCACGCCGCGCGGCCCCAATTGCAGTATCTGTCCGTGGGCCGAGCATTGTGCGGGCCGCAAGCTTGCAGTTGCCGAAAGCCTGCCGCGCAAGGTACCCAAGGCAAGGATACCCACCCGCCGGGGAACGGTGTTCTGGATCGAACGCAACGACGGTCACGTGCTGCTGCACCGGCGCGCCGAGAAGGGGTTGCTTGGTGGAATGATGGAAGTGCCTTCGACCGAGTGGACGGAGAAACCATCTGAAACAATTGTTCCGCCGATAAAGTCGCAGTGGAAAAAAATGAAAGGCCGGGTGGAACACACCTTCACCCATTTTCATCTGGAATTGGCAATATGGAAAACCATGACTGACGACACTTCGTTGCCCGAGGGCGACTACACTTGGATACATAGGGGCGATCTTGAGCACGAAGCCCTGCCATCCCTCATGCGCAAGGTTGTCCTAGCGGCGTCCGCCAACCTCATCAATGTGAGCTAGCATGTCGGCGGGATCATCGAATACCCGGTAGGCGCCAGAGCTTTGCAGTTCCTCGGTGCCATAGCCACCCGATAGGTAGCCAATCCCCAAAGCCCTGGCCCGTTGTGCTGCCAACATGTCCCAGATACTGTCACCTACCACGCAGGCCGTTTCGATTTCGATGCCCAGTCTTTCTGCTGCCGCCAGGAATAGATCAGGATCGGGCTTGGCGTAGGCCACGAGATCACGGGTGACGACGGGAACTTTTTTGGGATCAACACCCAGAATTTCAAGTACGGGTCCCGCCGTTGCCATGCGGCCTGACGTGGCAACGGCCCAGGGGATATCATTGTCGGAGAGGTATTTTAGGAGCTCGCGGGCACCGGGCAGCGGCCGCGTTTTGGAAGAGTGCGCGTTGTAATGAGCAGCATGATGGGCGCGCAGTCGCACAATGACATCAGCGTTGAACTCAATGCCGGTCTCACGCGCCAGGGCTCTGGTGAACAGTCCGCCCGACATGCCGATGCGCCGGTGAATACGCCAAATTGAAACTTCAATCCCCTCAGACTGCAATGCACTGTGCCAGGCCAACACGTGGTCGTAGACGCTGTCAACCAGCGTGCCGTCAAGATCAAACAGGAAGGACGTGGGCTGGCGGGCTTTCATAAGGGCTATCTCCCAGGCAAAAATGAAGGCCTATAGGGCAAGTCAGGCGGATGCAACCATCAATCTTGCAAGTCAGGTCAGCAGCTTTTCAACCATGACTGTGTCCCTCCACTTGCCGTCGAGCTTGCCATGCTTCTCATAAATGCCGACTTCGCGAAATCCGAGGGAGGCGCACAATTTCCGGCATGCGGTGATCTCAGGAAATATCCGCGACTGCAGCTTCCACCAGCCGCGGGGCTTTGCATCATCCAGGAGGCAAGCACGGCCGCTTTGCCAAAACCTTAGCCCCATCCGTTCCGGGAGACATGGACTGAAAATTCCCTCACTCCGTCGTTGCAGGCGCGCGCCTGGCGGGGAAGGCTACCGTTTAGGCTTCAACAAGGCCATTCTCACCCCAGATAAACACGGGCGTAGTCTTGAGCAAACCATTGGCTGATGTCTTCAGTCGTGCGCCGGTCCGTTTCAGAGCTAGCGCTATGGTCTTCCATGCCATGGCTGTAGATCTCTGCAATGGCCGCGGCATTGTCTGGAACTGCAGGCTGCGTCAAGTGCATTGTCAGGCGGCGGATCCGAGTTCCGCCCTGATTTGCTGGCGCAGCGCATCGATTGGCACCAGCGACTTGCCCTTGCGCACATGCCAGAAGGTCCAGCCATTGCAGGCTTCGGCACCTTGCACATAGGCGCCGATCTTATGAATGGATCCGCTGTTGTCCTTGCAGGCAATCGAGCCATCGGCGCGAATGCTTGCAGCAATCCTCGCCGTGGGGTCAAGCAGTATATCTCCGGCCTTCACGAGGCCCCGCTCGATGAGCGAGCCGAAGGGAATGCGGGGTTCGGCGCGTTTGGGTGTTGTGGTTTTCAGCGCTTCATCGGAAAGCGCCTCGGTTTCTGCAATGCGCACAAGCGCTCCCTTGGCATAATATTCTTCACGTTCAATGCCAATGAAGACGCGACCCAGTTGCTTGGCGGCTGCACCTGTCGTTCCGGTGCCGAAGAAAGGGTCAAGCACGATATCTCCTGGATTGGTGGACGAAAGCAAGACGCGGTGAAGCAGGGACTCGGGCTTCTGGGTGGGATGCAGCTTGTCGCCATCGCCGTTCTTCAGGCGCTCGCTGCCGGTACAAAGGGGAAGGGTCCAGTCGGACCGCATCTGCGAGTCGTCATTGAAGATTTTCATGGCTTCGTAGTTGAAGGTATATTTCGACGTAGCGTTTTTGCCGGCCCAGATCATCGTCTCATGGGCGTTGGTGAAGCGGCGCCCGCGAAAATTCGGCATGGGGTTAGTCTTGCGCCAGATCACGTCATTGAGGATCCAGTAGCCGAGGTCCTGCAGGATGGTGCCGACGCGAAATATGTTATGATACGACCCAATGACCCAAAGCGCACCATTGGGCTTCAGGACGCGGCGACATTCCGTGAGCCAAGCCTTGGTGAAG
>Ga0315278_10005734_pt1 | contig 11254 bp, 10 predicted proteins | sample YL17G06_0_MG_FD_203880 | JGI IMG/M metagenome (GOLD analysis project Ga0315278, IMG submission 203880) | Sediment microbial communities from Yellowstone Lake, YNP, Wyoming, USA - YL17G06_0 | ecosystem: Environmental > Aquatic > Freshwater > Lake > Sediment | place: USA: Wyoming | collected... | reverse complement strand
TTCCATTCCCTCGGAAAAGCGAATATCTCGGTTCAAGAAATCATGGATCATTTCCAATTTAGCTGAGAAGAAAAAGTTTTTTCTTTCTGAAAAAGGTGTATTTTCAATGGGGTCTGGGAACACAGGATTTCCCCTATGGCCTAGGGGGTCCCATGCCCGGGCGACGAGAAGACCGGTCTGATCGAAAAACCAAATTGGAAATGAGCCAAAATCATTCATACGTTCGCGGAAAAAAGATCCCCGAAAATGATATTCTTTTGGTATAAAAGAAAAAGGAATTGATTCTTCTCGGCGGAGGCTTTTTTATGGGAGATGGCGTGCGAGAAAAAATCTATGAAATGAAAGACTGGTTGGTGGAGATTCGCCGCACCATTCACATGCATCCGGAACTGATGTTCGAAGAAGAAAAGACGGCCGAGCTGGTTGCGGGGAATCTTGAAAAGTTCGGTCTGGAGGTGAAAAAGGGGGTGGCCAAGACCGGCGTGGTCGGCCTCCTGCGCGGCGCGAAAGAGGGGAAGACCGTGGCGATCCGCGCCGATATGGACGCCCTGCCTCTCGAAGAGGCCAACCCGGTGCCGTATGCCTCAAAGATCAAAGGGAAAATGCATGCCTGCGGCCATGATGCCCATACCACTATTCTTTTGGGGGTGGCCAAATTTTTCTCCGCCAGGCGGGATCAGTTGCAGGGAAACATCAAGTGGATCTTCCAGCCGGCCGAGGAGGGGGGGGCCGGGGGAAAAATCATGACGGAAGAGGGGGTTTTGGAAAACCCCAAGGTCGACGCCATCTTCGGCGCCCATGTTTTCCCCGAAATCCCCATCGGGAAAATCGGCGTCAACGAGAAGGAGGGCCTGGCGGCGACCGACCGGGTGACCTTCAAAATCGTCGGCACGGGCGGGCACGGGGCTTACCCGCATCTGTCGCGGGATCCCATTCTGGCCGCCGGCCATTTGATCACCCAAATCCATTCCATCGTCAGCCGGAGTATTCATCCCTTAGACAGCGCCGTCATTTCGTTTGGCAAAATCGAGGGCGGTACGGCTTTCAATATCATTCCCGACGCCGTGGAACTCCTGGCCACGGTCCGTTCCTTGACCCCGAAGGTGCGGGAGACGCTGAGAGAGAGAATGGAGCAGGTTTCCCAGGGAGTCGCCCGCTCGTTCGGGCTGGAATGCCACTTCAACTATGATTACGGCTACCCCGCCTTGGTCAACGATCCGAAGATGTCCCATTTGGTGGCTTCGGCCTGCGGGAAAGCGATCGGAAAAGAAAACGTGGCGTTCCTCCGACCTTCCATGGGGGGGGAAGATTTCGCCTATTATCTGGAAAAAGTCCCCGGCTCCTTCTTCCGCCTGGGATGCCGGAACGAAGCCAAAGGGTTCGTAAACTCGTTCCACAACAGCCGCTTTGACCTTGATGAAGAAGTCCTGCCCTTCGGGGTCGAAATGTTCGTGCGGATCATCGATGAGTATCTGGGATTGAAACTTTGATGGCTTCGTAAAAAGTCCATCTGCGGCGTTGCGCAGCAACTTCGTCGTTGCGGCGCACCTGTCAGTGCGCCTCACTCCTCAGTTTTTGCGCGCCTTGCATGTAGGGGCGAGTTGCACTCGCCCGATAATGGGCGTCCGGCCGGACGTCCCTACAATCGAAGCCATCGATCCGCTGACTTTTTTCGAAATCATCAACCTTTAAAAGACCAGGTGAAAGAACCTTTCAGCCGTTAGCGGTCAGCTGAATTCTCTTGCTGATGGCTGACGGCTGAAAAAGGATCGCTTCTTCTAATTGTTAATGCTGGTAATCGGCGCGGGGATCCGGCCTCCAAAGCCAATGAAGGCCGCCGATCGGTTCAGATTTCTCACCTCCAGGATGTGCGCCTCCCCGAAAAGACCTCCGAAGACCGCCTTTTCCCCCACATCTTTTCCCGGGACGGGAATCAGACGCACCGCCGTCGTCTTGTGATTGAAGACCCCGATCGCCATTTCATCCGCCAGGATCGCGGCAATCGTGTTGGCATCTACTTTGCCCGGAATGGCGATCATATCGAGACCAACGGAGCAGACCGAGGTCATGGCCTCCAGCTTTTCGAGGGACAGATGGCCCTGCCGGACCGCCTCCGAGAGGTTCAGATCTTCGCTGACCGGAATGAAGGCGCCCGACAGCCCGCCCACGGAAGAAGACGCGAAGGCCCCGCCCTTCTTCACGGCGTCGTTGAGCAAAGCCAAGGCCGCCGTCGATCCGGGAGCTCCGATGGAATCGAGCCCTAAACACTGCAGAATTTCGCCCACGCTGTCCCCCACGGTCGGCGTCGGCGCCAGCGACAGATCCACGATGCCAAAGCTCACCCCCAGAGTCTGGGCGACCTCCCGGGCGATCAGCTCGCCTACTCGCGTCACCCGGAAGCTGGTTCGCTTGATGATTTCGGAAAGGTCCCCGAGATTCAGTTTTTTCCCCGAGTGGATCGCCCGCTCCAACTCCCTTTTCACCACCCCCGGACCGCTGACCCCCACATTGATCACGGATTCCGGTTCCCCGAACCCCAAATAGGCTCCGGCCATGAAGGGGTTGTCTTCGGGCATATTGGCAAACCCCACCAATTTGGCACAGCCGAACCCGTCCCGATCGGCCGTCCGCAAGGAGGTCTCCTTGATCGCCTTTCCCATAAGGGAGACGGCATCCATGTTGATCCCGGCCCGGGTCGAAGCAACATTGACCGAGGCGCAAACCCGCGCCGTTGAAGAAAGGACTTCGGGAATCGTCTCGATCAGGCACCGGTCTCCTTTGGTGAAGCCTTTCTGGACCAAGGCCGAATATCCCCCGAGGAAATTAACCCCCACTTCCGCCGCCGCCTCATCGAGGGCGCGGGCAACCTGCAGGTACTCTTCCGGCGCCAGACTTTCGGCCACCACCGCGATGGGGGTCACGGATAGACGCTTATTGACGATGGGAATTCCGTATTTCTTTGAAATCCGCTCGCAGGTGGAAACGAGATCCCGGGCCTGGCTCCGGATCTTCTGCCGGATCCGGTTGCAGACCTCTTGAGCCGAAGCGCCGGCACAATCGCGCAGGCTAACTCCCAAGGTCACCGTGCGGACATCCAGATTTTCGCTTTTCAGCATCTCCACGGTGCGGATGATTTCTTCGGAACTGAGCATGGTCTACCTCAAAAAAGGGGCCAAGCGAAAACTCCAAAACTCAATGGCTGTCCCAAAATTTAGCCGGAGAATTTTTTTCAACGATTTGCGCCATGCGGTCTGCCCTATGGGTATTTCTTCTTCCCCTTGAACCCTCGAATCCTTGACCCCTTGAATCCTATTTTTATATTTGATTCATGACCCGGAAAATACCGCGGTGTTGAAGGTCCACTTCGACCCCCATTTCCTTTCCCCGGGCCTGTAGTTTTTCCTGGACCCGCCCGTAATCCAACTTCTTGGGAATATCCACTTCGAAAAGCTGAATATACTCCAGTTTCTGGCCCACCCGCGCGGTCTTCGCATCCAGGTTAGTGATGTTGATTCCCCTTTCGGCCAAGACTTCGGTGATTCCATAAACCAAACCGGGGCGGTCCTCGCCCCGCACCGTGAGGATGAAGGGTTCCGTTTCCCCGAGGTCAAAAGGAGCCATATCTTCCTCGTTGATTTGACGCAGGTTGATTTCCAGGTCCAGCTCCGAGCTCAACAAGCGGACTTCGTCCTTGAGCCCGGATTGGGAATCGGGCCGGGAGGTGGAAGCAATCAGAATCATGGCGAATTGGCCCTTGATGGCGGTCTGGGAAAGCTCTTCGATGTTGTAGCCGCTCCGGTATAAGACGCGGGACACATTCGCCACGATTCCGGGGCGGTCGCGTCCGAATACGGAAACCAAAATCCAATCGCCCATAAAAACCTCGTAACATTTTAGCCGTTTCAAAAATCGGCTAAAATGAAGTGCAAATTGCAAATATCAAATTAAAAAATGAAAAATGGGTCGGCGTTTTCCGATAAATTTGTATTTTGCAATTTAAATTTTTCATTTTGCAATGAGATTTGGTGTTTTCTTTCAAAAAGCTAAATTGACACAAAACTTCTCTAAAAAAATTCCGGGATTCTAATCCACCCGTTCAAAGTAGGAGTCGGTTGCCCCCTCCAAAAGCTGAAAAGACTCAATCCGCACGGCAAAGATTTCCGCCTCGCTCTTTGCAAATATCTCCTGGAGCTGGGGATGGCGCCTCAAGATCCGCGCCCGGATCCGAACCTGCTTCTCCCGATCCACCGTTTGAAATTTTCCGTTGACGGTCAGGGCTTTTGCCCGGGACCTTTGGGGTCCGACGTCATCTTCTCGCGTGTCGATCAGGAGGCTCACCGCCGGGTTTTGGGTTAGATTTTTGTATTTTTTCGTATCGCGCAGGGTGACCATGTAAATTTCCCGGCCATCGTCGTCGGCCATATAGGCCATGAGCGAACAATGCGGTTGGCTTCCGGAAACCGTGGCCAGGACGCAGATATCCTTTTCCTTCAGCATCCTTTTCATCTTCGCCAGCATCGCCTCTTCTCCTCGGGGCGGGAAAGCCTCCCTGGTTCCAAGAGGGCCCCCCCGCTGTCTCTCGGGGTCTCTTTCTCATATTTCGGTCCCCGAAACGTCCGGGCCGCAGGAGGTTCGCAACGGTTCAAGAAAGATTCGGGGAAAGGATGGTCTCGGAGGGTAAAAAGAGGGGCGGGGAAACATCCCCTGCCCGTTTTCTTTTCAGCCTTTGCCGCGCGCCTTGCGGACCTCGGCCAGGAATTTCCGGGCGTTCTCGGTGATCACGGAAAACTTTTTCTCGGCCACCGCTTTTTTATCCACCATCTCGCCGCCCGCGGCCACCGCCGCCGCTCCAGCCTTGATGAACTCCCCGACGTTCTGAAGGTTCACGCCGCCGGTGGGCACGAGCGGGATTTGCGGGAAAGGCCCCTGGATGGCTTTGATATACGCCGGCCCTCCGACCTGGGCGATGGGAAAGACTTTGACTAAGTCCGCCCCGGCCTCCCACGCGGTCAGAATCTCCGTGGGCGTCAGGGCCCCGGGGATCACCACGGCGCTGTAGCGGTTGGACATCTTGATGACCTCCAGATTTAAAGAAGGAGTCACCAAAAATTTGGCTCCGTTCAAGAGGGCGACGCGGGCCGTTTCCGGATCCAGGATCGTCCCCGCTTCCAGGAGCACTTCTTTCCCGAATTTCTGATTGACTTCCTTGATCACATCCATCGCTCCCGGAACGGTCATGGTCACTTCCAGAACCGAAACGCCCCCCTCCTTGATGGCTTTGGCCACCTCGAACGCCTCGGCCGCCGAAGAGACCCGGATCACCGGAACGATCCCTTCCTCCAACATTCTCGCCAATACTTCTTTCATAAAACCCCCTTGGAATACAGGGTCCAAGGATTCAAGGGTTCGAGGATTCAAGTGAAAATTCTCTTGTTCGCTTGAACCCTGGACCCCTCGGCCCCTTGACCCCTATTTTTTATCTGGATATTCTCAGTCCCGCCCCCTTGATCTGAGCTTCCACTTCTTCGAGGGTGGACCAGTTGAAATCCCCATAAATGGTGTGTTTCAGGGCGGAGAAGGCGTTTCCATACTTCACTCCCTGTTCCGGCCCCCCCTTCAGATACCCGTAGATAAATCCGGCCGTAAACGAGTCGCCGGCGCCGACCCGGTCCACGATCTCGACCGCGTAGGTCCGGTCCGAATAAATTTTTCCGTCGGCATAGGCGATGGCCGTCCAGTTATTCTTCCAAACCGACAGGTCCTCCCGGAGGGTGATGGCCACCGCTTTGAAGCCGAAAGTTTTCGCCAGAGATTCCGCAACCTTTTGGTAATTTCCCTCGCGGATTCCGAAGACGATGCCCGTGTCTTCCTCCGTGGTGGTAATGAGGTCCACCATCCGCATCAAGGGCTCCTGAACCTTCTTCGCCTCGGCGGGCGACCACAGTTTTTTCCGGTAGTTCAAATCATAACTAACCAGACACCCCGCCTCCTTGGCGGCCTTCATCGCCGCGGCCGTCGTCTCCGCGGCCGAAGCGCTCAGGGCCGGGGTAATCCCGCTTACGTGAAAGAGTTTCGCCTTGCCCAGGACCTTCTTCCAGTCCACCTCTTCCGGACGGATCGTGCTGATCGAAGAATGACTGCGGTCGTAAAGAACCGAGCTCGCCCGGGGGGCGGCCCCGTACTCCACAAAATAGAGCCCCTGGCGCCCCTGATCACTGAAGATCACCTGGGACACATCGACCCCCATCTCCCGCGACCGGTTTCTCACCATTCTCCCAAGAGCGTTGTTCGGCAGCTTGGAAACCCAGGCGGAGGACATGCCCAGGCGGGCCAGCCCGACGGCCACATTCAGTTCGCTTCCGCCGATCTCCACGTCCAGGGAATGGGTCTGCTCCAGGCGCCCGAAATGGGGCGGGGACAGGCGGAGCATGGCTTCCCCAAAGGTAACGACATCGGACATCATTTGTTTCTCCTTTCATTCAAAAATCTAAAAGAAATGATTTGGAATTTCAAGTTCGGTATCAATTTAATTTTTTGAAATGGGGGCTCATAAATCCCTCCCGTCCTCCCTTTTCCAAAGGGAGGAGAGCTTTTCTGAATACCTTCCATAAAAGATTCCTCTTTTTCCCCCTTTGAAAAAGGGGGCAACCGCCTTGGTTAGGCCCGGGGGTTAGGGCGGAACGCGCCGGAAGCATCGGATGGGTTTCCACTTGGCCACGGGGACTCCAGGCTGTTTCCGCCGAAGGAGGCGGCGAGTCTCTTCACCGCCCAACCTTCGGAGAAATCAGCGCCTCATGATTCCAAGCGGGCCGCCCTAACCACCGGGCCCTGGGATCCCTTGGCCCTTACGTCCCAACTTTCCTCAAAGGGCTAAAGGATTACAGACTCTCAAAGATCGACTCCATCCACGATCGTTCCGCAATTATAACATCGATTCCCGACAATCTGGTACGTTCGGACCTGGAAGCCCAAGCGGTCGATCAAAAGTTTTCCGCAATGATGGCAGTAGGTATCCTCCCCCTCGTCCCCGGGGATATTCCCCGTGTAAACATACCGCAGCCCCCCCTCCAGGCCGATCTTCCGCACTCTCGCCAGGGTCTGAACGGAAGTGGGGGAACGATCCAGCATCTTGTACATGGGGTGGAAGCGGCTGATATGCCAGGGGGTTTCCCGCCCGAGGCTGGCGACGAAGGCAACCAGACCGCGCAATTCTTCTTCGGAGTCGTTCAGCCCGGGAATGATCAGGGTGGTGATTTCCACCCAGACCCCGAGGGTTTTCATGACCCGCAGGGATTGCAGAACCCCCTCCAGGCGGCCCCCGCAACGCTTTTTATAGAATTCATCCTGAAAGGCCTTTAAATCCACATTGGCCCCATGGAGGTGAGGATGAAGGGTCCGCAAGGCTTCCTCGGTCATGTAGCCGTTCGTCACGAAGATGTTCTTTAGCCCCGCTGCCGAAGCGAGCCGCGCGATATCCAGGGCATACTCGAAATAAATCGTCGGTTCCGTATAAGTATACGCGATCGTCCGGCAGCCGGCTTTTTTGGCCAGGGCCACGATCTCTTCCGGGCTGACGTCTTCGCCCCAGATCTGTTTCCGGTCCCGGGGCATCTGGGAGATTTCGTAATTCTGGCAAAAATCGCAGTGGAAGTTGCAGCCCACGGCCGCAATCGAAAAGGAGCGGCTTCCCGGGGCGAAATGAAACAGGGGCTTCTTTTCGATCGGGTCCACGTTGCGGGATATCAGCTGGCGGTAAACCAGCGTGTAGAGCGCGCCGCCCTGGTTTTCCCGCACCCCGCAGATCCCTCTCTGTCCTTCCGGGATGCGGCAGCGATGGTGGCAGAGGGCGCACTGAACTTCTTCCCCGGGCAATTTTTCGTAAAGGATCGCTTCTTTCATCCCGCTTCCTCCGCTCCCGCCTTCTTCTTGCCGAAGATCCGAACTAACCAGATCGACGCCTCATACAGGACCTGGATCGGAGCCATCATGAGGAGCATGGTGTAGGCATCCGGGGTCGGGGTCAGGATGGCGGAAGCAACCGCATTCAGAAGCAGCGCATATCTGCGATTCCGAGCCAGACCGTGATAGCCCACCACCCCGATCCGCCCGAGGATCAGGAGAATCAAGGGCAGCTCAAAAATGGCCCCGAAAGCAAAGATCAGACCCACGGTAAAGGTGAGATACTTCGACAGCCCGATCATCGGCTGCAGGTTGTTTTCGCTTCCATAATTCACCAGGAAATTGATCCCCACCGGGAGGACGAGAAAATAGCAGAAAAATACCCCGCCGTAAAAAAGACCGGTCGCGGCCAGCACCACCGGCAGAGAATATCGCCTGGCGTCAAATGAAAAAAGGGGGGCCAAGGCCCCCCATAGGCCGTTGCAGATAAACGGGACCGCCAGAAAAATCCCCAGGAAGACGGCCAGACGCAGGGAGGTCAAGAATGCCTCGGGAAGGCTGTACATGACCAGCGGCAATCCCAGAGGCTTCTGGAGAAAATAAAGGGCTTCCTTCCAGAAAAAATAGGAGACCGCCCCCAAGATTCCGATCAGGATGAACGCCCGGATCAGGGCCCCCCGGAGGCTTTCGAGCTTGTCAAAGACCTCGTTCCGGTCCATTTCCTGGATTTTTTCGCGCCATTTCATATGAGGAAATTATAACATTTTAGTCGTTGGAAAAATTGGCTAAAATGAATTGAAAATTGAAAATTAGATTATTTTTTCGGAAAATTTGCATTTTGCAACTTGCAACTTTCATTTTTCAATGAGATTTAACTCCTCTTTTCAAAACGCCAAATTGATACGGGAAATTATATCTCTCCCGGAGGGGAAAGAAAAGCCCCCATTCTTGATGGTTTCGTAAAAAGTCCATCTGCTGCGTTGCGCTGCAACTTCGTCGTTGCGGCGCGCCTGTGGTGCGCCTCACTCCTCAGTTTTTGCGCGCCTTGCATGTAGGGGCGAGTTGCACTCGCCCGATAATGGGCGTCCGGCCGGACGCCCCTACAATCGGAACCATCTTTCTGCCACCTTTTTACGAGGTCATAAGTCTTTTGACTCGGGATTTTTTTCCGATGGAGAATCCGGACGGAGGCAAAGGAGGGAAGGTCAGGTGAGAATTGTTCCTCTGGGGATCACGACAACTCCGGAAGGGCTGAGCGTAAATTTTTTCGCATCCTCCTCGGGATGGAACCCGATCCGGTAGCCCTCGGGAACTCGGACTCCTTTGTCGATAATGGCGCACCGGATGCGGGCATGGCGCCCCACCTCGACGTCATCCATGAGGATCGATTCGGAAATCTGGGAGTAACTGTGGACATGCACTCCGGGCGACAAGATCGACCGGAAGACCTCTCCGCCGCTGATGATACACCCGGCGGAAACAAGAGAATTATACGTAGCCCCGATCCTGCGGGTGGGGTGGGAATCGTTGAAGACCGTCTTCGCCGGGGGGGTCGGGGGATAGAAGGTTCGGATCGGCCAATCCCGGTCATAGAGGTTAAACACGGGGTCCACTTCCACGAGATCCATACTGGCTTCAAAGTACGCGTCCAAGGTTCCGATATCGCGCCAGTACTTCGCCGTCTTCTTGTTCTCATCCCGGAAGCTGTGGGCGAAAACCCGGTCTTGCCCGGTCATGGCCGGAATGAGGTTGCGCCCAAAGTCGTGCTGCGAGTCCGCAACCTTGGCATCTTCGATCACCCGGCGCACCAGCATCTCCGTGTTGAACACATAGATCCCCATGTTGGCCAGAATGAGATCGGGGTGCCCCGGAATGGTTTTGGGGACCTCGGGCTTCTCCTGAAACCCGACGATCCGAAACTCCTCGTCCACCTGCAGAACGCCTAACTGGCGTGAGAGGTTCTTGTCCACCTCGATGACCGCCACCGTAAGGTCGGCCCGTTTCTCCAGATGATAGGCGATCATCTCCATATAATTCATCTTGTACACATGGTCCCCGGACAGAATGAGCACCAAATCCGGGCGGTCCATCTGCAGGACGTAGATGTTCTGATAGATGGCGTCGGCCGTGCCTAAGTACCAATCTTCTCCGACCCGCTGCTGGGCGGGGATCAGGTTGATGAATTCGTCCAATTGGGGGTTGAAAATGTTCCATCCCTGCATGATGTGGCGGTTGAGGGAGAGGGATTTGTACTGGGTGAGAAGGTTGACCCGCCGGATTCCCGAATTTAGGCAGTTGCTCAGGGTAAAGTCGATGATCCGGTAAATTCCCCCGAACGGGACCGCCGGTTTGGCGCGGTCCTGAGTAAGGGGATGCAGGCGTTCCCCTCGGCCGCCGGCGAGAATCATGGCGAGAATTTTAGGAGGCAAGGCGGGTCTCCTTCCCGTCAGGGTTTGGAAGATTTTTTCCGCCGGTCCAAAACTTCGCGGATCTTCTGCTTGAGCTCGGTGAGATCGGAGGATTTGATCACGTAGGCTTCGGCCCCCCAGGTCATGAAATTCTCCCGGTATTGCGGATAGGCGGTGTTGAGGATGACCGGGACCTGCCGATCCTTCCCCAGGAGATTCGTCAGGGCTTCGATGCCGTCCATCACCGGCATGCGGATATCCATGACGACCACCTGGGGGCTTTCCTTTTCGAACTTGGCGATGGCCTCTTTCCCGTCCTTGGCCAGAACCACCTCGTACCCTTCCTCCACGAGCTCGTCCTCGTAGAGGCGCAGCAGGCTCAGATCGTCGTCAACACAAAGTACTTTTTCCATTATAGACTCCTTTCGAAAAGGAGAAAAACTGAAGAGAACTATGACAAAACTGCGAGATCATTCTACCACAAATTTGAAGTTATTGCATGAGGCAAGAATCAGTCCGCTTCTCGTCGAAGATGAACGGTCTGCTGCGGGTAGGGGATCTCGATTCCCTCTTTCCGAAACCGTTCCAGGATCCGGTGCCGCAGTTCATGCTGCACAAAGTATTGGTCCCCAAATTCTCGGACCTGGCAAATGAGGGTAAAATTGAGGGAGGACTCTCCAAATCCGGGGTTCAAACGCACCACGGGGGGAGGATCCGGCAGGAAGCCTTCGACTTCGTGGGATGCCCGAACCGCCTCCTCCAATAAGATGGCTTCCACCTGGCGAGGGCTGCATTCATAGCTCACCCGGATGGGCAGGAGTAGCGAAAAACGGCGGTCCGGCAGGTAATAGTTGGTGATCATGCTTTCCGAGACTTTGGAGTTGGGCAGAATCGCAATGTTGTTCGCCAGGGTGCGGATCCGGGTCGAGCGCCAGCCGATGCTCTCC
>Ga0315278_10005733_pt1 | contig 11254 bp, 12 predicted proteins | sample YL17G06_0_MG_FD_203880 | JGI IMG/M metagenome (GOLD analysis project Ga0315278, IMG submission 203880) | Sediment microbial communities from Yellowstone Lake, YNP, Wyoming, USA - YL17G06_0 | ecosystem: Environmental > Aquatic > Freshwater > Lake > Sediment | place: USA: Wyoming | collected... | reverse complement strand
TCGCATGCCTGATGATCCTCCACGAATGGTCCGATTGGCACAACGCCGCGGTCTGGTGGATCCACTCGCTCTACGTCCTGCCGGAGTTCCGCCGGCGCGGCGTGCTGAAGGCCCTCTACGGACACCTGCGGTCGCTCGTCGAGGCCGATCCATCCCTTCGCGGCCTGCGCCTCTACGTCGAAAAAGACAACCGCACCGCCATGGCCGCCTACGAGGCCCTCGGAATGGACGGCCGGCATTACAAACTCTACGAGTGGATGGCCCGCTAAACACAGTGCGATAAGGATTGCACAGCGCCTAGAGCAGGCGAGCAGTGGAACAGGAGAGCAGGCGAAGGAACGCCTGCACCGCGGGGGCTCGTGAGATCGCGCCCAAAGTGCCGCTCGCCTGCGGTCACCTGTTCGCCTGCTCATCTGCTCAAGTATTGTTGCGTGCAGCCTGGCAGGCCGTTGAAGAATCGCTCCGGCTAGCAGACGTCGAACAACGTGGTTTGCCCCGAAGTCTCCGCGGAGTCCTGGCCGCGAGACCAGAGGTGGACACGGGCGCTGTAATTCCACCCACGGCTGCGCAGGGCGGCCGCAAAATCCCGCCGATCCATGCTCAGACAACTCAAGGCACGGCGGTGCCACATTTCAATGACCAAACGGTTGAACATCGCTTCGCTCGTGAAACTCTGTGTGCCGTTGCCCAAGCACGCGTCGAGAATCTCCGATAGAACTGCTCCGGGATCGCCTTTCTCACTCATTGGGGCGCCGGTGCGTTTTTTTCGGGCTTTCGCGGGCTTGTAGAAAGTCAGAATCATCTCACCGGCCAGCACGCTTGCGGAATTCTTCTTTTTGTGCATCGACCAGATGACATCGCCCGTCTGGGTAATGGCCGCCTTGAGTTCCGCACCGCAGTCGGTGGCAGTCTCCAAGATCGTGGCGAAGTAGCTGATGTCCCAGTGCTGAAAGACGATGGAAAACCACCGGTCTGGACGAAGGAGCCGCAGACAGGTACGAATGCTCTCGGCCAGACTGCTCTTGTAGTGCTGCTCGGTAAGGTTCCTGTTGCCCCCGACGATGGTCTCGTTTGTTCGGTCCTCCTCCGTGACCGGAAAGCCGAGCCAGTGATTCCAGAGGATGGACAGGTCAAGATAGCAAATGAAGGCCCCGTAGGGTGGATCGGTGAAGATGTAGTCGGCGCTGCCTTCGTCAACCACTTCCGACAGCGTCGCCGCGTCATGCGCCAACACGCGGAAATCATGACGGCTGTCAATGGGCCGAGAGCCTTGGGGCCGCAATTCCATGAATCTCATGGCCCGCAAGACCTCTTCCTTGGCGGCAAGCACGTTCAGGTAGCGCCCCTGGAACGTCTGCCAGATAGGCAACTCCACGCATTGCGCGGCCAGTTTGTATCGGTAGATGCTGAAAATGCTTGACCCGCCTCGGCTGGCGGCCCGCCCCTTGGCCGACAGAAAAGTCTTGTTCAACTTCGCGGCAGACGCCGACCATGACAGCAGCAACAAGTCCCGGACAATCCCTTCCGGCTCCTCGTCAATCGCCCGTTTCAGAAGCGCCAGTCCCGCCAGTTGTCGCGGTGTGAACAAGTCGTGGAAACGGGCGGCGTCGGAATTCCGAGGCAACGGTATGTTTTCAGGCAACGGAAGCCGTTTCAACCACTGCCTGGCGGCACTCTCGCCGGCCTCGATTTCCCGCAAGGAATCCTTGCAGGCCTGCTCAATCCGATGGAAGGCTTCCTTGAGCGGCGCCGTTGACGGAAGGGTCGTGTCCGCGATGCAGCGCGCAATGAAATTCGCGAAGGGGTTGAGGTCGTTGTGAATGGCCCGCCTGCCCAGAAGCATCGCCTCGATTGCCGTGACACCGGTGCCGCCGAATGGGTCCAGCACCACGTCGCCTTCCCTGGAATACCGCTCGATATAGGCCCGCACCACGTTTGCGGGGCGGCGGGTGAAATAGGGATGGACCCCGTAATGCCGCGCATCCTCCTGCCGGGCGGCGGGAATGGCCTCCAAAATGGGTTGAATCTTCTCGCGGGTCATTAACGACTCAAATATTCGGCCAAGACAGGCAGTTCCACGAAATCGATGTGCGACGGGGCATTGACGATATCATGCTCCATGCACAACACCACGGCCCGGGGCAGTTTGGGATATTTCGCAACCTGATACTTGAAGCCGTTGGATCGCTTCTTGATCTCCACCGGGCAATGGTATGAAGGGAATGAGTTAAACTTGAAGCTGCTCATTTGACAATCATACCCTCTGCCCAGATAAGCACCCAATTCCAACCCAAGAATCGAAAATGCTCCCGCGGTCCGCAGCAAGTCGCATTCGAGTATGTTCCGGGTCCGACTGTCCTTATTATCGTCAACGACACGTTTCATCTGAGAGGCAGCCCAAGCCACATCGGCCGCGGATTGCTTGCGTACGGCGGCAATTTGTTCCCGCCATCGCTTGCTTTGATGGTCCCGATGAAACGACAAAGGATCGCGGACCTTTTCCAGCACCCGTTCCCTTTTGGCTGTTCGCATCTTGACGGAGGTTGGAATTACAATGAAGTGTCCGTCGGGATGGATCTCAACGTCCAAGTCGATCTTCTCAAAGTCCCCGCCCCGCAACCCATACCAATCTCGAATTGCCTCCCCAATCGACTGGCCGGCTGTTCCTTGCTGGATTCGGTCATGCCCCACTCTGCCCGCCACGATCTTGCCGTCCTCAATCTTGTGGTCCCGGTCAACCGCCATGAAGGGGCTGGCAACTATCCCGTAAGGCGTTTGCAGCACAACCTCGCACGCCCCGCGCTTGCGAAGGAATTCCTTCACCGGTTTGGTCAGGTTGTGAAAGAAGTACTGGGGGCCGCCCGTGGCACGGCTGCTGTCCTTAGTCTGCTGAAGATGCATGGCCGGTACTCCTTCTGCCCTGCTGGATTATCCGACTCGCTGGTCTGAATCTAAAGACTCAACCACGAGCATTTCTATTACGCAAAACCGCCTCCTTTGTTCAATCGCCAGTGGAATTAACCAGGGCGAAAGCGGAGCGGCAACTACGCCCGGCGGGATTCGAACCCACGACCTACGGTTTAGGAAACCGTCGCTCTATCCTTCTGAGCTACGGGCGCTTGTAATCATCAGGCCGATGTTTTCCAAGGGCTTATGGCTGCTCTTTGGAAGAGTTTTGCAATCTGGATAATACCAAGAAACGATTCATTATCAAGCCCAAAGGGGTTTTCGCTTGAACACCGGGGCATCCCGGACATATACTTCGTCAATTGGCGAAGTATAGGAGTCGAAACGATGAAAGAAGTCCTGGCCATAACCAAGGCGCTGTCTGACGAAAACCGAACGCGGGTGCTGATGGGCCTGCGTGATGGAGAGTTGTGCGTCTGCCAGATCATCGAACTGCTGGACCTGGCGCCTTCGACCGTCTCGAAGCACCTGACCGTTCTCCATCAGGCAGGCCTGACTGAGGCCCGCAAGGAAGGACGGTGGATGTACTACCGGCTGCCCGGCCGGGACGCCCCGCCCCGCATCCGCGGTGTCATCCGATGGCTTCGGGAATCCCTGGCCGACGACCCGCGGGTTACCCAGGACGCCAGGAAGCTCAAGTGCGTCCTGAAGATGACCCGCCAGGAGCTTTGCAGGCATTACAAGTCCTGCTGAGAAGAAAGCATGGCCGCCAGATTGAAAGTGCTGTTCCTTTGCACCGGCAACTCCTGCCGCAGCCAGATGGCCGAGGGCTGGGCGCGACACCTCGAGGGTGAGAACCCCCTGACTGTAGGAGATGATGAATGGCCCTGTTGACAGAGCAATGTTCGCAAGCCTTGGCCGCATTTGCCGAGTCGGTGCAGAACACCGAGGCTTGGCAGGAGTGGAGCCAGGCTCAGCTATCCCTGGAAGGCGACGAGGCCCTGATGCGCCTCTTCTCGCGGTACGAGGAACTGTCCGTCGCCATGCGGAACGCCAAGGCGCAAGGCGGCGGGCTTTCCGGTGAGCAGGTGGTGGAATTGGCCCAGGTACGCGATGGAATCATCAACCACCCCCTGTACATCCGCCGCGAGGAAGCCTCGGAGCAACTGGCGAGGCTCTTTCAGGGCATGAACTCGTTGCTCACAAAGCGTATGGGCGTCGATTTTGCGGCCATGGCAGCGCCGCGGATCGGCTGCTGCGGATGACACGCTCGATTGACACGAAACGGCTCGATGGCTGCATCTTGTGCCATCTGGCCGGAAGGAATGCGAAAGGGAAAACCAATGGACGAGAAGACCAAGGAACTCATCGCGATAGGAGCATCGGTGTCCGCTCACTGCCAGCCCTGTTTGACCTACCACGTCGGCAAGGCCCGTGAAGTGGGTGTTTCGGAGGAGCAGATTGCCGAGGCCGTGCAGATGGGACAGATGGTTGCCAAGGGCGTGGAGCGAGCGATGCATCAGTTCGCAGCCGAGACCGTCCAGTCTCCGTCGAAGGCGGCCGCGCCCTCGTCGTGTTGCCGAGACGGCTCCATGGGCGGAGGCAAGTGCTGTTGATCTGACGCAGCCTGTCAGCCGCGAGAAAGAGAACCGCGATGGACGATATATCGGCAAGACGGATGTTGCTGAAGGCATCGGGGACCCACGCCGGACGGATCCCAAACCCGGGCGTCCGCGCCGCAAGCGTCGCCACTGACAATCTTTTTCCTTTGCTGCGATTTTTTGTTGAACCCGAAAGATATGCTGTCGTATAATACTTCGCTACGTGGCGAAGTATAGGAGCATTACCATGCGAGAGATGATGGCCATAACCAAGGCGCTGTCTGACGAAAACCGAACGCGGGTGCTGATGGGCCTGCGTGACGGAGAATTGTGCGTCTGCCAGATCATCGAACTGCTCGACCTGGCGCCTTCGACCGTCTCGAAGCACCTGACCGTTCTCCATCAGGCAGGCCTGACTGAGGCCCGCAAGGAAGGACGGTGGATGTACTACCGGTTGCCCGGCAAGGACGCTCCGGCCTGTTCGAGAGAGGCGATCCGGTGGTTGCAGGCCAACCTGGCCGACGATCCACGGATCGTCCAGGACGCCAAGAAACTCAAGGCGATCCGCAAGATGAGCAAAGGCGACCTTTGCCAGCGGTACAAGAGCTAGAGGAAAAGAGTTGAGCCCCATGAGATTCATCGATAAGGCAACGCGGCATTTGTTCTTTACCGGCAAAGGCGGCGGGGGCAAGACGTCCCTGGCTTGTGCCACGGCCATTGGACTGGCCGACCGGGGCAAGCGGGTGCTGCTGGTCAGTACCGATCCGGCCTCCAACCTGGACGAAGTGCTGGGGGTGCGGCTTTCTTCGCAGCCGACGCCAGTTCCACTCGTTGAAGGGTTACTGGCGCTAAACATCGACCCGGAGGCGGCGGCTCGGGACTATCGCGAGCGCATGGTCGGCCCGTATCGAGGCGTGCTTCCGGCTGCTGCCGTGGCCAGTATTGAAGAGCAGTTGTCAGGCGCTTGCACGACGGAGATTGCCGCCTTCGACGAGTTCTCGAAACTGCTGGGCGACCGGGCGGCGACAGCCGGATTTGACCACGTGATCTTTGACACCGCTCCCACCGGGCACACGTTGCGGCTGCTGTCGCTGCCGTCGGCATGGAGCGGCTTTCTGGACTCCAATACCAGCGGCGCTTCCTGCCTTGGGCCGCTCGCGGGCCTGCAGGCCCAGCGAGAACTATATGCCGCAACCGTTGAAGCGCTTTCGAATGCCCGCATGACCACCGTTGTTCTGGTCAGCCGCCCGGAGCGTTCAAGCCTGGCGGAAGCCGACCGAACACGGGGAGAATTGGCGGCCTTGGGCGTAACCAACCAGCATGTCGTTATCAATGGTTTGTTCAAGGCGCACAACGGCGATGATGCCGTTGCCCTCGCGATGGAACACCGCGGGCAATCGGCGTTGGCGCAGATTCCGGCGGGACTGGCGTCGCTGAGACGCACCGAAGTTCCACTCCAACCGTTCGGCCTGGTTGGTATTGAGTCCCTGCGGGCTTTCACGGACCCCAAGGCGGCTTTCCACCCGGCTGCCGAGCATATCGGCGGCGACGGGCAGCTTCCACCCGCGCTGGCGGAGCTGATCCCAGTCTTGGCCCGGCAAGGTCACGGCGTGGTTATGACGATGGGCAAGGGCGGCGTCGGGAAGACAACCATCGCGTCCGCCATTGCCGTGGCCTTGGCCAGTCGCGGCTACCACGTTCATCTGAGCACCACCGACCCCGCCGCGCATGTGGATACGTCTCTGTCCAAGACAGTGCCGAACCTTCAGGTCAGCCGCATCGACCCCGAAGCGGAAACGGAGAGCTATCGGAAGGAGGTCATGGCGGACACCGCCCCGACGCTCGACGAGCAGGGCAGGAAGCTCCTGGAAGAAGACCTGCGCTCACCTTGCACCGAAGAGATCGCGGTATTTCGTGCCTTCGCCCGCAAGGTGGACGAGGGCAAGGATGGTTTCGTCGTGCTGGACACCGCGCCCACCGGCCACACGCTGCTGCTGCTCGATGCAACCGAGGCGTACCACCGGCAGGTGTCCCACACGATGAGCAGTCTGCCCGAGTCAGTGCGCCACCTTCTGCCCCGCCTGCGCGACCCCGAATTCACCAAGATTCTGATTGTCACCTTGGCCGAAGCGACTCCCGTGCATGAGGCGGCACAGCTACAGAAGGACTTGGCACGCGCGAGCATCAAGCCTTTTGGTTGGGTCATCAACCAAGCCCTCGTGTCGCTGCAACTGACCGACCCTGTTCTGGCGGCCAAGAAGGCGCAGCAGCGCAGATACGTCCACGAAGTCGTGCAGGAGCACGCGGACGTGGTAGCGATAGTCCCATGGATGGTCAACGAGCCCGTTGGGGCAGAGGCCCTGCGACAACTGGCAAACGATGAATGGCATGTGAAGCATCTTTGAGAGAAAAAGGATAACAACGTGACCGCGACAAAACTGCAAGTGTACGATCCGCCGATGTGCTGTCCGAGCGGCGTCTGTGGCCTGGAGGTCAATCCGAAATTGGCGAGGTTTTCCAGCGACCTGGATTGGCTGAGGCGGCAAGGGGTCGAGGTCGAGCGATATGGCCTTTCCTCCCAGCCCGCCACATTCGCGCAGCAGCAGGCCGTTAGAGACGCCTTGAAGAATGATGGCAACGATTGTCTACCACTGATTGTCGTGAACGGCACGATTGTCAGCAAGGGGACCTATCCTACGAGGAGCGATCTTATGAAGTTCACTGGAATCGACGGCAAGAAGGAAAGAGCGGAAGAGACCCTGGCAGCATCTTCTGCGGAACCGAAAGAAGAGGCGCCCTCCTGCGGGCCTGGATGCGCCTGCGGAACGCCTTCGGGCGGCAAGAGAGTGAAGATAGCGGTCAGTCTGATCGCGCTGCTGGTGGTCGCCGGCATCTTTATCTACAAGGCCGCGGCCGCTAAGGACAACGGAGCGGGCAATACCGCCCCCAAGAACGATGCGGCCTTTGCGCTCGCGCAGCCAGCGCCAAGCACCGTGCCCGGAGCCGAGACTCAACCCTCGGATACCGCCACGCCGGATGCGGCGAAGGCCGGTCAGACCTCGGGTACCGTGACGCCGGCTGTGGCCAAAACCGGTCAGAAGGTCGGCGAATACCTGGAATCGCTCAGCGCGCTGAACAAGGTCGCCATAAACCAAGATGCCGTTTTCGTCTTCATTCCAGCCGCGAAGAATGATCTGGCCGACGATAAGACGAACACCGCCATGCTTGCCGCGCAGCGGACCCTGAAGTCCAACAAGATCACGCTCGGACTGTATACCTTGCGGGCCAGTTCTCCCGATTACTCCGGTATCTCCACTCAAGTTAAGGCGCCCGCCATTCTGGTTGCGTGCAAGGGCAAAGGCATGGCGGCGGTCTCTGGCGATGTAACCGAGCAGAAGCTGTTGCAGGCGTTCGTGGCAACATCAAGTGCCGGAGGGTGTGGACCATCGGGTTGCGGGCCATCCGGCGGAGCCTGTAACTAGGAAGGACGCTCATGCTTGAGTCTGTCATCAAGGCACTACAGGAAGTCGCCTCCCAACCTCTGGGACTTGTGTTCGCTCTGGTCCTCGGCGTAGTGAGCGCCGTCACCAGCGCCTGTTGCACGCTCCCGGCCTTGGGGATATTGGTCGGCTATTCCGGCGCGCAGACGAACGACAATCGGAGGGCGGCTGTAAGAAGGGCGATCCTGTTCACCTTGGGAACGATTGTCTCGCTGATGATCATCGGCGGGATTGCCGGATTTGTCGGCCAAGTCGCACAGAACAGCCTTGGCAGGTACTGGAAGGTCTTCGCCGGCGTCGTGGCCGTGTTCCTTGGCCTGGCCGCTCTGAAACTCCTGCCCTTCAAGGTATCCTTGGGCAAGTTCGAGGGTATGGGAAATCGGCTTGGCAAATCCGGAGCGTTGTTGGCCGGTCTTATCCTCGGCGGGATCGTCGCCGCCAGTTCCCTCCCGTGCAATCCCGGCATCTTCATCGTTATTGGAGCGGCCATCCTGCAAGGGCAAGTTATCTGGGCGGCGCTCATGCTGGCCATGTTCGCCATCGGTTTCAGCCTGCCGCTGGGAGCCGTCTTGCTGGGCGTCTCCTTGACCAAGGTCAGCCTCGCCGCCAAGGGCGCCGACGCCGCCATCCGATGGGTCGCGGGAGGGGTTCTTGTCATTGCGGGGTTCTATTTCCTGGTCACGTTCTGAAGAGTGGTTCCTTGAGGACATGAACGGTAGACAGTACGATCGCGATGGTGACGGACGACATGCGGGCAGCCCAGCGGGGCAAGCGGGTGCTTCATCTGGTTGAAGGAACGGAGATAGGTGAAAGGCATGAAAGCAATAGCGGAAATCGACGCGGGCGTGTGTGGGTTCAAGACCGTCGCCGTCGTCACGTGCGATGACGATCAGCACGCGAACATCGAGATACACAGCGGCTGCGAGAAGGTTCGTGCTATGGCCGCCGCGCTGAAGGCCAAGGGGCCGGTGGATGCCTACCAGGAGATCAGCCCTGCCGCCGAGAGCGTCGTGCTGGGCGTGGCACGGGAGGCCCTCAAGGGCTGCTGCGCCGCCTGTGCAGCCCCGGTGGGAGTGTTCAAGGCCATGCAGGTGGCGGCCGGGCTGGCGCTGCCCAAGGACATCGGCATCAGGCTGAGCAAGGAGTGAAGATGACTGTAATTGCACCCAAGGCGCATCGTCGGCCAGATACCGCCGACGCCACCGCAATCACGCGGCGGGAGACTGAATAATGCTCGATCAACGAGCCACCGAGGCCGAGCTTCTCGACAGACGCGATATTGGCGCCCAAGACGCCGTGCAGAGTGGGCGGGTTTGCGCGATGGTTAACCGCTTTGGAGGCGGAACCACGGTCGTCCGGAAGTTCGTGCAGGCCGAACTCACACGGGTAACCACGGATCGTCCCTTGCGCGTCCTGGACATCGGCGCGGGCGACGCCAGCATTGCGCTCGCCGTGAGCCGGTGGGCCAGAGGACAGGGCCGCAATGTGGAATGGGTCTGTCTTGAGCGCAGTCCGCATGCGGCAGGCCTTGCACGGCAGGCGGTGTCCGCAGCCAAGGACTCGCGAATACAGGTAATAGAAGACGATATTCGTGATCACCGGCCTGACGAACCGTACGACTGCGCCATTGGCTCGATGTTCTTTCATCATCTGGCGGACGACGAAATCGTCGCCATGCTGGAACGGCTTCGCACCTTCGTTCGCCGAAGCGTCTTAGTGAACGACCTCAAGCGGTGTCCAGTGTGTTACTTCGGATATGCGGCGATATCATTGCTCTTTTCGCCCGCGATTCGACACGACGCGCTCCTGTCCGTCCGGCGCGGCTTCAGGACGTGGGAACTTCGCCGCCTGCTCAGCCGCACGAAAAACGTCTCAGTGTCAGTAACGCGCCACTGGTTCTGCCGCATTGCCGGCGTGGTCCGTTTCGACTGAGTAAGCGAAGGAGAATAAATGGGTGACAAGCTGAAAATTCTGTTCCTTTGCAACGGCAACTCCTGCCGCAGCCAGATGGCCGAGGGCTGGGCCAAGGTCCTCAAGAGCGACGTGATCGAAGCCTATTCCGCCGGCATCGAGACGCACGGCCTGAACCCCCAAGCCGTCAAGGTGATGGCCGAGGCGGGCGTGGACATCTCCGCCCATCGCTCCAAGAACGTCGCGGACCTCATGGATGTGCCGCTGGATTACGTGGTGACCGTGTGCGGCCACGCCAACGAAACATGCCCGATGTGGCTGGACGGCAAGGCCAAGGTTGTGCATGTGGGCTTCGACGACCCGCCGAAGCTGTCCAAGGAGGCCAGGAGCGAGCAGGAAGCACTGGACCAGTACCGACGTGTCAGAGATGAGATTCGGGCCTATGTTGAAACATTGCCCGAGGCTCTGACCGTAAAACGGAAGGAGTCATCACTTATGGCAGCGGAAACCCCAACCGTGGAATCGAGCAAGCAGCTCAATGTCTTCGAGAAATACCTGACGATCTGGGTGGCCTTGTGCATTGTGGGCGGCATCGTTCTGGGCAAGCTGGCGCCGGGCGTGGCTCAGTCGCTGGACGCGATGTCCATCTACGTCAACGGCGCGCCGGTGGTAGGCATCCCCATCGCCATCTGCCTGTTCTTCATGATGTACCCGATCATGGTGAAGATCGACTTCGCCGAGGTTATCCAGGCCGGCAAGAGCCCCAAGCCCGTGCTGCTGACGCTGGTGGTCAACTGGGGCATCAAGCCCTTCACCATGCTCGCCATCGCGTGGTTCTTCCTGGGCTACGTGTTCCGCGACTTCATGCCCGGCATGGACACGCTCAAGGACGGCACGCAGGTCGAGCTTTGGCGTTCGTACATCTCCGGGGCGATCCTGCTGGGCATAGCGCCATGCACGGCCATGGTGCTGATGTGGGGCTACCTGGCCAAGGGCAACCAGGGCCACACGCTGGTCATGGTGGCCATCAACTCCCTGACGATGCTGGTTCTGTACGGCGTGCTGGGCGGCTGGCTGCTGGGCGTCAACAAGATGCCCGTGCCGTGGCAGGCGCTGCTGCTGAGTATCGCTATCTACGTGGCGCTGCCGCTTGTGGCGGGCTACTTTTCGCGCAAGTGGATCATCAAGGCCAAGGGGGCGGCGTGGTTCGAGCAGAAGTTCCTGCACGTGCTGACGCCCGTGTCGATCATCGCCCTGCTGGCGACGCTGGTGCTGCTGTTTTCCTTCAAGGGCGAGACCATCATCAGCAACCCGCTGACGATTCTCTGGATCGCG
>Ga0315278_10005731_pt1 | contig 11255 bp, 6 predicted proteins | sample YL17G06_0_MG_FD_203880 | JGI IMG/M metagenome (GOLD analysis project Ga0315278, IMG submission 203880) | Sediment microbial communities from Yellowstone Lake, YNP, Wyoming, USA - YL17G06_0 | ecosystem: Environmental > Aquatic > Freshwater > Lake > Sediment | place: USA: Wyoming | collected... | reverse complement strand
ATTTCTTCGGGCACCGTGTCCATGCGCACGTACTCGACCGCGTCGAACGGCCGCGTGAAGTCGTTGCGGCTGTTGTAACGGTAGCGGGCGCTCAGCGTCACGTACTTGTGCGGCCGCGAATTCACGTTCATCACGCTGGTGATGTAGTTCACGTACATGTCCGCCGAATCGCGCGGCAGCGAGGCCAGCGCCGGGAACGTCACGTACGTGTTCGCGTTGGCGACGGCCGGGTTGGTCGTCCAGGGGATGAGCGCCTCGTTCTGGCGGTTCGCCCCCATGATGAAGCTCGCGTTCGCCGTCGTGCGGCCCGGGAGTTTCACCATGCCCAGCCAGTTCACCGTGTCGACCGAGTTGGTCGGCATCATCGCCGCCCGGGCGAACGCCGCCCCGTGCGCGTTCGTGTAGCCGCTCGGGTCGTAGCCGGTTCCGGGCGTGCTGTTCCAGTCGGTGGCGTGCAGCGGGTTGTCCACCGTCACCGTCGGAATGTTCTGGCTGAACTTCGAGTGCTCGTACATCACGCGGAACATGCCCTGGTGGCTCGCCCACTCGACCCCCGTCGCGATCTCGGTCTCCCGGTTGTCGATCACGAGCGGGAGGTCGACGAGGTTGTTGAACGCGAACCCGATCCCGAACGGCATGTTGCCCGTGCGGCTGTAGCTCTTGACGCCGAGGATGAGGTCCACGTTGTCGGTCGCCGAGAACCGCAGGTCGGCCCCGATGGTCTCGCGGCGCGCCTGCATGTCGAACGTCCGGGCGATGGTGTTGTACGACGTTCCCGCCTGCACCTGCGCGAGGGTCTGGGGCACGCCGATCCAGGTCGTCCCGTTCACGGGCGTCGCGCCGGTGCCCCGGGCGTTCTGGATGTTCGCCCGCATGCCGGGATCGAGCGCGCAGTTTCCGGCGGTGCAGACGTACGGCGTCTTGAGGTCGTAGCCGTAGTTGAGCGGAATCGAGTCGAAGAGGAACGAGACCTTCACGCGCTTGCTGTTGTAGTCCATCGTGTACCGCTGGTCGCGGTAGCCGATGTTGCTGGCCTTCACGTTGAAGAGCCAGTTCTCGGTTTCCTTGTTGAACACCACGTTGGCGTTCACGCCGCTGCGCAGGTCGCGGTACCGCTCGTAGCGCGCCTCGTCGCCTGACGCGGACGTGAACCGTCCGCCGATGTCGACAACCCCGTTGGACGGGGGGGTGGTTTCCTGCTGCGGTTTGCTCTGGGCCGACGCCACGGTCGCGGAGGCCAGCAGAAGCGCCGCAGCTCCAATCATCAGTCTGTTGCGCATCGCAATCATCCTCCTCACCTAGCGCAGGAGCGCCTTGCCCGAGGGGGCATTGGACCCGTGGATCATCTGATGGCACGCGCCGCACTGGCGGCCGAAGTCCTTGTTGGCGTTCGTGGAGTTGTTCAGCCCGTAGCCCTCATACACCGTTGGGGGGTGCCGGGCGGTGACATGGCAGCGCTGGCACAGGAACGGCTCCTTGGCCACGAGCATCCGCTCGTTGTTCGAGCCGTGCGGATCGTGGCAGGTCACGCAGGTCTCGGTCACCGGCGCGTGCTCCCACAGTGTCGGCCCGCGCTTCTCCGCGTGGCAGCTGACGCACGACTCGAAGATCGTGCCGCCGGCCCTGAGCAGCTTGACGTTGGTCGCCCCATGCACGTTGTGGCACGACGCGCAGGTCATCTTGCCTTCGCGCACCGGCATGTGGTTGTACTTCAGCTGTTTGTTGACGATCGCCCGGTGGCAGGTGGCGCACAGCGCCATCTGGTCCGCGGCCTTCAGCAGCTTGTCGCCCTTCGGCGCGTGGACGTCGTGGCACGACGTGCAGCCGACGTTGCGCTGATCGTGCTGGCTGCCGGCCCACATCGCATGCGCGGACTTGGAATGGCAGCTCGTGCACACCGCGCTCGCCTCTCTCGGCGACATCTTCCCGAATAGGCGGATCTTGGTCTTGTCCCCGCCCGCATCGGCGTGTTCCTTGCCGGCGCCATGGCAGCCTTCGCAGCCCATGGCGGCCTTCGTCTCTCCGTGGCACTTCTGGCACCCGGTCGGCGACATCGGGCTGCCAGCCCGGTACGCGCGCGAGTGCGGGCCCTGCTTGGTCGCAGCGCCCTTGTCTTCGTGACAGCTCAAACACGTGGCCGTGCCGGCGTAGGCCCCATGGGGAACCTGAACGACCGCCGCCTTGACCGCGCCCTGGTCCGGCAGACCGGCCTTGCCCGTCGGCCCGGCCAGTGCCAGCCCGCCGAGGGCGAGCCAAGCGACCGCGAAGGCGGTGAGCGCCGCCCGACCGCGGTTCTGGACGAATGAATCCATGACCTGCTCCTTAAGTTGTGACCACCAACCTGAACCGAATACCGAGGGCCTCCCGAAACATACCTTCCCAGCCACCTGGGAATCGGCCAACCCTCGGATGGGCAAATACCCGCCTCACGTTCTGCAATTGGGATGCCGAAGACAACCCCGTCGACCTGCTGCAAAACACCACATTTCATGGACACTTACAGGCCGTCTGAAGGCGCCGTCCGCTGCGTTCTTGCACATCGCTACCGAGTATTCGGCAGGCGGCGCTGGTGGCTGCCGGACTTCCGGCAAAACCACGCGCCACTTTATTCAAAGTGTTGAAGTGGCCGATCCCGATTTCTGGATCTTGTGAGGAAGAGCACAAGCGGAAGGAGCAAGCCGAATCTTGCGATCTGGCGATCCCACTACCCCATCTTGTGGCAGAGCTCGCAGTCCTGCTTGATCACCAGGCCGTCGGCGGTCTTCTTGGTGTCATCGTGGCAGCGGAAGCACCCGTCGAAATCGACGTGCCCGATGTTGTTGGAATACGTGCCCCACGTCACTTTCATCGCCGGGAAGACGTTGCGCCGGTAGATATCCTGCGTGGCCGCAATCGCCCTGGCGATGTCGGTCTTCCTCGCCGCGGTCTCGCGGCCGAGTTGCTGGTCGAAGAACGCCGTGAGCCGCGTGGCGATGCCGGCCACGGCCGCTTCCTGCGAACTGTACGCCGTCTTGAGCGCCGCCACCGTCTCGCGCCGCACGAACGGCAGCGTCCTGGGGATTCTGCCGACCGTGATGGCGTCGTTCACCGCCCGCTCGGGCGTCGAATCGAAGCGGTGACTCGGGCGGTTGTGGCAGTCCATGCAGTCCATCTCGCGCGTCTCGCCCTGCCGCAGCTGCGCGTCGGTGACCCCTTCCGCCTTGAACGTGCGCACGCCGTTGCGGTCGGCCACTTCCACCCACACGATCTTCTGCCGCTTGGGGTCGGTCGTGATGTAGCGGACCCTGGTCGACGGCGCCATGTGCCAGTGAATGCCGTGCGCGCCGGTCGTGTCGCTGCCGCTGCCGACGTGCAGCTGCAGCGTGGTCGTCGTCTCGGTGTTCGCCTCGTCTTCGGCGTACTCGCGCACCTGCCGCACGCGATCCCCCGTGAATTTCTCGGGCCAGTGGCACTGCTCGCAGGTGTCGCGGGCGGGCCGCAGGTTCTCGACGGGCGAGGGAATCGGCTCGGGGTAGGTCTTGAGCGCCACGGCGAACAGCTGGCGCGTGCCCGACAGCTTGGACTGCACGAACCACGGCGCACCGGGGCCGATGTGACACGCGACGCACTCGACGCGGGCGTGCGGGCCCTCGCGGTACGCGGCGAACTCGGGTTGCATCACCGTATGGCAGACCTCGCCGCAGAATTCAGGCGAGTCCATGTACTCGACACCGCGGAAGGCCGCCAGCGAGATCAGCACGATGTTCGCCATCGTCAGCGCAATCATCAGCCCGGCGATCCTCCTGGTGTAGGGCGTGTTGAGATCGATGACGGGCCACGTGACGACGGGCCCTGCCTGCCCGCGGCGCTCCCGTCGCCGCGAGCGGACGATGCCGAGCGGCATCAGCACCAGTCCCGCGACGAAGAAGCCGGGAAGCACGAGGAAGAAGACGATCCCCATGTAGGGATTCGTCCGCAGCCCCACCAGGTCGGCGAGGAAGACCGCCAGGAACAGGATGGCGCTGACCGTCGTCAGCCACCCGCCGAACATCGTCACCGGGTTGCGCGCGTGCCGGAACGTGGATTCGACCGCCATAGTCCCTCTTCTCTGCCGCGCGGCTCTGAGCGCTACCCGCGCGCGAACAGCACCGCGTAGAGGATGAGCCCCACCATCACGAGGCCGAGCGTCACCGCGACCACCGCCACGGCGTTGCCCAGCCGGTGCACCCAGACCGGCGCCGGGGCGACTTCGAGGTCGCCGAGTCGGCCCTCGGCCCGGAGCCGCTCGTATTCCTCCGGACGCTCCTCGGAGAGTTCGTGCTCGTTGACGTGCCCGGTGAAGATCACCGGGTCCATCGGGAACTTGTCGGGCCGGAGGTGGCTGTTGAAGAAGTGGATCGTGAAGATGAACCCGACGGCCAGCAGGCCCTCTTCCCCGTGCACCAGGAGAGCGATGGTGAACCACGAGCCGGGCAGGAACCGGGAGAAGAACTCGGGGAACCACAGGACGAGCCCTGACCCGCCGATCACGCCCATCCCCCAGAACACGGCCCAGTAGTCGAACTTCTCCCAGTAGGTGAAGTGGTCGAAGCGGGGCTCGGGGCCGAGCCGCAGGAACCATCGCATGTGCGCGATCAGTTCCTTCACGTCGCGCGGTTGCGGCGTCATGGACGCCGGGCCCCAGAGCACGTCGAGCTCCTTCTTCACGAACAACCGGTGCATCAGGCGCCACACGTGGAGCACGAAGCACCCGATCATCAGCGACGCGAACACGCGGTGGATGATGCCCGCCGAATGTCCGCCGCCGAGGAGCGAGGCAAGGTGGACCGCCCATGGGGCGTCGCTGAACAGCAGGGGCATGCCGGTGAAGGCCAGCCCCATGAAGCTGAACATCAGCACCCCGTGCATGAGCCGGTTGGGAAGATCGAACCGCCGGTACTCCGTCTGCCGGCCGGACGGCGCCTGGGTCTCGTGCATCGGGCTACTCCTCAGAACGCCGGCCGGCGCCGGGCTTCACGGCGCGCGAGGCCCAGAGCGCCGTGTGAATCCCGAAGAACGCGAACACCCCGATGAGCAGCGCTTCCATGAACTTCGACGCGTAGAAGAGCAGCGGATTGCGCTCGCGGTTGTGGCGATCGGCGTGCGGGTCGTACCGGGCGAAGCTCGGATTCGAGCCGGGATGGCACGTGCCGCAGGTGGACACCACGCGCGCCGTCGAGACGGTCGAGCGGGCGTCCCGCTTCGGATAGATCTCGTGCGCGCCGTGGCAATCGGCGCACGTCGCCACGCGCATGAACCCGAGCTGGGTTTCCTGGCCGTGGAAGGTGTCGCGGAACGTCTTCTTCGACTCGGGGTGGCACGAGCCGCATTCGGCGAGCACGTGCGCCTTCCACGCGGCTCCTTCGGTCCGCGCGATCTGGTGCGCGGAATGGCAGGTGACGCACACCGGAGCGTCCGGGCGTCCCTTCGCCAGCGCCTCGCCGTGCACGCCGGCCTGGTACCGCCGCTCAATCCCCTGATGGCACTTGCCGCACGTCGCCGGAATCGAGGTCCGATACACCGGGCTCGTCGCGTCGGTCCGCCGCTTGATGTCGTGCGCGCTGTGACAGTCCTTGCAGTTGGGCGCCACGGTCAGCCCGCTCTTGGCGAGCGCCTGGCCGTGGATGCTGTCCTGGAACTGGGCCACGACATCGCCGATCGCAATCCGCCCCTTCCTGATGATCTCCGCGTTCCCGTGGCAGCGGCCGCACGTCGCGGGCAGGTTCAGATGATCGGTCGGCGAATCGGGATCCTTGACGGGTTTGATCTCGTGCGAGCCGTGACAGTCCTTGCAGGCGGCCGCGACGCTGTTCGCCTGGGAACGCCGGGCTTCCGCGTGCACGCTCACCTCGTAGAGCGCCGCCGCCCGGTCGTGGCACTTGACGCACGACGCGGGCGCCAGCTTCTCCGCGTGCGGGAACTCAGGGGACTTCGCCAGGTCGGCGTGGCAATCCACGCAGGTCACGCCCGAGAGGCCGTGGATGGACGCGCCGAACTTGTCGGGCAGCACCGCGACCGACCGGCCGCTGGCGCCGGCCGCCGAGGCGTCACCGTGACAGGCGAGACAGTCGTCGTTGGACGGCGGCTTGGGCGCCGCCTTCGCGGCGGGCTTCTGCGCGAGCGCCGTCGCGGCGGCCAGGCACGCCGCGAGCAATACACCGGGAACCGAGCGAGTGAGTCTCATGGGCGCGTGACGACCGGCTATCGTTCGGGAGAGCCCGCATTGTAACGATGGAGCGGGCACAACGCAATGATCTCTGGCCCAACTCCGACCGGGCGGGCCCCGACACTGGCTCACCCGACCGGGGCGCGGCCCTGCCAGCCGCCCCCCGCCTGCCCCGCCGTCCCAATCTGTTGCCCGGCTCGGTCGCCCTGTGGAACAAGGGTCTGGAAGGATGAAGTAATGCAGCTCGACACGACCGGCCGTTTCATGGGCTGGCCGGCCGCGGCAGGTCTAGAGTGGATACAAACGCGCGACCTCACCGGGCACAGATCCCCGCTTTCGCGAGTTGACTCTGACGGGCACTCTCGCCAGTCTCGACCATAGGGACTCGCAAACCAGATGCCATCTCCGGTCCACGAAGCCCGAGCGAAAAACGCTCGACAAACGGCGCCACCCCGACGGGCGGCCGCCGCTCCTTCGACAGGGCTGCCGGGATGCCGGCATGGTTGAAGGAGATGGCCTATTCTACTCCAACCGGGCAGCTTGTGAAAAGGGGTACATGGAGAGAGGCGCGAGCCTGCCGGCGGCGGTTGGCTCAGACCGCCGGCGTCCGCCGCTTGAACACCAGGAATCGGCTGCCGCGCCGCGTCTGCTCGGCCAGATAGCAAACCTCGCTGCACTGCGCCGAGAAGTGGTACCCGAATTCGGGCTCGTGCGCGGTCACGTCCTCCCACTCGTCCTCCAGCCCCACGATGGCGTTCGCGGCGGCCGCCAGGTCGGCGACGGTCGCCGTCGGAAACCGCTTGTGGAGCACGGCAAGGACCTTCTCTCGGTCGACCATAGGACGGGTGGAATCCTGGGAGGTTCTGGGGGGCTGAGGCCGGCGCCGCCCGTTCGGCCCTGACGGGTGCGGGCCCCCATCCGCACGCGCCCGAGTCCGACTGGCGACGCCGACTGTCAGAATGGTGTGAACGCAATCTCGATGCCACGAGGCCGTGCGGCGCCACGTGGCGGAATCCCCGGAATCAGGCGCCTGCTGAGCCGTCGCCCGGAGACGGCGCTGCCGGGACTGGCGGGATCTCGCCGCTGGCGCCGGGATCTCGTCGCGGCCGCCGACGCATTCGGCGCGAAAACAGCGGGCGTGCCAGGGCGCCGACCGTCCGCCGGTACGCCTCGTACGCGTAGAACCCCGGTGTCCTCCTGGCCAGCAGCGCCGTGTCGTCCGGATTCACGACAATGCTGACCTCGATGTTCGGCGCCGCGCCGATGGGAATCCAGTTCCGCCGGCACGCCTGGTAGACGCGCTCCATCACCGGCCGCATGTCCTCGTACTTCGGGGAGGGCCAGCTCTCCATCGCCGATCCGATCGTCGGCCTGAAGATGCACACCGTCGGGAACGCGCCGTGGTCGGCGATCCAGTCGATCCCCCGGAGCGTCGCCTCGACCGGCTCGACGCCGGCGATGATCTCTCCCGACACCGCCCCCTTCCCCATTCGCCTGGCGCAGTACTCGATCGAATCGAAGAAGACCTGCTGCCCGAGCACGCGTTCCTTCCCCGGGCAGATCTTCGCGAACCACTCGGGCTCGACGAATTCCAGGCAGAACGAGAGGTGGTCGACGCCGAGGGCGATCAACCGGTCGTAGGTGCTGAAGTCCTTCTGCGGCGCGAGCTGGGCGCCGACGAGCACACCGACCTGCTCTTTCAGTGCAGCGATGTAGGGCTCGGCGAACTGTACGCCGCGCGTGCCTTGAAACCCGGCGTTCAGGTGGACGAACGTCACCCCCGACTCGTCGCGGGCGGCCCGGGCGACCTCGACCACATCTTCAACCGCTTTGTCGACGACTTCGTGGTCGCCGACGTTGGTGCCCGTCGTGCAGAACCGGCAGTTCAGCGACGGGCTGTAGTTCCAGAACGTGCACACCATGTTGATGTACACGCCCAGATAGGTGCCCTGCAGCACGCCGATGCGGTTCATCGGGATGCCGCGGCTCGTCGTGCGCGTGTACCAGGTGGGTTCCGGGGGTATCTCGATCGGGTAGCGGAGAAGGTTCCGGTCGTCGCGCACGCGGTAGCCGTCGACTGGCGATCCCTCGAGCACGTACGGCGACTCGCGCGCGAACGGCTCCTCGACAGGCACGTTCACCCAGATCCGGTCCTTCAGCCAGGAGCCGCCGGGAATTACGATCTCGAGCCCGGAGCCCAGACCGGCGCGGGTGCGCGAGATACCGCGCGCACCGTCCAGCGGCACGTCGGCTGGCACGCGGATGCCGCGGCAGAAGAGATCGATCTCGAGTTCGCACGCATTGAGTGGCATCGGCGGGTGTCCCCTTCTCCGCCACCAGTCTAGCTCAGCTCTACCCCTCGCGCCACGGCGCCTCGCCCGGGCCGACGGCCGCTTCCGGGCGATGGCGGTCGGTGATGTCGAAGATGAGCCCCTCGAGCATCATCGCCTGGTCGAGCGGCGACTGGGCGATGCGGCCCTGCTCCCACACCCAGCGTGTGTCGCCGCCCGCGTGTCGGATGCGGTAAGCGAGCCTGAACGGCTGCCCGCGTTCGATGGCATCGCGAATCGCCGCGAAAACCATCTCGCGGTCGTCCCGGAGGATTAGGCTGCCATACGAGACGACGCGGTTGCCGACCAGGTCGGAGGGCTCGTAGCCCGTCAGCGTCCGGCAGCCTTCGCTGACCGACAGCATCGTCCACTCCCGATCGACCGAACACTGGTAGGCCATGCCGGGCAGGTCGCTCAGCAGGCCGGCCAGCCGCCGCTGGCTCTCGCGGCCGGCTGCTTCGGCGCGCCGCCTGGCGGTCGTGTCGACCGCCTGTGCGAGCAGGCACTCCTCGCCGCCGACCCTCAGGGGAACGACCGAGAGCGCGCCGTCGAAGAGCCCGCTCGACCGCCGGCGCAGGCGAACATCCTGGCCGTGAATGACGCCCTGGCGGTCGACCAGCGCCAGCAGGTCGTCGAATCCTCCTGGCGACAGCCACACCCCGAGTTCCGCCCACGTCCGGCCGACGACCTCGTGCCGCTTGAAGCCGAGTTCGCGCAGGAACACGTCGTTGACGTCGAGCATCACGCCGTCCGATCGCCGGCTGATGGCCGTGAGCGCCGGCGTCGATCGGAAGACGCGCTCGAACCGCGCCTCGGAGTCGCGCAGCGCGTCCTCGACACGAGTGCGACCTGTGATGTCGACGGCGGACACCAGCACCCGCGACCACGATCGCTCCGAGCCGGGCGCGACGGACCAGCCGAGCGCGAGGCGGATCGGCTGGTTCCCCAGCGTGTAGTTGATGCCCTCGTCTTTCCAGGACCGTTCGCCATTCGCCAGGGCGACGATCGACCGCCGGAAGACGTCGCGACTGTCGGTGCCGATGATGCGACCGAGGCCCGCGAGCAACTGCGACCGGCTGTCGGCACCGTAGAGCGCGAGGGTGGCCCGGTTGACGTCCACCACCCTGACCGCGCCGATGCAGTCGTCGAGTTCCTCCGGGTGAGCGACGAAATGCTCGTCGAAATCGGTGACGCCGAGCGCACGCAGCCGGTCGAGGTGACGACGGATGCCCGAGAAATCCTCCTCCCACATCGAGACGGGGCTCTCGTCGAACAGCGTGCGATAGCGCTCCTCGCTTCGGCGAAGCCTGGCGTCGCCCTGGCGGGCCGCGGTGACGTCGTGCAGCGCGCAGTGGATGCGAAGCTCGCCGTGCTCGTCCTGGCCGCGTCGCCCGTCGAACGAGACGGTGACCCGCGAGCGATCGCCGCAGACGAGCGTCAGTTCGACGTCGTGGACGTCGCCGCTGAGAATCGCGCGCCTGAACCTCGTCTCGTAGGCGTCGAGGCTCTCGGAGGCCAGCAGGTCGACGAAGCGGCGCCCGATGGCCTGCCCGCGCGTGAGGCCGGTCAGCGTCAGCCAGGCGTCGTTCACCATCACGATGGTCCCGTGTTCGGACAGCGATTGATACGCCAGCGGCAGATACTGATAGAGCAGCCGGAACCGCTCCTCGCTCTGCCGCACCGCCTGCTCGGTCTCGTGTCGCGCCGACACGTCACGCACGATGGCCTGCACGCCGCCGCCCTCGAACGCCCGCGCGCTGATCTCCGCCACGAAGACGCTGCCGTCCTTGCGCCGGACCCCGCGCTCGGACACGACGCTCTGCCCCGACCGCACCTCGTCGAGTTCGAGCGGCCGCGCCGCCAGGTCGTCGGGCGCGATCAGGTCGCCGACGCGGAGTGCCAGCAGCTCCTCGCGGGTGTAGCCGCTGAGGCGGCAGGCCGCGGTGTTCACTTCGACGAGCCGGAGGCTGGCGTCGGCGATGACGATGGCGTCCGAGGCGTGCTCGACGAGTTGGGTGTACCGGCGCTCGGCCAACGCGAGCTGATCTCTGGCCTGGCGCCACTCGGTCATGTCCACCGCCATCGTCGCCGCCAGCGGCCGCCCGCCGGCGTCGGTCAGCGGGAACGTGACGGTCAGCCAGGAGCGCTGCCGCCCGTCGGCGAGGACGACGGTACCAACCGACTGGCGTGGCTCCCCCGTCTCCAGCACCTGCGCCTCCTCGCGCGCGAAGCGCTCCGCCAGCTCCGCCGACCAGAAGCGCGAGTCCGGCTGACCGCGCCACCCCCCCGGCTCGAGGCCGAAGCCGCGCTCGAGCGCGGCGTTGGCATAGACCAGCTCACCGCCTGGCGCGCGAACGAACGCGAGTGCGGGGCTGTTGTCCATGAACGCGCGGAACCGCTCCTCGCTCAGGCGCAGCGCCTGCTCGGCACGGTCCCGTTCGGCCTGGCGGCTCTCGAGCGCGCTCGCCATGTCGTCGAACGATCGCGCCAGCTCGCTCAGCTCGCTCTGTCCGTACGGCAGCTCGGTGCGCGCGGCCTGGTCGCCGGCCGCCAGCTTCCTGGTGGCCTCGATGAGCGACGACACCCGACGGAGCACGAACCGCTCGGCCGCGAACCACGCCGCCGTCAGCGTCAGCACCATCACCATCAGCAGCGCGAGGACGTGCCGCGTCTGCAACCGGTCCACGGCACCGAACGCCACCTCCCTCGGCACGCCGATCGCCATGCGCAGACCAGTCTCG
>Ga0315278_10005729_pt1 | contig 11257 bp, 9 predicted proteins | sample YL17G06_0_MG_FD_203880 | JGI IMG/M metagenome (GOLD analysis project Ga0315278, IMG submission 203880) | Sediment microbial communities from Yellowstone Lake, YNP, Wyoming, USA - YL17G06_0 | ecosystem: Environmental > Aquatic > Freshwater > Lake > Sediment | place: USA: Wyoming | collected... | reverse complement strand
GCTCTTCGCGCTGATGGAGCACGACCTCAAGCGGCTGCTGGCCTATCACAGCATCGAGAACATCGGCATCATTCTCATGGGTTTGGGCGCGGCTCTGATGTTCCTGCACTCCGGTCATCCGGTGCTGGCCTCGCTGGCGTTGATCGCGGGCCTGTACCACACCCTCAACCACGCGGTGTTCAAGGCGCTGCTCTTCCTCGGCGCGGGCGCGGTGCTGCACGCCACGCACACGCGGAACATGGAGGAAATGGGCGGGCTGGCCAAACGGATGCGCTGGACGGCGCTCTTTTTCCTCGTCGGCGCGGTGGCCATCTCGGCGCTGCCGCCGCTGAACGGCTTCGTGAGCGAATGGCTCACCTACCAATCCTTGCTCCAAGGCTTCGGCACCACCACCAGCCTCATCCGGCTCATGTTCCCGTTGAGCGGCGCGATGCTGGCGTTGACCGGCGCGCTGGCGGCGGCGTGCTTCGTGAAGGCCTTCGGCATCACGTTCCTGGCGCAGCCACGCAGCGACCACGCCCAACGCGCGCAGGAGGTGCCGTTCACGATGTTGCTCGGTCAGGGGATTCTGACGGCGGCGTGCGTCTTCCTCGGGTTGTTCCCGACGCTTTTCCTGAAGCTGTTCGACCCGCTGACGCAGCAATTGACGGGTCAACAACTGAGCCCGCAACTCACCGCGGCCAACGGTTGGGCGCTCTCGGGTGGGGTGGCGCAAGGCGGCACCGTTTCGACCCTCGGCATCACGCTCATGTTCCTGGGCCTGCTGCCCGTGCCGCTGGTGTTGTGGGTGCTTTTTGCGCGCCGGTCCAGGACGCGCATCGCCCCGACCTGGGACTGCGGCCTGCGCGGCCTCACGCCGCAGATGGAATACACGGCCACAGGTTTTTCCAAGCCGCTGCGGATGATTTTCAAGGCGCTGTTCCGTCCGCGGCGTGAGGTGCAGCGCGAATACGACTTTTCGCCTTACTTCGCCACAACCCTCCGCTTTGAAAGCCACGTCGAGGAGTTGTTCCAGACCCGCATCTACCGCCCGCTGAAGTGGCTGGTGCTGCGGGTGTCACGGCGCATGCGGGCGCTGCAAGCGGGCAGCCTCCAGGCTTACCTCATCTACATTTTCGTCACGTTGGTGGCGCTGCTCCTCTGGGCGCTATGAACCTCGACCCGCTCGCCTTGCTGCTGCAAACGCTGTTGCTGCTCCTGTTGGCGCCGCTGCTGAGCGGGGTCATCAAGAACTGGAAGGCCAAGCTGCAGAACCGGCGCGGCCCGCGCCCCTGGCAGGTCTATTTCGACCTCGCCAAGTTCCTGCGCAAGGACATGGTCATCTCCGAGCACGCCTCGTGGGTCTTCGGCTTCGCGCCTTACGTGGTGTTCCTGACCGCGCTGTTGACGGGCCTGATGGTCCCGATGGTCAACACCCCCGCGCCGCTGAGTCTCTTTGGCGGCGTCCTGGCGGTGGTCGGGTTGCTGGCGCTGGGACGCTTCTTTCTCGCGCTGGGCGGACTCGACCCGGCCAGCGCCTTCGGGGGCATGGGCAGCAGCCGCGAGATGACGATCTCGGCCATCGCCGAGCCGGCGCTGATGCTGGCGATCTTCACCGTGGCGATCACGGCCGGCTCCACGGATCTGAGCCAGATTGCTCAGAGAACCCAAGGCGCGACCTGGCCGCTGTTGAACCCGGCGCACGTTCTGGCGTTCGCCGCCTTGTTCATCGTGCTGCTCGCGGAGACCGGGCGCATCCCGGTGGATAATCCCGCGACCCACCTGGAACTGACCATGATCCACGAAGCCCTGCTGCTGGAGTATTCGGGCCGCTACCTGGCGTTCATGGAATGGGGCGCATCCATCAAGCAACTGGTGCTGATGACACTGCTCCTGAATGTGTTCGTCCCCGTCGGTCTGGCGGGACCGCAGGCATCCGCGGCCGGGTTGGGGCTGAGCCTGCTCGCCTACCTGGCCAAACTGCTGGCTCTGTCCGCCGCCGTCGTGGTGGTCGAGACCACCAACGCCAAGTTGCGGCTCTTCCGCGTGCCGGACCTGCTGAGCGCGGCCTTCGTCCTGGCCACCCTGGCACTGCTCTCCACCTTCCTGTTCCACTGACCATGAATCCTCCCGCTTCCACGGACATCGGTTCGCAGCTCATCACGCTGATGGCTGTGCTGATGCTCGTGGTGCAATTGCTCATGATTGCCCAGCGCATGTTGCTCACCAACATCCGCCTCTTCGCGATCCAGTCCCTCCTTCTGGCGGGCATCGCGGCCGTCGTGGCGTATTATCACGACGCCAGCCACGTGTATGTGATCGCCGCGCTGACGGTCATCGGCAAGGTGATCTTCCTGCCCCGGCTGCTGAACCGCCTGGTGCAGCGCATCCAAATCCATCAGGAAATCGAGCCGCTGCTCAACGCCCCCAGCTCGATGCTCATCTGCGGCGGACTGACCTTGCTCGGCTACGTGGTCGCACGGCCCTTCACGTCGCTGGAACGGCTGGGCAACAACACGCTGGCCATCGCCCTCACGCTCCTGCTCACCGGCTTCTTTCTCATGATCAACCGCCGCAAGGCCGTCACGCAGGTGCTGGCACTGCTCACGGTGGAGAACGGCGTGATGCTCGCCGCGGTCGCGCTCACCACCTACGGTATGCCGCTGGTCGTGGAACTGGGCATTTTCTTCGACGTCCTGGTTGCCGTCATGGTGCTGGGCATCCTGGTCTACCGGATCCGCGAGAATTTCGCCTCGATGGATACGGGCAAATTGAACCAGTTGAAAGGCTGACATGCGGCTGCTGACGCCCATCCTGGTCGCTCCGGTGCTGGCGGGACTTCTGTGCCTGCTGGTGCCGTCGCGGCGCGCGATGGCGGCACTCGGGGTGCTGGCGTTCAGCACCACGCTCGGACTGGGCATCGCCCTGCTTGATCAGGTGCTGGCGCGCGGCGTGGTAACCGAGTGGAGTGAATTTCTTTCCGCTGACGCTCTCAGCGCCTGGATGGTGCTGCTCATCTCGGTCGTTTCCCTGGCGACTTCACTCTACGCCGGGTGCTACTTCCGTCGCGACGTGGCGTCAGGCGCGGTCACCGCGGGGCGCGTCCGGGAGTTCTTCGTGCTCACGCCGCTGTTTGGGGCAGGGATGTTCCTTGTGGTGCTGGCCAACAACCTGGGGGTGATGTGGGCCGCGGTGGAGGCCACGGCGTTGGCCTCGGTGCTCCTGGTGGCACTCTACAATCGCCGCACCTCGCTCGAAGCCGCCTGGAAATACGTCATCCTGGGCAGCCTGGGCTTGGCGTTGGCCTTGTTGGGCACGGTGTTCGTTTATGCCGCCGCCTGCAAAAACAACCCCCAGTCGCTGCCCAGCTTCAACTGGTCGTATTTGATGAGCGTGGCCGGCCAGCTCGACCCGCACCTGCTCAAGCTGGCCTTCGTGTTTGCGTTCGTCGGCTACGGCACGAAGGCGGGTCTCGCGCCCATGCACACCTGGCTGCCCGACGCGCACAGCGAGGCGCCCTCGCCCACCAGCGCGATGCTTTCGGGCGTGTCGCTCAAGATTGCCCTCTACGCCTTGTTGCGGTTCCACATCCTCACCACGGCCTGCCTGGGCTCCGGATTCAGCCGCCACTTTCTCCTCGGCTTTGGCTTGTTCTCGATGTTCCTCGCCGCGCCCTTCATTCTGGTGCAGCGGAACCTCAAGCGGATGCTGGCCTACTCGAGCCTCGAACACGTCGGCCTCATCTGCACCGGGATCGCGCTGAACACACCGATCACCATCCTCGGCGCCCTGTTGCACATGGGCTACCACGCGCTGACCAAGCCGGTGTTGTTCTTTGCGGCCGGTAACATCCATCAAACCTTCCACTCCCTCGAATTCCGCCGCATCGGCCCCGGGGTGGTGAAGGTGCTGCCGGTCACGGTGCTCCTGATGGGACTGGCCGCCCTCGCCGCCCTCGGGCTGCCGCCGTTCGGGCTGTTCCTGAGCGAGTTGACCGTCATCAGCGGCGGCGTGGCGGCGCACCAAACGACGGTCAGCGTGCTGATTCTGGTGGCGCTGCTGGCGTCGTTCTGTGGCATGTTGCAGCAACTCACCCGCATCCTGCTGGGCGCGCGCAAGCCGGGCGACCCCGACCGTGACGCTCGGCACAGGGACGGTGTGCCGGCCATGGCGATGCTCTTGGGCGGACTGCTGCTCTTCAGCGTGTGGCTGCCCGCGCCGCTCCTCGAATTGCTGCACCAGGCTGCCGGCATCATCGGAGGCAAGCCATGAACCTGTCGTGCGTTTCCAGCGAACTCCAGTCCGTTGTCGAAGAGGTCACCCGCCGCTTCAGGGGTCGGATCGACGCCTGCACCGCCCCGCACTCCAATGAGGTCTATTTCCACGCCCGGATGGATCTGGTCTCCGGCTTTTGCGCCCACCTCCATCGCACCTGGAACGCCCGGCTGGTGACCGTGTTTGCCGACGACGCACGCGCCGGCGATGGGGTGTTCCATCTCTACTACGTGTTGGCGCTCGACGCAGCGCACGGCTTCTTCATCCTGCGCGTGCCGATTTCCGCCGAGACGCCGGAGTTCCCGTCCTTGGCCAACGCGTTCCCCGGCATCAACTGGCAGGAGCGCGAGGTGCAGGACCTGTTCGGCCTGAAACTGGTCGGTCATCCCAACCCACGTCGTTGTGCCCTGCACGACGACTGGCCGGAGGTGTATCCGCTGCGCAAGGACTTCGATCTGAAGACCGTGCTGCCGCCGTTCCAGGGCGAGCGCCACAAGTTCCGCAAGGTGGAAGGGGAAGGCGTGTTTCAAGTGCCCGTGGGTCCGGTGCACGCCGGCATCATTGAACCGGGACACTTCTTGTTCAGCGTGGCCGGTGAGCCGGTGCTCTACCTCCAGTTGCGCATGTTTTACGTTCATAAAGGCACGGAGAAACTGTTTGAGAGCCTGCCCGTTCCTCAGGGTGTCCGCCTGGCCGAGAGCATCTCTGGCGACTCAGCCTTTGCCCACGCCACCGCATTCTGCCATGCCGTCGAGCGGGCGGCCGGGGTGGAGGCGCCGCCGCGGGCGCGCGTATTGCGTTCCGTGTGTCTGGAACTGGAGCGTCTCTACAATCATATCGCGGACATCGGCGCGATTTGCACGGACGTGGCCTTCATCACGGCGAACATGCACGCCCTGCGCCTGAAGGAGGAAATCCTGCGCGTCAACGAACACCTGACGGGCAACCGCCTCCTGCGCGGCATGGCCTGCCTGGGCGGCGTGCGCTTCGACTGGAACGCCGGTCAACTCAAGATCCTCGCACAACTGGTGGCGGAATTGCGGCCCGAATTCGACTCGCTCGTCCGCCTCATCCAGGACTCCTCATCCACCCTCGACCGTCTGCAAACCACCGGCATCCTCAAACCGGAAGTAGCCCGCGACCTGGGCGTCGTCGGCATCGCAGGCCGCGCCTCCGGCCTCGACCACGACCTGCGCCGCGACTTCCCGCATGCCGCCTACGACCAGGTGAAGGTCAAGGTCCCCGTCTATCAGGTCGGTGACGTGGAGCACCGTCTGCGAGTGCGCGTGGACGAAGTGCGCGAGTCCCTTTCCCTCATCGAGCAGTTCACCGTGGCGTGCCCCGGCGGCCCGGTGCGTTCCGAAATCGGCGAGGTGCCGCCCGATCGCGTGGCGCTCGGCTACGCCGAAGGCTGGCGCGGCGAGATCTTCCACTGGATTCGCACGGCTCCGGGCAATCGGCTGGCCCGTTGCAAGGTGAAGGACCCGTCCCTGCAAAACTGGCCGGCGCTCAGCGAAGCCATCCTCGGCAACATCGTTCCCGACTTTCCGGTCGTGAACAAGAGCTTCAACCTGTCCTATTCCGGAACGGACCGCTGATCCATGCTCGGCATTCTCGGCAAAAGCTTCTCGACCGGCATCGTCACCACGAGCTACCCGGCCACCCCGCCGGAAGTGTCTGCCCACGCGCGCGGCCGACCGGAGATTGACTGGGCCAACTGGAAAGACGCCCGCCCTTCCGCCGCCCCTTGCCCGACCGGCGCGATTGCGTATCAGGACACGAACGATCAGCGAGTCGCACAGCTCGACCTGGCCAGGTGCATCTTTTGCGGCCTCTGCGCCGACGTGGACCCAGCCATCCGGATGACCAACGATTGCGAGTGCGCGACGACTCGGCGCGCCGGGTTGCTCGTCACCGCCCGCTACCGTCTCAACGACGACGGCACTCATCACCGGTACCTGGACGGCCCGGCCGCGACCCCGGCGCCCCGGAACGCCAGGCCCACGTCAGACGAATCGCTCGAATCACTCGGCCAACAAGTCAAACAGCGCGCCGACCAGATCTTCGGCCGCTCGCTCCACATCCGTGAGGTCGATGCCGGGTCCTGCAACGGCTGCGAGATCGAAATCGTCGGTTTGAACAGCCCGGTGTATGACGTCGAGCGCTTCGGCATCCACTTCGTCGCCTCCCCGCGGCACGCCGACCTGCTCCTGGTGACCGGACCCGTCACGCGAAACATGGAACTCGCGCTCCAGAAGACCTACGACGCCACCCCTGATCCCCGGCTGGTGGTGGCCGTTGGCGCCTGCGGCTGCAGCGGCGGTATCTTTGGCGTGAACTACGCCACGCGGGGCGCCGTGGACGCCGTGATTCCCGTGGACGTTTACATCCCCGGCTGCCCGCCCAACCCGCACGCGTTGTTGCACGGCATCCTGCTGGCCATGGGACGGATGCCGGAGCGGCGGTAGGCGAGTGATCCGACCCGCCGCGGCTCCCCGGTCAGGCGAGGTACTGCGTCGGAATCGGATGGCCCGGCCGCTCGTCGTCCCAGAGCAGGCTCATCACCCACCAGCGTTGTCCATCGAACCACAGTTGAATGCTGTTGATGCCACGGCCCAGCGGCTCGCGGTTGTCCGGATCCCCCGACGCCACGTAAGTGCTGAAGGCGTGCGCGATGTGCCCGAACTGATCCACGCGCCGGGCCACCTCGCGTTCATAGAACCCCCTGGCCTGGAAAAAAGGATCCGCCATGGCGATGAAGCCCTCGGCATCCATTGCCGCCAACTCCACCTTCCCATCAGGTCCCACGACCGTCCGCAGCAGTCGCGCTCCCGGGTGAAACAACGCGCGGAGCCGATCCCAGTCGCGCCTCCGGCCGGCCGGCCCCGAGATCACCTCATAGAGGGCCGCGACCACCGCGTCGAGGGAATCGACATTCGAGGCTCGCGGCCCGACTGCATCTCGCGAAGAGCCCACGAGGGTCTATCCCCGGAAGTACAGGTACGCGCCGAGGATGCAGGACAGGACGACCGCCGAAGCCAGCACGTCGCGCCAATCCCAACTGGCGAAGGTCTTGGCGCGGTCATCGTCCGTGACCGTCCCGTAGGTGAGGCTCTTGATCTTGGCGTAGTCCGGTGCCTGGGTGAGGTAGCTCACCCCCACCATGACCACCGCCGAGATGAGGGTGATCAGAATCGAGAAGTACTGGAAGTTGATGTTGTTGACGATCCAGAGGAACGAACCGGGCGCGTAGCCGTCCTTGAACCAGCCGAGCGTCACCGGCGTGTCCACCAGCATCCGGAACGCGCCGACCACGAACCCGATGATCATGGCCCATAGGCAACCCTGGGCGTTCAGCCGCTTCCAGAAGACCCCGAAGAAGAAGACCACGAAGATGGGCGGCGCGAGGTAGCCCTGCACGGCCTGGAGGTAGTTGTAGAGGTCGCCGGCGCCCTTCACCACGGGGATCCAGGCCAGCGCGATCAGCACCATGACAGCGGTGGCGATGCGTCCCATGCGCACGAGTTCGTGCTGAGTGGCCTTGGGCCGCAGCTTCTCATAGATGTCCACCGTGAAGAGGGTCGAGCAGGCGTTGAACACGCCCGCCAGCGATCCCATGAGCGCCGAGAGCAGGCCGGCGACCACGATGCCGCGCAGGCCGGCCGGCAGGAGGTACTGCACCATCAGGGGAAACGCCCCCTGCGCCTCCTTGGTCACGTGCCCGTCCGGAGCGATCATGATGGCCTGCAACGCCGGCACCTTCCCGCTCTTGGCCAGGGCGAAGCAGATCAAGCCCGGAATGATGAACAGGTAGACCGGGAACAATTTCAGGAACGCGGCAAAGATGCTGCCGCGGCGGGCGATCTTCTCGTTCGGGGCGCCCAGGGCGCGCTGCACGATGTATTGGTCCGTGCACCAGTACCACAACCCGATCACCGGCGCACAGATGGCCATCCCCAGCCAGGGAAACTGGCCGTTGAAGTACCAGGCGATCCGGGTCGGCTCCTTCACCGGCGCCCAGCTCCCTTCCATGCCCGCCGGGATCAGGGGCTTCCAAAGGTTGAACATGTCGGAACCGCAGATGCGCCGCAGTTCGCTCCAGCCGCCCAACTGGATCAGTCCGTAAACCGTCAGCAGCGCGGACCCGGTGATCAGGACCACCACCTGGACGGCGTCATTGTAGGCCACCGCCCGCATGCCACCCAGCATCGTATAGAGCCCCGTCAGGATGATCACGGCCACCGAACCGATCCAGAAGCTGTCGATCTCCAGGCTGCCCAGGGTGATCTTCAACTCCGGCAGCAACGTGCCGAACACGACGCCGCCGGCGAAGATGCCCACCGCAATCTTCGAGACGATGAAGGTGACCAGGGACACGATCGAGAGCACGTAGCGCGACTTCGTGCAGAACCGCCGCTCCAGGAACTCCGGCATGGTGAACACCAGCGACCGGGCGTAGAACGGCACGAAGACCCAGGCCAGCACGAGGAGGCACCAGGCGTGCAGCTCGTAGTGCGCCATCGCCACCCCGTCCTTCGCGCCGTTGCCGGCGAGGCCGACGATGTGCTCCGAGCCGATGTTCGACGCAAAGATCGAGGCACCGATGATCCACCAGCTCAGGTTGCGACCCGCCAGGAAGTAGTCGGTGGTGGTGTCCTTGTTCCGGCGGACGACCCACCACGCCACGCAGAACAGCAGGCCGAAGTAGAGGAGGATCATCAGCCAGTCGATGCCGGTGAGGATGGAGCCGCCGCCGCCGGCGGCGAACAGAGGAGTGGGCAGGTTCATGGGTGGGTGTGGATGGTTGGTTTCCGATCTTACGTCTGTCCGTAATACGCTCCGGCGCCGTGTTTCCGGAGAAAGTGTTTGTCGAGCAGCGCGGGCGGCATGGGTTTCGTTTCCGGATTGAGGCGGAGGGTCTCGCTCGCCAGCCGCGCGATAAACTCCAGCACCCCCGCGTGGTGTACTGCGTCGTGGGCATCCTCGCCCCAGGTGAACGGGCCGTGGCTCGCCACCAGCACCGCCGGATGCTGCATCGGATCGAGCTTCCGGAACGCCTCGACGATGACCTGGCCCGTGTTGGCTTCGTAGTCGGCCTTGATTTCCTTTGTCGTGAGCGGGCGGGTGCAGGGCACCTCGCCATACCAGTAATCCGCCTGGGTGGTACCGAAGGAGGGAATGCCCCGCCGCGCCTGGGCCCAGGCGGTTGCGTAGAGGCTGTGGGTGTGAACCACGCCGCCGATCTCCGGAAAGGCGCGGTAGAGCACGAGATGCGTCGGCGTGTCGGAGCTGGGCTTGAGCTTTCCTTCGACGACCTTCCCGGTCTCCAGCGACACCACGACCATGTGGGCCGGCTTCATGCCGTCGTACGGAACGCCAGACGGCTTGATGACAACGAGGCCCCGCCTCCGGTCGATGCCGCTGACATTGCCCCAGGTTTGGATGACCAAGCCCTCGGCCACGAGGTCGAGGTTCGCCTGGCAGACTTCAGTTCTGAGTTCTCTCAGCATGTTGTTCTTCAACCACGGAACACACGGAACACACGAAATGGATCACAGAATGATGCGTTCGAACTCCAGCTTGGGATAGTGGCCGAAGCTTGCGAGCAATCCCAGCCTGTAGCCGGTGGCTTTCAGATAATTCAGCACCTGAGTGCGATGTTCGTCGGTCAATTGGGTCACGGCTTTCAGTTCGACGATGATCTTCTCATAGCACATGAAGTCAGGGATGTATCGCTGCTTCAGTTCCCGCCCTTTGTAGCTGAGAAGGAGCGTTGCCTGAGCGGAGAACGGAATGCCCTGAAGGCCAAACTCCATCTCCAAGCATTCCTGATAAACCGGCTCCACGAATCCATTGCCCTTGTCCTTGTACACCTCAAAGCAGGCTCCGATGATCTTGTAGCTCTCGTCCTTGTAGAGCAGTTCCATAAATCCCTTTCCGTGTTTCGTTCGTGTGTTTAGTGTGTTCCGTGGTTGGCATGATGCTATCTCCTGACGCGCCCCCGGATCTCGAGGAGCTGCTTCATCACCCCGTACAGATTCCCGTGCCAGGCCGTGGTGCCGAAGGCGTCGTGCACCTGCCGGTAGAGCGGGTAGAGTTGCCGGTAAACCTCGTTCGCCCTCGGGTTGGGTTGGAAGACGCGCGGCTTCAGCCCGGTCATCGACTTCTGCGCGGCGGCGAAGTCGCGGTGCGCCCCCGCCACGACCGCGCCAGCGATGGCCGCCCCGAGCGCGCACGTCTGCGCCGAGCGCGACACCTTCATCGGGCGGCCGGTGACGTCGGCATAGATTTGCATCACCACCGGGTTCTTCTCGGCGATGCCCCCGCAATTGACCACCTGCCGCACCTTCACGCCGTATTCCTCGAAGCGGTTGATGATGGTCAGCGCGCCGAACGCCGTCGCCTCGATGAGGGCGCGATAGATCTCCGTGGGCGTCGTATAGAGCGTCTGGCCCAGGAGGAGGCCGGTAAGACGCTGATCAACGAGGATGGTGCGGTTGCCGTTGTTCCAATCGAGCGCGAGCAGGCCCGATTCGCCCGGCTGGAGCTTCGCCGCACCCGCCGTGAGTGCCTCGTGCGAGCCGGACTTGGCGCCGCCCGGCTGGAGGTAGTTCACGAACCAGTTGAAGATGTCACCCACGGCGGACTGGCCGGCTTCGAGGCCGTAGTAGCGCGGCAGGATGCTGCCTTTCACGATGCCGCACAAGCCCGGCACATCGGCGAGCTTCTGCCCGACCGGCACCACCATCATGTCGCACGTGCTCGTGCCGATGATCTTCACCAGTGTGCCCGGCGCGATGCCGCTCCCCACGCCGCCAAGATGGGCGTCGAAGGCCCCCACGGCGACCGGGATGCCCGCCGGCAGCCCCGTCCGCTCCGCCCATTCGGCCGTGAGGCCGCCCACCGACTGGTCGATCGCGAATGCCCGTGGACGCAGCCGCGCGCGGAGTTCGCCGAGTTGGGGATCGAGTTTCGCGAGGAACTTCGCGTCCGGGTAACCGCC
>Ga0315278_10005728_pt1 | contig 11257 bp, 12 predicted proteins | sample YL17G06_0_MG_FD_203880 | JGI IMG/M metagenome (GOLD analysis project Ga0315278, IMG submission 203880) | Sediment microbial communities from Yellowstone Lake, YNP, Wyoming, USA - YL17G06_0 | ecosystem: Environmental > Aquatic > Freshwater > Lake > Sediment | place: USA: Wyoming | collected... | reverse complement strand
CACCAGGGATTCGATCGATTCGATCGCACTCCATCAAGGACGGCGGTATCTCTTCACCGATACTGCCGGTATTCGTCGGCGTGGAAAGATCGACCGGGGAATCGAAGGTTACAGCGTAGTCCGATCGCACTTGGCCATCGGGCGATCCGACCTCGGAATTTTGTTGCTCGACTCCATTGAAGGCGTGACCGAGCAGGACACGAAGATCGCCGGGATCATCATCAAGCAAGGACGGGCCTGCTTCCTCCTGGTGAATAAATGGGATCTTCGGGAAGGCGATAGCCAGGCCCGGCAGGAGGTCGAACTGGAACTTCGGCGGCGCTTTCCCTTCCTGACCTGGGCGCCGGTCCTCTTCGCATCCGCAGCTCATCCCGATTCACTCAGCCAGCTCTTTCCGACCATCGATAGAGTATTCGCGGCTTTTTCAAAACGGATCCCGACTGGAGCATTAAACAAATTTCTCCAGGAGATACTCGCCACGCACCCCCTACCGGTGCGGAAAGGCAAGCCGACGAAGATCACCAAGTCTGCCTTTATGACTCAAGTCGCGACGCAACCACCGGTCTTCGCGTTGTTCGTCGGTCACCCGGACAATATCACGCCCGCCTACCTCCGTTTTCTTGAGAACCAACTCCGCGAGGAGTATGGATTCGAGGGAACCCCGATTCGCATGCTGGTCCGCAAGAAATAGCCCGCCCGCCGCCAGGCTTCTCGCAGCGGCATATCGGTAGTGGCAGTAGAAGTCTTCGTGAATAATGCGGGCTTGTTCAATTGCCGCCACCATGACACAGTCTTTGTGCGCAAACTGGCTTTAGCGAACGCATTGCTGTCGATATGTATGGGATAATCGCGCTTCCTGCACCTGTCGTTTGGGTGCAACTCTTGCACAGAGGGGGAGAACGTTCAACCCGAAAGGAAACGCATGCCACAATCATTTTCGCAAAGCCAAGCAAACTCGCCACAGAATGATGTCTCTGGCATGATTGTATTTTCCTCATCCGCTCGCATCCTGCACATGAATGGACCAGCCCGCGCTCTGATGGCGTTGTTCAATACGTCCCATGATCTCTGGCCACAGGTGACGCCTGAATCCATGCCATCCATTTTCACAGAGCTCTGTGACGATGTGCAGGCACAACTCCAACGTCGAATCGAGGCGAAAGACCCGGCACAATTCGAAATACGCCGCATCTGCCACATGGTCACACCGCCCCTCCTGCTCACAGGATTCGGCGTGCAGAATTCAACAAACCGTGAGATCCGGGTCATTCTGACCCTCACCCCTCTGCCCTCCGCTCCATGCGATGCCATGGATTCACGATACTTCCACCCGTCGACCGACGGACATGCTCCTCTGAATAGCGCAGTTTTGTAAGGGGGTCACCCTCCAAGTTACTGTCCTGAGGGGTTTCACCTTGACTCCTCATAGACATCATGTTATTCGCTCAACCATGCTGCATTCCGTAAATAAAGTGGCTCACCCTTCTGCGGTTCGCGATAAACCGAAGACCGGGGGGATAAGCAATTCGTCGCTTCGCAGGCTGCCGCGACTGGTGATCGAAACCCTCTGCGCTGGTATGGTCGTGCTCACCCTCCTCGGCCCTGTCCGTGCCGAGGAACCGCCTGCGCCAGACAGCACGTTCCCACTCCCAGCCGCCGAAGTCCCAGCTCCACCCTCTGCGGCTAGCGATTCAATCACCAGTGATCCCTATATCATGCTTCGGGGATCGGTGTGGCGGACCAAGACCGGGATCGTCTTTCTTAAGACCCCAATCGGGCTGCTGACCCTCAGTTCCAAAACAACGCTGAAAGATCTCAAGGCCTCACAGGAAGTGCACTTTTGGGTGCATGATCGCCATTCCGTCGTAGAAGTCCGAAAGCGGACCGACGGGTCGCTCGTCCATCGCTTCCTCAGCGGGCCAATGACGTCCGGGGGCGATACACCGAGAACATTACGCTGGTGGGGGCCTGACGGTGACCAGACTGTTAATGTCGGAACGCAGGAAGAACAGCTCACCAACCATCGCGAGGGAGATCCATTGACCGTCGAAGTCGATGACACGAATACCATCACCGGGGTGCATGATTTACAGTACGACATCCAAGTCAATCAAGCCCCACCGGCCGGCTCCGACGTGCAACTTCTCCTCTCTGGAACCGTCACTAAGCTCAAATCAAACTTCGTCTTTGTCCGCACTCCCGTCGGCCTGGTCATGCTCAATTCAAAAATCGGGATTCCTCAGGTGAAGGTGGGGCAAAAGTTGACATTGCATATCGACCACGAGCATGTGACCGTCACCCTCCCACCCACTAAGACACTAACTCCTCGTCGCAGTGCCTCACCGATGCACTAACCGAGCGGATGCTCAAAAAGTCCCCCGTGAAACGTAAATCGTTAACCGTGAAAGGTTTCTGAGGGGAAAATACTCGCTGCCCTACGTTTCACCTTTCACATTTTACCTTTTACGGCTCCTCTGCCGGCTTGGCTTGACAGGTCTCCAACCAAGCCCCTAGACTTCGCGCCAGCCATGCGTACCCCTGCTCCCAAAACGCCGCCCCAACGCCAGGCCGTGCAAGAGTCTGGCGAATTTGATAAGTTGTATCGAGATTATGTCGATTTGATTTATCGTTATGCATACCGTCTGTGTGGTGAAACGGAGTCGGCAAAGGATCTTGTTCAAGAAACCTTTCTCAATGCCTATCAAGGACTCAAAGATTTTCGAGGTGAGGCGCAATTCTCCACCTGGCTGTACACCATTGCCTCACGGGCCTGCATACGGATGCGGCGCAAGCGCAAAGGGCAGCCGGAACACGAACTATCACTCGAAGAATTCGTGCCCACCTCCGAGGGAGAGTTTCGTCTTCAAATCCCGATGGACGGGCTCAGCCCCGAAGAGGCCTTGCAAAGCAAGGAGCTTCGGCAGGCCCTTGATCAGGCGATCGAGAAACTGCCCCCTAAATATCGGATGGCCCTGGTGCTCCGTGATATGGAAGGGTTGAGCGCTAAAGAAGTAGGAACCGTTATGGGCTTGAATGAGCGCGCCGTAAAATCGCGGCTGCACCGAGCACGCTTGTTTGTACGGCGGGAACTCAGCGACCGCGGCATCACCCATCACGATGACCATAAGCCTGGGGGCATGCGTTCATGACCAAGAAAAAGACGTCGGCGCCAAAAAAAGGAGCCGGGCCATCGTCTCACCGCCATACCAATGACCAGGGCCACTGCGTGGATCTGCTCCGGCAGTTGTCTGCCTATATCGACGACGAACTCCCATCCGATATCTGCCAGGAAATACGCCGACATCTGGGAGCCTGTCCGAACTGCGAGGTCTTCATCGCCTCACTCCAACAGACCGTGACGCTCTGCCGACATCGTCCCGTCCCACAGTTGACGTCGGACGACCGGATGAACATGCGCCGCGCGATCCTTAATACGGCCAACGCACAGTGAAAAGGACGTTCTGGTTCATATATCTGGCGCTTGTGCTGACGACTCCCGCCATCGCACTCACAACCGAAGCCGAGGTGGAATCGGTCACTGTGGAGATCCGCTCACGGATGTTCATCCCACAGCACGTCCACTTACATCATGATCGCAAGACCGTGCTACGGTTCCGCAGCCACGACACAGAACTTCACACCGTGGTAGCCAAGGAACTTTTCCTCAGCGCCGACCTCAACGTGGGCGGCAACGGAGCCCCGGAGTTCGGCCCAAACGGACTCAAGCGTGTAATTATCCCGGCTGAGGGCCTCATTGAGTTTCAATTCACACCGGCACATACCGGAACCTTCTCGTACCTGTGCGACATGCCGGGACATAACATGCAGGCCGTGATCGTGGTCGAATGACATGGAGACAGGTCGTCCGAAGAAAAGAGCATATAGCGTATGGCTTATGGTCGATACTATGCCCCCTCGAATAGGAGAGCGCCCGACATGATGCGCCTGCAGATCCTCCAGCGTGGCTGGTCCAAGATCCTGTTTCTCGCCGGAATCCTGTCAATTGTGACCGCAATGACTCTGATCGAGGCCCCATCAGCATCAGCCGCCGCTGCTGCAAAGAAGTCGAAGCAGACTGTCACCTCAGCTGAAACGACGGCTCAGCGTTACGCCGAAGCGATGGGAGCGGGAAATAAGGTGGGCGTCGGCCAGCTCGACTTCGCCTGTCAGTATCCCCTCGTGGCTGCAGCCCCCCATGGCATCAAGACCTATCCGACCGACTCCGACCCAGTCTACGACTCCTGCTGGCAGCGCCTACGAGAAGCCCATGCCCCCACCCTCGCCAGAACCGATGTCGGCATGGAGGTCTTGTGGCCCAGCAATGGAGAACTGGTCTTTTTCAGCGAAGACCTGAACCGCTATCCCGCCTCGGCCTTCGTGACCGATTTGTTGGGCCTTACGCCGCCGGGAACCGGCTTCACCGTTCACATTGTTGAAAGTACATCGCTCCCTTCGGCCTCGTTCCGCCTTCGACCGAATGGCCCGATCGTGGCAGCGCCGACCACCTTGGTGAAACTGTCCATCAGTTACCAAGATCCCCTGACCGCACCATTGACCTACGCATCTGGTTCGGTCAAGTGGACGACAACGATTAAGCGGACCAGGCGCGCGCTAAAAGAAATCACCGTTCAATGGGTTGTCCTCTCCGGGCTAAAGAAGCACGGCTTCGCGGGCGACCAGGCAGTTGTGAACCTTCCCGTCACGAGCGGCTCCATCTTCGGCAGCGGCAGGCAGGAACAGATTCCGTTTGCCACGGAAACCAGCCATGCCCTGCCCAACTCGCTGATCTGGTGGGGACCGACAGACAGCCCAGGACTCTTGACCGCCGCTGCAGCTCGCGCCGCCACCTTTCCTGAGCTGCGTGACCGCGTCGCCCTGTTGAACCGTGTGCTCACCATCGATCCCAATCAGGTTGACGCCCTCACGGTGCTGAGCCAACACCTCTATGCCGCCATTCTGCGCGAGGCCACCCCTTTCCACAAACTCACGGTGAAGGATCCGGCGCTTGACTTGGTCGTGAACGAACATTTTTGGAACATCTATTCCCAATCAGTGAGAGTGGACCTGTCGCTGGGGATGGAGATGGGTGGGTTCGACAAACCGACAACCGCCGACTATCTGTACCGTATGCTCTCAGCCATGCAAACCTTGGCCACCGTACGGCCGAAACAACTCGATAACCGATTTCGATTAGGCGTGGCATTGCGCTGGAATAACGATCAAGAAGCCTCGATCGAAACCCACCGATCCTTAGTCACAGCCATTCCGGCTGAGCAACGAGCCGGCAGAGCCGAGGCCCTGCTGCAATTGGCCTGGTCCCGCGTCAATAAAGTGGCCTGGAACCGCATCTTCGGCGACTTGAATATACGGGTTGCCTATCAGGATGCCGACGAAGCGCTCGCGCTGGCCGATCTGCCGCTCGATAAATTCATGGCCGAATACACGAAAGCCTACAGTCTGCTGTTCACCCCGGACCGGGACAACCGGGCGCTCCTGGAGCGGCTGACTGAAGCCAAGCGATGGTTTACTGAAATTCCCGGACAGACTCCGGATATCTGGAACTTCTTCATCGGGGCAGAATCGTTGAAAGCGGTGCTGGATGCTGATCCTATCTTCCAGCCGATCCTGGCTCAGGCGGATGAAAAGAAAGGGTAACGACCCTGTTCAGGCTCAGCGCAAACCCATCGGATCTGCGCTTCCCACCCGTTGATCTATCCACCCCTGAGGGGCTACTCGCTGTCGGAGGCGACCTGCGCCCCGAGCGGTTGCTCGAAGCCTACCGCCACGGCATCTTCCCCTGGTACGACGACGATCAACCCATCTTGTGGTGGTCGCCCGATCCCAGGACCGTCCTCTTTCCCGACAAACTCCACATTTCACGCAGCCTCAAGAGAAGCCTTCGTCCCGGCCTATTCAGCGTCACACTCGACCGGTGCTTTCGTGACGTGATGCAGCAATGCGCCGGGCCAAGACCGCAATATCCAGACGGCGGCACGTGGATCACTGCGGAGATGCTCGATGCCTACACGACACTGCACGTACAAGGCTATGCCCATTCCGTCGAAACCTGGCAGGACGGACAATTGGTCGGCGGGGTCTATGGTGTGGCGTTAGGCGGCGCATTTTTCGCAGAGTCGATGTTCACCCGTGTGCCGGATGCCTCGAAAGTCGCGCTGGTCTGTCTCGTACGCCAACTCCAGACGTGGGGATTCCGCATCATCGACTGCCAGCAATCCTCTCCGCATGTAACGCGCTTCGGAGCGGAAGAGATCCCCCGCCGCGACTTTCTCGACCACCTCAATGCGGCGCTAGCACTTCCAGGTCGCCGCGGGCACTGGCAGTTCGACATTCCATGCCATAAGTCGTGAGACCGTAGCCCAGTAATAATCAAATATTAATTTATAATGTCAAATAGGACGTCGCAGCAGAAAATCGACCCGTACCCCTATCGAGTAGCCACGCAGACACCATGTGCAATCATCCGTAACGACCAGCCCATGCCATTCCCCCCACAAGCTGCCGCGAAACCTATTCAGGCATCCTTGAACTTCTCTTCAAACTGAGGCACACTTCAACAGTTCTGACGATCTTTCAGGAGAAATTCTCAATGACACGAATAATCCTTTCTATGAGTGTTGGGCTCCTGTTGACTGTTGGCACGGCGTGGGCAGGACCACTCAAAGATACGACGGCTGCAAATCCACCCGGTGATCACGCGACTGCGTTGAAAGCATTTCAATCGCTTGCAGCCCAAGGAAATGCGGAAGCGCAGAACAATCTCGGAGAACTGTATGCCAAAGGGCAAGGCGTGCCGCAGGATTATTCGCAAGCGCGTCAGTGGTATGAGAAAGCCGCGGCGCAGGGGCATGCGCTCGCACAGAACAACCTCGCAGAACTGTATTTCGCAGGTCTAGGCGTACCGCAGGACTATGTGCGGGCGTTTTTGTGGGTGAGCCTCGCAGCAGTACACATGAAGGGTGACGAGCAGAAGCAAGCCGAGGAAAATCGAAACGATGTCGCTGGGCGCATGACTCCCGAACAGATTACAGAAGCCAAGCGGCTCACGCAACAGTGCATGGCACTGAAGTTCAAAGGCTGCTGAGTCGGATGTACCGCTCTCTCTACACTCCAACGCTCACGCTACACTCGCAGTAGACCCGCAGACACTTCGCCATCATCCGTCGCCACACCACTTGCCCCCAAAGTGCCGCGAAGCGCTCGGTCTCGCCGAATCTGCCGCTCGATAAATTCATGGCCGAATACACCAAAACCTACAGTTTGCTGTTCATCCCTGACCGAGACAAGCGGCACCTGGATCACGGCGGAGATGCTCGACGCCTACACACGCTTACGCGAACAAGGCTATGCCCATTCCGTTGAAACCTGGCAGGGCAGACAGTTGGTCGGCAGGCTCTACGGCGTGGCGCTCGGTGGCACCTTCTTCGCAGAATCGATGTTTACGAAAGTGAATGACGCCTCAAAAGTCTCGCTGGTCTCGCTCGTACGGCAGCTGGAGGCCTGGAGATTCCACATCATCGACTGCCAACAATCCTCGCCACATGTCATGCGCTTCGGAGCGGAAGAAATCCCTCGCCGAGAGTTTCTCGATCACCTGACCACAGCACTCACCCGACCTGAACGACTTGGGCGCTGGCAGTTCGACATTCCATGAGTTCCTGAATCAAAGTCATACCAGACGCGCCGGTTATCCGCGCGTCCCTCGTAACACAGTTTTAGCCGGAAAAATAAGATTTGTTAGCCGTGCGATAACTGCACGGCTCTCAATTCCGAGGGAAGTCGCAACGGGGTGAGCTAGGTGCAAAGTCAATCAATGCCCCCGGTTTCCGCTGTGGACCGACGTAAGGGAGCAAGTCAGTTCAAGATCTGATACTCAATCTTGATTTCATTGCCAGACTGTCCCTTCAGGAAACTATCGAGGTCGTGCGTTGCACCGGAGGTAGCACAGTGGAAGTCCAAACGGACAACCAAATAAATTATTCTTTCATGGACCGTATAGTCGGTATATCCGAGAAGTTGCTTCTCAGCCTTACTAATGGCGCTGGACACTTTCGCTCTCAAGCTATCACTTACAGCGTGCTCTGCTGTAAGAGTGTCACGCTCTTCGAGTGGTATATCAAGGTAGTCCAGTTCTTGATCCGACTCATTTATGGTTTTCACCTCCATCAAGGCAGAAGATGCTTTTGAGAAGGCAATGAGGTCGGGGGTCGTCGTTGAACTTTCTCGAATGAAACGTATATCGGCATATTTCGAGGACAAGCTGATATAGCCCTTCACTTCATTGAAGCACTCGAATAAGGCATTATAACCACGCCGGCAGTGTACTGCACAGACGCGCTCACGCGCTTTTACCTTGAAGTCTGTCCAAGCGGTTGCCGATAATTTCCGTAACGCCTTTTCAAGTTCAACCGCTGCTGGCGACGAATTCGATAGTGCACTAATGACCTTATCCCGGAGAAAGTAATTTGATGATTTGTCCACGTCGCTGCTGCGATATAAGTCTGCCAGTCTTGGGAAAGGTGTCTCCCAATTAGTCACCCTCATGACCTGTCCACAGTGGTTGTCTCACTCCAAACCAATTTGCCAAGGCTATGCCACCCGTCTGGACCAGTCAAGCTCTGCTGGGCAGGAGCACCACGGTCTCTGTCTCAGTAACACGAAACACGGGAGGCAATAAATACATGCGCTATCTCAATGGTACCTACATGCTGTCTGCCTTAGGGTAGATTGACCTCGCTAGAGCGTTTGTATTGGTCTAGATTGGCTCGACGGACCCGACTCAGCAGCCTTTGAACTGCTGTGCCTGGCACTGTTGCGCGAGTCGCTGTGCTTCCACAATCTGCGCGGGAGTCATGCGACTTGCGACGAGGTCACGCGCTAGCACCATCGCCTCATCACCCGACACAGCAGCACGGTCTGACCACATATATGCCCGCACATAGTCCTGCGGCACCCCCTGTCCCAGGGCATACATCGTTGCGAGAAGGACCTGCGACTGCACAACTCCCTGGGCGGCGGCTCGCTCGAACCACTTCGCCGCTTGGGCATAGTCCTGCGGCACGCCTTGTCCCTTGTTATACAGAAACCCGAGGTTGAATTGCGCTTTCGCGTTGCCTTGAACCGCGGCTTTCTCGTACCACTGTCGTGCTTGGGCGTAATCTTGCGGGACACCCTGCCCGTTGGCATACATCAGCGCGAGGTTGTACTGCGCGTCCGCGTGCCCCTGGGCGGCGGCTTTCTCGTACCACTGTCGCGCTACCGTATAATCCTGAGGCACGCCCTTTCCCTCGGCATACATCAGCCCGAGGTTGTTCTGCGCCCCAGCGTCCCCCTGGGCGGCAGCTTCTTCATACCACTGCCGCGCCTTCGTATAGTCCTGCATGATGCCCCACCCGAACTGATACAGCGCCCCAAGGTTGGACTGCGCCATCCCGATGCCCTGGGCGGCGGCTTGCTCGTACCACTGGCGTGCTACCGTATAATCCTGCGGCACACCCTGCCCCTTCTCATACAGCGCCCCAAGGCTGTTCTGCGCCATCCCGTTGCCCTGGGCTTCCGCTTTCTCATACCACTGGCGCGCTTTCGTGTAATCCTGCGGTACACCCCCTCCCTCGGCATACAGTGCCCCAAGGCGGACCTGCGCGTCTGCGTACCCCTGGGCGGCGGCTTGCTCAAACCACTGCCGCGCTTTCACAAAATCCTGTGGGACGCCGTACGCGCCGTTGGCATACACTAATCCGAGCCCGAATTGCGCCTCCGGGTCGCCTTGATCCGCTATTCTCCTGAGATCGGTAATCTGCTCGTTACTCATAATGATCCTTCGCTATACATCGTCTTTGCTGTCATGGTCGCCCAGGATGTACGTGTGCGTGGCAGTGAAGGTCTGGACCTCAGCAAGGGCAACGGTAGGGAGAATGAGTGCTGTGAGAAGAACGATGACGGAAAGGACGCGCATGGGGCGCAGTATGGCGCAGGCGATGGGGTGAAAGTCATGGGCGACTTCGTTGATCTCCATCTGGGCACGTCCATTTCAATCTCCTCTTGTAGTAAGTGGCCGGGCTGGCCTTCACTGCACGCATCGAAGCCACACTCTTTCATCATTTTCCTTGAGGGCGGGCTAGTATGGTCTCCCACTGCGCGTGTCCAACGAGGGTCTTCTGAGACTGCGCGTTGCACGAGCACAGGAGACCATCTAGTCTGCCCTCTCATGCTCCCTCCAAGCTCGCTCGTTATCTCTCAGGGGTGGGGGCTGATTGATCTTCCACTGCGCGCGGCTTTCTCACCCGCCCACCCACTGGCACGCCGAGACGTGCCATTAACCCGAGCGAGGAGAGTCTGCGACCGCGCGTTGCGCGAGCACAGAAGATCATCTGGCTCCATCCCTCACCCCTTTCCCATCTTCGCCAGCTCCTCAAAGTAGTGCGCGAAGGCTTTCATGCCGCCTGAGGCCTGGCCCCAGTCGAAGTATTCGTTCGGCGCATGGTAGCCATGCTCAGGCAGACTCAATCCCAGAAACAGGATCGGCACCTTCCAGGCCTTCTGCATCGTGACCACGGCACCGATTGATCCGCCTTCGCGGATGAAGGCCGGTTCTTTCCCAAACCCCGCCTTGGCCGCCCGCTTCACCGCTTCGACATAGGGCCCTTCAAACAATCCCTTGAACGGATGAAGCATCCCTTCCCGTTCCACCTTCACATTCATATTCAGCTTGGCGACATGTTTCTTGAGTAATGCAAAGGCCTTTTCTGGAGTTTGATTCGGCACCAACCGCATACTCACTTTCAGTTCGCCATGGCCCGGCACGACCGTCTTCACTCCTGGACCGTGATAGCCGCCGGTCAGGCCATGCACCTCGAACGTCGGCGAAGCCCAAATTCGGCGCATGATCTCGGCAGGATCGTTCGTGCGCAATGATTGAAATCCATAGGCCTGCTTGAAGCTCTTGACCTGGAAACCTGACGCGAGGAAGCTCTTGATTTCAGCCTTGGTTGGTTCAACCACATCCTGATAGAACCCCGGAATCTTCACCTTGCCGGTCTTGGCATCGACGCAGGCGTGGGCCACCTCCATCAGTTCCGCGAGCGGATTACGCGCGGCGCCTCCAGTCACACCGGAATGGGCGTCCTTGGTTCCTGTCCGAAGTGTGAGGCGCGCGCCCAACAGACCGCGCAGTCCATAGGGCATGGCGGGCTTCCCCTTTGCGAGCCAGATGGTGTCCGACACGACAACTGAATCCGGT
>Ga0315278_10005726_pt1 | contig 11258 bp, 10 predicted proteins | sample YL17G06_0_MG_FD_203880 | JGI IMG/M metagenome (GOLD analysis project Ga0315278, IMG submission 203880) | Sediment microbial communities from Yellowstone Lake, YNP, Wyoming, USA - YL17G06_0 | ecosystem: Environmental > Aquatic > Freshwater > Lake > Sediment | place: USA: Wyoming | collected... | reverse complement strand
GCCGACGCCATGGGCACGGCCTTTAATAAAGCGGGCGATCTCGAAAACGCGTGCCGGGAGTATGAAAAAATCATTTCTCTGGGAACCGGCAGACTAACCTACGGCGACATCTATGCCAAGAGCTACTACAGGCTCGGGAAAATTAGTGAACAGCACGGGAAAAAGGCCGAAGCCGCGGAGCATTACCGGAAATTTCTCTCCCTATGGAAGGACGCCGACCCCGGCCTCCCCGAGGTCGAGGACGCCCGGAAGCGCCTGGCGGTTTTATCCAACTCATAAATATAAGAATTTTCTTTTTCCGAGCCAGCTGAATCCCCGCTCTTAACCATGCCGGAGTTCTTTCGGAGGCCGGGCGGCGATGTCAATCGCCGCAATAAGCGGCGGAAGAGCATGTTGGGGCAAAAAACCCTCTCGCACACCCTAAAAGGCGATAGACTTTCCCTAACCCTATCGATCGCTTGATAATCCGTTCTTAAGGCGATAATCTTAAAACGTTTGACAAAACGTTTGTAACACCTGGCCGAGTATGGTAATATTTTTCCGAAAATCCCAACTCTTTATTTTTCAATGGTTTATGTTGTCAAAACACAACCATTAAATTCCAAGCTCCCAAACCTCTGGAGCGGGAGATCGATAGCCTCAGGAACTGTAAAAGTAGCCCTGGCCGGCGAATAAAAAGATTCGCCCGGCGGAGAAGCGACAAAGCCGCCCAACGGCAGGATGCCGGCGCCGTAATCCTCAGACAAGGGTCCGGGTAATTTTCGCGACCAGGTTCGATGTCGGGTCCGGGCAACGGACATATTCCGTCGTCACGCCATCCGGGTCGATGACCTTCTCGTAGGGCGTCCCCTCGTACTTCCAGGGGAGGGTAACCCCCTGCTGCAAAACGATCAAGAAGTCATGCAGGCTGGCCCGAAGCCATGGGCAGATCTTTCCCAGGTCGGCGGGGTAGCTGAACTTGTCGCCCTTCTTATGGCACCAAGTGTCGGGCCGGGCCTCGTAGATCTCGATATCGATCTTGTAGCGTTTCCGCTGAGGCGGAGGGGGAGAAACAGCCGGCTTGTTTTGTTCCTGGGCATCCGCGAGATCCGTGCCCGCGATGAACGCCGCCAGCCCGCAGCCCGCGTGACCCATGAATTTTCTCCGGTCCATGAAAACCTCCTTTCAATTTGGATTCGATCCTATAGATTCCAGGTGATCCTTAAGCAGCCGGCGCGCGATGCCGATCACGGCAGACATCGTTTCGTCCCCGGCCAAATCCATTCCTCTTACCGGCTCGGCGAAAGAGATGTGGACCTGGGTCTTATCACCGCGCCCAAAGGCCATCTGCCGGCTGATCTGCAGGAATTCGGCCAGTTTCTGCCGTTTGGCGGCGGTTTTCCGGATCTTTACGATCGGACTGAAGACGAACTTCGGCATCAGCGCTCCGCTCACGATCGTCACTTGCAGCCGGCAATCCGGGACCGCGAACAGCATCATTTCGACGCTCCGGGACCAATCCTGAATACATTCGCCGGCGCCCGGATTTATTTCCGGGTCAGGCTCCACATCGCCATGAGCAAAGAGCAGCAGGGCCCCGCCGCTCTTGAGATGATCGATCGAAGCCCGGAGCGTCCTCATGCGGCCAGAGGCGGACGGCGGCACGTAGATGAAGTATCGGCGGGCGGCGGCAAAGGCGCGCGTGAAAGGGACGTCCGAAAGAAGCACTTTGACATCTTCCCTGGGAATACAGGACAAGATGGCCACGGAATCAAACGCGCCGGGGTGGTTGGAGACGAGGAGCAGGGGTCCGGCCGTGGGGATGTTCTCCACGCCGCGCGCGATGACCTCGAGCGATAAATCGGGCAAGATCAAACGGGCCCCGCCGCTCAGTCCCGAAAATCCGACTTCGTTGTCCACGCGGACGGCTATCCGAGCTAAACGGCCGGCTGGAAGCCTGAACAAAGGCCCAAGCAACCGTCGCATCAATCCTGAGGGCGGGAGTCCGAAGGCCTTACAGATTTCATCGGTAATTTTTTCTCGATAAACATGAACTTGTCCTCGCTCTGACGATTGGCCCGCCTTTTCCGGGTTGATCCTTTTTCGTGTCAAGGGGGCACTCTGGAATCCTAAGATCTGGTCAGATCCCGCGCCCGGCGGCTAGAGTTCGGTCGTCGGCAGGAACACCGGCGGCCGTCGGTGTCCGGTCGCCTGCTCGAACGCGTAAGCCAGCTTGAGGAGCACCGGCTCGCTCCATCCCCGACCGAAGAAGGACACGCCCACCGGCAACCCGAACACGAAACCCCCGGGCACCGTGATGTGCGGATAGCCCGCGACGGCCGGAAACGTCGTGGCGCTGCCCGATCCGTAGTCGCCGTTGACCAGATCGGTCAGCGACGGCGGCGCGCTGGTGGGCGCCACGAGGGCGTCGAGCGTGTGCTTGCCCATGGCGGCATCGATGCCTTCGGTGCGTGACAGGCGCTCGCACGTGGCCAGGGCGTCGAGATAGGCCTGTTCCGTCAGCGGCCCCTTGGCCTGCGCCTTGATGAAGATTTCCTGCCCGAAGTACGGCATCTCGCGGGCGCGGTTCCGTTCGTTGAAGTCGATCGCGTCCTGCAGGGACTTGATGCGGGCGGATGGCCCGAGGCCGGCAAGGTAGGCATTCAGGTCCGCCTTGAACTCATACAGCAGCACCTCGTACTCGGCCTTGCCAAGTTCGTCGCCGTCCGGCAACTCGACCGGGTCCACGATGACGGCGCCCAGGCGCTTCATGATCGCGATGGCGTCCTCGGCGATCTTGTCGGAGTGAGGGTTGTAGCCGAAGAAGCCCTTTCTCGGGATCCCGATGCGGGCGCCCTTCAGGCCGGCCGCGTCCAGAAACGTCGTGTAGTCGCGATGACCGCGCACGAGCGCGTTCTTCGTGACGGGGTCGTCCGCATCCGGCCCGGCGATCGCGCCGAGAAGGATGGCGGCGTCCCTGACCGTCCGGGTCATCGGGCCCACGGTGTCCTGCGTGTGCGAGATCGGCACGACGCCTGATCGGCTGACCAAGCCGACGGTCGGCTTGATACCGACCAGACAGCAGTTGCTGGACGGCGACGTGACCGATCCGTCCGTCTCTGAACCGAGGCCGACCGCTCCGTAGTTCGCGGCGACGGCGCCGCCCGTGCCCGAACTGGAACCTGATGGATTTCGGTCGAGGGCATACGGGTTCTTCGCTTGGCCGCCGCGGGCGCTCCATCCGCTCGACGACCTCGTGGAACGGAAGTTCGCCCACTCGCTGAGGTTCGTCTTACCGAGGATGACCGCGCCGGCTTCGCGCAGCCGGGCCGCCACAAACGAGTCCTTCGCAGGAATGGAACCTTCCAGCGCCAAAGAACCCGCCGTCGTCGTCATGCGGTCGGCGGTGCCGATGTTGTCCTTGATGAGCACCGGGACGCCGTGGAGCGCGCCGCGGGCACCGGTCTTCCTGCGCTCCAGGTCGAGGGCTTCCGCTATGGCCGGCGCCTCCGGGTTGATCTCGATGATGTAATGCAGCGTCGGACCGCGGGTGTCGAGCTGCTCGATCCGCGCGAGGAACTTCTGCGCGAGCGACTTCGCGGTGTCCTGGCCGGACTGCATCCGCTTCTGGAGATCGGCCACCGTCAGCTCGTCGAGCTCGAATGGGCTCGGCACTTCAGCATCGGAAGACAGGGGCATGCTTGCTGCGGCTCCGGCCGGAAAGGATGCGGCCCCTGCCGCGACGCCGAGCACGGCGCTGTTGCGGATGAATGTTCGACGATCGACTGACATTGGTAGCCTCCTCAGCTCGATATCTCTTTCAGGGCGTGACCCGATAAAGATGAGAATCCCGGGCCTCACGCGACTGATTCGAATTCGGCCGGGCGCGCCGCCCGCCCGTCATTTCACTTCGACGATTCCTTTGAGCGCGTCCTTATGGACCATGAAATCCATCATCTTCAATTTCAGGTAATCTTCCGTCAGAAAGTAGTATCCTTTCGGGTCTTTGTTGAACGAGCTCGATCCGGAATCCTTGATAAGAAACCAATCCTTGCCGTTCGCTTCTTTATATCCGATGAGATGAACTCCGTGATCGTCGGTCGTCGTTCCGTTGCTGAACCGGAATTGCCGGGCGCTATCGTCGATGCTGTCCGAAGGAATGTCGAAGGTCGGAATCATGAAGACCTTTTTATCGGCGTTTTTTCCCGGCTCGGAGACGTCCCCGCCGAGACTCAACGAATAGCCGCGGCGCAGGGCGTTCTTTATGATCTTCATGTAGGTCTCTAGAGGAACGTTGGTGTAGTCCTTGCTATGCCACCAGTTGTCCGGGACCTCGTATTCGACTTGTTGACCGAAAGGCTGCTGCATATAAGACAGAACATCGACATAATCATCGGGATGGATCATCAAGTAATCGTGCAAATAGCTTTGGGGTGTGTATTCTTTTCCTTCGACCGTGAATGTTCCCGGCGGCACGCCCAGGTGGTAATTCAGTATCGATTGAACCGTCTCGACGGCTTCTTCCTCGTTCCAAGCGTTTGCGCTCTTGAGATGGTCGAGGTAGGACGCGACCTCGGCGATCAGTTTTGAGTGATCGTGGAATTTCTGGCCGGGCTTCAATCCGGAATAGGCTTCCCACGGGACGCAGCCGTAGAGTTTCCAGTCCCGCGTAACCGCGTTGGCCTCGGAGCCTTCGGCGACGGCCGAATTTCCCCTCTCGCGAACGAACCTCTTGGCCCGCTCCAGGTATTCGCCGTAAACAGTATACGCTTCCGAGAGGCGGACCTTCTTCCCGTAAAGCCTGTAGACCTCCGACTCGAAGAAGGAGATCGTCGAAAAACACCAGCAGGTGTTGGTGTTGCCCTGCGACGTCGGCGGATTGTGCCAGACGGAGGTGAACCCCTCCAGGCTTTGGGGCGCAACGAAAGCACTGAGATCGACGATAAAGGCTTTTTCTTGCGTCGGCTTCTTTTTTCCGAACTCTTCGGTCGCTTTTTGGATTTCATCCCAGAATGAGCTCTTGGGCTCGACAAATATTCCTTTGTCCTTCTTTTTCTCCTGGGAAAGGACGATCACCGGAAGGAGAAATACGATCAATAAAAAAAATCCAATCTTTTTCATGCGGCACCTCTATAAAGGATAAGATTTACCTTTTTCCGCGGAAGGGCGAATTCCCGCTCTTGGCAATGAATCACCCCTTCTCATCATCTCGATAATATATCGCCGGCGGCGTGGCGCTGTCAATAACATGTACTCTAAACCAGGAATCAGGGACCCATAGGTGGTTGTAGCTCGCAGATACATGGTAACATCCATATTACCTCATGGTGTCACCTATGTATCTGAACAAGATCAGCCCCGCCGCACCGACCGAAAGACGATCGATTTCAGCTCCCCGATTTAAACTAAATCTTCAAGATCCTTGAGGCACTCGTCGATTCCGACCACGCGGACGCGGGGCATGGTCCAGAATCTCGCCAGGGAAGGCGCCGCAATGAAAAAACCCAGTAGGGGATATCATTGTCCCCGCTCCCCTCGGCCTCCATCAGGGCGACCTCGGTAAAAACACGAGACGGCGGCGGCTTTGCCGCCACAAACATCAGCTTCAGATGCTCCATGATCCGGTCCACGGCTCCCGGAATTCCGGCTCGCGTCCCATCAGCAATTTCGGGTGTCGCTTGCCGGCTTTAGGTTTCCATCCGAACCTGTTAAAATCCTTTTCAAAAGATAAGGAATCGACGAATGAAGGAGGGGAACATGAGAATAAGAAAAACCATGATCACAATGATCTTGTTATTGGCTTCGGCTCCTTTCATCCTCTGCCAAACTCCGGGGCCCCGCATCATCGATATGACGTATGCCTACGACCAGAACACGATCTATTGGCCGACGGCCAGGGAATTCCGGTTGGAAAAACTTGGTTGGGGAGTTTCCAATGGGGGCTGGTGGTACGCGTCCAATGAATACGGCGCTTCCGAACATGGCGGGACGCATGCCGACGCGCCCATCCACTTTGCCGCCAAGGGACGCACCATGGACCAGGTCCCCATCGAAGAATGGATCGGCCCGGCCGTCAGGATCGACGTGACGGGGAAGTGCGCCGACAACCGTGATTATTGCCTGACCGCGGCGGACATCGAGGGCTGGGAAAGGGAGCACGGGAAGGTCCCCGACGGCGCCTGGGTCATCATGTATACGGGAATCGGCACCAAGTATTATCCCGACAAGAAGAAGGTCCTCGGGACGGACAAAAGGGGAGACGCGGCCCTGCCGGAACTCAGCTTTCCCGGGTTCTCTCCGGAAAGCGTGGAATTTCTCCTGAGCCGAAGAAACATCAAAGGCATCGCCTTGGATACGCCGAGCATCGACGCCGGGAAGAGGACCGACTTCAAGGTCCACCAGGTCCTCTGCGCCGCCGGCAAGTTAGCCCTGGAGAACATCGCCAACCTGGATAAACTTCCCGCCGCCGGGGCCACGCTTTATGTCATCCCCATGCTCATCAAGGACGGGACGGGATCACCCGCTCGCGTGTTCGCCGTCATCCGATGAACGCCTGGATGACGGCCGGCCCAGAATGTCTGACCATCACGCTATCGAAGATTCGGCAGAAGGTGGGGCTCGGATTTTTCCCGATCAGGCTGTGATTAATCATCCCTAACGATGGGATGAGGCAAAATCGGCACTTGAATGCTCATTTAACCAACGCAGCAGAAAAGCAATTTCTTATCAATAAAATTCAGGGGGGAAGTATAAGGGCAACGTCTTGGGCAGTGGAGTGGCGGGGCCGACGAGACTCGAACTCGCGACCTCCGGCGTGACAGGCCGGCGTTCTAACCAACTGAACTACGACCCCGCGAGGGCTCGCTTATTATAGAGATTCGCCGGGGGTTTTTCAAGGGCTAGTCCCTCCGACGGGCGAAACGACCCCATCCTTTCCGGAAAAGCCCAAGGAACTTGCCGGGATACGTCTCTGCCGCGGAGCGGATGCCGGCCTCACCATTGAGGTCAACGATGGCGGCCGCCGAATCCAGGTCCTTGAACATCTTAGGCTCGGCCAGCTCGCCGGCTCTCAATTGCGAAATCGCTATCTTGTGGGCCGCCCAGAAGGCCGGCTTCGGAACCGATATCAACAGACGCTTATAGGCCATTCTCTCCGTGTTTTCCAACAAGACCCGCTGAAAACGGATCGGCGTCGAGGTGATCCCCAAGCCGGGGATATGATAGGGAGCGCGAACGATTCGCCCCGGTTCGCACAGAAAATCGATGGTCAGCCGGTTCTCGGCTGCGTCGAATAAATATACTCGGCAGCCAGGAACGGATCTGCCGACCCACGCGCTCGGCGCTCGGCGGTCCGAAATTGGACATGACGGCAACGGCGTAACCGCTCTGAGGGTCCCATTCGAGGACGGAGTTAATCCCGGGGGCGCCGCCGGCGATCCCGAACCCGCCGCGCGTTCCCTCAGGAGTTCCTATGATCGTTCCCTTGGCGAGGGCGATCGTATAATTGAGGAGGTCCCGCACCGTAGAATATCCACCGCCCGCGGAACTCCCCCTGCCGGGCAGGGTCTCGTAATTCGGCTTCCATGATGAACCGTCCCGCACGTAGCCTATGGCGCGGTTGGGGACCGCGGCATCTTTTTCATACGAGGCCGAATCGTTCATGCCGGCCGGCTTGAAGATATGGTCACGGACATACGTGTAATAATCCGTGCCGGAAGCCTTTGCGATGATCAAACCAAGCACGACATAGCCTCCATTGGAATATTGCTCCTTGACTCCCGGTTCGAATTCGAGCGGCTTGTCGGCAAAGAGCGGAAGATAATCCTCGAGCGACCGGATCTTTTCTTTCGACGTCGCTTGATACCTGTCGCCGAAGAAATCGCCGATGCCCGAGGTCATGTCCAGGAGATGGCGGACCGTCACTTTCGCGGCGGCGTCCTTGTTCGGATAGGCCGGCAGGAACTTCCCGATCGGGTCGTCGGGCGAGATCTTTTTCTCCGCGATCAACTGATGGACGGCCAGGCCCGTAAAGGACTTGTTGATGGAGCCGATATTGAATTTCGTATCGACCCGGTTCGGGATCTTCTTTTCCCGGTCGGCGTAGCCATACGCCTGCTCGAAGAGCGGAACGCCGTTTTGGGCGACGAGGATGACACCGGAAAAATCCTCCGCCAGGGACGCTTTTTCGCCGTATTCCTTGACGGCCGCGAGAAGTTCTTCATTATTCTTCTTGGCGACCGCGGGAACGTTTTCCTCCCCGGCATCCTCCATGGCCTCGACGCGGATGCCAAGGAGCCCGAACGGCTCGGCCGGTTCGAATTGAAAATCCAGTCGGACGAACGGGCCGTTTTCCGTCCGGGCGACGACGCTCACAAAATTGCTTCGGGATTCGACGAGTTTTTGAAGCTCGAGGGAGCCCAGACGGTCATGCATCTGCTTATATCTTTCCATCCGGGTCTCGACAGGGGTCTTTTGGAGAGCGTCCTTCGCCGTGTGGCCAGTGAAGAATTCCCGCATGGCCGACTCCCCCGCGTTGAAAGCTCTGACATAAGCTTCGACCTGCCTGCCGGCCGGCGTTTGCGGGAGAGAAACTCTGGTCTCCTGGGCGAGACCGGCAACGGCCAGAACCGCGACCGCGAATATCGGGACGAGCTGATGTTTCATGCTTACGGCCTCCTTGTCTTGAATCCGATGTCCGACTGAAAAAACGCGGCGGCCCCTCATGTCGTTGCGGCCGGCGACGTCTTTTCGGTGCGTTCGCTTCCGGACCGTCTCGACAAGCATCATGGCCGCGGTGATGGCCAGGGCGCTCCGCAGGGGCCTCTTTTGTTCTGTCAGTGTGTGGGACGGACGGCCGCTGTTTCGTGAATGGACGTCACCCGTCATTGTCTTTCTCTTGAGGCCGCCACGGCCCTCCGGGTTCCCATACCTCGTTGAATTCCGTTCTCGCATTGAGCGCTTGAAGGACCGGGAGGAGGAAGTTTCTTATTTTCATCACGACTTGATGGAACGGCAGGGCTCCTGAGCTCTTCCCGATCCTGCGCAGAAACGCTCCCCATTGTATGTTCTTGTCCTTATCTTGGGCGAACTCATTAGTAAACGCAATCGGCAACTCTGAAAGTGATGTCAAAACTCTTCGTTTGAGCGACACCCGCACGGCTCTCTGAAGCTCTGCCCCGCGAAAAGAAAACAGATCCCCTAGTACGGCAATATCATAAAAATCTTTCATGCGGCTGTTCAACATCCCGAGTTCCAACATGGCATCGAGTTTTTCCGCTATAGTGGTCTCCTTTCGATAGGCTCGGATACGAGGCGCCGGCATGTCGAGGAGCGTCGGGTAAAGGACGTATTCCGGTTCAGGCCATACGCTGTCGCCGATCCCGATATCAACTTGAAGAGGGATCCTGATGTTCCCCAACCGGGCCATGAACTTAATGCGAAGTCCGTGGTATTCGGCTTCGTCGCGGATCGGCTCGATAATCATATTGTCCGCCTCGAAGGTCAGTCCGTCCGGCTCCACTTTCATACGACCGATTCTTAAGAAGACTCGCCGGAGGCCGGCTTCCGTAACGTCGCCGATTCTCAGGAGGTCGAGGGCCCTTGTCGTGCGCGGTGCGTCGCTGGTCCATAGAGCAAAAAGCATGGCCCCTTTCATGACAAAACTCTCGGCATGGTCGGATTTTCCCAGCCGATAGAGCCACCGCTCGAATGCGTATCTTCTCAAGACCGGCGTGAAATCGTGAGTCCTCGCCGGGTCGAGGTTGAGCAGCCGTTGATGAACGGACGCTGCGAGATTCGTTATAGGGTCCTGGGTCATGACAGGGCTTCCATATAGAGCTTCATGATCTTCTGAACTCGGCAAATCTTGGCATAATGCCATAGCTCGTCACGGGTGGCCTTGTGCGACCGAAGGCAATCTCTAAGCGCCTCGATAGCCACGTCCAGCCCGATCTTATTACGGAACTTGAACGTATCGGCAACCGTCTTGGCGGGGTTGTAGACGCGGATCCTGCCTCCTGTAAAATCACGAACTTCGATACCCTCGGAGAAGGCCTTTCCCGATGGGTAGACAAACCGCAGAAGAAGAGCCTTAATTCTCGGCCGCCAAGCGCTATTGGGGAGAGCCAGCCAAACATCATATGGCTCCTGCGTGCCGATTTCATGAAAACGGAGAGCGGAAAGGAGGCAGACAATACCCTTCGGCACGAGCTTTGAGGCTTCGATAAGCGTCCGATGTTCTTCCATCTGCCCACCGAGCCTATAGAGCCCACGGCCCGCCCGTTCGATCAGTCCTCTCTTATAAAGATAACGCAGCATTTCGCGGGAAATTCCCATTTTGGCAAGATCTCGGGAGCGCATACTTCCACGGCTCTTGAGAAGACCGAGGGCCTTCTTTGTGACCTTGCCCGCGAAGCCGTTTTTGCCAATATTTGACAATTCCTAGGTAATTATAATCATTTACATAGGAAATGCAAGTTAATTTACAAGGGCGGGCGCAAATAAGATTATTTACATCTTCTCGAGCGCCGCGATCCGCTCCTCGATGGGCGGATGGGTGCTGAAGAGCTTGTTAACCGCACCCTTGATGTCCTTGAGGGGGTTGACGATGTAGAGGTGGGCCGTGGCCTTGTTGGCCGCTTCGAGGGGTTCGGTGTCCGCGGATATCTTCCGGAGGGCCGAGGCCAGCCCCGCCGGGTAGCGGGTCAGCATGGCCCCGCTCGCGTCGGCCAGGAACTCGCGCTTGCGCGAGATGGCGAGTTGGATGATCGTCGCGATGAGAGGCGAAAGGAGGGCTAGGACGAGGCCGACGACGATGAGGACCGCCCCCGCGCCTCCCGCCCCGCGATCGCGGCTGCTCCGCCGCCTGCCTCCTCCCCACATGAAAGTCCTCAGGATCCAGTCGCTGAGGAGGGCCACGACGCCGGCCATGACCACGACCAGGGTCTGAAGGAGGACGTCGTAGTTCTTGATGTGAGACATCTCATGGGCGATGACGCCCTCGAGCTCCACCCGGTTGAGCTTCTCCAGGATCCCGGTCGTGACACAGATGACGGAGTTTTGCGGGTTGCGGCCCGTAGCGAAAGCGTTCGGTGCCGTGTCGTCGATGACATAGCAGCGCGGCGTCGGGATCCCGGCGGCGATGGTCAGCCCCTCGACCACGTTATAAAGATAAGGGAATTCTTCTTTTGTCACCGGCCTGGCCCGGCTGATGGCCAGGACGATCTTGTCGCTCCCGAAAAACCCCCCGGCCGCCATGAACATCGAAACCACGACGGCCA
>Ga0315278_10005724_pt1 | contig 11263 bp, 7 predicted proteins | sample YL17G06_0_MG_FD_203880 | JGI IMG/M metagenome (GOLD analysis project Ga0315278, IMG submission 203880) | Sediment microbial communities from Yellowstone Lake, YNP, Wyoming, USA - YL17G06_0 | ecosystem: Environmental > Aquatic > Freshwater > Lake > Sediment | place: USA: Wyoming | collected... | reverse complement strand
GGTTTTAGCTACGCCGCCTTTCTGGTTAGCTACCGCAATATGATATGTCATACACCACCTCCCTGCGGTGTTCCGCGCTGTAGTTCAGCGCCTACCGCCAACGTCGCAATCTCGATCTTTGGCAGGTCCTGGGATTGCTTCGCAAAACACCACCTCGGGGTGACGTGGTTACGGCGGTTCATAACCGCCGTCATTATTAACCAATCGTTCTACCACCAGCAGGCGGGTATCCAGCAACGCCTGGGTCCGGGTGGCGCCCAGTGCCTGGCGCAGTTCTTGAATGGCCGTTTGTAAGATTACCTGCGGGTCGTTGGTGGCGCGGAGTTTGGCAGTGATTTCGCCTGCCAGGCGCTCGCGCTCGGCCCGCCGCCGGGTTTCCTGGTACAAACGGGCGCTGTCAAGGGCTGTGTTGAGCTGCTCCACCAGCGCCAAGGCTGTATCCATTTCTTCCTGGGTCCATTCAGCGCCATTGGGTTTGATGGCCTCGAAAGTGCCCAGAGTCTGGCCGCGTATGCGGATGGGGATGGTAAGCGGCAGGCTTTGTGTCCTGGCCATTTCTAGCTTTGCGCCCAATCCACCGCTGGCATTCAACCGGCTGATGCCGTTTTCGTCGCATCTGAAGCCGAGCCAACCTTGCCTTTCACGCAGTAGCTCACTCCAGGCTTTATGACTCAGGTCACTGTATGCTCGCCGCTCGGCCTCCAGGTTCTCCTGGACGGCCTGGAACAGGCGCACGTTGCTGATCACCATGGCCACCTGGTCAGCGATGGCCTGTAAGATGGCGATATCGTCCTCGTTAAAAGCCTCGGCCTCTGTGCTCTGTACATCCAGGGTGCCGATGACTTCGTTGCGAACTCGCAGTGGCAAGGTGATCTCGGAGCGGGTGTCAGGCAGGTCGGGGTTATTGAAGAACGTTGCTTCGGTGCCCACGTCCAATGCGATGCGCGGCTTGCCGTGATAGGTAACATTGCCCACCATACCTTCATGTCCAACCCGTAGGCGATGGGAGCGCTCCAGCATGCGCTGTCCGCCTTCGCTGGAGGCTGCCTGTAAAACTGCCCACTCCCGGCTTGGGTTTAGAAGAAAAATACCGGCATGGTAGAAACCAAAACGCTCACTCACCAAATTAACCACCCGGTTGAGCAGGTCCTGCTGGTTTGAGGCAGAGCTGGCATCCCGTGCCAGCTCACCGATCGCCTCTAAAGCCTTTGTTCGCTCGGTGAGCATCTTATGAGCGGCTTCCAACCCTTCGGTTTGCTCGCGCAGTGTGTGGTGACTTTCATCAAGGGCTTTCACCAACCTGCGGCTTTGCGCCAGCGCGGCTGTCAGGCGAGGGATCAGGAAATTAAGCGCCGTCAGTAGCAATGCGCCCAGGGTTAACAGTATGATAGTGTTGACCAGCCAGGCGCTCAAATTGGTTGGGTTAGCCTGCCCTGAGCCTGTCGAAGGGTTGGACAGCAACCCGGTTAAATATGCCACACTGAATCCTGCCAGGGTTGCCAGGTCGAGCGCCAACGCCAGCATAGCTTCCCGTTTTCCAAAGAATAGAATTGCCAGGATGGGTAACGCCAGCAGAAAGGCAACGCCATCGCCGCCACGGCCTGAAGCAATCAGGTCCAGCACGGCTACACCATAAACCAACCCTACCAGTGACCATGCCTGCACCAGGTAAGTGACTCGCTTCCATAACGTAATCACCAGCAGGCCGGCGTAGGCTGCGAAGTAGAACGGGATCACCCACAAAACCTGGCTTGTATACGCGTAAAACGAGCCAGCGCCCAGGGCGAAAAAGCCCAAAACGGCGACCATCCGCAGCGCCCTGCGCGCCATACGCTGTCGCCAGAGCTGCATTTCATTGGCCGTAGAGCCTGAGACTGCCTCTTCCCTAACAATCCCTGGCTTTTTTATCCCTATCAGGTTATTACCCATGCCCATTTCCATTTCCATTCCCATGACCGTTGCCATTGCCAGTTCCGGTGGGTTCGGCCAGCTTGATAGTGACTTCGTGCAGGCTTAGTGCCTTGTAGATCTCTTGCGTGGCGGTCTGCAATACACTGTCAATGTCCAGGGTTTCACGCATGCGGGAGCTAATATCACCAATCAATTGCTCGTTGGCCGCGTCCCGTTGGCTCTTCTCCAGCAAACGGGCATTTTCCAGAGACAATGTTGCCTGGGTGGCGGCCGCTTCCACAATCGCCATCTCGTCGTCCGTCCAGGTGTAACCGGGATCTTCTTTTTCCAGACCGATTATGCCGATCACCTGGCCTCGCAAGACCAATGGCGCTGCCAGGGTGGATGAATGACGAGTTTCTCCGCTCCCATTGTTCGCTTCCATAATCACAGCATGCCCGTTCTGCAAGTCCAACGTCATCATCTCCCGCGGCAGATTGAATTCTCCTGCTTTCACCCTCAACCGGTCGTATTCGTAGCCTGTTGGCTTGATCCCACCTTGAATCGACCAGTTCTGCTGCACCTGATGCTGGTAGAGAGTATCGGTTTCCCTAAGGGCTGTCTCAAGCTTCTCTACCAGGCGGATATTTTGGATTGCCACAGCCAGCTGGTCGGCCAAAATTTGTAGGATAGCAATGTCTTCCTGGTCGAAAGCTGACCCAACCGTGCTTTGCACGTCAAGTGCGCCAATTACCAGAGTTTCTCCGCGATCCAGAGTTGCTCCGCAATCTCGTTCATTGACCTTGAGCGGCAGAGCCATTTCAGAGCGCGTATCAGGCAGCCATGGGTTCTTGAAATGCACCGCGTCAGCGCCAACATCCAGCGCAATGCGCGGCTGGCCGGTGCCGGTTACATATCCCACCAGGCCGATTTCGCCAACTTTAAGTTTATGTCCTCGCTCGATAAGCTGCCGTCCAGCTTCCCCCGTGGCTGCCCGCAGGCAGGCGTATTCCCCCAGGTCATCGATCAGAAACAGACCGGCATGATAGAAACCAAACCGGCCGCGTATCAGATTGACCGCTTTGTTTAGCAAGTCATCCAGGTCCTGTATGGTAGTAATGTCGCGGGCCACCTCAGCCGCAGTCTGCAACTGCAAGCTGCGACGCTCCAGGCGGCGCGTGCGCTCAGCCACGCCCTGCTCCAGGTTTCCCACCAGGCTGCGCAACTGCAGGGTCATCGTCTGGAATGTCTGTGCCAGAATACCGATCTCGTCTAACCGCTTTCCTTGTGGGATTTTCACGTCCCATTCGCCCGCACCCACTCTTTCAACCGCCCCGGTTAGTTTTTGGATGGGAGCCAGCATGCGGCTGGTCAGTACTGTCACCAAGATCATCATCAGCACTAAGACAACTGCCATGACCGGCGCGGCTCGGTTCAACAATAGAGAGCGGGTATTTTTGTCCATCTCGGCTTGCAGACGGGCGACGGGCATCAGCACGTCTTCTGAGGAGACCACGCTGCCCAGGCTCCAGTTGTTACTGGGGAGTGGAGCATAGGCCACCGTATACTTTTTCCCGCCCGCTTCGATAGTCTGGATGCCGATCTGACCTTTGAGCATCTCCAGGATCACAGGCCGGAATGGGCTTTTTGTGTCGCTTAGCATCGCGCCGCCACCTTCGCCTTGCGCTGGGGGGCGACCCAGGATGTCGTTATAGCCCTGCTCAGGCAGTGCTACTGCCTTTCCATCGCCATCGATCAGGAAGGAATAGCCGTACCGTAATATCTGCGTGGCTTCGACCGCCTTTTTCATACCAGTCAGAGTGATATCGAAGCCCACTACACCCACAAATTCGTTATTCTTCGTGTAGATCGGGATGGCGGCGGTGGTCACCACACCCAGACCGGTGGCGTCGGCATAAGCTGGCGTCCACCAGGCTGAGCGCGTTGGATCTCTGACCGGGCCGCTGCCTGTGAACCACACTCGCCCGGTCGCTTTAAAGTCGGGCGGCACCACCTTACCCAGTTCGATATTCGGGTAGTAGCGCACCACATCGCGAGGCGTAGCGAAATAGATCGCCTCTGCGATTGGGCTGTTCTCAAATGTAGCTTTTAGCACTGGTTCAAGGTAGGCGCTCAGCCGGATATCTCGCAGCGTTTCTTCGTCCACCGGTTGCGTATTGGGCACGAACACGCTGGTGATATCTGCTTTGGAATTCAAATATTGCCCCTTGTCTCCCAGTGACATATGCTGGTCGACAGGCCAAAACGTCTGGCTATCATATTGTCCAGGGTTGTCGTAAATCGTGACTGCCAGTGCGGCGACTTTCTGAATATCGCGGGTAACCTGGCTTAATACCAGGTCGTTTTCGCGAGCGCTGCTCAACGTATATTGTTTCAGATATTCTTCCGCCTGCGCGCTGATCGCCTGGCTACTGACCTGCTGAGCCTGACGCCCGACGCTTTGTGCAGAATTAATGGCGATGATAGCGATTACCAACACGGCGATCACTGTCATGCCCAACCATAGGGTGAGCAATCTGACTTTTATGCTTCGGGTGTGTCTTGTCTTTGCCATTGTGCTTCAATTCGCCTCGGGGGGATACTATTCAGGCGGGAATGGATTCTTCAATCTCTGATGCCGTGTGCTCTTTCTGCGGCGTGAGCTGGATATACGCCCGTGCCGCTCCCAGCGCTTTGCCTACCTCGCGCACCGTATTCTGCAAGATGGTCTCAGTGTTCACCGAGCTGCGCACCTGGGTGGCGATGCGGTTGATTTGTTCTTCGCGCGCCGCCCGCCGCCTGACTTCATCTAGAAGGCGGGCGTTTTCCAGGGCAATCCCGAGCTGGTCCACTACGCTTTCCACCAGGCTGATATCCTCCGGGTTCCAGCCGGCATCCGAACCAGTCTTTTCCAGGTTTAGCAAGCCGATCACTTCACCACGCACCGCAATTGGGAATGAGCGCCCTTCGACAAGCTCAGGATGCCTGACAAGCTCAGGATGCCTGACAAGCTCAGGATGCCTGACAAGCTCAGGATTACCAGCGGCCGGACTGTAGCGGGTGACGTTAGTAAATGTAGCGTCAGTAGACGATTCGTTCTTCATGGCATTGATCGTCAGTAGACGATTCGGCTCGCCATCTGGAGCGAGTGCTGGCGGGTGATCGTTAGTAAATGATATGCGGCTGATCACGCCCTGCTCGATCTGGAAGCCATGCATATTTTGTAAGGCAATAACTCGATCCCATTCCTGGCGCAAGTACTGGCGGTGCAGTGCTTGTAGCTCGGCCAATGTGTGGCGCGTCTCGCTGAACAGGTTGGAATTCTCAATAGCGATCGCCACCTGGTCCGCTAGGATTTTGAGAACCTCAACGTCCTCAGTGTGGAAGGTTTCCGACCGGGCGCTCTGCACATCCAATATGCCCACCACTTTTCCGGCTATCATCAGCGGACAAGCTACTTCCGAGCGTGCAAAGGCAAGGGTCGGGGTGTCGGAGCGGGCTGTCTCAGAGCTCTTTTCCATGCTGGTTCGAGGCCCTCCGCTCACAATGGCTTCAGTCAGGATACCTGGCTGGCCGACCTTAAGGCGGTAACCCTGCGCTAGCATTTTTTGCCCGGCATCGCTATTAGCGGCGCGCAATACGGCGTATTCCCCGCTCTTGTCCAGTAAGAAGATTGCAACGTGGTCGTAGCAAAATTGTTGACTGATCAGGTGGGTCACGTCGTGTAATAGGAGCTCCGGGTCTTTTATAGAGGTGATGGTGTGGGCTACACCAGCCAGAGTCTGAAGTTGGTTGGCGCGGCGCTCGCTTTTCTCGGAGGTCAATGCCTGAGCCTGAGTTCGGTCAGCCACACGTTGTTCCAGACCCTCCAGAGTGCGGCGTAGCTGTCTGGTCATGGTGTTAAAGGCCAGAGCCAGGTTACCGATTTCATCTGCACTATGGATATCTGCCTGCGCCTGTAAGTCTCCGGCGGTTACCGCCTCAGCTACCTGCGTCAGGCGCCGGATGGGGTTGGAGAGCAGTTGAGCGACCAGGATGGCGGCGGCGATCGAGACTCCCGCGATCACCAACCCCAGCAAAGCCAGGTCACGCGTTTGTTGGCGGACTGGCGCCAGAAATACCGATTGCGGCTGCATGAAAGCTACCAACCATGGCTGCGATTTCAACGGCGCCACTCCGCCCAAGTTTATTTCTGCTCCGGCGCCGCTTTCTTGGGCAGTGAAGGTCGGGCGATCAGTGGAATTGATCAGTCCCTGTTCGAAATCCCGATAGTCGGTGGACAACTTGTCTCTATTACCTGGTGGGAGACGCCCCACCTGCTGCAAGCTTGCGAGCTTTTCCGGATCCATCGGGGCTACGGTTTTGTACAGGTCCTGGAGGGCAACGCCCTGAGCCAGCCGTAGCTGGTTTTCATCCAGCAGCACTGCGAAAGAGCCCTCACCAGCCAGGTTATTGTCGTTAAATACCAGCGGCTGGAGGGTTGAAGCATTGTACTTAGAGATCAGAGCGCCAATGGGATTTCCACTCTTATCTTTTACAATTGCTGAATAATAGATCGTAGGCGTACCAGCATTCGCTTCAAAGAGAACCGGCGACACATACGGCAAGTGTGTAGTGAAAGAGAGCATGAAGTGCTGCGGGTCAGCCAGATCCAGGCCCAGAAAAGGCGCGAGCTTTCCAGGCTCGCTGGTAGATGTGTCCAGTAAGACTTGGCCCTGGCGGTTCACCAGGGAATATGAAAGGATATAACCGCGCTGCTGCAAGTCCTTTAGCAAGGAAATGGCCTCTTTTTCTTCCGGACTGCCAGGCTGCTTGTCGGGCGGCAGGCTCAACAAATTGCTGAAGACAGGCAGTTGCGCTTCGACATTCAACGTATTCTTTATCGAATTGATGTAGGCGTCCAGGCTGGCGGCGGTTTGCGAGGCGGTTGCCAGCAGGGTCTGGTTGGCGGCGTGGGTCAGGTCAACCGTCAGGGTGCGGTTATCCAGGTAAGCCATCACGCTGAGTGGAACCAGAGCCACCAGGATGAAGGCGACGATCATCTTGGCGCGCAGGCTGAAGAACAGGCCGCGCCGGGGCTGTTGCACAGGGGTTATCTCCACCGGTCGTGAAGGTAGGCGCTTAGTTTCCATCGTTGCCTCGCAATTGGATCGAGCCACGCCTGACGTGCAGTGTCTCTGCCAGCTCTTGGATGGCTGTCTTAAGGATCATTTCCATATCCGTGGTGCGTCGCACTTTCGAAACGATCTCAGCTTGCTGGTGTTCGCGCTCTGCTTGCTGTCTGGTCTTCTCGACCATCGTCATCACATCAATAGCAGAGGCAACCTGGCGGCTGACCTGCTCAAGCAACAGGAGCTCGTCGGCGTCAAAGCGGCGTAGCGGATCGCCTTCTTCCAATCCGATCAACCCCAACACCGCCCCGCGTGAGGCCAACGGCGCTACCACCCAGGTATTCGTGCCACGCTGTTGCATAAATTCATGCATCACTGCAGCCCGCGGGTCTTGCTGGACGTTGTAAATAGCGATTGTTTGCTCGGAGCTGAAAATTTCGTGGGAAAAATCGAAAAGGTCTGTAGGCAGACTGGCCTCTGAGAAACCGGAGCCGCCTGCATCGTTGGGCTGGGTAGCATCGGCGGCGAAGGTCCCACTGCTCCGCTCAAGATTGATTAGCACCACTCCACAGTGCTGCACATCGAAACGGGCGCGGATCCGCTGGCTGACATCTGCCAGGAGCCCTTTCAGGTCGATGTGGACACCGGCGGCTGAGGCGAGCTCATGCAGGAACTGGAATTGGTTCGACCGTGTATGGGCTTCTTCTACCAGGCGAGCGTTTTCCAGAGCCAGGGCTATTTGGTCGGCTGATTCGCTCAATAACTGGTATTCAGCATCCGACCAGGCTGGTTGGTCGGCATCACGCCGGAAGACCAGCATGCCCAGGCGCTGGCCGCGCACACTAATGGGAGCATTCAACAGGTGACTGAGATTGCTACCGCAACTCTGGTCCTCTTGGAGGTAGGTTGGGTCTATTCGGGCGGCGGTTTTGATCCAAAGTGGGTTATAACTGTAAGTCACTGACTGACCAGCCAGGCGTTTTTGCCAGGAACTCTGCACCTGCCGGTTGTACAAGGTTTCCATCTGTTCTAACGATGCCTGGCTTTGGTTGAGCAGGCGGGCGTTGTCAATCGCCAATGCTACCTGGTCGGCTAACTGGCGCAGAATCTCGATATCGTCTTCAGTGAAGGCCGCGGCTTGAGTGGACTGCACGTCCAGCACGCCGATTACCCTGCCACGCACACTTAGCGGAAGGGCCACTTCGGAGTGGGTTTCGGGCAGGTCGGGGTTGTTAAAGAGCACTGCATCGTCGCCTACATCCAATGCAACGCGGGGCGCATTGTGAGCGGCAACATAGCCTACAATACCCACCTCACCCACTTTCAGTCTGTAGCCCCGCTCTAACATGCGTTGCCCGCCTTCGCTGTTGGTGGCATACAGTAAAGCCAACTCGCTACTTTCATCGACCAGGAAGATGCCGGTGTGATAAAAACCGAACTGGTCTGAGATCAGGGTTGCAGTTTGGTTAAGCAACTCTTGAAGATCGTGGATTGCAGCAGCTTCGCGCGCCACTCGCGCTAAGGCTTTCAACTGGACTACCTGTTTCTCGACTACCTGCTCCAGGTTGGAGCGTAAGCTTTCCAGTTGGCTCACCATCTCGCTGCGCTCCTGGATGCCTAGCTCAAGCTCCTGGTTCAGCTGCAGTGCCTGGGAATGACGTACGCCCCCGTAGCAAGCGAACAAACCCAGGAAGAAAGGGGCAGAATCGATCATCCAGTATAGCGGGTCGCTGGTCTGTACAAATACGACGCTTGCAATGTTAATGGGCAAGCCGCGAGCATAAATCCCCCACAGGGTTGCGAGCAGGGGAAACAAGAACCCGAACAACACCCCAAAGAGCGTGTATTGCAGGATGACCTTGTGTTTCATGCCTCAGCTCCGTTGACCGATGATGCGGTGGGCGCTGTAGTTCGGCGCACTTTACCGCCTTCGTCATCTGAATACTCCAATTGGATCAGTCCACTGGAAGCGTGCAGTGATCGGCCGATCTCTTCCAGCGCGGTGCGCAGGATCGCATCCCGGTCAGAAGAAGACCAGATTTTGCGGGTCAAGCTGGCGAGCGACTGACCTTGCTCGGCTTGTATACGGGTGCTTTCCGCCAGGCGTCGGCAGCGCAGGACGATAGCAACCTGGGCTGCCAGGTTACTCAGCAGGTGTTGGTCGGTTTCGTCGAAGCCGGTGGCCAACTGTGTATTCTGTATCACCAACGCTCCAAGCACTTCGTCGCCAGTGCGTATTGGCACGCCCAGCCAGGAGCCGCCCGGCGGGGTTGTTTCCTGTAGCGCTTGCCCTGTGTGGACTACGCTCCACAGCCGCTTATCTTCAGCCGGACTGCTGGCTCGCTCCTTCTCCTCATCCGGGTAGGCGATTTCGATGCGCTCCGCCCGCGTGTCATACAGAACCGCCATTAAGCTGATTTCGCCTAAGCTCATTTTGATTTGGTCGTGAATCAGACAACACATCTCATAAATGTCATTTGGAGCGAGATTCGCTATCGTGGCTGCAGGTGGAGAATCGCTCCTTTTCATGATCCGAGTTTCTTGGGTGGAACTCAGTATGGCCTCCTTACCCGCCCGGTGTTCTTTACCGCCGCGGTGTTCTTTACCGCCGCGGTGTTCTTTACCGCCGCCCTCTGGATGGACTCCAGGCGTCATGAAACTTCCTGAATCCTGTGTGTCGCTCAAACCAATCAGCATTGGCTCCTGACCGTTGCAAACCTCCTCAGGCGCGATGATTTCCTGTGGCGCAATCACGGTCAGTGCAGGCAGTGATGGTTGGCGTTCGGCCTCTTTTAGCTGCTCTACTTCATGGCTCAACTGGCGCAGCGGGCCAATCAGCCAGCGCCTTCCTAGCCATAGCACTAAGACTAGCAAAGTGACGCTGACTACAAAGATCCCGGCTGCAACCAGGAATAAGGTAGGGATAGAGGACACCGATTCCATAAGAGCGTCTCCTCGGATGGGATAAACGAAATGTTAAGGAGATTATCAATCTCCATTGAGAAATTGTGGGGTTTTACTGACAGAATTGCAAACGGGGTTTACTTGCGCTTAATTAAGAAAATTAGCGGATGAATCAGGTCAGGTCCCACACAGATTCTCCAGCCAGAATATGGCGGATTTGTTCGGGGAATCGGTCGGGGTCGATTGGCTTACCCAGGAAGCCGTCGAAGGCTGCTTCGCGCGCCTTGCGCAGCTGTTCTTCACTGGCTTCGGCAGTGACCGCCACCACGCGCGTTTGTTTCAGGCTCGGCGATGAGCGGATCTTACGTAAGGCGCCATAACCGTCTTCGTAAGGCAGGCGGATGTCCATCAAAATCAGGTCCAGGTGGGGCAGGGAATCTGCAAACTCCACCACTTCGTAACCGGAGGTTTTCCACTCGCAGTGGATCCCCATATAGCCCAGCAAGCGAGCGATCAGTACAAAATTGGAGACATTATCCTCCACTACCAGCACGGTGGCGTCTTTTGCTAATGAGCCTGTCTGCCCGGTCCGCAGGCTGCCAGTGGGCGTAGGAAACCGCAGGTTACCGGTCTGGCCGGTGTGCAGGGAGCCTGTGGGAGTGCGTAGCGAGCCGGTTTGGCCTGTGCGCAATGGGCCCGTCATACCGGTCCGCACGGCGCCGGGTAACCCTGTTGGCCGGCGCTCTCTAGGCTCGTCCGGGCGGCCTGGAGGGGTTGGGCTGGTTTTGGATTTGGGATCGTCGTTATTCACAGGTTACCTCTTCTCGGCCAGAAAGTGGTTGACCTGAAAGACCAGGTTATCAATGTCTATTGGTTTCTGGATGTACCCGTCGCAGCCGGCTTCCAGGCTACGCTCGCGGTCGCCGCGCATTACGTTAGCGGTCAAGGCGATTACTGGCACAGTCTTGAGGTCTGGCATGGCTTTTAAACGGGCAGTCAGGGTGTAGCCATCCATGTCGGGCATGCTTATATCCATTAAAATCAGGTCCGGGGGTTGGGTTTGAACCATCTGCAGGGCCTGGGCAGCGTTTGGGGCTTCCAGCATAGTAAAGCCTTCAGCCTGCAGGATGCGCCGGATCAGCAGGCGGTTATCAGCGTTGTCTTCGACATACAGGATGGTAGCGTTCGTATTCATAGGAGTACAACCCTCCGGCGCGTATTCTAACACCAAAGGCTTTCCAGCCCCTTTTCTAAGCAGTGGGCTTTTCAGTTCTGTAAACTGGTGGGGGAAAAAGAGCGACGCACCTTAGCAAAGGCGGTATTTGACTGGCGATATTGTCTCGAACCTGGCGGAAGGC
>Ga0315278_10005722_pt1 | contig 11268 bp, 11 predicted proteins | sample YL17G06_0_MG_FD_203880 | JGI IMG/M metagenome (GOLD analysis project Ga0315278, IMG submission 203880) | Sediment microbial communities from Yellowstone Lake, YNP, Wyoming, USA - YL17G06_0 | ecosystem: Environmental > Aquatic > Freshwater > Lake > Sediment | place: USA: Wyoming | collected... | reverse complement strand
TTCGTCCCCGCTGCCCCGCCGTCTCCCCTCCCCGCTTCCCCGCTTCCCCGCCGAGCCGTACATTGCCCCCCTGCCTAATTCCCGCAAACGCCTCGAAGAACTGCACCGCCGCCAGGCCGAGGCGGAACAGGGCGGCGGTGCCCGCCGCATCGCGCAGCAACACAAGAAGGGCAAGCTCACGGCCCGTGAGCGGCTCGACCTCCTGCTCGACGAGGGGAGCTTCGTCGAGATCGACCGCTTCGTGACCCACCGGGCCACCGACTTCGGCCTGGCGGACGAGGTGTATCTCGGCGACGGAGTGGTGACCGGGTCGGGCCGCATCGACGGGCGGCTGGTGTACGTCTTCAGCCAGGACTTCACCGTCTTCGGCGGGTCGCTCTCGGAAACCCACGCCGCCAAGATCTGCAAGGTGATGGATCTGGCCGTGCGGAACGGCGCGCCGATGATCGGCCTCAACGATTCGGGCGGCGCGCGCATCCAGGAAGGGGTGGTATCGCTGGGCGGGTACGCCGACATCTTCCTCCGGAATACGCTTGCGTCCGGCGTCATTCCGCAAATCTCCGCCATCCTCGGTCCCTGCGCGGGCGGGGCGGTGTACAGCCCGGCCATCACCGACTTTGTCTACATGGTACGCGGGGTGAGCTACATGTTCGTCACCGGTCCCAACGTGGTGAAGACCGTCACCCACGAAGAGGTGTCCTTCGAGCAATTGGGGGGCGCAGACGTTCACGCTGGCACGTCGGGCGTGGCCCACTTCGTCCATGATTCCGAGCCCCAGTGCCTGGCGGCCATCCGCGAGTTGATCGGGTTCCTGCCCAGCAACAATCTCGATGCGGCCCCGGTGCTGCCGACCTCCGATCCGGAAGACCGCCGGGACGAAGCGCTGCTCGATCTCATCCCGGCCAATGCCAATCAGCCCTACGACATGCACGACGTGATCCGGCGGGTCGTGGATGATGGACTCTTCCACGAGGTGCACGGCGAGTATGCCGGCAACCTGCTCGTCGGATTTGCGCGGCTGGGCGGTCAGCCCGTCGGCGTCGTGGCCAACCAGCCGGCGGTGCTGGCCGGCGTGCTGGACATCAACGCCTCGCTCAAGGGCGCCCGGTTCATCCGGTTCTGTGATGCGTTCAACATCCCGCTCGTCACCTTCGAAGACGTCCCTGGCTTCCTGCCGGGAGTCACCCAGGAGCATGGCGGCATAATCAAGCACGGCGCCAAGCTGCTCTACGCCTACTGCGAGGCGACCGTGCCGAAGCTCACCGTCATCACCCGGAAGGCCTACGGGGGCGCGTACGACGTGATGAGCTCCAAGCACATCCGGGGCGACCTCAACCTCGCGTGGCCGACCGCCGAGATCGCCGTCATGGGGCCGAAGGGGGCGGTGGAGATCCTGTTCAAGGACCAGATTGCCAAGGCCGCGGATCCCGCCGCCGAGACGGCCCGTCGGATCGAGGAGTACACCGAGAAGTTTGCGAACCCCTGGGGCGCCGCGGCCCGTGGCTACGTGGACGACGTGATCGACCCGCGGGATACCCGGCCCAGGCTGATCGATGGGCTTCGGGCCCTCCGGACCAAGCGGGACAGGAATCCAGCGAAAAAGCATGGGTGTATTCCGCTGTAGGCGGGGCCGGGGGGCCGCGGGGCCGCCGGGCCGGGGGGCAGGCAGGCAGTTCGTGAAGTAGAGATCTGTCCAGGGGTTCCCCCTCTCCGTATCACGGAGAGGGGGACAGGGGGTGAGGTGAAACTGGACCCCGGCTTTCGCCGGGGTGACAGACGGAGCACGGGGGCATGCCGTTGTAGCCCCCCTCCGCCTGGCGGAGAGGGGGACAGGGGGTGAGGTGAAACTGGACCCCGGCTTTCGCCGGGGTGACAGACGGGGTCCGGGGACAGCTCCCTCTAGCCAAACCCTGTACGGTGCCCCATCTTAGGGCCTGACCTCAGATCCACGTTTTCGACTGGTGGCTGGCATGGCACGAGTGGCGCAACCCAAGTGGCGGACCCTCCTTACGTTGGCCCTGATGGGCTCGGCGTCGGCGGGCTCACTCGCGGGGCAGGCCTCGCTCAATCCCACCGTGGCACCGCGCGCAGCGGAGCTCGCCCGAAACGGGCAGCGCGGGATCGGCACCGAGATGCTCAGCCGCTATCTCGCCACCTCCCCTGATGACGGCTCCGCCTGGATCCAGCTTGGCCGATTCTATCTCCTCGACATTCGCGACTGGCACCTCTCCGGCCACCCGGCTGATTCCCCAGGCCCCCTCTACATCGATTTCGGCGCCGCCGCGCTGGACCAGGCCGTTCGCCTCCGTGGCGACTCGGGTGTCATCCTGCGCCAGATGCTCGAAGTCGAGCGCGCGCTCGATGCGGTCGAGCAGCAGGGCTATGGCATCCTTCGCCAGTGGACCGTGCCGGTCGACGTGGCGCCGCTCCCCGATTTTATCTCGGAGCTCGGCGCCAACCTGTTGAGCAGCTGCCCGGCCACGGGTGTCCTGGTGACGGGAAGCGACCTCGAGACGGTGGCCATCTTCTCGCTGGTGGCGATGGCGGGGCAGGCCGGCAGTGTGATCATCGTCGCCCCGGCGTCCTACGCGACCGACGCCCGCTACCGCCATCGTATCGCCGCTGCGCTTGGCACCGACTCCTCGTTGTCGGTCCAGCACGCGCTGGCCACCGTGGCGCAGCGTCGGCCGGTCTGCCTGACTCCGCTCGCCGATCGCGCCCTGCTCGCGCTACCCGACCTGCGGCCGATGCGATTCGTCCTGGTGGCGGGCCCGGGAACCACCTCCAGTGATCGGGTCGTGACCGTGACCGATCTGGCTCGCGCCGACTGGCAGGGCCACTCTTCCTGGCTCCGCGACGTGCATGCCGTGTACGCCGCCGCCGCCGGCTTCAACCCGCACCTCTGCGACGGTCCACTGGCGCTCCTTGGAGACACGCAGATCGCCGCCTGCCGCCGCTAGGCGCCCGCCTCAGCGTCCCGCCGTCCGCCATCCCACGCCCATGACACCAGTCACGAGAGTCCTCGTCGCCAACCGCGGCGAAATCGCGCTGCGCATCATCCGCGCCTGTCACGAAGAAGGCCTCGAGGCGGTCGCCGTGTATTCCGCCGCCGATCGCCTGAGCCCGCATGTGCGCGCGTCCGATGTGGCCGTGGAGATTGGGCCGGCGGCCCCCCTGGAGAGCTACCTTCGGATCGACCGGCTGCTGGAGGCCGCGCGTGAGACGGGCGCCCAGGCGATCCATCCGGGGTACGGCTTTCTCGCGGAGCGGGCGGCCTTTGCCGAGGCGGTCGAGCAGGCGGGGCTGGTGTTCATCGGTCCGCCGTCCACCGCCATTCGCGCCATGGGCGACAAGACCGAAGCGCGGCGGCGGATGCGGGCGGCTGGCGTCCCCGTGGTGCCAGGCGCCGACGCCCCGGTGACGGCACTCGCCGCCGCCCTGACCTTGGCGGGTGAGATGGGCTACCCGGTCATGGTGAAGGCCACGGCGGGTGGTGGCGGCAAGGGGATGCGCGTCGTGAAGGGTCCGGAGGAACTGGGAGGGGCGCTCGCCACTGCGGCCTCCGAGGCGCTCAAGGCCTTCGGCGACGCGGGGGTGTACATCGAGAAGTTCATCGAGCGCCCGCGGCACGTGGAAATCCAGATCCTGGCCGATGCGACGCGCGTCGTGCACCTCGGCGAGCGGGAGTGTTCGGTGCAGCGCCGCCATCAGAAGGTGCTTGAAGAGGCACCTTCCGTGGCGGTCAATGCCGAACTGCGTGCACGGATGGGGGCCGCGGCGGTCGCGGCGGCGAAGGCGGTGGGGTACCGCAGCGCGGGGACCTGTGAATTCCTGCTCGCCGCTGACGGCTCATTTTACTTTCTCGAAATGAACACCCGCATCCAGGTCGAGCACCCCGTCACCGAACTGGTGTACGGCGTCGATCTGGTGCGGGAGCAATTGCGCATCGCGCGAGGGCTCCCCATGCAGGTGCCTGACGGGCCGCTCACGCCGAATGGCTGGGCGGTGGAGTGCCGGATCACCAGCGAGGACCCGCAGAACGGATTCCTGCCCTCGACGGGGCGCCTGGAGTTTCTGCGCGTGCCGGCGGGGCCGGGCGTGCGGTGGGACAGCGGGTTCGAGGTCGGCAACGACGTCACTCTACATTACGACTCGATGGTGGCCAAGCTCATCGTCTGGGGGCGGGACCGCCGCGAGGCGTTGCGGCGCATGGTCCGCGCACTCGACGAACTGGTGATCGTCGGCGTGGCGAGCAATCAGGGATTCCAGCGCCGCCTGGTGACCGACCCCGCGTTCGTGGCGGGGGACATCGACATCCAGTTTCTTGATCGACGCCCGGACCTGGCGGCGGCCCCGCCGCCCGCGGACCTGACGCGGGCGGCCGTGATCGCCGCGGTGCTGGCCGAGGACGCGGCCCGGCACGCGCGGAAGCCTGCCATCAAAGAGTCCGACGAGGCGCACTCCGCCTGGCTCACCACCGCTCGTGCTGAGGGGCTCCGCTGAGCGGGCCCGACGACGCGCCGGTCCGCATCCTCCGGATCGCGACCGGTGGCGACGGCGTCGGCACCCTGGGTGACGGGCGGACCGTCTTCGTGCCACGGACGGCGGCCGGAGATGTCGTCACCCTCCGCCACCTCAAGCTTGCCAAGAGCTTTGCGCGGGCCGATGTGGATCTCGTGGTGGAGCCGTCGCCGGATCGTGTCGAGCCCGCGTGCCCCCACTATGGACGAGAGCAGTGCGGCGGCTGCCAGTTGCAGCACCTCTCGATGCCCGCCCAGCTCGCGGCAAAACGGGCCATGGTGGGGGAGGCGCTCCGGCGGATCGGCAAACTGGAGGTCGACGATCCCGAGATCGAGCCTGCGGAGGCGGTCTGGGGGTATCGGAACAAGGTGACGCTGACTGTTTCCGAGGGCGCGCGCCAGATCGGATTTCATCGACAGGGGCGCCCCGGCGAGGTATTCGACCTCGAGCGCTGCCTGATTGCCGACCCCGCGCTGATGGATCTATGGACCGCGGTTCGGGAGCATCGCGCGCTGCTGCCCGACAACGCGGAGCAGATCGTCCTCCGCCGCGACCGGGACGGCGGGCTTCACCTGACTGTGCGCGTGCGTGGCCAGACGGTCTGGCGTTCGGCGGCGCTGCTGCACGTGGCGCTGGTGCGACGCGGCGTTCCAGCGGTGCTCTGGTGGGTGCCGGAAGCGGGTGCGCCGCGCGCAGTCGCCGGTGCGAGTGAGCCGTACCCCGCCGCCGTGTTCGAGCAGGTGCACCCGGCCATGGGCGACCGGGTCCGTGCGTGGACGCTCGCCCAACTTGGGGAGCTGAACGGCGCGAAGGCATGGGATCTCTACGCGGGCGTCGGGGAAACCTCCGCGCTCCTGGCCGCTGGGGGCGCCCAGGTCGAAAGCGTCGAGGTCGATGCGCGCGCGGTCATCGAGGCGACGCGCCGGGGGCCCGAGCAGGCGGTGCGCCGACATGCGGGCCGCGCAGAAGACGTCGCCCCCACGTTGCCGCCGACCGAGGTGGTGGTGACCAATCCGCCGCGGACCGGGATGGATGCGCGGGTGACCGACGCCATCGCCTCGGCGCGGCCGCGGTGCGTGGCGTACATCAGCTGCGATCCAGCCACGCTCGCACGAGACCTGTCGCGCTTGCTTCCTCGCGTCCCCGCTTCCCCGCCGTGGCGTCTCACTGCGCTCCGGGCCTTCGATCTGTTCCCGCAGACCGCGCACGTCGAGACGGTGGCGATTGTGGAGAGTGACGGATGAAGTACTTCGTGCAGGTGGCCGGGGTGGAGGTCGAGGTGGCCATCGAGGCGGGCGGCATTCGCGTGGACGGCCAGTTGGTCCCCGCGGTGCTCGAGCCGCTTCCGGGTACCCCCCTTCGCCTGCTCCGGATGGGGGATCGCACCTTGGTGTTTTCAGTGGAGTCCTCCGAGCGGGGGCAGTGGGAGCTGGGCCACCGGGGGGAGCGCTGGGAGGCCTCCGTTGTGGATGAACGGACCAGGCACATCCGGAGCCTGACGGGCGCGGGCCGGCAACGGGCCGGGGCGGGGGAGGTCAAGGCGCCGATGCCCGGGCTGGTGCTCCGGGTCCTTGTGGAGCCGGGGCAACAGGTGGAGGCCGGGGCGGGACTGGCGGTGCTCGAAGCCATGAAAATGGAGAACCAGATCAAGGCCCCGGTAGCGGGCATGGTCCAGGCGGTCCGGGTAGAGGCGGGGGAGGCGGTCAAAAAGGGGCAGGTTCTCGTTACCCTGGCGGCCCCGGCCCCCCCCGGGGACGGGGACGCCGTGGCTTGACCGGAGGCGATATTCCCGGCTATCATTAAGGTCTGTGTCGATTTACCCGTTTTCAGATGACTGGTCAGGAACGATAATGAAGACTTTTACCGCGACGCCCGACGACATCCACCACGAGTGGCTGATCGTGGATGCTCAGGACGTGCCCCTTGGCCGACTGGCCAGTGAAGTGGCGCAGCTCATCCGGGGCAAGCATAAGCCGACGTATACGCCCCACATGGACGGGGGCGATTTCGTCATCGTCATCAATGCGGAGAAGGTTCGCCTGACGGGCAAGAAGCTCGACGGCAAGACCTACTTCAAGTACACCGGGTACATGGGTCACGAGACGCACACCACCGCCCGGAACATGATGGCCAAGCACCCCGACCGGGTCATTGAGAAGGCCGTCTTCGGCATGCTGCCGAAGACCTCGCTCGCCAAGCAGCACCTGCGCGGCAAGCTCAAGGTGTACGCCGGTGCGGAGCATCCGCACGCGGCGCAGCAGCCCAAGCCCTACACCGTTCAGTCCAGCACCCAGAAGGTGAGCGCATGACGGCTTCTCCCGAATTTCGGTGGCAGGCGGTAGGTCGGCGCAAGACGAGCGTTGCCCGGGTGTACCTGAAGCCCGGCACGGGCAAGTGGGACATCAACGGCCGCACGCTCGGCGACTACTTCCCGCGGCCCTCGCTGGTGCAGCATATCCAGCAGTCGTTCACCGCCACCGACACGCTCGGCGCCTTCGACGTCATGGCGCATGTGGACGGCGGCGGTCAGGCCGGTCAGGCGGGCGCACTCCGGCACGGTATCGCGCGGGCGCTGGTGGAGGCCGATGGCCTGCACCGGGCCAAGCTGCGGGCCGCCGGTCTGCTGACGCGCGATCCGCGCGCCGTCGAGCGCAAGAAGCCCGGCCGTCCGGGCGCCCGGAAGCGGTTCCAGTTCAGCAAGCGGTAGCAGCAGGCGGCCGAATGGCCGCCATCATCCACATCGCCGGATTCCGACCCGGGTGCCCCCAGGGGTCAGGTCGGAAGACGAAGGCGGTGGCCGGACAACCCTCATACTGAAGGATCGACGAACTCGCATGGCACAGCCCGCAATTCAGGACCTGCTCGAAGCCGGCGTTCATTTCGGCCACCAGACCCGTCGGTGGAACCCGAAGATGCGCCGTTTCATCTTCGCCGAACGTTCCGGCATCTACATCATCGACCTGCAGAAGACCCTCCGCCAGATCCTCAAGGCGCAGGAGCTGCTCCGGACGGTCGTCCTCAAGGGCGACAGCATTCTCTTCGTCTGCACCAAGCGCCAGCTGACGGGCGTGGTCCAGGCCGAGGCGACGGCGAGCGGCGGTCATTACGTGACGGAGCGGTGGTTGGGTGGCATGCTCACCAACTTCCAGACCATCAAGAAGCAGATCAAGCGGCTGCGCGACCTCGAGCAGGGGTCGATGGAAGGCGAGTTCGAGAGCTACACCAAGAAGGAAAAGCTGCTGTTCGAGCGGGAGCGCGTGAAGCTGTCGCGCAACCTCGAAGGCATCAAGAATATGAGCCGGCTTCCGGGCGCGTTGTTCGTCGTGGACGCCAAGAAGGAAAAGATCGCCGTGGCCGAGGCCAACAAGCTGGGGATCCCGGTGGTGGCCATCGTCGACACCAACGCGGACCCCGACGTGATCACGGTGCCGATCCCGGGCAACGACGACGCGATCCGCGCCGTCGCGCTCATCACGCAGGCGTTGGCGGCGACGATCGCCGAGGCGCGGGCGCATATGCCGACGCGTGAGGTGGCCGACGCCGAAGACGCCGAGACGTACAGCACCGACTCCGGCACGGAGGGCGATGCCGACGCGGACCGGAAGAAGCGCCGGGCCCGCCGGAAGCGGCGCCCGAAGCCGGAAGCCATTGCGGCTCGGCTGAAGGGCGAGGTGGAGACGGGGGAGGCCGAGGCGGCCGCCCCGGTTGCCGCGGCAGAGTCGGACGCGTAGTCCGGCCCCCGCGGGATCCAGCGTGCCGCCGCCCCCGGCCTCCCACCGGCTTGGGCGGCGGTTTCACTATCCAACACGATCGGTGAGCGCCATACAATGACGACCAAGACGATTTCAGCGAAGGACGTTGCCGAACTGCGTGCCCGCACCGGCGCCGGCATGATGGACTGCAAGAAGGTCCTCGAAGAGGCCGGTGGCGACATGGACAAGGCCAATGAGCTGCTGCGCGCCCGCGGCATCGCGAAGGCCGAGAAGCGGGCCGGACGCAGCGCCAGCCAGGGCCTCGTGGTGAACTACATGCACCACAACGGCCAGGTCGGCGTGCTGGTCGAACTCAACAGCGAGACGGACTTCGTGGCGCGCACCGAGGAGTTCGGGCAGCTTGCGCGTGATATCGCGCTGCATATCGCCTCGGCCGACCCGATCGGAGTGAACCCGGAGGATGTGCCGGCCGACCTCCTCGAGCGGGAGCGGCGGATCGCGGAGGAACAGGTCGCCTCCGAGGGCAAGCCGGAGGCCATCCGGGCCAAGATCGTCGAGGGCAAGCTCAAGAAGTTCGTGGCGGAGCGCACGCTGCTCGAGCAGTCGTTCGTCAAGGACGAGACCAAGACCATCGGTCAGCTCGTCAAGGAAGTGTCCGGCAAGCTCGGTGAGGCCGTGGTGGTCCGCCGTTTCGCCCGGTTCAGGATCGGGGAGGACTGATGGCGCTGGCCTACGCGCGGGCCCTGCTCAAGGTGTCTGGCGAAGCGCTCGCCGGTGAGAAGGGCGTCGGCGTGGACTTTCGGGTTGTCGAGACGCTGGCGGACCAGATCAAGTCGGTGCACGCCATGGGTGTGCAGCTCAGCGTCGTCGTGGGCGGCGGCAACATCATCCGCGGCACCGCCGCCAGCCGCGACGGGATCGACCGGGTCAACGCCGACTACATGGGCATGCTGGCCACGGTCATCAACGCCCTGGCCATGCAGGACGTCCTCGAAAAGCTCGGGGTGCACACCCGCGTCATGACGGCCATCCGGATGGAGTCGCTCGCCGAGCCGTACATCCGGCGCCGGGCGCAGCGGCACCTCGAAAAGGGACGCCTGGTCATCTTTGCGGGCGGCACCGGCAATCCCTTCTTCTCCACGGACACCGCCGCGGTGCTTCGCGCGCTCGAGGTGGAGGCCGACGTCATCCTCAAGGCCACCAACGTGGACGGCGTCTTCACGGCGGATCCCCGGACCGACAAGACCGCCACGTTTATTCCGGAACTCACCTTCCAGGAAGCGATCGTCAAGGGCTACGCCGTCATGGACGCCAACGCGTTCGGGCTGTGCAAGGCCAACCAGCTTCCCATCCAGGTGTTCAACATCAACGAACCCGGAGCCATCGCGCGGATCCTGCGTGGCGAGCGGGTCGGGACGCTCGTCCGATGAAAACCATTCCTGAGCTTCTCAAGCACGGCCGCGAGCTGATGTTCAAGGCGGTCGAGAGCACCAAGCGCGAGTTGACCGGCATCCGGAGCGGCAAGGCCAACACCGCGCTCCTCGACACGATCCGCGTGGAAGCCTACGGCTCCACCGTCCCGCTCAACCAGGTGGCCATGGTGGCGGCGCCGGAGGCGCGGATGCTGACCGTGCAGCCGTTCGACAAGGCGCTGGCCCCCGTCATCGAAAAAGCCATCCGTGACGGCGACCTCGGCCTCAACCCGGCGTCGCAGGGCAACATCATCCGCGTGCCGCTGCCCGCCCTCTCGGAGGAGCGGCGCAAGGAACTGGTCAAGGTCGTCCACAAGCTCGCGGAAGAGGGGCGCATCGCCATCCGCCACGCGCGGACCGACACCCTCGGCAAGATCAAGAAGCTTGAGCACGTGCCCGAAGACGACAAGTCACGCGCCGAGAAGGATGTGCAGAAAATCACGGACGAGCATGTGAAGCTGGTGGACGAGGTGATCAAGTCCAAAGAAGCGGAAATCATGGAAGTTTGACGGCATGACCGACCCGCTGCTCGACTCGATCCTCCAACAGGGTGCGGTTCCGGCTCACGTCGCCATCATCATGGACGGCAACGGCCGGTGGGCCCAGGCGCGCGCGCTGCCGCGCCCGATGGGGCACCAGGCCGGGATGCAAGCCGTTCGCGAAGCGGTCGAGGGCGCCCGCAACGCCGGCGTGAAGGTCCTCACGCTCTTCGCATTCTCCCAGGAAAATTGGCACCGTCCCCCCGATGAGATTGACGCGCTCATGGCGCTCCTGGAGGAGTACATCGCCCGGGAACGGCAGGAGCTCGTGGCCAAGGGCGTGGCGGTGCGGTTTCTCGGCGATCTCGACCGCCTGGTGCCGAGTGCGCGCGCGGCGGTGGACGAGACCATCCGGGAGACGGCGGGCGGGACGGAACTGGCCCTGAACATCTGCATCTCCTACGGTTCACGGGCGGAGTTGACCCGTGCGGCGCGGCTGATTGCCGAGGACGTCGCCGCCGGTCGGCTGGTGCCCGCCGAAGTGGACGAAGCCGCCATGGCGCGCCGGCTCTATACCGCGCCCTGGCCCGACCCCGACCTCCTGATCCGCACGTCCGGCGAACTGCGCCTCTCCAATTTCCTCCTCTGGCAACTGGCCTACGCCGAGCTGTTCGTCACGCCCGTGCTGTGGCCCGACTTTACGCGCCGCGATTTCTACGAGGCGGTGCTCGAGTTCCAGCGGCGCGACCGTCGCTTCGGGCGCGTTCCCACCTGATGGATCGCAACATGCAGACGCGGATCGCGTTCGCGGTGGCCGCGATCCCGACGGCGCTCGGCATCGTCTGGCTCGGCGGCTGGGCGCTGGTGGCCCTGCTGACGGCGGCCGGCGTCCTCGGCAGCCGCGAGCTTTTTGCGTTTGCGCGGCAGCGTAGCGTGCACCCGTCTCCGGTGCTGGGCCTCGGGGCGGCGGCCCTTGCCGCACCGCTGACCTGGCTCGCGCTCAGCCAGCCTGCCGTCGCCGTGGCGATCATGGATTGGTGGCCGTATGCCGGCGCGCTCTGGATCCTGGCCGTGCTCGCCTGG
>Ga0315278_10005721_pt1 | contig 11268 bp, 7 predicted proteins | sample YL17G06_0_MG_FD_203880 | JGI IMG/M metagenome (GOLD analysis project Ga0315278, IMG submission 203880) | Sediment microbial communities from Yellowstone Lake, YNP, Wyoming, USA - YL17G06_0 | ecosystem: Environmental > Aquatic > Freshwater > Lake > Sediment | place: USA: Wyoming | collected... | reverse complement strand
GCTCCAGGTCGAACCGGCTGGAGGCGAACCAGTCCCCACAGCGCCCGAATCCGGTGATGACCTCGTCCGCGACGAAGAGCACGCCCGAGTCCAGACATGCGGCCCGGGCGGCCTGCAGGTAGCCGTCCGGGGCGATGAACACGCCGCCCGCCCCGATCACGGGTTCGCAGAAGAAGGCCGCCACCCGATCGGCACCGGCGGCCTCGATGGCGGCGCGCAGGGCCTCGGCGTCGTCCCAGGGGACCTCGATCACGCCCTCGATCAGGTCGCCGTGGCCGATGGCGTTGGCGGGGATCCCGGCGAGCGAGGTCCCCGCCGTGTGCATCCCGTGGTAGGCCTTCTCGCGACGGATCAAGATGGTGCGCTCCGGGGCCCCCCGGAGCTGCCAGTACCGCCGGACCATCTTGGTGGCGGTGTCGATCGAGTCGGAGCCCCCGCTCGTGAAGAAGACCTTCGAGTCGGGGACGGGCGCGATCTCGGCCACGAAGTCGGCGAGGGCTTCCGCGGGTCGGTTCGTGATGTCTCCGAACGCGGAGTACACGGGCAGCGTGGCCATCTGGGCCGCCACGGCCTCTCCGATCTCGCTCCGGCCCCAGCCCACGTTGCAGTACCACAGGGAGGCGGTGGCATCGAGGTAGCGACGATCCCGCTCGTCCCAAACATGGACTCCCTCGCCCCGCACGAGGGTGAGGGCGCCGCCGGCCAGGACGGAGGCCATGTCCGCGAAGGGGTGCCAGAAGTGGGTCACGGTGCCAACGCTACCAGTGCATCCCTGGCGCACCCCGAGCGATCCAGGGTCCGTCAGTCGACGTCGTAGGCGAGGTTGGGTCGGAGCCAGCGTTCGGCCTCGGCGACGCTCTCGCCCAGTCGCCGCGCGTAGTCCTCCACCTGGTCCTTCGCGATCCGGCCCACGTTGAAGTAGCGCGCCTCGGGGTGGGCGAAGTACAGGCCGCTCACGCTGGCGGCCGGGGTCATGGAACAGGTCTCCGTGAGGTCGATGCCCTGTTCGCGCGCGCCCAGCAGATCGAACAGCCGCCGCTTCAGGGAGTGATCGGGACACGCCGGGTAGCCGAACGCCGGCCGGATGCCCCGGTATCGCTCGTGGATCAGCTCCTCCTGGGGCAGGGGCGCCTCCTGGTAGCCCCAGGCGAGCCGCGCCTCCTCGTGCAGGGATTCCGCGAGCGCCTCCGCGAACCGGTCCGCGAGCGCCTTGACCATGATCGCCCGGTAGTCGTCGTTGTCCGCCTCGTAGCGCTTCGCGAGCTCGTCGGCGCCGAACCCGGCCGAGACCGCGAACGCGCCGAGGTGGTCCCCGAGGCCCGATCCCGACGGCGCCACGAAGTCGGCGAGCGAGCGGTTGGGCCGGTCGGGCTCCTTCTCCGTTTGCTGGCGCAGCATCGGGAACGTGATCCCGTTGTCGAGCACGATGTCGTCGCCCTCTGCGGTGGCGGGCCAGAACCCGAACACGCCGCGCGCCTGGATCGACGCATCACGCACGATCTCCGCGAGCAGTTCCTGCGCGTTCTCGTAGAGCTCGCGGGCGGCCTCGCCGTGGGCGGGGTGATCGAGGATCGCCGGGAACCGCCCTTTCAGCTCCCACGCGGTGAAGAAGAACGTCCAGTCGATGTAGGGAACCAGGTCCCGCAGGTCGCGCTCGATGATCTTCGTGCCCGTGAACGAAGGGGTTGCCAGATCCTCGGCGCGCCACGTGATCGGCGTGGGGCGCTCGATCGCCTTTCGATAGGGAAGCAGAGGGGTCCTGATGCGCTCTTCGTGCTGAGCCCGAAGGGTGTCTTGCAGCACGCGATTCTCCCGATCCAGCGTCGCCTTGCGCTCGGGGTCCAGCAGCGACGAGACCACGGCCACCACTCGTGAGGCGTCCAGCACGTGGACGGTCGGATGCTTGTACGCGGGCGCGATCCGCACGGCGGTGTGCTGGCGTGAGGTGGTGGCGCCCCCGATCAGCAGCGGCAGGTCCAGCCCCCGGCGCTGCATCTCCTTCGCCACGTTCACCATCTCGTCGAGCGAGGGCGTGATGAGTCCCGAAAGCCCCACGAGGTCACACCCCTCCTGCACGGCGGTATCCAGGATCAGGTCGGCGGGAGCCATCACGCCGAGATCGATCACCTCGTAGTTGTTGCAGCCGAGCACCACGCCCACGATGTTCTTCCCGATGTCGTGTACGTCGCCCTTGACCGTGGCCGTCACGATGCGACCCCGAGCCTTGGCGGTGCCGCCCGCCTTGATCAGGATCCGCTTCTCCTCCTCCATGTAGGGCTCGAGGTGCGCCACGGCCTTCTTCATCGCGCGGGCGCTCTTCACCACCTGCGGGAGGAACATCTTTCCGGCGCCGAAGAGATCGCCCACGATCTTCATGCCGTCCATCAAGGGGCCCTCGATCACGTCGAGGGGACGGTCGTAGGCCAGTCGTGCCTCCTCCGTGTCCTCCACGATGAAGTCGACGATCCCGTGCACCAAGCCGTGGGAGAGGCGTTCCTCAACGGTGCCCTCGCGCCAGGTGAGGTCCTGCACGCGTTCCACGCCACCGCTCTTCACCGATTCCGCGAACGTGACCATGCGTTCGGTGGCGTCCTCGCGCCGGTTGAAGATGATGTCCTCGACGTGTTCCAGCAGGTCCTTGGGGATGTCGTCGTAGACGGGGAGTTGGCCGGCGTTCACGATGGCCATGTCCAGGCCGGCCGCGATCGCGTGATACAGGAACGCCGCGTGGATCGCCTGGCGCACCGGTTCGTTCCCGCGGAAGCTGAAGCTCAGGTTTGAGACGCCGCCGGAGACATGCGAACCCGGGCAGCGTCGCTTGATCTCGCGCGTGGCCTCGATGAAGGCCTTCGCGAAGTCCGCGTGCTCCTCCATGCCGGTGGCGATGGCCAGGATGTTGGGGTCGAAGATGATGTCGCTCGGCTCGTAGCCGGCCTGGTCGGTCAACAACCGGTACGCGCGCTCGCAGATCTCGATCTTGCGATCCACCGTGCCGGCCTGGCCCTCCTCATCGAACGCCATCACCACCACGGCGGCGCCGTAGCGCTTCACGGTGCGCGCCTTGGCGAGGAAGTCCTCCTCGCCCTCCTTCAGGCTGATCGAGTTCACGACCCCCTTGCCCTGGATGCATCGCAGCCCGGCCTCGATCACGTCCCACTTGGAGCTGTCGATCATGATCGGGACCCGCGCGATCTCCGGCTCGGTCGCGATCAGGTTGAGGAACGTCGTCATCGCCTGGACACCGTCGAGGAGGTCGGCGTCCATGTTCACGTCGATCAGGTTGGCGCCCGAGCGGACCTGCTCCATCGCCACCTCCACGCCGCCCTGGTAGTCGCTGGACTCGATCAGCCGGCGGAACTTCAGCGAGCCGGTGATGTTCTGCCGTTCGCCGATCATCACGAACCCGGTCTCTGGGGTGATGCGGAAGGGTTCGAGTCCGCTGAGGTGCGGGAGCGGATCGCTCGCTCGCGGGACCTCGCGGGGCGGGAGATCGCGGACCGAAGCCGCGATGGCCTCGATGTGCTCCGGCGTGGTGCCGCAGCACCCGCCCACGAGGTTCACCAGGCCCTCCTGGGCGAAGGCGGTGAGGAGCTCGCAGGTGATCTCCGGGGTCTCGTCGTAGCCGCCGAACGCGTTCGGCAGGCCGGCGTTCGGGTAGCACGCCACGGGCACGTTCGCCACGCGCGCGAGATCCTCCACGTAGGGGCGCATCTCCGAGGCGCCCAGGGAGCAGTTGATCCCCACGATCACGGGGTCGGCGTGCTCCACCGAAACCCAGAACGCCTCGATCGTCTGCCCGGACAAGGTCCGGCCGCTGCGGTCCACGATCGTGACGGACAACCAGATCGGCAGCTCGGGCGCCACGTCCTTGGCGGCCGCGATGGCGGCCTTGGCGTTCAGGGTGTCGAAGATCGTTTCGATCAGGAGCAGGTCGGCGCCCCCTTCTCGCAGGGCGCGGATCTGCTCCGCGTAGGCTCCGTAGACCTGGTCGAACGTCACGCTGCGGAACGCGGCGTCCTCCACCTTGGGCGAAAGGGAGAGCGTGGCGTTGAGTGGTCCGACGGAGCCGGCCACGAACCGGTCCGGGTAGTCGGCCGCGGCCGCCTTGGCCAGCCGCGCGCCCTCGACGTTCATCTCGTAGACGGCGTCCTGCAGTCCGTAGTCGCCCTGGCCGATCGAGGTGGCCGTGAACGTGTTCGTGGTGGTGATGTGCGCGCCCGCCCGCAGGTACTCGTGATGGACCTCGGAGACGATGTCCGGCTGCGTGAGGTTGAGCAGGTCGGGGTCGCCCTTCACGTCGCGCGGATGGTCGGCGAACCGCTGCCCGCGGAATGCCTCCTCGGACAGTCCGCGGCCCTGCAGCAGCACCCCCCAGGCGCCGTCCAGCACGGCGATCCGTCGTTCGAGGAGCCCCTGCAGCCGGGCGCGTGTGTCCATCCGTCCAACCCTAGCGGCCGCCTCTGGCGGCGACCACGGGGGGTTCGCCCCCGAGCCCCGCGGAAGGTAGGCTAGCGCTATGGACCAGGGGTTCCCGGACATGCTGATCCGCCACGATCGCTCCGGTAACGCCACGCGCCGCCCCGAACAGGAGCCGAGACGGACCCGCAGGCAGACGGCGGCGGTGCTCTCCGGGATCCCCATGTTCGCGGACTTCAGCAAGAAACACCTGAATCGGCTCGCGGGTGAGACCGACGAGCTGGTGTTCGAACCAGGTCAGGTCGTGGTGAACGAGGGCGACCCGGGGGAGACGCTGTTCGTGGTGCTCTCTGGCCAGGCGAAGGTCCTGCGCAACAAGCGCAAGGTGGGCGAGGTGCTGCCCGGGGATTTCTTCGGCGAGCTATCGGCGATCGACGGTGGGAAGCGCACCGCCTCGGTCGTGGCGGACACGCCGCTGCGGGTACTGCGGCTCTTCCGCCACACGCTGACGTCGCTCATCGAGGATGAGCCACAGGTCACGATCAAGCTGCTCGACGGGATCGTGCGGCGATTCCGCCAGATCGAGCGCCAGAACAAGATCGGCTGAGCGCCCCCGGGCCCGCTCAGGTCAGCAGGGCCTCGAGTTCGGCGAGGGTCGCGGCGTCCAGGTGCACATCGCCGGCCGCTGCGTTGGCCCGCACGTGCGCGACGCTGCGGCTCCCGGCGATCGCCGAGGTCACGCCCGGCTGGTGCACGTTCCAGGCGAGAGCGAGCTGGGCGGGGGTGAGGCCGAGGCGCTCCGCCACCACGCCCAGGCCTTCAGCCACGCGCAGGCTGGCGTCGAGCCGGGCCGGTGCGAACGGGCCCTCGTCGTCGGTGGCGCGCCAGTCTCCGGGTTCGAAGGTCGAGTCTCGGTCGTAGGCGCCGGTGAGCATGCCCACCGCGAGGGGGCTGTAAGAGACGACGCCCGTGCCGTGCTCGCCGCACCACGCGATGAGGTCTCGGTCGTCCAGCGCCAGCATCGAGAACTCCTGCTGCAGGGAATCCACGTGGCGGATCGGCTCGCAGCGCTCGATCAGCTCTCGGTCGAAATTGGACACGCCGACGAAGCGGACCTTGCCGGCCGCCACCAGGTCCGACATGGCGCCCCACGAGTCCTCCACCGGCACGCCCGACTCGTCCGGCCAGTGGAGCTGATACAGATCGAGCACGTCGATCCCCAGGCGGCCCAGCGAGGCGTCGCAGGCCGCCGCGATCTGTTCGGGGCGGAACCCGGTGCCCTCGTCCATCGGAGCGACCTTGGAAGCGATGAGGGTCCCGTCGCGACGGCCCGCCACGGCGAGACCGACCAGCCGCTCGCTCTCCCCGTCGCCGTAGACCTCGGCGGTGTCGATCCAATCGATGCCCGCTTCCAGCGCGGCCCGCATCGCATCGATCACGGATGCGTCCGATTCGTTGGGCCCCCAGTCCTTGCCGCCCGCCTCCCACGCGCCGAACCCGATCACGGACAGTTCGGGACCCTGCGAACCCAGTCGTCTCGTCTGCATCCGCAGAATCTATCGCCGCGAGCCCATCGTGACCTCCGACGCGCGTTACGCTAGGCGTCGTTGTGACCACGAAGAGCGTCGAAGAGAGGGAACGCGTCGTCATCCGGTTCGCCGGAGACTCGGGCGACGGGATGCAGCTCACCGGCGACCGCTTCACCTCCGCCACGGCGGTGCTCGGCAACGACCTCGCCACCCTTCCAGACTTCCCGGCGGAGATCCGCGCCCCCGCGGGGACCGTGCACGGGGTCTCGGCGTTCCAGATCCAGTTCGCCTCCACCGATATCACCACCCCCGGGGATCACGCGGACGTCTTGGTGGCCATGAATCCGGCGGCGCTGATGGCCGATCTGGACAAGGTGGAGCGCGGGGGCGTCCTGATCCTCAACGAGGACGCCTTCACGAAGCGGAACCTCGAGAAGGCGGGCTACACCGAGGATCCCACGGGTGACGGCAGCCTCGAGGGGTTCCAGCTGTTCAAGGTCCCCATGACCTCGATGACGCTGCGAGCCACCGAGGATCTCGGGATCGGGAAGAAGGAGGCCGAGCGCGCCAAGAACATGTTCGCCCTGGGTCTCGTGTCCTGGATGTTCGGCCGCCCCACCGAGCCCACCCTGAACTGGCTTGAGCGGAAATTCGGCGGTAAGCAGGAGATCTTCGACGCCAACGTGGCGGCCTTCAAGGCGGGCTACAACTTCGGCGAAACCACCGAGTTGTTCGCGCAATCCTACGTGGTGCGTGCGGCGCCGGCCGAACCGGGAACCTACCGCAACATCGCTGGATCCACGGCGCTGTCCTGGGGCCTCGTGGCGGCTTCCGAGCGCGCGGGGATCCCGCTGTTCTACGCCAGTTACCCCATCACGCCTGCGTCCGAACTCCTCCACGAGCTCAGTCGACACAAGAACTTCGGCGTGATCACCTTGCAGGCCGAGGACGAGATCGCGGCGGCGAACGTAGCGCTGGGCGCCGCGTTCGCGGGGAACCTGGCCGTCACCGGCACCAGTGGCCCCGGCATGGACCTGAAGGCCGAGACGCTCGGCCTGGCCGTCATCATGGAGCTGCCGCTCATCGTGGTCGACGTCCAGCGGGGCGGCCCGTCCACGGGCCTGCCCACCAAGACCGAGCAGGGGGATCTACTCCTGGCGATGTTCGGGCGGCACGGCGAATCGCCCATGCCGATCCTGGCGGCGGCCACGCCCTCGGACTGCTTCGCGATGGCGGTGGAGGCGGCGCGGATAGCGGTGCGCTACCGGACGCCGGTGATCTTGCTGTCGGACACGTTCCTGTCCAACTCCTCGGAGCCGTGGCTCCTGCCCGACCTCGACGCCCTGCCGGAGATCGACCCGAACTTCGCGGTGCCCGACGGCGACGGCTTCCTGCCCTACGCACGCGATGACGATCTGGCCCGCCCCTGGGCCGTGCCCGGCACGCGCGGGCTCGTGCACCGGATCGGCGGCCTCGAACGCGAGGACCTCACCGGCAACATCAGCTACGACGCCGCGAACCACGAGCGCATGACACATCTGCGGCAGGACAAGGTGGCGGGCATCGCCAAGGACATCCCCCCGCTCGCGGTGGACGATCCCGACGGCGACGCGGGGGTCCTGGTCTTGGGCTGGGGATCTTCGCTCGGGACGATCCGCGCCGCGGCACGCCGGGTGCGCGCCACCGGCCGGAAGGTGGCCACGGCGCACCTCCGGCACCTCAATCCGTTCCCCGCCAACACCGAGGAGGTCGTGCGCGCCTACCCGAAGCTGCTGATCCCGGAGATGAACCTCGGCCAGCTGGCCCTGTTGATCCGGGCTCGGTTCCTGGTGGACGCCCGCAGCCACTCGAAGGTCCAGGGTGTGCCCATCTCCGCCGACGAATTGGAGCAAGCGATCGTGAGACTCCTGGATGAGTGACGTCGACCGTGACGACGCCGGGCCCGGCGTGGCCACGCTGACCAAGAAGGACTTCACCTCCGACCAGGAGGTTCGCTGGTGTCCGGGTTGCGGTGACTACGCGATCCTCTCGGCTGTGCAGGGCTTCATGCCCGAACTGGGGATCGAGCCGCACGAGACCGTGTTCGTGAGCGGGATCGGTTGCAGCGGCCGGTTCACGTACTACATGGACACCTACGGCGTGCACGGGATCCACGGACGCGCGCCCGCCATCGCGACCGGGATCGCCACGGCCAACCCGAACCTCAACGTGTTCGTGGTCACGGGGGACGGGGACGGCCTGTCGATCGGCGGCAACCACCTGATCCATGCGCTCCGGCGCAACGTGAACATCACGATCTTGATGTTCAACAACCAGATCTACGGGCTCACCAAGGGCCAGTACTCGCCCACCAGCGAGGAGGGAAAGGTCACGAAGTCCACGCCGTTCGGGTCGGTGGATCACCCGTTCAACCCGATCGCGGTGGCGCTCGGCGCCGAGGCCTCGTTCGTGGCCCGCACCCTGGACAACGACCGCGCTCACCTCACCGAGGTGCTGCGCAAGGCCGCCGCGCACCGCGGAACGTCGTTCGTGGAGATCTACCAGAACTGCAACGTGTTCAACGACGGGGCTTTCGACCTGCTCCGGGAGAAGCCGCAAGGCGTTCACCACCAGATCCGCCTGGTCGACGGCGAGCCGATCATCTTCGACGAAGGGAACAAGTGCGTCATCGTGGGGGACAACGGGCGCCTGCAGGTCCATAGCGTCACGGAGGTCGATCCCAGCCGGATCGTGGTGCACGACGCGGGTGGGCGCCCGTCGCTCCCGTTCGGGCTGGCGCACCTCTCGCTCGGCCCCCACGAAGCCACGTGCATCGGCGTGTTCCGCGAATTCGATCGGCCGGTGTACGGCGAGGCGATGACCGCGCAGCTGCGAAGCGCCGAGGAGCGCCTGGGCAAGGGCGACATGAACAAGCTTCTGCACGGCGGCGACACGTGGACGGTCGAGTAGCGAGGTCCTAGCCGAGGTCGGGCGGGCGGAACCGAGCCAGCGCCTCGCCGCTCGCCCGGTCCACCGCTCGCAGCTCCGCGACCAGGTCCGGCAACACCGCCGCGAACGCGTCCACGTCCGCCGCGGTGGAGGCCGGGCCCAAGCTCACGCGGAATCCCGAGATGGGACCGGCGCCCACGGCCTCCAGCACGGGAGAGGGGTCCTCGGGTCGGCCGCTGCACATCGACCCTGCCCCCACCCGGAACCCACGGTCGTCCAGGGCCATCATCAGCGTGGCGGGGTCGAGCCCGGCCACGCTGAAGCAGACGAGGTTCGGCGTTCGATGGGTCGGGTGGCCGTGCACCGTCGCGCCCGGCACCGTGGTCTCGATCGATGCGCGCAGCTGGGTGGTGAGTCCCCACTGCTCAGCGGCCGTGTCGCCCATCGTGGTGAGGGAGGCGGTGAGCGCCGCGGCCATGCCGGCGATGCCGGGGGTGTTCTCCATCCCGGAGCGTCGCTTCCGCTCACGGTCGTCACCGCATGGATACGCCGTGACCCCGACCCCGCGCCGCACGTAGAGCGCCCCCACCCCGGGCGGCCCGCCGAACTTATGTGCGGACATCGACAGCAGATCCACGTCGAGGGTGCGGACGTCGATCGGGAGCCGGCCGACCGTCTGACAGGCATCGGTATGGAACCGGACCTTGGCCTCGCGCGCGAGCCGTGCGGCCTCGGCGACTTGCTGCATGGTGCCCAGCTCGTGATTCGCGTGTTGCAGGCTGGCCAGGAGCGTCCCGGGGACCCGGATCTCCCGTGCGAACGCGTCGAGGTCGACCCGGCCGAACGCGTCCACCCCGATCATGACGACCTCGAACCCGTCACTCTCCAGGACGTGTCCCACGCCTCCGACGGCCGGGTGCTCGACGCTGCTCACCACCACGCGCGTACCCAGCTCGCGCACCGCACGCACGCCGCCCCAGATCGCGAGCGCCACCGATTCCGTCCCGCCGGAGGTGAACACGAGCTCGTCCGGCTGGGCCCCGATCGAAGCCGCGATATCGGCGCGGGAGGAATCCAGGATCGCCCGCGCAGCCCGCCCGGGCCCGTGGATGTTGAGCGGGTCGCCGAAGGTGTCGAGCGCCGACACCATGGCCTCGCGCGCGGCCGGGAGCAGCGGGGTGGCCGAAGCGTTGTCCAGGTACACGTCGAGGGTCATGACGGGACTCCCTGCAGCTCGAAGGATGAACGGTCTCGATCACCCTGCGCAACGCGACGGCCGGCGGGTTCCTTCCCGCCAGCCGTCGGAGTCGTTCGTCGCGCTGCTACGGGGTGGCGGGCTCCCGGTCCTTGAGGAAGGCATACCAATACACGACGCCGGCGATGATCCCACCCGCGATGGGTCCCACGATCCACACGTACCAGTTGCTGTAGTCGCCTGTGGCCACGGCCGGCCCGAACCAGCGGGCGGGGTTCACGGCGGCGCCGGTGAGGGGAAAGAACACCATCATGTCGAACGCGATCACCAGGCCGATGGTCATTCCACCCGTCAGCTTGAACGGCCCGCGGTCGTCCACCGCGGTGCCGAAGACCGCGAACACGAGGAAGAAGGTCCCCACCGCCTCGAACAGGATGCCCTTGCCCACCGAGTACAAGGGGGCGAGCGCCGGGATCCCACCGTTGCCGGCATCGAACAAGATCTTGGGCTCGAGCGCCTTGATCAGGAACGCGCCGGCGATGGCTCCCAGGAGCTGCGCGCCGATCAGCACGCCGGCGCGCCCCGAGGGGAGCTTCCCGGTCGTCCACAGGGCGATCGTGACGGCCGGGTTCACCAAGCCGCCGGACAGGTGGGCGGTGACGGAGATCATGATGAACAGCACCAGTCCGTGAGCGAGCGCGACGCCGGTGAGGTCGAGCTGGCCGTTCGCGTTCATGATCACGGCGCCGGCACCGATGAAGATCAGCGCGAACGTCGAGATGAACTCGGCGATGGCCGCCTTGGAGGTGTTCTCCAACGTTGACTCCTTCCGAAGGATCGATCCGCGAGCCGGTCGCATCCGTCGAGGAAGGTTGCCGGGGCTCGCTCCGGCACCGACGGGAGCGTAGACGAGGGCACCGAGGGAGGCAAAGACCGGAACCCGTGCGTAGTAGCATCCTGAGCCGTGGACGTCCTGCTCATGTCGCCCGATCCGGCCTCGCGCGAGCTCATGGCCCTGGCGGTGCGCAGCATCGAGCGCCGGCTGGGCGAGGAGCTGCGGTTCATGGCCGCTGCCAACGGCGAGCTCGGGATCCGCGCGGCGCTCCGCGAGCGCCCGGACATCGTGGTGGCCGACGAGATCGCTTCTCGCGCAGGCGCCTTCGCCCTCGCGAAGGCGCTCCGCGATGATGCCGATCCCTT
>Ga0315278_10005719_pt1 | contig 11271 bp, 8 predicted proteins | sample YL17G06_0_MG_FD_203880 | JGI IMG/M metagenome (GOLD analysis project Ga0315278, IMG submission 203880) | Sediment microbial communities from Yellowstone Lake, YNP, Wyoming, USA - YL17G06_0 | ecosystem: Environmental > Aquatic > Freshwater > Lake > Sediment | place: USA: Wyoming | collected... | reverse complement strand
GCTGTTTGTCGCCGATGTCGGCGAGGAAGGGCTCGGCAATCTCCACGGCGTGAAGTACCTGTTTCAGAAGAGCCCGTTCCGCGCGCAGATCGAAGCCTTCATCACGATCGACGGGAGCGGCCTTGACCAGATCGGCAACCGCGCCATCGGCAGCAAACGCTATCGCGTGACCGTGAAAGGGCCCGGCGGCCATAGTTCATCTGACTTCGGCATCGTCAGCCCCATCCACGCGCTCGGCCGCATCATCGCCCTGGTGTCGGCGTTCGACGTGCCGGCGTCACCACGCACCACCTACAACGTCGGCCTGGTCGGCGGCGGCACGGCGATCAACGCCGTGGCATTCGAGAGCTGGCTCGAAATGGACATGCGATCCGAGGGCGCCGCCGAACTGACGGCGCTCGAAGCCAGGTTCCTGGCAGCCGTCGGCCAGGGCATAGACGAAGAGAACCGGTTTCGCGCAGCGTCGGGCACGCGACTGATTGTGGACACCAAACTCGTCGGGGACCGGCCCGTGGCCGGGACTCCTGATGATGCGCCGCTCACCAAGGCGGCCCTTCGTGCGACGCGCGCCGTGAGCATTGCTCCCCGACTCGGGGCTGGCAGCACCGACGCTGGCGCGCCGATGAGCATGGGCATCCAGGCCGTCTCCATCGGGGGAGGCGGCGAGGCGACCGGTGTACACTCGCTGCTCGAGAAGTTCGAGTCAGCGGGCGCGTTCAAGGGGGCTCAGCGGGCGCTGTTGACGATTCTGGCGTTCGACGAATCGCCGCTGCCTTCGCCCGCGCGGTCCATTCGGTAGAGCCGCTCCCAAAGCGGTGCTCGGATCGCTTTGTTGAAGAATGCGCGATAGAGTGACCCGATCACATTATTCAGATCACATTGTTCAAGTGCGCTTGCGGCACGTGTGCCCGGCGGCATATCCTTGGCGCTACCGATTTGTTCTTGTCTTGGCTCTTTGCTGGTGACGCGCCACACCCTCTGGCGCGGACGTGCCATTCGCCTGAACGTTGACCGGAGACACTGCATCATGCCCACCAAGCTCGTCGCCCTCTGTAGTCTTGTGCTCCTGCCCATCGCGCTGGTCGCCTTCCAGCAATCGGCGGAAACGCCGGATCCGGTCGTCGCGAAAGCGATGGCCATCCACAAGGCCGCCATCACCCTCGACACCCACGTGGACATCGGGGGCGCCGACTACGCCACGCCGGCGCTCGATCCCGGCGCGCCGACGAGCCGGTTGAAGTGCGATTTGACGAAGATGGAGAAGGGCGGCCTGAAAGGCGCATTCCTGGCGGTGTACGTCGGACAGGGGCCACTCGACGACGCCGGCTACGCGAGGGCGTATGAGCAGGCGATGACCAAGTTCGCGGCGCTCAAGCGGCTCACCGAGCAGATGTATCCGAACCGCTGCGCGCTGGCGACGTCACCAGCGGATGTGGAACGGATCGCGAAAACCGGTAAGCGCGTGATCATGACGGGCGTCGAGAACGGTTATCCGATGGGGAAGGATCTGGCCAACCTCAAGAAGTTCTACGACCTCGGGGCACGGTACGTCACGCTGTCGCACAGCGGCAACAATCAGCTCGCCGATTCGTCGAGCGCCCGTGAGCCGCTCAATAACGGGCTGTCCGAGCTCGGGCGGCAGGTCGTCGCCGAGATGAATCGCCTCGGGATGATGATCGACGTGTCGCACATTGCCGAGAAGTCGTTCTGGGACATCATCAGTATCACGAAGGCGCCCATCATCGCGTCGCATTCCGGCAGCAGGGCCATCGCCGATGTCGACCGCAACCTGACCGACGATCAGCTCAAAGCCCTGACGAAGAACGGCGGCGTGATCCAGATCGTCGCGTTGGCCAGCTACCTGAAGAAGGATGATCCTGCGCGGACCGAGGCGATCGCGAAACTGCGGGAAGAAATTGGCCTGCCGGCCCGTGGCGGTCGCGGTCGCAGCGGCGGTGGCGGAACTGGAGCTGCTGGCGCGGGTGCTGGCGCAGGTGCGGGAGCGGGAGCGGGTGCCGGCGCAGGCGCAGGCGCAGGTGCGGGAGCGGGAGCGGGTGCGGGTGCTGCTGGGGCCGGGGCTGCGGCTGGTGCGGGTGGAGGAGGCCGGTCCGCGCTGGCGGCGATGACCCCCGAACAGCGCGCCGACTACGACAAGAAGATGGCGCTCTTCCAGGATCGGATGAAGGACGTAGACGCGAAGTTCCCGCCAGCCTCGCTCAAGGACTTCGTTGATCACATCGATTACGCCGTCAAGGTCGCCGGCATCGATCACGTGGGTATCGGCACCGACTTCGATGGCGGCGGCGGAATCCCCGGCTTCAACGACGACGCCGACTCGCCCAATGTGACGATTGAACTGGTCAGGCGCGGGTACACCGAAGCGCAGATCAAGAAGATCTGGGGAGGCAATCTCCTGCGCGTCTGGCGTGAGGTGGAGACAGTCGCGGCGCGGCTGCGAAAGACCAAATAGGGCGGCGCTGACCCAGGAAAGGCGTCGGGACCAATTATCGACACGGGCTCCAGACGATGCCGAAAATGTGATCTGTCTGGGAGTGATTACAGGTTTCTGGAGTGACTACAGTTGTGTCACGAAAGAAACGTGCCGACAGTATCTGGTCCCGACCCCGTTCGCACAGTTCACTTCTGCACCCTTACCGTGAAGCGGGTCACCAGGACGACAAAGAGACCGACGACAAACAGGATCGCGCCAGGCGCGGCGTCTGAAATCTGGCTTTCAGCCCCGAGGATCTGAGCTGTCCAACTGGCAGCGCCTGCCACACCGTTCAGAAACAGCAGCACACCACCGATCACGCACGCCAGCCCCAATACCAGCCCGCAGAGCGAGTACACAAACTGATACAGCGAGAGGAGCCGGTAGGTCTTTACATCCTGCAGTGTCGACGGAAGATCAAGTCTGAAGTTCATTACGGCCCTCGCAAGTCATCGGGCGGTGACACGTCGCGTCCATGTGTCACGGCTCTGGAACACGCCGTGAGCGACGCCATCTCGCTCAAGTCGAAGGGTAGCACCGCCGCCACCGCGAGCCCTGCCTGACCGCTGTTCAGCCGCGAGATAGCGTGCAATGTCTGGCGGCGGCTCGTCGGCGCCCTGTCGAGGCAAGAGTCGTTGTTCCTGGACAAGACGCTTCTCGCCACCGATCTATCCGCGTATCATGCGCGGAGCCGTCGCCCCGGGCGTCCGGGGTGCCTTATCTCCACTCGCCGAGGGTTTCGCCATGCGTCGATTCCTGATCGTGCTGGTCCTGGCCTGTGCCGCCGGGAATCTGTTCGTGCGCGCCCAGCAGCGTCCATCCACACCACCCGTCGCCACTCAGCCTCCGGCAAACGTCCCGGCTGCTGCGGCACCAGACCCCGCCCGCGCCTTCGCCCCCGACGTTCCAGAACCGGGTTCGGTCGAGAGCATCGCGCGTTTCACGACAGACCCGCGGTTCGTCAGCCCGTGGGTCGCCTACGTGCCCGACGCGAAGTCGGTCCCGTCACCCACGAAGTTCCTCGGACACATCGTCGGAGCCGCCGGCGAGTTGTCGACGACCGCCAAGATCTACGGATACTTCCGTGCGCTCGCGGCGGCAAGCCCTCGGGTGCGCGTCGACGTGATTGGCAGGTCCGACGAGGGACGGGACATCCTGCTCGTCGCGGTAGCAGACGAGGAGGGCATCCGAAACCTCGCGAAGGTGAAGGCGGCCACCGCGGCCCTGGCCGACCCGCGGACCACCGCGCCGGGGGAGGCCGAGCGCATCATCGAGTCGGCGCGGCCGATTTATTACTTCAACGCCGGATTGCATTCGACCGAATCTGGCAGTCCCGAAATGGTGATGGAGCTCGCGTATCGTCTCGCTGTGTCGGATCAGCCCATGATCCAGGCAATCCGCCGCAACGTCATCGTGCTCATCAACCCCGTCTCCGAGCCCGATGGGCGCGACCGCTTCGTCGAGTGGTTCTACCGGTATCTGAAGGGCCGCACCGACTACGAGAACCTGCCCGAGATGTCCCCGCCGTACTGGGGCCACTACGTGTACCACGACAACAATCGTGACACGCACCAGCAGGCGCTCGAGTCGTCGCGCGCCGTGAGCCGGATGTTCTTTGACTATCACCCGACGGTTGTTCACGACTTGCACGAGTCGATCGCGCTGCTCCAGACCTGGAACGGGACCGGCCCCTGGAACCCCAACCTCGATCCCATCGTCATCAGCGAGTTCATGGCGATGTCATTCGAGGAGGTGCGCTCGACGGCCAGCTTCGGCATGCCCGGCGTCTGGACCTGGGCGTTTGGCGAGGGGTTCGGCCACCACTACATGGAGTCGGTCGCCACCAACCACAACGCCATCGGGCGCGGCTACGAGACGTTTGGGAATGCGACGGCCGAAACGGTTCAGCGCACCATCACCAATCGCAAGTACCTCGGCAAACCGGTGACTGGCCAGGAGTGGTACCGGCCGCTGCCTCCTCCGGCGCGGTTCGCCTGGTCGTTGCGTGACAACACCAACTACATGGAGACCGCGTGTCTGTCGATCCTGTCCTACACGGCGCGCAACGGGAAGGAGATGCTGCGCAATTTCTACCGCAAGGGCTACAACTCGTGGCAGAAGGGCGTCACGCAAGCCCCGTATGCGTTTGCGATTCCATCGGATCAGGGCGACCGGCGGCGAGTGGCGCAGATGATCGATCTCCTGCGACGGCAGGGCATAGAGGTCTCGCGGCTGACAGCGGCCTTGTCGGTGAAGGAGGGCTCGTTCCCGACCGGGACGTTTCTCGTCCGGCTCGATCAGCCGTACCGCAATTACGCCGTGGATCTGCTCGTGCCGCAGAAGTTCCCGGCCGACGCCGAGTACAAGCCATACGACGACATCAGTTGGGCGCTGCCTGTGCATTTCGGCCTCAGCGCCGTGCGCATAGACGACGAGTCGGTCAAGAAGGCGCAGGCCGAACCGGTCGCAGGAGGGAACGTGGCGGTTGAGGGCCGCGTGAGCGGGCTGGGCGAGGTGTTCATCATCAAGGACAGTGGCCAGGAAGCCCTGCTTGCCGCGCGAAGCCGGCTCTCCGGTTTTGACGTGTCGATCGCCGAGAGGCCCTTCAAGGTCGGGGATGTCGAGTACCCGGCAGGATCGTGGATCGTGCCCGCCCAGGCAGGCGTCGCAGCCGCCATGTCTGATGTCGCGCGCGAACTGGCGCTCGACGTCACCGCCGTCAGTTCCGTTCCGGACGTCCCCCGTCACGGGGCACCGCTCCCGCGGCTCGCGGTGTGGCACACCTGGGCCGACACGCAGGACGTCGGCTGGATTCGCCTCACGCTCGATCGCCAGCGCATTCCCTACACTTACATCCGAGACGACGACATCAAGGCCGGCGGATTGAAGCAGAAATTCGACGTGATTCTGTACGGGCAGACCGGTTCCACGCTTGGCGAGCAGATTCACGGCATCGATCCCAAGTTCGGGCCGCTGGCCTACACGCGGACCCCGGAGTATCCGAGTCACGGCGTGCCCGATGCGTCCGACGACATCACCGGAGGCATCGGCTGGGCGGGCATGGCGAACCTGCAGCGCTTCCTCGACGAAGGCGGATTGTTCGTCACGCTCGGCAATGGCTCCGCGCTGCCGCTCGAGGGCGGCCTCGTCCGCAGCGTGTCAGCGGCGCCGGGCGGTGGGACCGTGTGGACGCCAGGGGTTGAACTGACTGCCAGTTTCACCCGTCCCGAGCATCCGATCAGTTACGGCTATCCGGGCACCACGTCGGTGTTTCGCGAGTCGGAGGCCGCCTATACCGTGCGCCGCACGGACAGGAAATGGATCGTCCTGCAGTGGGGGACGCGTCTGCCCAAGGAGGAGCGGGAAGATGCCGAGGCAGGCGCTGCAGCGAAGAGGGGGGAGAAAGACACCGGCGCCAGCCGCCCGGCAGACGACACCGCGAAGCCCGTGTCAATGGTGGTGAGCGGCGGTGCCAAGGGCGATGACGTGCTCGAGGGGCGACCGGCGATTCTCGACATTCCGGCGGGCCGAGGTCGCGTGATCGCGTTCAACTTCAATCCGCTGCACCGCGACCTGAACAGGTCCGACTACCGACTGTTGTGGAACGCGATCCTCAACTGGAAGGCGATCCTCGGCGCTCCTCAGGCGCCGAAAGGGTAGGGATTCATGTCGTTGCTCGAGCGCTATGCCACGCCGCTCCAGGTCGCAATGACGGTTGGTCTGTATGTGCAGATCGCGATCCTTGGCGGGATCGCCACCGCCCCCGGCGCGTACCTCGCTCTGGGCGTCTGGGAACGGACGACCGGCTGGTCGCCGTTGGCGCGTGTGCTGGTGGGATGCTGCCTTGGCTGGGGCGCGTACTTGTCCTACGCGATGTGCGTCGTGTTCGTGGTGGGCGCCTTCAGGGTGGTGACGCGCGCAGCCGCGCCCCTGGGCACGTTTCCGTACTACTCGTTCCAGGCGATCCGGTGGGCCAGCTACAACTCGCTCATCCTGATGGTGCGCTACACCTGCATGAATTTCATCCGGGTCACGCCCTTCCTCACCCTCTTCCATCGGTTCATGGGCATGCGCATCGGCCGGCGCGTCCAGATCAACACGACGGTCGTCAGCGATTCGAACCTCATCGAAATCGGCGACGACAGCATCATTGGTGGTGATGTGACGCTGGTCGCCCACGCGGCCGAGCACGGCCGGCTGGTGACCGCGCGGGTGACGATCGGGAACCGCGTCACCGTTGGGCTGATGTCGGTGATCTTCCCAGGCGTGACCATCGGCGACGGGGCGGTCGTTGGGGCCAACGCGGTGGTGACCAAGGGCACCGCAATCGGCGCCGGCGAAGTGTGGGGCGGCGTCCCCGCACGCAGGATCAGGTAGTCTTGACGCCCGCCGCCAGCACCGCCAGACATCTCGATTGCAAAACTCCGACCAGTATGGTATGGTTTGATATCGCTCCAGTAAGGAGCCCACCAAAGGAGTCCTGAATGAAAATTCAGTCAATCGCCCGCGTGCACAGACCCTCACGTGCCGGTATCGCCGCAGCCGCGCTCGGCGTTGTGCTGCTGGTCGGCCTCCCAGCCACAGCACGTGCACAGTCCGTGGGCAAGGCCAACATCGACTTTGCCTTCGTCGCCGGCAAGACGCAGTTTCCGGCCGGGGCGTACGAGTTCGAGGCGAGCTCCAACAAGATCACACTGCGATCGAAGGACCCGAAAGGTCCGAGTGCGTTTCTGCCCGTCGTAACGCGTCTTGGACGCCACGACAAGGACACGGAATCCGAACTCGTCTTCGACAAGGTGGGCGATAAGCTGATGCTGTCCGAAATCTGGATAGGGGGCGACGACGGATACCTGGTGCTCAACACGCCAGGGGACCACCCGCACGCCGTAGTCGGCGGTTCGAACCCCCGCAAGTAAGACCTGAAACGGGAACGGGCTGCGAACGCCAGCGGCCCCTTCCCGTTGCCCCTTTCCGCTGCCTCTTGCTGCTGCCGGTTGTTGGCGGCGCGTGAGACCGAATCGGCCATGGGCGCCGCGGCGCCCATGGCGGACAGGACAGGTCCTATGCCCAGGCGCCATGTCAAAGGTAGAAGTATCGTCGGCCAGTCTCAGCCCACCGCGGCCTTCCTGACCTCCCTGCTCGATAGCGTCAACGACGGCGTCATCGTCGCCGGTCTCGACGGTCGATTCCTGGTCTTCAACGCGGCCGCACGCCGCATCCTCGGCCAAGGCCCCCTGCAGGTACCGATCTCCGAATGGACCGAGTCGTACGGCGCGTTTCTCGAGGACACGGTCACACCCTATCCGCCCGAGCAACTCCCCCTCGCCCGAGCCCTGCGCGGCGAAACGGTCCACGAGAGCCCCGTGTTCATTCGAAACGGAGAGGGGGCCGATGGTGTCTGGCTCAGCATCAATGCCAGCCCACTGCGGGCTGATGGCGGGGACGTGACCGGTGGTGTCATCGTCTTCCGTGACGTCACTGCGAGCAGGCGCGAACTCCAGCGCGTAACGCTCCTGTCGACCGTGGTCGAGCAGACAGCCGACGCCGTGGTCGTGACCAATTCCCGCGGCATCGTCGAGTACGTGAATCCCGCGGTCGAACGCATTACCGGATTTTCGCCCTCCGACATGATCGGCAAGACGCCGCAGGTGTTGAAGTCGGGGCTCCACAGCGACGAGTTCTACGCCCAGATGTGGGCCACGTTGCGCCGGGGCGAGGTGTTTCGCGGAACGCTCATCAACCGTAAGAAGGCCGATCGTGAGGTCTACTACTCCGAACAGACGATCACGCCCGTCATCGACGCGTCCGGACGCACCTCGCACTTCGTGTCGGTCGGCAAAGACCTCACGGAGATGCGCAGATCGCTTGAGCGCGATCACAAGCTACGACTCGCCAGGTCGGTCCAGCAGCGGATGCATCCCACCGCGCCACCCGGAGCCTGCGGATTCGACGTGGCGGGTTCGGCGTTCATGGCAGACGAGACCGGCGGCGACTACTATGACTTCCTCTCGCTGGCAGACGGCTGCCTGGGGGTGGCCGTGGGCGACGTCAGCGGTCATGGGTTCGACACGGCACTCGTCATGGTTCAGACGCGCGCGGCGCTCCGAACCATTGCCGGTTCGTACACCGATCCCGGCGCTATCCTGGCCCAGATGAACGCAAACCTCTTGGCTGAGGTCGCTGACGCCCAGTACGTCACTCTCGTCCTGGCATGCCTCCACGCCGAAACTCGTACGATGCACTACTCCAGCGCCGGACACGCGACAGGGTATCTGCTGTCCCGGAACGGCGACGTCAAACGCGAGATCACCAGTACTGGGGTGCCCCTTGGCATGTTTCCCGGACAGGCCTACGAGTCGGTGACCACGTCGGACCTCCAGCGAGGGGACGTGCTGGCGCTCATCACGGATGGCATCAGCGAGAGTTTCACCCACGACGATGTGGCATTCGGGTCGCATGGGGCGCTGGAGGTCATCCGGAGTTACATTCGCGAACCGGCCGCCGAGATTGTCAACCAGGTGTATCGCGCGGCCCGCGAGTTCGGTGGCGGTGCTCAGGTCGACGACATGACGGCGGTGGTGTGCAGGGTGGGCGAGTGCGCCCCGGGCCGCTAGCCCCAGAATCCGGAGTACCCAGTCATATTCCTGGCGGCGTCAGGCAGCCTCTCCCCGTTCCGATTCGCTCCACTGTCTGGGCGTGTCCGTCACGGGCTGCAGAATGACGTAGGCGAGGCCGATCAGGGCGAGGAGCACGAGTACGCCGATGCCCTGGCCCATCTGCGGCGGCAGTCCGATCACTGACACCGTCAGCCAGCTCACCCCAGCCCAGATGAGGGGCCCCGTGATGGCGGAGAAGCGCCCGACCATCCCGTAGAGGCCGTAGAACTCGCCGATGCGTGACGGGGGCGTCAGTCGCAGCATGTAGGGGCGATCCGCGGCCCAGACGCCGCCAAGCGCGACGCCGGCCGAGCAGGCCACCACGTAGAGCACCCGGAGCGGCAGGCCGAAGATGCCGATAGCGGCCGCGAGGAGGAAGACGCCCGTCCACATGTAGAGTACGTAGTTGAGTGTCCTCTTCGGGCCGATCCGATCCACCAGCCATCCCCACGCGAAGCCGCCGACGACCGCGAAGGTGATCGCCGTCATCATGATCAGCTTGCCCTCCTCTTCGCCCTCGATCTGGGTCAGGCCGGTGTTCATCGCCACGTTGATCGTATAGAGCATCATGATCGAGATGACGGTGTTGATGGAATCGGTATAGAACACCCTCCCGACCAGAAACCGGACCAGGCCCGGATACGCGCTGCCGGATCGAAATGTCTGAAGCGTCTCGCGCGTGGACTCGCGCACCATCTGCAGGCTGAACACGGGACGCGGATGCGGATTGCCGCGTTCCTTGACGAACACGAAGCAGGGGATCGCAAACAGCAGGAAGAAGCACGCGATCATCGTGAAGAGAAACGGCATGTCGGCCGACCCGAAGACCGCGTCCATGCCGAGACCGATGGCGATATAGGAGCCGAGATACCCGACACCCACCCCGATGCCGCTGATCTTGCCGCGGTTCCCCTCGTGGCTCACCTCTGGCAGCATCGCGTCGTAGAACTGCAGGCCCGCCTGGTAGCCGACGTTGGCGATGATGAAACAGAGCGCCGTCACGTAGAAGCCGCCGCGCGCCAGCAAGGTCGTGAATCCGACGCAGATGACGGTGCTGACGACGAGGAATGGCATGCGGCGCCGCGCGCGGTCTGTCATCGCCCCGAGCAGCGGCGACGACACGAAGATGATGCCCATCGAGATGGCCGTGATGATCCCGTACACGAAGTCGGCTCGCTGCGCGCCGACCTCCTGGCGCACCCACAGCGAGAAGTACGCCGACACGACCCCCATCGAGAAGATGGTGTTGGCCAGGTCGTAGAGCACCCAGCTGACCACTGCACGGGCAGGGATCTTGCGCGGCGTGGCCGGTCTGATGGGTTCGGGCTGGGCCTGCGGCCTGTCGGGGGCGGTTGTCATGATTGAGGGAGCCTACCACGACTGGGAACGTCAAAACCTCTCCCGCTTCTCGATATTGGCCTCGACCTGCGCCTTCTCGCGCCAGACCGGATGAAGCTTCTTCTCGACCATGAGAGGCAGCTGATCTTCCAGGTGCGGCGAGCCGGGCTGGCTCGCATTGCCGTAGCCGAGGAGGCACCGGGCTTGTTGCTGCCGGGCGAACTCGACCGCGCAGACGAACGTCTCGCCGTGCGCCGCATAGGCGCGATTGCCTTCCTTGCGGGTGTACGCGATCGTCCGGAAGACGCCCGAAGCGCCGGCGCCGCCGTTGCCAGGCAGGTCGGCTTTGCCGCTTGCGAAACGGAACACGTCGCCCCACCTGACATCGAGCGCGCCGTAGACCCGCTGGCACTCGTCGGCCGCAGCCTCCAGCGCGGTCAGCGCCGATGCGGCATCCGCCAGACCGTAGGCTGAGTCGAGTGGACGCGACGGATCGTACTTGACCCTCAACTTGCTGGCGAGGCCAGACTGACCAGTGAAGTACCTGTCGACGAACATCTGGAAGAGCACACCGCCGCGGCTGTCCACGTCGGTCTGACGATCCCATTTCTCGAGCACGCGCGCGGCTTCGCTGCCGCCCTTTGCGGCGGCGAGCAGATCCGGAAGGACCTTGTCGGCCAGTTCCATCCGCGTCGAGTGCTTCTTGGCGAGCAACTGCTCGAAGCTGATCTTGGGATCCTCGGTAATCATCCGCAGTGATCGAAGTGTCCGCATCTGCGGCAGCGT
>Ga0315278_10005718_pt1 | contig 11272 bp, 9 predicted proteins | sample YL17G06_0_MG_FD_203880 | JGI IMG/M metagenome (GOLD analysis project Ga0315278, IMG submission 203880) | Sediment microbial communities from Yellowstone Lake, YNP, Wyoming, USA - YL17G06_0 | ecosystem: Environmental > Aquatic > Freshwater > Lake > Sediment | place: USA: Wyoming | collected... | reverse complement strand
CGATCCACGTACACGCTCATGCCGGCACCCCTTCCGCGCGGACGGGCGCATCCCCGACCGCCGCGACCGCCTTCGAGGCGGCGTCGTCGAGGTCCTGGGCCTGGATCAACGCGAGGCCGCTCTCGTCCAGGATCCGGCGACCTTCGTCCACGTTCGTGCCGGCGAGGCGCACGATCACCGGGACCTCGATCGCCTGGTCGCGGGCGGCCTGCACCACGCCCTGGGCGATCCAGTCACAGCGGTTGATCCCCGCGAAGATGTTCACCAAGATCGCGCGCACGTTGGGATCCTTCATCACGATCCGGAACGCGTTCGCGATCTTCTCGGGGCTGGCGCCCCCCCCAACGTCCAGGAAGTTCGCCGGGCGTCCGCCGTGATGCACGATCGCATCCATCGTGCCCATCGCGAGCCCGGCGCCGTTCACGATGCAACCCACGGATCCGTCCAGCGCGATGTAGTTCAGGCCGTGTCCCGTGGCCTCGACCTCCTTCGGGTCTTCCTCGTCGAAGTCGCGGAGCTCGACCACGGCGCCCTGACGGAACAGCGCGTTGTCGTCGAAGCTCATCTTGCAGTCGAGCGCCACCAGCTCGCCGTCTTCGGTCTCGATGAACGGGTTGATCTCGAGCAGGAGGCAGTCGAGGTCGCGGAACATCCGGTAGATGCGCCGGAGCAGCCGCGTGAACGATGTGGTGCGGCTGCCCAGGCCGATCGCGGTGGCCACCTTGCGGCACTGGAAGTCCAGGAGCCCCACACCGGGATCGACGTATTCCGTGTGGATCGCGTCTGGTGTCGCGGTGGCGACATCCTCGATGTCCACGCCGCCCTCGGCGCTCGCGATCACAACGATCCGCTGGGAGTCGCGGTCGACCACCAGCGAGAGATAGAACTCACGCTCGATGCGGGACGCGCGCTCCACCAGGAGCCGACTCACCACCTGACCCTGCGGCCCCGTCTGCGTCGTGACCAGCGTCGACCCCAGCATCTGGTCCGCGATGGCGGCGGTCTTCTCGGGCGTGTTCGCGATCTTCACCCCGCCCGCTTTGCCCCGCCCGCCCGCATGGATCTGGGCCTTCACGACCCAGCGGCTCCCGCCCAGCTCCTCCGCGACGCGCGCGGCGGCCTTCGCCGTGTACACGACCTCGCCGCGCGGCGTCGGCACGCGATAGGAGCGTAACAACGCCTTCGCCTGGTACTCGTGGATGTTCATCTCGATCCACCTCCGCGGGCCCGTCGGCGGGTCCCCGCATCTCGTGCGCGACCGGAAGCGGGCGCGCGTGCCTGTTCAACCGGTGATCACCTGGTGTTGATCTGTTCCACCTGGCGGATCAGATTCTCCGCCATGCGGATCGAAGCCGCGTCGATCAGGCGCCCGTCGAGCGAGACCGCCCCCTTGCCCTCTTTCGCCGCGTCCTCCATGGCCTGCATGATCCGGCGGGCGCGGTCGATCTCCACGTCGGATGGCGAGAACACCTCGTTCGCGAGCGCCACCTGATCCGGGTGGATCGCCCACTTGCCCTCACAGCCGAGCGCGGCGGCGCGCCGGGCCGCGCTCCGGTATCCGTCGGCGTCGTTGAAGTCCCCGAACGGGCCGTCGATCGGGCGGAGGCCTTGCGCCCGGCAGGCGGCCACCATCCGACTGATCCCGAAGTGCCACTGGTCGCCCCAGTGGATCTCGCGCGCGCCGGTCTGTGGCTCGGGATCGCTGAGCACGGCGTAGTCCGGGTTGGCGCCGCCGATGTTCGTGGTGCGGGCCCGCACGCTTGCCGCGTAATCCGCCACCCCGAACACCATGGCCTCGAGACGATCCGGGCGGGCACGGCTGATCGCCTCGACGTTCGCCATGCCGGCCGCCGTCTCGATCAGGATGTGGATCCCGATCCGGCCCGGCTCCCATCCGTTGCGTTGCTCGATCTGGTCCAACAGCGTGCCCACGAACTCGACGTCGGAGGGCGCGCCCACCTTGGGCACCAGCAGCGTGTCCAGGACGTCGCCGCAGGTCTCCACCACCTCCACCACGTCGCGGTAACACCAGTGGGTGTCCAGGCCGTTGATCCGCACGCTGATCGCCCCGTCGCTCCAGTCCTGCGTCCGAAGCGCATCGATCACGTTCGCGCGTGCCGTTTCCTTGTCGTCGGGGGCCACGGCGTCCTCGAGATCCAAGAACACGACGTCCGCGCCCAGGGTGGGTGCCTTCTGCATCGCCCGGATGTTGGTGCCGGGGACGGCGAGCTCGCTTCGATGGAGTCGGTCGGCGCGTGCCATGGGTCGACTACCGGGGGAGCACGGCGTCGAACGCCGCGAGGACCCGGTCGGCGGCGTCACGGTTCGCGTTCACTCCCATCAGGCCGACACGCCAGATCGGCGGTGCCTTCGGGCCCAGCCCCCCGCCCACCTCGATCCCGTGCTCCCGCAAGATCCGCGTCTGGATCTCCTTGCCGTCGATGCCGTCGGGGACCTTGATGGCGGTGAGCTCCACCAGCTGGTGCTCGGGGTCGGCGAGAAGGTCGAACCCACGCGCGCGGATCTCGTCCTGGAAGTAGCGCCCCGCGTCGGCGTTGCGCGCCCATCGCGCCTCCAGGCCCTCCTCGAGCGCGATCCGCACGCCGGTGTACAGCGCGTAGAACTGCAGGATCGGCATCGTGTGGTGGTACGTGATCGGTCGGTCGATCCAATACTTCGAGAGCTCCTCGAAGTCGTAGTAGTACGGGACCGGACCGGTGTGACGCCGCATCGCCTCGATCGCGCGATCGCTGATCGTGACCGGCGCCAGCCCGGGCGGGCATCCCAATGCCTTCTGCGAGCACGAGTACCCGTAGTCAAGCCCCCACGCCTCGGCCTCCACCGGCTGGCCACCCAGCGAGGTCACACAGTCGGCGTAGAGCAGCGCGTCCGAACCGACCGAACGCATCGCCTCGGCGAGTTCCTGCAGCGGGAAGTCGGCCCCGGTCGAGGTCTCGGCGTGCACGATGCTCACGATCTTTGCGTCGGGGTTCGCGGCGAGCGTGCTCATGATGGTGTCGACGGGAACGACCTGCCCCAAGTCGGCGGCGAGCTCAACCACGTCGGCACCCACGCGATGTGCGAAGTCGTTCAGCCGCGATCCGAAGAAGCCCCAGTGACAGCTGAGGACCTTGTCGCCCGGCTCGATCAGGTTCATGAAGCCGGCCTCCATGGCGGAGGTGCCCGAAGAGGACAAAGCGATCGTCAGGCCCTGATCGCCGCGGCGCCAGAGGGCCCGGAGGCCGGCGACGAGGTCCACCAGGAGGTCCCAGAAGTCGGGATCGAGGTGTCCGTTCATGGGCAGTCCCATCGCCTCGAGCACCGAGGGGTGCACGTTCGAAGGCCCGGGCCCACAGAGCAGCCGTTCGCCGGGCCGCAGTGGCGGGATGCTCGTCACGGATCCGTCAGTCATGGCGTTCCCCTCCCTGTCATGGCCACCGCTCCTCGTCGATGTCCGCGGGCGGCGCGATGTTTGAACGACCGTTCAAAGACGGCTGGAGTATAGGCACACCAGGCCTCGGCGCGATAGTCGGGGGGTCGAACCGCGGTCACGTGCGTACGCCGGCTCAGGGCAGGGCCTCGGGGTTGAGCAGCGTGGGCGGCCGGATGCCGTCGAGCGCGGCGAACACGTTCTCGACCGCCAGCGCGCCCATCGCGTCGCGCGTGTCGACCGTGGCGCTGCCCAGATGCGGGATCACCACCACGTTCTCCAACCCGAGCAGGCTCGGCTCCACCGCCGGCTCGTGCTCGAACACGTCCAGCCCCGCCGCGAAGAGCTCCCCGGCGGCGAGGGCGTCACCGAGGGCGGCTTCGTCCACGACGGGTCCGCGGGACGTGTTCACGAGCACCGCGGTGGACTTCATCCGGTGGAACGCGTGGGCGTCGAAGAGGTGGCGCGTCTCGGGCGTGAGGTTCGTGTGGATCGACACGAAGTCGGCTTCCGCGAGCAGCTCGTTCAGCTCGCGACGCTCGGCCCCCGTCTCGGCCTCCACATCGGGCGGCAGCTGCACGGCGTCGCTGTAGAGCACCCGCATCCCGAAGCCCCTCGCGCGCCGCGCCACCGCCTGCCCGATCCGTCCGAACCCCACGATGCCGATCGTCTTGTGGTGCACGTCCTGTCCGAGCATCATCAGCGGCCCCCAGATCCATGGCCGCTCCGACCGCAGCAGCCGCTCGCCCTCGCCCAGTCGCCGGGCCGCCGCCATGAGCAGCGCGAAGGCGGTGTCGGCCGTGGTCTCGGTGAGCACGTCGGGGGTGTTGGTCGCCAGGACGCCCGCCGCGGAGCACGCCGCCACGTCGATGTTGTCGAAGCCGACCGCGTGGTTCGCCACCACCTTCAGTTGCGGCCCGGCCGCCTCCAGGAACTCGGCGTCCACGCGTTCCGTGAGCATGGTGATGATGGCGTCGCGCCCACCGATCACCTCGAGCAGTTCCTCTCGCGGGATGCCGAACTCGTTCTGGTGGATCGTGACGTCGCAGCGCTCTCGGAGGACCGCCGTGGGCGCCTCCATGATGGGGCGCGTCACGAGCACATCGGCACGTTCGCTCATGTCTCACCTCTCCTTGACGACGAGGGAGGAGTATGCGGCATGTCGGTGTCGGCGGGGTAGTAGACCCCCGGGCTGCCCGGTCCCGGCGTGAGAGCATCGCCGCATGCCCGACGTGCGCCCTCCGACGCTCGAGACGCAGCGACTCCGTCTGCGTCCGCTCGTGCCGGGCGACGCCGAGGCGTTGAACGCGATCCGGTCTGATCCTCACCACATGCGGTTCTATCCCCATCCGTTCTCCCTCCAGGAGAGCCGAGCCTGGATCGAGCGGATGCTGGAACGCTACGACCGAGACGGGTTCGGGCTGCTCGCGGTGCAGGACCGGGAGGACGGGGCGTTCCTGGGCAACGTCGGCCCGTGCATCCAGCCGATCGACGGCGCGGACGAGGTGGAGCTCGGCTGGTCGATCACTTCGGAGCGCGCGCGCCAAGGGATCGCCACAGAGGCGGCGCGCGCCTGCCGGGACTGGGTCTTCGAGACGCTCGATGTCGACCACGTCGTCTCGTTGATCCTGCCGACGAACGAGCCTTCGGCGGGCGTTGCGCGCAACCTCGGGATGACGGTGTGGCGCGAGACGATGTGGGGCCCCGACCCACAACGCCATCTCCTCTTCCGGCTGAACCGCGGGGACGCCTAGCCGGGTACCTCCGCGCGACTAGTCTGAAGCAGACTAGTCGGTGATGTCGATCCGCTCGATCACCACGTCGTCGACCGGACGGTCCTGGGCGCCCTTGGGGACCGCGACGATCTTCTCCACGACGTCGTAGCCATCGGTGACCTGGCCGAAGATCGTGTGCTTGCCGTTCAGCCACGGTGTTTCGGCGACCGTCACGAAGAACTGGCTCCCGTTCGTGCCGGGGCCGGCGTTCGCCATGGCGAGGCGGCCGACCTGGTTGAAGGTGGGCCCACCCGGGGGGCACTCATCACCGAACTGGTAGCCGGGGCCCCCCATGCCCGTGCCCGCGGGGTCGCCGCCTTGGATCATGAAGTTGTCGATCACGCGATGGAAGATCGTGCCCGAGTAGAGCGGTTCGGTCTTGGTCTGGCCGTCGCTCGGGTCCTTCCATTCGCGGCCGCCGGTGGCGAGGTCCACGAAGTTCTTCACGGTCTCGGGGGCGTGCTCGGGCATCAGCTGGGCGGTGAACGATCCCTGGTTGGTCACGAAGGTGGCGGTGGTCACGACTCGGATCCTCCTATGCGGTGTTGGGGCGGTGAAGCTGGACAGTCTACCGGCCTCAGCGCAACGGCTTGTTCGCACGCACCACCGCACCGAGCCACGATCCGGCCGCAAGGGAGGTGAGGATCGCGAGCAGTACCAGGCATGCGTAGAAGCTCTGGTCGATGATGCCGGCGGCCAACGCCACGGAGGCCAGCACGATCCCCGGTCCTCCTCTCGCGTTCAGCGCGGCCGCGAGGTTGCGGGCGCCTACGTTCGTCTCCCCGGCGAGGCGCGCACCGATCCACACGCTGGTGAACTTCGCCACGCACGCCACGGCGAAGAACAGGAGGAAGAACAGCGGGCTGAACGCGCGCACCAGGTCCAGCCGCAGGCCCACCATCGCGAAGTACAGCGGGATGAAGAAGGCGAACGAGAATGTGCGGATCATCTCGCGCGCCTCCACCACCTTGTCTCCCGATGATGCGCCCACCACGATGCCGGCGACGAAGGCCCCGAACAGCGGCACCACGCCGAGCAGCACGGCCACCACCGTCATGCTCAGCATGAAGACGAGCTGGAAGCCGATCTGGCTACCCTTGCGCACGAGGTTGTAGCGGAACCCCAGGAGGCGGCGGTAGATGGGGGGGCCGAGCCACAGCGCGACGGCGAGGAATCCCACGGTCGCGACCACGTGGAACCCGCTGTTCGCGAGCGAGCCGGGCTCGAGGCCGAGCATCGACGGGACCCCGATCTGTTCGCCTGAGCCGGAGGCGACGAGGCCCAGGGCGATCGCGAGCACCACGTACACCATCACGTCTTCCAGGACCGCGACGGCCAGCACGATCCGCGCGAACGGCGTCTCGAGGATGCCGAGATCGAGCATGATGCGGGAGATGACCGGGATGCTGGTTACCGCGATCGCCAGCACGAAGACCAGGACGAACGCCGTGTGGTTACCCGCCGTGCCCATGGCGTATCCGTCCGGGAGGAGGGCCGCGAATCCGAACCCGACCAGCGCGGGCAGCGCCACCCCCGCGAGGGTGACGGCGCCGACCGTGCGTCGCTCGCCGCTGCGGAAGGAGGAGCGCATCTCCGCGCCGGCACCGAACATCAGCAGGAGCAGCCCGAGTTGGGACAATGCATCGAGCACGACGGGAACGGCGCCGGTGGACGGGAACAGGGAGGCCTCCAGTCGGGGTGCGATCACGCCCAGGACCGTAGGACCGAGGATGAGACCGCCGACGATCTCGCCGATCACCCGAGGCTGATCGAAGCGCGCGAAGAGGTAGCCGACGCTGTGCGCGGCCGCCAGCAGGAGGGTCAGTGCCAGGAGGAACCGGGCGACGTCTTCGGCCCCAAGTGTGGTCATCCCCGAGTCCTCGGCACGATGGGGGCAAGGCTCGAGGGCGTCGGTGCGATGGTCGCTCTCAGTCGATGTCGTCGCCGGCGGGCATCTCCACCAGCCGGATCTGGCCGTCCTCGACCTCGAACTTGGTGAGCGAGCCGCGCCCGACGGGGATGCGCCACTCCTCGCCCGGGAGGTCGAGCAGCTTCGAGGCGACCAAGCGGATCATCACCGCGTGCGTGATCCCGGCGACCCGCTCGCCCTTGTGGCGCTCACCGATCAGCTGCACCGCCTCGATCATGCGTGCCTGCGCGTCGGAGAGGCGCTCACCGTTCGGACAGATCGCGGTGTCGGGGGAGGTCTTGTACTGCTTGAACATCCCCGGGTCGGACATGGCGGCCTCTTCGGACGTCATGCCTTCCCAGATCCCGTAGTCCAGGTTGATGAGGCCGTGGAGGATCCGCACGTCCGGGATCCGGCATTCGTCCGCGATGACCTGCGCGGTGTTGATGGTCCGCCGCAGCGGGCCCGCGTACACGGCGGCGAGGCCGAGCGGCGATAGCGCCCGCGCCGCCTCGACCGCGTCCGCCCAGCCCTGGGCGTCCAACGGCACATCGCGGCGACCGCGATAGCGGTTCTGGACGTTCAGCGTGGTGGTGCCGTGGCGTACGAGGTACAGCTCGGCGACGTTCGCGCGGACCTCAGGCTCCCCCTCGGCGGAGGATCCGGGGGTCGGGAGTGTCTCGGGGGTGGTGGCCATGTGGGGAACCTCCAACGTTCGTCCTGCCCTCCGCCTGGCCGGGACCGTTCCAGACCGCGGGCGTGCTATCGGCCTCAGAACGTACGATAGGCTCCGTAGGAGGGTCAATACGGCGGGTGGGAGTCCCGCCCTTCGGGGATGCGATGGCCGACCGAAGACCTACGACCACCGGTCGTACGAGACGTCACAAATATAGGTCAGACCGGGGGTGAAGGCGCGGTGGTCTCCGATATCATGGGCGCTTGCCCAGCCCCCAGCCTCGCTGGCGAGACCGCACGATAGGAGCAGCAGTTGTCCGAGCCCACCACGCGGATCCTGGATCTCAGCGATTACTGGAACATGATCCGCGCCCGGCGTTGGACCGTGGTGATCGCCGCCCTGTTGATCGCGGCCCTCAGCGCCGGCTTCGTCCTCCTCAAGCCCAAGGTGTACTACGCCCAGGCCAAAGTCGCGGTCACCCCCTTGATCAACGTCGCGATCAGTCCGGTCCCGGGGAGCACGGCCAACACGCTCGAGCCCGACATGCTCACAGAGGCCGAGGTCGCCAAGTCGGTAGACATCGCCACGGAGGTGCGGGACTCGCTCGGGCTCTCGCAATCTCCCGAGACCCTGGTGCAAAGCGTGTCGGTCACGGTCGTGCGCGACACGACGGTCATGACGGTCGGCTTCACCTCGAGCGATCCCCAGGTCGCCTCCGATGTGGCGAACGCGTTCGCCAAGACCTACCTCTCCCAGCGCCACGACGCGGTGGCGGAGCAGGTCTCCCAAGCCATCACGCCCCTGCAGGCGTCGCTTCAGCAGAAGCGTGATCAGTACCTGAGGCTCCAACAGGAGATCTCGGCCACCAAGAACCCCGCCCAGGCCGCTGCGCTTCGTCAGGAGGCCACGACCCTCAACCTGAGCATCGAGAACCTGCAGACGAAGATCGACGATCTGGAATCGCAGGGCAACGTGACCCAGGGCGGCACCGTGATCCAGGCGGCCGTCACGCCCGCCGTGCCCATCGGCCCGAACCTTCCGCTCGCCATCGCGCTGGGACTCATCGTCGGCGCGATCCTGGGCGCCGCGCTCGCGATCGTGCGGGGGCTGCGCGACAACAAGGTGGGTGGACGCGACGAGCTCGCGCAGCACCTCGGTGCTCCCGTCATGGCTGTGATCCCGCGGATCGAGGGCTGGGACCACGCCGAGAAGGCAGAGCTCGTGACCCGGGAGGAGCCCGGAGCGCCGGCCTCGGAGGCCTACCGCACCCTCGCCACGAACGTCCGGTTCTTCCGTTCTCAGCAGCCGCTGCGCGTGCTGGTCGTCACCAGCGCGATGCCCTCCGAGGGTAAGAGCGCCACGGCGGCGAACCTCGCGGTGGTCCTGGCTGAGACTGGCCTGCGAACGGTCCTCGTCGACGCCGACCTTCGGCGACCGAGGGCGTCGCGGTTCATCGGGGTTTCCGAGCGCGCCGGGCTCCGCGAGGCGCTGGAGGGTGCCCGCGATCTCGTCGATGTGATCCAAGCCACCGATACCGAGAACCTCTGGATCGTGGGTGCGGGCGCGGTCCCTGCGGACCCCGTGTCGCTGCTCGCCGGGCCCAACGCCGACGCCGTGTTCGAAGGCTTGCGCCGGGTAGCCGACATCGTGGTGTGCGATGCGCCACCCGTCCTGCCGGTTGCCGATGCCTCGGTGCTGGCCGAAGAGAGCGACGCGGTGCTCTTCGTGCACGACCCGAGCATCTCCAACCGAACCGCGCTCGAGGACGCCGTCCGGCAGCTCCGCACGGCCGGTGGCGCGATCATCGGCGGGGTGTACAACAACGTGAGCGCCGCACAGCGCAACTACCTCGGTTACGCCAGCTACGACGAGTACTACGGCCCAGGCCGTGGTTCCAGCAAGCCTGCGAGCCCCAAGGTCGACATGCCGGCCGCGGCTGCCACAGGCAACGGGCGCAAGTCCGGTGATCGGGCGCGCGGCGTTCCCAGCAGCTGAGCGGGTTGGCATGAAAGATCTCGGCACCCAGGAGGCCCACATCGGCCGTCGACGTTCCATCCTGATCGCGGGCGCCCGGCGTTCCCAAGCGGCGGTCCTGGTGGCCTTCGCGATGCTCGCGGCCCCGTTCCTGGCCTCGTCCGGCCCGGTGGCCGCCGGCGCCCAGCCCGCGTTCCAGGATGGATTCGAGGCCGGCCTGACGCCCTGGAGCGCCTCCAGCAACCTGAGCATCACCACCGCCACCGTCCACGGGGGCGTTCAGGCGGCCACCACCACGTCGTCCGTGGCCTGGGCCGAGAAGCAACTGGCCACGCCGTTGGCCGATATCGACCTGTCGTTCTGGTTCTTCATCAGCCAGCGGACCAGCGCGGTGTCCCTGGGCCGGATCCGCACGCCGGCCGGCGGCTCACTCGTTCGGGTCTTCCTGAGCGCATCCGGGGTCCTCGGGTACCGCAACGAGCTCACGGCCGTGAATCGCATGAGCACGCTCAAGCCCACCACGGGGGCCTGGCACTACCTCGATGTGCACGCGGTCATCGGTACCAGCGGATCCGTGCGGGTCTCGATCGACGGAGCGCCCGTCCCGGGCCTCGACCTGGTCGAGGCGTTGGGCTCGACGCCCGCCGGGCGCGCCGAGATCGGCAACCGCCCGGGGGGCCGAACGTACCAACTCGTCTTCGACGATGTCTCCGTGGTGGATGGCGGACTGGCCCCCGCGCCGATCCTGCCGCCCGGCGCGCTGCGGACCAGCGCGGTAGCCCCCGACCAGGTGTCACTGGCATGGGACGCACCCACGTCGGGCCCTGTGCCCGCCTCCTACGTGATCTACCGTGACCACCTCGAGATCGGGACCGTCTCAGGCGATCTCACGTCGTTCGACGACACGAACGTATCGGACCACGAGGGCTACGCGTACCAGGTGACGAGCCGCGACGCGGGCGGGGTTCCCTCGGGTCCGTCCGGCGCGCTCGGCGTGCGCATGCCGGGGTTCGATCCCGCCACCGATGCGGTCGTCCTGGCCGCCGGGGACATCTCCTGCGCCCCGGCCACGGTTGTCACCGCGACGGCCTGTCACCAGGCGGCCACGTCCAACATCCTGCTCGAGCAGCCGGTGGACGCCGTCCTCCCCCTTGGCGACACGCAGTATGAGGTGGCGTCGAGCACGCAGTACGCGGGAGGGTATGACCCAACCTGGGGCCGGGTGAAGGCGATCACGCACCCGGCGGTGGGCAACCACGAGTACAAGACGCCCGGGGCGACCGGCTACTTCGGCTACTTCGGCGCGCCTTCGGGCACCGGCGATCCCGCGCGCGCTCTCTCGAGCTTCGACCTGGCAGGGTGGCACCTGATCGCGCTCAACTCCAACTGCGCGGACCTCACGGTGGGTGGCTGCGGGGTCGGATCCGCGCAGTACACATGGCTGCAGCAGGATCTCGCGGCGCATCCGGCCGGGTGCACGCTCGCGTATTGGCATCACCCCCGTTGGT
>Ga0315278_10005717_pt1 | contig 11273 bp, 6 predicted proteins | sample YL17G06_0_MG_FD_203880 | JGI IMG/M metagenome (GOLD analysis project Ga0315278, IMG submission 203880) | Sediment microbial communities from Yellowstone Lake, YNP, Wyoming, USA - YL17G06_0 | ecosystem: Environmental > Aquatic > Freshwater > Lake > Sediment | place: USA: Wyoming | collected... | reverse complement strand
GCACCCACTGGGCCTCACGCCGCGGGAGTTTGATTTGTTGGTCCGGTCGGCCGCCATCAACTCGACCGCCAACCTGCGGCTTGCTCGTGATGCAGTAGGCGTGGCGGCCGCGGCTGGGGTGGCCGCCGTGGAAGCCGTGGACGGAGCAGGGGCGGAGGGCGCGGGGGCCACGGCCACCACCGCCTCCATCATCACCAAGGGCGGCGTCAGCGCCTGGGTGCCCGTCGGGTCCCGCACCGAATGCGCCCTCCTGGCCCTGGCCGTGAGCATCGGGGCAGACTATGAGACCGTGCGGTCCGGGGGCGGCCCCGTCCTAGGGCTGGCCCCCTTCTCTAGCGAGACCAAGACCATGGCCACGCTCGTCCGGCGTGGGCTGCCAGACGCAGGCACCACCATGCCGTCCGTCGATGGCTCGGTGGACGCAGGCACCACCATGCTGTCCGTCGATAGCTCGGTGGACGCAGGCACCACCATGCCGTCCGTCGATGGCTCGGTGGACGCGGTCGGCGGTGGGATGGCCACCACCCCCGCCCGCGCGTACGTGAAGGGCGCGGCCGAGGTGGTCGTGGCCCGGTGTGCCACCGTCCTGACGCCCGGCGGCGGGTCGGCCCCGCTGTCACCGGCCGAGGGGGCCGCCCTCGTCGCCCGCATGCAAGCCGGCGGGGCCCGGGTCGTCGCCCTGGCGTACAAGGATGTGGAGGTTGTCGAGGAGGACCAATCTGCCTGTCCGCTCCTGGACGGCGGGGTCGACCTCTCCTCGTCCCTCACCCTCATCGCGGTCGTCGCCATCTCCGACCCGCTCCGCCCGGAGGTCCCGGCCGCCATCGCGGCCTGCATGGGCGCGGGCGTGGACGTGAAGATGCTGACGGGCGACGCGCCCGAGACGGCGGCCGCGATCGCGATGGAGGCCGGGATCCTGTCGGCCGCGGCCGCCGCCTCCCCGTCCGCTGTCCTCACGGGGCCCGCCTTCCGGGCGCTGGTCCTCCCCGGCGGCCCCGATGGTGCGTTGGATACCGCGGCCTTTGCATCTCTGTGGCCCTCCCTCCGCGTCCTGGCCCGCTGCTCGCCCCGGGACAAGCTCACCATCATCCGCGCGCTGCGGGCTGGGGCGGGCAGCGTTGGTGGCCGGCCGGCCGTTGTCGCGATGACGGGGGACGGCGTGAACGACGCGCCCGCCCTGGCGGCCGCTGATGTGGGGTTCGCCATGGCGTCCGGCGCGCCCGTCGCCCGCGCGGCGGCCGACATCCTCCTGCTGGACGACTCCTTCGCGTCCGTCGTGGCCGCCCTGCGGTGGGGGCGCAACGTGTACGCCCGGACGGCAGCTTTCCTTTCCTTTCAGCTGGTCATTAACATCGGTGCCGTGCTGACGGTCGCGGCCGGCGCGCTGACGGGGCGCGGCTCCCCGCTCTCGCCGGCCGAGATGCTGTACGTCAACCTGGTGGCGGACAGCCTGGGCGCGCTGGCCCTGGCGACCGACCCGCCCGGCGCAACCGTCCTGGACGGCCCGCCGCCCTCTCCGGATGACCCGCTCCTGCCGCCCCACCTGATCAAGCACGTGGTCGGGCAGGCGGCCTTCCAATTGTCAGTCATGGGCGCCCTAGTCCTGGGCGGCGGGGCCATGGCCATCGCGGCCGGGGACGCCGTCGCTGCCGCACCCGGCGTCGACCCGGCCGCGGCGGCCAACACGGTCGCCTTCCACGCCTTTGTCTGCATGGGGCTGGCGAATCAGGTCAACGCGCGCAAGGTGCGGGACGAGCCCAATCCTTTGGAGGGTGTGGGACGCAACCCCATTTTCCTGGGGGTGTGGGCGGTCGAAGCGCTCCTTCACGCCGCCATCATACAATTCGGCGGGCCCGCCTTTGGGACAGTCCCTCTAGGCTGGACGGCGTGGGGTGCGTGCGCGGGGATAGGGGCGGTGAGCCTGCTGGTGCGGCGGGTGTTGGTGGGGGTGACGCCGGCGCCGGCGCCGCCGAGGTGGAGAGAAGGTTAGAGAAGGAAAAAACTATTATATATTTTTTGGGGGTCAAGGGGTCAAGGGGTCAACAGGGCGCGCACGCGCCCCCGGCGCAAAACCCACCCGGCACACCCAGAGGCACCCCCATCGCTCGCCGCGCCCACCAAGAGCCTGCGCGTGGCAGGGCGCGCGCGCGCCTTCTATTTGCGTTTCTCGCGCCCCCAAGTCAACAGTCACAATTTGTCGGCTCCTCACGCCCTCCACGCCCGTCTCGCCCCTCTTCAAATGTCTTACCGCCGCGGGTGGGTGCCGGGAGTCGCCCCCTTTCTCGCCGGACCGCCCCAACACCCACACCCGGAAACGAGTGCGCCGCCGCCCGCCCCTGAGGTACAACCGGTGCCAGCCGTCATTCTTACCATGGGCAACGGCACCTCGCTCTCCCTGCCCCGCACGCTGGGGCGGGCCCTCATCCGGACGGCGGCGGTCGTCAGCCGGGAAGCGGCGTGCGTGACGGCGGTGGAAGCTGAAGGCGGCGGCGGCGAACCTGCTGCTGCGCCTTCCTGCGTTGTCGCCCGAATCGCCCGCACAGGAGCGGGCCCTATCGCAGTCCTCCGGAATGGCCCGGCCCGGGAGTACAAGATGCTGCCCGCCGACGGCACGCCCGTCGACCTGCGCATCGGGGACGAGATCTTGGTCTCGCCCGGCAGCGCGGGCGCGGCCGGGCGGATCCGGGTGGAGTGGGGCCTGCCGACGCTGGCGGCCGAGGTGGTCCCGCGCTGGCACGCTGACTGGTGGGCGCGCCGCGGGCGCACCAATACGAGCGGTGCTTTTGGGACAAAAGTCACTGCCGCGGCAGTGAGCGTGGCCGCGACTGCAGCGCCGGCGGTGCCTGCCATCATCCAGGCACAGGTTGCGGTGGGTGGTGGTGGGGCGGTGGCCACGGTAGGCCCCGCCCGCCTCCCCGACCCGGCCTCGCCGTCCGGCCGGGGCGGCCCGCCTGCGGCCTGCCGTCCCGCCACCCTGCTCGTCCTGGTCGGCCTGCCCGGCAGCGGCAAGTCCACCTTCTCGGCCGCCCTCACCGAGAGCGACCCGGGCCGGTGGCGGCGGGTCCACCAGGACGGGGCGCCGAGCGGCGGCAAGCAGGCGACCGCGGTCGCGGTCGCCACCGCGGTCCTCCAGGCGGGGCGCTCGGTCGTCCTGGACCGGTGCAACCTGACCCCCACCGCCCGCGCCGACTTCGCGGCCGCCGCCCGGGCGGTCGGGGCGCCCATGCATGTCCTCGTCCTGGCCCGCCCGGCCGCGGAGTGCGCGCGACGGGTGGCGGCCCGGACCACGCACGAGGGCGGGCTTGCAGGGCCTGATGCGGCGCACGTGGTCTTTCTCATGAATGCTGACATGAAAAAGGCGGCCCTGCCCGCGGTGGGCGATGGCGAGGGCTTCGCCTCGGTCACGGTCGTCACCAATGACGCGGAAGCGTCCGCCGCCGTCGACACCTGGTCGGAGGAAGGGTGCAAAGGCCGCAAGGGCGCCGCCAAGCGGCGGCGGGAGGTTGGGGGTGGTGGTGGGGATGGTGGGCGGCCGTCGCCGCCGCCGCCGCCGCCGCCGCCCCCGTCCAGCCCGCCCTCGCCACTGAACGCCGGTCCGTCGGTATTTGCGCCCCTGTCTACCGGCGATGGCGGTCCTGTCTCCGCCGCCGCGGCCGCGATGGCGGTGCTGAAGCACGCGGCCGCCAGCCCGCCCGCGGCTGGGCCGACGCCCTGCCCGCCCGGCGACACGCTCCCGGTCCGCAAGTCCTCCGACCTGCTGCCTCCCAAAGCCTCGTCCGACAGTGCTGGCGGGAGCGCGCGGACCGGCCTGCCCAGCCTGCCGCCCCGGAAGCCAAAGCCAGGGGCAGGCGCGGCCGCGGCTCCCGCGGCTGTGGCGCCCGCGCCGCCTGGGGAGGCAGGGGCCGGGGGCCCTAGGGACCCACTCTTTGCCCTCGCCTCCGCGGCCGCCCTCACCGCTGCCGCCGCCAGCGCCGCCCTGGTCCCATCGCGCGCCCCCGCGCCCATCATCATGCCGGCCTTGCCCCACGGCTGGCCCGAACCGCCGTCCGTGCGCGCGCCTCGCGCCCACTCCGACCACCCCGTCCACGCCCTGTGGAACATTGCAGCCCACCCGGGGTCGCATGCATCGTCCGGCGCGCGCCTGGTCATCCCGCCGCCGGGCTCGGGCTGGGCGCCGGTGTGGCCGTGCCGGGGGCTGGTCGTCTTGCCGGACCTCTACCCCAAGTCCCGGGTCCACGGCCTCATCCTCCAGCACGGGCCCACCCCGCACGGCACGCCCCAGCACCTCGGCCCCACGGACGGCCCTCTGGTCCGTGCCATGGCGGCGGCGGGGCGGGCGTGGCTGGCGGCCGCGGGGGTGCCCCCCGCCCACCAACGCCTGGGCTTCCACTCGGTCGCGTCCATGCAGCCCCTCCATTTGCACGCCATGTCTTCCGACCTCGCAGGCGCATGCCTGAGGACGCGTAAGCACTACATGTCCTTCCGGCCGCCATTCTTTGTGTCCGCGGACGACGTGGCGGCCTGCCTGGAGGCGGGCGTGCCCCCGCCCTACCTGTCCCCCGAGGAGAGCTCGGCCGCCCTGCACGCGCCCATAGTCTGCCAGCACTGTGCCACGGGTTACATGACCATGGCCGCCCTCAAGGACCACATGCGCATGTGCGCGGTCGTCCAGGGCGTGGAATGGTGATCGAGAGAGATGGCGCACACACACCTCAACCCCCTCCTCCCCTTCCTTTTCCTCGACCACATTTTGCCCCGCGCCCGGGAGACAGAGAGAGAGACCTTATAATTGACACGCACACCGCTTGTGCTCAAAGATAGAGCTTTAGACAGGGCGGGCGCGGCGGTGGAAAAGGGGAAAGAAAGCAACCTCTCCCTTTCCGCCGCGCCCGCCGCGGCTGTGTTTGGTCAGGGGGCTTTTAATGCCCGCGCCAACACGAAGCCGCGTCTTACGAGGGGCCCAACCCACACCCCCATCCCCAATTTAGCGCACACGGGGACGAGCGAGGCGCCTTTTTGGAGCGCCTCCTCGTCACCCGGCCAAACGAAAGATGATGGACTTGCATGAAAAAAACAGAAGGAGCCCGGCTTTTTGTAACACGGGTTTTTTGTGTCAAACATCAAAAGAGCCACCCGAACGCGCCCGCCCCCGCCGCCGCGGGCAGGGCCCGTCGGGTGCAGGTGCCCAGCTCTGCGACGGGCGGCGGTGTGGTGGGCGGCGCGGAAGAGGTAAAGGAGGAGGCAGACCAGGCCTGGCCGTACACGCCCAGCCCGCTGCCCAGGCCCAGGGCAGCATCGCCCAGGCCGCCGCCGCTCAGCCGGGAACTCAGGCCGCCACCACTCCCACCCAGCGCGGCCGCCAAGCCCACGCCCGGGCGGCGCACAAACTCGTCCAGGGCGGCCGCGGCCGCCGAGACGGGCTTGCCCCGCGCGTCGGCCTGCCCGCCCCGCACCAGGTCGCACACCACCCGGCACAGCAGGAAGACGCCCTCGTTGGCCAGGGTCAGGGACGCCCGGGCCTCGCGCTGGCCGGCCTCCAGGGACGCCAGGCAGCCGGCCAGGCCGCGGACCTCGCCGTGCACGGCCGCCACCTCTGCCCGCGCGCGGCCGAGGTCGCCCTCCACCCGGCCCACCGCCGCGCCCGTGGCCGCCTGGTCGGCCGCCATGTCGTCTAAGCGGCCGGTCAAATAGGCCCGGGCGCCCGCCAGCTTGCAGGCGAGCGCGTCGACGCCGGACGCGACGCCGGAGATGGAGGCCCTGAGCTGGGCTCTCGTTGTGAAGAGGCAGTCAATCAGGGACACGCCCGCCAGGCGGGCGGCCACGACGCCGCCGCCCGCCAGCAGGACCAGGATGGTCAGCGTGGTGCCGGACGAGCCGGGCGAGGCGCCGTGGACGACAGTCACGCCGCCGCCGCGGGAATCACGGGCGAGGCGTTCCACCAGGGCGACCAGGCGGTCGATGTCTGGGGAGGGCGAGCCGGCCGGGCGGGCGGCAGCCCGGGCTAGGGCCGAGGAGGCGAGGCCGAGGACGTCGATGCCATTGTAGTAGGCGGCGGTGGTGCCCGCGCCGACGAGGGCGCCTGCGTGTGTGAACGTGAGTGAAAGTGTGTGAAGCCCGCTCGCACTCCCACAGGCGCTGTGCTACCCACCCACTTGGGCAGCACCGCCGAGAGGAGAGAGAGAGAGAGAGAGAAGGGTTGGGCGATGAGGGAGGGCGGGGGTCGAGAAAATGCATGCGGGGGTCCGTCTCGCGTTTTTTTGGGGGGCTCCTTCGCGCTCAAACACTGCACCAAACTAGAGCCAGACTCAGCACCGTCCACACTCCACCTCGCGCACCGGCAATCGATTTTGATGCCATTCTTGGAGAGAGGGCGCGGCGAGAGAAAGCAGGGGTCCCTCTTTCTGCGCGCTCACACTCTCAAGAGTCGGCCCCGTGCGGCTAGGGAGGAGAGGGGCTCTGACTAAATGGCTCCAAGTGGTGCGTGGTCGAGTGCAGAGGGCGTGGGGTGTTGCGGAGCGGCCTGATGAGTGGGGAGCCGCCCCCACGCGGGGTTTTGGTGGAGACAAGAACAGCAGGGCACGTCGAGGTTGAGGCAGTGAGTGCATTTCCATTTTGGGCGGCGAGGCGATTCCGAGTCTGCTCTCGCCGCGTGCGACCGTGCTCACACGCACCCACACCCATACCCACACGCACACACCCACCGGTGCCCCAGGCTCCAATCTCTCCCCTCGCCTCCTCGCCGCCCTGCGCCCAGCCGCACGAGTGTGCATACTCACTCTCTTTTCTTTTTTTCTCGGTTTTCGTCTCTCTCTCTGTCGAATGGAGGGCGGCGCCTACGGCGGCGGCGGCGACCCCGCCGCCTACGCCCCACGCCCGGTGGGTGCCGGTGGCTACGGCGGCGGCGGCGGCGGCGGCGGTGGCGGTGGCGGCGGCGGCGGCGGCGGCGGCGACTACCCCCCGCCAGCCTCAGGTGCCCCTCCCTCCGCTGCCCGCCCGCCTGCTCCGTCCGCCCCATCCTGGCGCGTCGAACTGCCCGCCGGCGGCGCGGGCGACGACCAGTTTGGCGGTTGCCGCACCGTGGAGCAAGCGTATCGCCGGGAACAGCAAATTGGAGAGGGCACGTACGGCCAGGTCTACCTGGCGACCGACCTGCGGGGCGGGGCCAAGGTCGCGCTCAAGCGGGTCCGCATGGACAATGAGCGGGAGGGCTTCCCCATCACCGCCATCCGGGAGATCAAGCTTCTCAAATCGTTGGACCATGTCAACGTGATCCGGCTGAAGGAGATCGTCCGGTCCCAATGTGAGCGATGGAGAAGAGAAGGCAGAAGAGGTCGAGGTTTGTTTCTCCATCCATTCCATTCAATCCTCTCACCGCCTTTCACCTCCCTTGATTTTCTATTCCCCAGCCTCCAAGCACAACAACTTCAAGGGCTCCATCTACATGGTCTTCGACTACATGGACCACGACCTGACGGGCCTGATGGAGCGGCGCCAGTACAACTTCTCTGTGCCGCACGTGAGTTGGTGTGCATGGGACAAGAAATGAGCGCGCGCGCGCGCGCGCGTTCGCGCGCGCTCCCCCACAAAAAAAACATCTCTCTCACGCACCCTCCATCATCTCTTCTCCCCTTTTGCTCAGATCAAATGCTACATGAAGCAGCTCCTCCAGGGCCTCAACTACTGCCACAAGCGCAACGTCCTCCACCGGGACCTCAAGGCCTCCAACCTGCTCATCAACAATGAGGGCGTGCTGAAGCTGGGCGATTTCGGCCTTGCCCGCCCATACAAGCAGGACGCGGCGGGCATGCGCGACCGGGACTTCACCAACCGGGTCATCACGCTCTGGTACCGCCCACCCGAGCTGCTGCTGGGGGCCACCCGCTACGGCCCGGAGGTGGACATGTGGAGCGTCGGCTGCATCCTGGCGGAACTCTTGCTCGGCCGCCCCCTCTTCCCGGGCGCGGACGAGGCCGCCCAGCTGGACAAGATCGCCCGCCTGCTGGGCACGCCGTCCGAGGTCACCATGCCGGGATGTTCGACGTTGAAGCACTGGGCCCACGTCAAGCCGGGCCAGTACGAAAAAAACCAGCTGGCCGGCTTCCTAGCAGACAAGGGCGTTGAAAAGCGGGCGCCGGGCGCGACTGACCTGCTCTCCCGCCTGCTCACGCTCGACCCGCGCGCCCGGGCGTCCGCCTTTGACGCGGCCGCCCACGAGTTTTTTGTGCGGGAGCCCCGGGCGTGCGAGCCCCGGGACCTGCCCCGCTTCGAGGCCTCGCACGAGCTGGACATGAAGCGGCGGCGGGCGGCCGCGCGCGAGGCGGCCGCTGCGGGGGGTGGCGGCGTGGGAGGTGGTTCGGCGCCGGCGGTGCCTGCCCCGCGCCCCGTCGGCCACCACCACCAGCAACAGCAGCAGCAGCAACATCACCACCACCAGGGCGGCCAGGGTGGCGGCCACTACCACCAGGGCGGTGGCGGCGGCGGTGGCTGGGGTGGTGGTGGTGGTGGCGGGGGTGGGGGCGACGCCAAACGCCCCCGCTACGGCGGACCTGGGGGCGGGGGTGGGGGTGGGGGCTATGGCGGCTACGGCGGCGGCGGCCCCAGCCGGCCCCGGTGATAATGGAGGGAAGAGGGAGACGGGGCATTTTTTTTGTTTTTTGCTCCGCTGCTTTCTCTCTACTTCTCTCGCCACACATCACAGGAGCCAGCCGACCACACGCGCCCGGTCAAAGCCCGCCCACCGCGCCCAAGCCCCTCCCGCTGCACCCTCCACCTCCACCGTCACGGTCAGGTGGCCTGCCGTGGCGGCAGGGGCGGCCGCCCGGCGGGCCCGGTCACCGTCGGCCGCCCCGCCCCGCCCCTTCCCTCCTTTCCGCCCTTTCTTGCCTTCTCCAGGCGTCGGGGCGCTTGCGCTTGTGCTGGCGCTGGCGTCCACCCTCACGACCGGTACCACCCCACCCGCCGCCTTCACCCGCACCCGATAACTCTTGATCCACCGCTTCAGGGGGCGCACGCAGTGCCAGACCCGGAAGAAGCGGTGGCGCACGCCGTCAGCGGTTGTATACACCAGGGCAGCACTGTCCCGGTCGGAGGGCAGGTCGGCCAGCAGGTGCCAGGCCAGGCCGCCGATCTCGCCCCGGACCAGGGGCGCGAAGGGCGTGGCCTCATCCACGCCGGGCGCGATAAACAGGCGCGTCCGCTGCTGCTTGTCGTGGAGCTCGATGTAGTCGGACGGCGAGGCGACGGCAAGGCTGGCGTCAAAGCCCGTCTCCTCCAACCCTTCCCGCACCGCGCACTCCAGGTCGGTCTCGCCCCGGGCCAGCTTTCCCTTCGGGAAGCCCCAGGACGCGCCCTCCTTCAGGCCACGCACCAGCAAAACCTTGGTGAGAGTGGGGTCGAGTATGATGACGCCCGCCGTCGGGACCGTGGCCTTGAACGCGGAGAACGCGGCCGACAGGGCTTCCACGACGGCGGACACGCCCCCACCCCCGCCGGGCGTGGCGTGGGCCGCGTAGGCTGGCAGCAGCGAGGGTGGGCAGTGGGTGAGCAGGGTCGTCGCAAACTGCTTCAGGGACAGGGAGCGGAGGGCCGGGTCCTCGTCGCGGCAAAAGTCCTAGAGATGAAATGGATGGCGGGAGATGAGGGTGACGAGGTTGAGATGGAGGACGAAAGAGAACGCGTTTCCTCTCTCTTCTCTCACTCTCTCTCTCTCTTCCTCCTGACCTCATAGAACCAGTGCGCCTGCTCCACGATAAACATGAGCTTCTCCGGGGACCTGGCATGGAGGGGTGAGAGCGGGCGGTGAGGGTGTGCGGGCTACGAGAAATGCAGAATGCGCTTGGTCGCCCGCCGTCGCTGGTTCTCGTTTACTCACTCCAACTCCGCTGGCGGCACATTGAGGATGAAGCGCGAGCATAGATCATCCAGGAGGTCGGGGGAGGGGGTGGTCATCGTGGCGCGTGCGGCGTGGAGCGGGCTTGGAAAAATGCGCAGTCTCTCAGCGTTGAGGGCCCAGGTTTTTGCCCAGCGGCGGCGGGTGGTCGAGGATGCGGCGACGCAGGTGGAGGTGAGCAGAGTGCGTATGAATGATTGGAAAATGAAAGAGTCAACACGCAAAAAAATCGGCGCCATCGTGTTCACTTTTGCTTTTTGTTTCCATCCCGTCCCCAGGAGCCTACCCCCCCAGCTCGTTCCTTCACGGACGTGCCAGTGACGCGGCGTTTCCCTCGCCTTGCACCCCTCGCCCTCTTTTTATCCTTTTTGAGCGCGCGGCGGCGCAAAAAAGTCGACCTCAACCATTTTTTTCCACGCACGCCCCCCGCCACCACCATGCCGGTCTCCTCCAAGAAGCGCAGCACGTCCGGGTCGGACCAGGGCCTGCACCAGCCCCACCACCAGCACGCCGACCCGGAGGGTGGCGGGCTGATGACGGGCGGGTCGCCGTCCCGCCCGCGCACGCCCCTCCCACCCCCGCCCCCCCGCTTTGGCCTCACCCACGCCACCCTGGCCGCCGTCCAGGCATCCTTCTGCGTCGGGGCGGTCTACCTGAAGGCTTCCCTAGCCCACATCCCGCACGCCCAGAGCGCGGCGGCCCGGACGGCGTCGGCGCTGGCGGCGCTCAAGAGGACGGCTGCCGCCGCGGTCGCCGCCGCGCAGCCGGGCGGGGGTGGGCCGGCCGCGCCCACCCCCCCGCCGCCCCTCCCGGCCTCCTCCTTCCACCCGGTCGTCTTTGCCTTTTACCGGGAAGCGTTGGCCGGGTGCATCCTCATCGCCCTGGCAGCCCTCGCCCACCGCACCGCCCGCCCCGCCCGCAAGCACTGGCCCGCCCTGCTGGCGACGGGCGCCTGCCTGTGGGCAAACCAGCTGGGCTACATTTTGGGCATTGACCTCGCCGGCGTCGTCGCGGCGGCCTGCCTCCAGCCCGCCATCCCCGTCTTTACGGCCGGGCTAGCCATCCTGGCGGGCAGCGAGGCCCTATCGGCGCGCAAGGCTGCCGGAACAGGCCTGGCGGTCGCGGGCGCGCTCGCGATGGTGGTGGGCGGCTCATCCGCCGGGGGAGGAGTGGGCGGGTCGGCCGCGCACCCGGGCGGCGGCGGCGGCGGGGGTGGAGGGGGGGTGGGGTGGGGGCATGCGGCCCTGCTGGCAAGCACGCTGTCGACGGTGCGTATTCATTTTGAAGAGGGTAGAGACAGGGAATTAGGGGGGGAGGTTGGCTCAAACATCAGCGGGGGGGGGGGGGGGGGGGGGGGGGGGGGGGGGGGGGGGGGGGGGGGGGC
>Ga0315278_10005716_pt1 | contig 11274 bp, 8 predicted proteins | sample YL17G06_0_MG_FD_203880 | JGI IMG/M metagenome (GOLD analysis project Ga0315278, IMG submission 203880) | Sediment microbial communities from Yellowstone Lake, YNP, Wyoming, USA - YL17G06_0 | ecosystem: Environmental > Aquatic > Freshwater > Lake > Sediment | place: USA: Wyoming | collected... | reverse complement strand
GTTGACGAGCACCTCGGTCCCGGCGCGGACCTTCGCCTTTTTGATCAACGAGAGGGCGTAATGCGAGGCCTCGGTGCTGGCGGCGGCCTCTTCGAAGGTCACGTTCTCCGGCATGGTCGCGAGCGCAGCGTCCTCGGGGATCGACATGTATCCGGCGTGTGCGCCGAACCGGTCCTCGTTGAATCCGAACACCTTGTCGCCGACCGCGAACGACGTGACGCCGACGCCGAGGGCCTCCACGACGCCGGCGAACTCACTTCCCAGGATCGTCACCTTGGGCCCGGTGAGCCCGCTGAAGAAGCGAACGATGAACGGTTTGCCCGAGCGGAAGCCGCAGTCGGTCCGGTTCACCGTCGACACGTGGACCTTGACGAGGATCTCGTGGTCCTTGGCAGCGGGCCGATCGACGTCTGCGATCCGGACCCCTTCGGGTGGTCCGTACCTGGTGCGAACGGCGGCCTTCATGCGCGCACCCTAGCGGACGACCCGCACAGGATGCGTGTTAGCTCAGCGTGAAGCTGCCGCAGTCGCACTCGGAGTAGAAGCAGCGGCGAGCCTCGAAGTCGCCGTGCACGAACTCCGTGTGTTCGCACGCCGTGCAGCGGACCCGACGCGGATCCGCGGGGCGCGGGATCAATGTCTGCTGGGACGTGGAATCGTGCATGGGCTAACGGTAGGGCATCTGGGGGAGGGGCCACATCGGCCGAAGGGCTGACTTTGCCCGCGTTCGGTTCAGGTCGGATGCGCCCGAAGAGTGAGCCAGCTTGCCTGATGCGCCTCGCGGGCCGGAGACTACCGGCGTGATCCCCGAGACCAAGTACGCGAAGACCGCCGACGGCTACCACGTCGCGTATCAGACGCTGGGCGAGGGATCGACCGATATCGTGCCCATCGGGAAGTACTTCTCCAACCTGGACCACGACTGGAACGAGCCGGGCATCGCGAGGAGGAACCGCGTCCTCGCGGAGTTGGGGCGACTCGTCTTGTTCGATGGACGGGGGACGGGGCTCTCAGACGGTGTTCGCGGAGACCGACTCCCCACGCTCGAGGAGCGGATCGACGATCTCCGCGCAGTCATGGATGATGCGGACTCGGAGCGCGCGGTCGTGGTTGCCTTCGCCGACGCCGGAGCGCTCAGTTGCCTGTTCGCCGCGACTTACCCGGGGCGTACCAAGGCGCTGATCCTCAACAACACGGGTCCTCGGACGGCATGGGCCCCGGACTACCCGTGGGGGATGACCCCCGAGGAGTTTCAGTCGGAGTTGGAGGAGACGGAGACCAGGTGGGGGTCCCGCGAGTACGCGGCCGAGATCGTCCGAGGCATCACCCCCGAGCGAGCGAACGACGAGGCGCTGATCGAGTGGTGGGCGAGCTCGATGCGCATGTCGGCGAGTCCGTCGGCGGCCGTGGCGCTCCTGCGCATGTATCACGAGATGGATGTGAGGGACGTGCTGCCGGCGATCCACGTCCCGACGCTTGTGCTCGCCAGCGACCCCGCCGCCGAGGAGTCGGAGGCGATGGCCAGGCAGATCCCCGGCGCCCTGTTCACGCATGTCCGGAGTCCGGCGCCCGTGGTGATGGCGGATCCCGAGCCGTTCTTCACCGAGATCCGGCGCTTCGTATCCCGTGTCGGGGAGGACGAGTCCGATCTGGATCGTGTCCTGGAGACGGTCCTGTTCACAGACATCGTCGGCTCCACGGAGCTGGCTGCCGAGCGGGGCGATCGCGCATGGCACGATCTGATCGAACGTCACCACGGCTTCGTCCGGGGGGTGATCGCACGGTGGCGGGGCCGCGAGATGGACACGGCGGGCGACGGGTTCTTCGCGGCGTTCGACGGACCGGCTCGAGCGATCCGCTGCGCCCAGACCGTCGTCGAAGGGGTCCGCTCGATGGGGATCGAGGTCCGGGCAGGCCTGCACACCGGCGAGTGCGATATCACCGACGGGAAGGTGGCGGGGATCACGGTGGCGATCGGCGCCCGGATCGCTTCCCTCGCCGGGCCTTCCGAAGTGCTGGTGTCGCGCACGGTTCGCGATCTCGTGACCGGCTCCGGTCTCGACTTCGAGGACCGAGGCGAGCACGCGTTGAAGGGTGTTCCAGGCGAGTGGCGCCTCTACGCGCTAAGGAGCGAACGGGACTGACGTCACGCTTTCGGGCGCTTCGCTCGCTCCGGGCGGACATGGTCCGTCTCCGACTCGTTCCACACCTCGTCGACGTTCTCCACGTTGAACCCGTACTCGAATACCAGCGTGCCGCCGTAGGCAGCGCCGAACATCACGAGGAGGGCGGCCAACACCGACAGCACGAGCCAGCTCAGCTGCGTCTGGGCGTCATCGAAGTTGGGGACCCGCAGGATGAGGTCGATGATCGTGAGGACCGTGACCGTGAGCATCACGGCGGCGTGCCAGTTGATCGTCCGCCACACCTGCGTGTGCTTCGCGCGGCCGAGCGGGCCCGACTTCCGGTCGCGGGGGATGCCCTTCCACCAGTCGAAGAACCCGGTGAGGACCGCGCCGAGGCTCACGATGAACCCCGCCACCATCACGAACGTCGCCGCGGCGAAGAAGTCCTGCGCCTTCGGGTCGCCTTGGGGGGAGAGGTAGGAGATCAGGTCGAACGCAGCCGCCAGCACGTAGCACACGATCGGGAAGTCCGTGAGCGGTGGGTGAGACGGCTTGCCCGTGAACCCGCGGATGCCTTGGAAGCGACGTCCCTTCAGGCTCAAGGTCGGACGGATCGAGAAGAGCTTGGGCACGGTTCCTCCTGTTCGGCGTGACATGAGGTGCGGGCGTTCGCGGTGACGATGCATCATGCCATCCGCGTCGGAGGTGTGCAGGGTCCCCCGCCAAGTCGGGGCGGGCCTGGTCGGAACCTACGAGAACGCCCGTTGTGTCGCACTGCCCGGAGCCTAGACGAGCACGCAGGCGGTCCGATGGTCGAGTGGGCGGGTCCCGTCAGGGGAACGCGATCGTCCGCCCGATCCCGCGCTCGCGCGCTCGGTCGAAGCACAGGCCTCCGAGCGCCACGTCGTCCATCGCGATCCCCATGTTCAGGAACATCCGGCGACCCTTGGACGGAACCACCAGCTCTTCGGCAGCGACCTGCGCCAGTTCCCCATCCGGTTCGCGGAACCCACCGAAGTGCATGTTCGCGAACGATGCGTATTGCCCCGGGTCGTCCACCACGTACAGCTCGGCGTCGTTCGCCGCCTCCGCCCCGAGTGCGTCGTCGTAGTCGACGGGTAGCAGCAGCGCATCGAGATCGGTGTTGGCCGCGCTCAGGCGTGGCTCGAGCGGCACGGTCACGGTGGTCACCACGAGGTCGGCGCCGTCGAGCGCCTCCTCGGCGTTGGCCGCGGTGATCCCGACCCGATCGCCTGCGCGCGCGAGGAGCTGCTCGGACGCCTCGGGACGCTTGTCGAAGACCCGCACCTCTTCGATCCCGGGGCGCATCTCGAGCAGCAGCTCCATGTGGCGCCGGCCTTGGACGCCGGCACCAACGATCGCCAGACGGCGTGGCTCATCGGGAGCGTGGCGGAGCACGACACCCGAGGCGCCGGCGGTCCGCATCTCGGTGATCCAGCCCCCGTCGATCAGCGCCTGGGGGCGCCCGGTCTCGGCGTCGCTCAGCAGGAAGACGCCGTAGATGTAGGGCAGTCCCTTCGCGCGGTTGCCTTCGAACCCGGCGACCCACTTGATGCCCACGCGGTCGGACCCACCCAGGTAGGCGGGCATCGCGTTGAGGAAGGCGTCGGGTCGTGGACGCACCGCCGGCTTCGGCGGGTTCTGCACCAGGCCGCCGGCCTTCTGGCGGAACGCATCGTCGAGCACATCCACGACATCGGTCCACGTGATCCCGAGTCCTTCCAGCTCGGCGCGCCCCAGGACGAGCATCTCGTTCTCCGTTCCCTTCTCCGCTCCCGGCATGGCCGGAGTCTAGGCCCCGGAGCGGGCGCGGCGTTTCGGTCCGCCCGTCCCCGATCCATCTACGCGCCCGGCGCTTCACCGACCGTTCACCCGGCAGGCCCGTCGTTCGCGGGCTGTTCGGCTCTAGCCGCCGAGCAGGTGGGCTGATGCACTGGTCTCGTACGAAGCGGGCTCGCACGAGTGGGAGCGCGCCTTCCGAGAGTTCGGCCATGAGAGGGAGGCGACAGATGCGACTTCGGCGGTTCATCAAGGTACTCGCGATCGTCTCGGCGCTCGTGTTCGCGGTGAACGGGACGGCCGTGGCGCTCATCACCCCCGTGAAGCTCGTGGGCGGCAAGGCCGCCCAGTTCCGCCCCTTCGGCAACGGGACCTGGTACGCGTGGGATTCGAACTCGGTGGCTCGCCCTCACCACAATGACGTGTTCGCGCGAATGGTGTCGGGCGGCGCGATCGTGAAGGTGAACGCCCCCGGAAGCGTGGGATTCGCCGGCGGGTTCGATCCGGGCACGAACACGGTGATCTATCAGCAGATCTCCGGCGGGCGATCTGACATCTACCTGTACAACCTCGACACGAAGAAGCGAAGCGTTCCACCCGGCGTCAACTCGTCGAAGTGGGAGTACCGACCTCGGATCAGCGCAACTCACATCCTGTTCGCCCGCGAGCGCAAGGTCCGTGGACTCCTGTACACGACCGCGTATCTCGAGGACCGCAGCACGCTCGCCCTCGTCGAGCTCGGCACGACGAAGGACAAGGCCGTCGGCTACTACTCGGGCTCGGTGGGCGACGCCTACGCCACCTACACGCTGGCGGGCGCCAAGCAGAACGTCTACGTCTACGACATCGGTGCCGGCACCAGGCACAAGGTTCCGCTGCCGGCCCGCAGCGCCCAGTACGCATCGGCCGTCGACGAGACCACCGGCACCCTCTACTTCGCGCGCTCGAGACTGGCATGCGGCGCGAACGTGAGGCTGTTGGCCGTGCCGGTGTCGAGCCTGTCTGCCACGGCGACCCGGCTCGCGGCGCTCCCGAAGGGGATCGACGTTGACTTCGCGGCGTCGCTCGCGCCTGACCGGACAACCGTGGGGGGACTCGACTACCTGTTCACCCGCTACGTGTGCAAGAGCGGTGGCGCCGACATCTACGCGTTCCCGGACGTGAACGCCTGAGCTGCATCCTCTCGGTTCCATCCGCGCCGATCGCGAATCGACCTCACCCGTACCCGTCCCTCGTGCCCTGAAGAGGGTGGAAAGGGCCAGGATCCGTGGGCGTCACGCTCAGCCGGTCCCTGCAAGATCCAGCAGACGCCGGGGTCGCGCGCAGGCGTGGAAAGGACTACCTTGTGAGCGACGCAGCCCTTTGCGGTCGGACCAAGCCGGACTTGCGGCCCGGTGGTCCGCGACCCAGGCCACCCGTCGAGCGTGGAGGCCCCCGGGCCTTCGGTTCCCGGAGCAGTGCACGGCAACGGGAGCCCGACAACCCGGGGGTCGTCGCGCGTCTGAGGGCGGAGGCGGCACGGCCACCTGGATCCTGGCCTCAACCTCACTGGGCGCGAGGCTCAACCTCTTCATCGTCGAGCGGGTACGGTTGTCCCGGCTCCATCTGGGACCCCGGACCGGGAGGCGACCGTCATGCGCGCTCATCGTGGTGGAAGCGTTGCCTTGATCGCAGCGATCGCGATGCTAGTAACGTCCTTCTACGCCGGTGCGGGAGCATCATCGGCATCGCGTGTTCGTGCCGTTCGCGTGGATGTCCGTCCGAACATCGTCCTGATCATGACGGATGACATGCGTTGGGACGAGCTCGAGAACATGCCGAAGACGACGGCCTTCCTCGCGGCCGGGGGCGTGCGCTTCACCCACGCCTACGTGCCGAACTCGCTCTGCTGCCCCAGCCGCACATCGACGCTAACGGGTCAGTACTCCGATGCCACCGGCGTGTGGGGCAACGACGCGCCATACGGAGGATTCCGGTCGTTCGCAGAGGGTTACACGCGCCCCGATGGGATCGTGGTCCCGCCTCACGAGGGCCACACCATCGCCGTGGACCTGCAACGATCCGGGTATCGAACGGGGCTCATCGGCAAGTATCTGAATCAATACTCGTCGACTTCGGCGAACGGCCTGGCGTCACGTCCTGGCTGGCAGGAGTGGATCGCGTTCCTGGGCAAGCCGAACTACTTCAACTACACCTTGAACCGGAACGGAACGTCGAGGACCTACGCGAAGGGGCCGGCCAACTACTCCACCGACGTTCTCGCCGACGATGCTGTCACGTTCATCGAATCCACCCGAGCAGACCAGCCGTTCTTCCTCGAGTTCACGCCGTACGCGCCACACGCGCCGTTCACGCCCGCGCCGCGTTTCGCCGACGCCCTGCCAGACTGCCCAAGCGGCGACCGGCCACCCGGGTGTTACCGCAGCTACACCTCCCCGAACATCGACGAGGCCGACGTGAGCGACAAGCCCGCATGGGTGCGGGCGCTGGCGCGGGGCACGGGCGATGTATGGAACAGCACGCGAAGGCAGCAGGAGCGGACCTTGCTCGCCGTCGACGATGCGGTCGGGCGGATCAGGTCGACGCTGAAAGCCACCGGGCGCCTGGCGAACACGATGGTCGTGTTCATATCGGACAACTCGCTGTCAGGGGGATCCCACCGTTGGACGAACAAGCAGTCGCCGTGGGATGAAGCGATCCACGTCCCGCTGCTCATCCGCTTCGACCCGCTCACCCTTGCGCGTGCGGGCACGATCGACCGTTCGGACATGCCGTTGAACGTCGACCTCGCCCCCACCTTCGCCGGGCTCGCAGGCATCGCGCCGCCTACGGGGACCTGGGCCTACGACGGCCGATCGCTCCTGCCTGCAGTCGGAGGCACCGGGGCGATCGATCGCCGGTACTTTCCCCTCGAGCACATCTCGGCTCCCATCGGGGTGAAGGTGCCTACCTACTGCGGCGTTCGAACGGATGGCTTCGGCGGAGCGCCGCTCTCCGGTCGGTGGATGTACGTGCGCTACGCGACCGGTGAGGAGGAGCTCTACGATCTCGCCGCCGATCGGTGGCAGCTCTCGAGCCTCCACGAGGATCCCGCGTTTGCGGGTCAGAAGCGTGCGCTGCGGGCGCTCACGCGACGGATCTGCTCCCCGGCCCCGCCAGGTTATCTCTGGGGGTGACCCCTTCCCCGCTCGTGGCGGCTCCGACGTTCGAGCGCCGGTCCTGCAGGCTCAGGACCGGGGACATCTACTCGCTGCGGGGGTTGATGCCGTCTAGCGGTCGCGACCGACGGAGGTTCGATGATCTCCGTCAGCCTTCGGCCAAGACCACGGCGCCCACGGCACCCGAGAGGTCGCCCAGTTCCGCGCCGAGCACCGCCGGCGGGTGCTCCGGCACGAACAGCCGGGACACGATCTCCACCGCGATCCGCTCGGTGAACGCCGAACCCAGGCGTTCGCTCAGGCCGCCCCCGATCACGATCGCCTCCACGTCCAGCAGGTTCTGCGCGGAGGACAGACCCACCCCCAGCGCCCAGACCGCCTCGTCGATCAGCTCGGCCGCCACGGCGTCGCCCCGTTCCAGCGCTCTCGCGATCGTGCCGGAGGTGAGTCGTTCACGGCCGCGCTTCGCCATCAACTCGAACAGGATCGTGGCGCGCCCGTGCGCCGCCAGGCGGCGGGCATGGATCTCCATATTGGCGCGACCCGCGTAGGCTTCCAGGTGTCCCCGCTGCCCGCACCCGCATCGGCGACCGTGGGGCTTCACGGTGATGTGGCCGATCTCCGCAGCCGCGCCGCGCCCGTGCCACGGACGGCCGTCGATCACCAAGCCGCCACCCACCCCGGTGCCCACGAACACGCCCAGCATGCTGCGGAAAGGGCGGCCGGCGCCGTACCTCAGTTCGCCGAGCGTGGCCACCGCGACGTCGTTGTCCACCGCCACCGTTACGCCGTCGAGTGCATCCGAGACGGTGCGCCCGAGCGCGAAGGGCTCGCGGAACCCGGGGAGGTTCGGTGCGTGGGAGACCACGCCGGAAACGGCACGTCCGGGTGCACCGATCCCCACGGCGGTGAGCGCCTGGATGGACGATCCGGCGTCGTCGAGTGCGGCGCGCACGCTCGCGGTCACCGCGATGGCCACGTCGCCGGCGCCGGTCTGGGGTGTGACGGCGCGGGCCCGACCCGCGACCTCGCCCGCCCGCATCACGACGGTCTGGATCTTGGTCCCACCAAGATCGACCCCCGCGGTGAGCGGGTCGGATCCGGAGGCGGTGGGGGGTGTGGTCGACATGGGTGCAAGCCTAGGCCGCCCGGCGACGTCGTGGGCCGAAGATGTCAGACTGCGACTCCGGCTGGAGGTTCAGCCCGAGTACCGGGCCAGCGCGAACGCGAAGTCGGCCGATCCGAGCCGCACATCGCCTACCGCTATGATCTTCCCATCGGACTGGAAGGCGAGCGCGGAACCGCGTGCGAACCCGCCGGGGAAGAACGTCGTCACCCGTCCGTCACCACCGAACGTCGGATCGAGCTTGCCGTTGGGCCGGTAGCGAGTGAGGGCGAATCCGGACTCCGTCACGGTGGGGAGGCTGGAGCCCGCCGTCACGATCTCGCCGCCGGCTCCTATGCGAACGTCCGAAGCCCCGGACGAGGAACCCGGACCGAACCCGGTGCTCACCCGTCCGTCCCCGCCGAACGTGGGATCCAAGGAGCCGTCGGGGCGATACCGGGCGAGCGCCACCATGAAGTCGCTCGGCCCCGGCCGGGTGTCGCCCGCGGCGACGATCACGCCGTTCGGCGCGAGGGCAACGCCGAAGGCCTCCGAGAAGCCACCCGGGAACACCGTGTTCACCTTTCCGTCCCCGCCGAATGTGGGATCGAGCGTTCCGTCGGAACGGTAGCGCGCCAGGGCGAACCGGGGCCTGAAGGTCGCGGGGTTCGATGCCGACCCCGCCACTACGATCTGACCGCTGCGCCGAACCGCGACGTCCTGCGCGCTGGCGAGACCTCCGGGGAACGCGGTGCTCACCCTCCCGTCTCCGCCGAAGGTGCGATCGAGGCTGCCGTTGGCCCGGTATCGGGCGAGGGCGAACAGGAAGTCGCCCGATCCGGCGTTCCGTTGACCCGCCGCCATGATCCTGCCGTCGGCCTGGACGACGACCGCCTTCGCGAACCCGCCGCTCGCGAGCGAGGTGCTCACCCTTCCGTCCCCGCCGAACGTGGGATCGAGGCTCCCGTCCGTGCGGTACCGGGCCAGGGCGAAGCCCGGTCCCCCCGACCCGGCCGCAACGATCTTGCCGTCGCGCTGCAGGGTAACCGCGAAAGCCTGTGCGGAGACGCCGGGGAACGCGGTGGTCACCTTCCCGTCCCCGCTGAACGTCGGATCGAGGGTGCCGTTCGGCCGATAGCGAGCGAGGGCGAACCGGGCGTCGCCGGTAACCGGGTCGGTGACCTCGCCGGCCGTCACGATCTTGCCGTCCGCTTGCACGACGACGCCGGCGGCGTGGGCATCTCCCGCGAACCCCGTGCTCACCCGGCCGTCCCCATCGAAGGTGGGGTCGAGGTCACCTCCCGCCGCCTGGGCCGCGACGGGAAACGCGAGCATCGCCATCACGATCCCGAGTGTGAGCCAGCGTCCCTTCATCACGACCCCCTTGGCGATCAACCGACGTGGAGCGTGTAATCGATGTTGAACTTCCCGAACACCTGATCGTTGACGTGGAGCCGTATGTGGTGCACCCCGTCGGGAAGCGAACGGATGATGTACATCGTGCCTCTCGTGACCGACTTCGACGGACCGGGGAGGGCTCCCCAGAGGTTGTTCTTGGGGAAATCGATGATCTCCCCGGGCGTCGTAAAGGTCCATCGCCGCGGGTGATTCACTTTCGCGCCGTCGATCTTCAAGGTCGTGTGCGAGACCTGTGGCCCGAAGTCGTGGTCGAAGTTTTCTTCTGCGCACCGGCGAAGCGCTCGATAGTTGTTGCCGAGTCCTTCGGCCGTCGAGCACTCCCAGAAGTAAGTCGACAGCCCGATGGCTGCGCCCGAGGGCACCGCGCAGTCGGCACCACTGGCCCCGATGAACACCGTGTTCCCGGGCTGGAGCTCGCAGTTTCGCGGACTGTCGGGGAAGGCCAGCGGGTTCAAACGGAGCGGGATCTCCTCGACCCAGATCTGATACGCGGCCTCCCACTCGGAATAGGTCATCCCCTGGCGGATCGCGTTGGGCGGCGCGATCAGGTGCGCGCCACCAGACGACGCCTGCGCGGAACCGAGCGTCGCGGCCATCAGCAGGCCCGCGGCGATCATGGTGAAGGTCCTCTTCATGTTCCCTCCCAGGTTGCGGAGCGGGCAGCTCGGGCGCCGGGATCGGGTCAGGGTGGGTGGGCCGAGTGCCCCGAAGAGGTGAAACTCCCGTGTGAATCGGGCATGGTCTCACCCTACGCTTGGGTTGACCGGAAGCGCAAATCGTCAGGGCCGTCGGCAGACCGTGACGGTTCACGCGCCGGCGACGTCGTGGGCCGAAGATGTCAGACTGCGACTCCACGTCACGTCACGGAAGGAGGCCGCGATGGCCGCTGTACCCTCGGATGCACGGGTGGTGGTTATCGGCGCGGGGATCGTCGGGAACAGCATGGTCTACCAGCTGGCCCTGCACGGCTGGAAGGACATCGTTCAGCTGGACAAGGGGACCTTGCCCAATCCCGGGGGCTCCACCGGTCACGCCTCGAACTTCATCTACCTCGTCGATCACTCGAAGGAGATGACCGATCTCACGCTGGACAGCGTGAAGCAGTACGAGGAGCTCGGCGTCTTCACGCGGAGCGGTGGGATCGAGGTCGCGCGCACGCCCGAGCGGATGGAGGAGCTGAAGCGCCGGATGGCGTCGAGCACCTCGTGGGGGATCGAATCCGAGCTGCTGACGTCCGCCGGCGTCGTGGAGCTGGTCCCCTACGTGGATCCCGACGTGATCCTGGGCGGCTTCTACACGCCGGGGGTCGGTGTCGTCGATTCGCTCCGCGCGGGCACGCTGATGCGGGAGAAGGCGATGGAGCTCGGGGCGCTCACCGTCGTAGCGGGGGCCGAGGTCACGGGGGTGGACGTGGAACATGGCCACGTCCGCGCCGTCCGCACCGATCAGGGCGACATCAAGGCCGAGACCGTGCTGATCGCGTGCGGCATCTGGAGTCCTCGCATCGCCGCCATGGCCGGGGCGTCGATCCCGCTGACGCCCGCGGTGCACCAGATGATCAGCGTGGGGCCGGTGCCAGCGTTCGCGGATACGGTGGGAGAGATCGATCACGCGATCGTTCGCGACGTCGACACGAACATGTACGAACGTCAGCACGGGGGGGACC
>Ga0315278_10005711_pt1 | contig 11287 bp, 14 predicted proteins | sample YL17G06_0_MG_FD_203880 | JGI IMG/M metagenome (GOLD analysis project Ga0315278, IMG submission 203880) | Sediment microbial communities from Yellowstone Lake, YNP, Wyoming, USA - YL17G06_0 | ecosystem: Environmental > Aquatic > Freshwater > Lake > Sediment | place: USA: Wyoming | collected... | reverse complement strand
CATCGGCTCAGACTCACCCAACAGGCCGGCCCGGAGGGCGACGGCAGCCTCTTCCGAACTCGTGTTGAACGCTGATCCAAGATCACCGGCAACGGTGGTCATCGTCTGAGCCTTCTTGGTCGTCTCGTCAAGGCTCATACCGACGTTCTTGAACGCCGTCCCGAACTGTGACGCGAAGTTCAACGCCTCCGAAGTAGAGAAGGCGTCCTTGGAGTTATCGGCCCACGTCTTGATAGCGGCGCTGTTGTCCTCGAACACCTGCTCCGTGAGCGCCATCGACTCCCGAAGGTTGGATGCCGCCTTGATGCTGTCCTTGGCGAAATCGACAACGGCCGAGGCAGCCTCTCCCGCCATGTTCGCGATACCGATGCCCATGCCCTGCCCGACACCCCGAAGGATGTTGCTGAACTTGCCGGCACTGGCAGAGGCATCCTTGGTCGCCTTCGTGAACGACTTGGCGTCCCCGAGGATCTGGACGATGATCTTGCGTCCGGCCACCATCAGCCCGATACCTCCAGGCCGGCACGGTGACAGGCGTCCTCAACGATCTCGGCGAAGCCTTCCTCGATCTTGCTGCTGTAGTCGTCAATGGACGGGTACAACCACCGGCCCTGTGTCCCTACCCACACACGACGGAACGCCCGTTGCTCGGCCCCGTATCGCCGCCCGCTGCTGGTGACACCGCGGCCCGTCGCCGGTGCCCCGCCCCACTCAAGCCACGGATAGTGGCCCTGGTCATCCTTACCCGAGCCCTTGCCACCGGCCGGGAAGGAGATACCGGCCCCGTACTGCCCTACGGCGGGCTTGAGGTAGCCCGGTGGGGCACCCCGACCCTCGGCCACGCCGATGAGCATCTTGGCAATGCCCTTCATGCCCGTGCGGAACCCCTTGCGCGACTCAAGGTCCACGATCTTGAGGGCGCGCTGGAACTCGGGGACGCCCTCAACGGCGAGGCCGTGACCCTTCCTGATCTCTGTCCTCTGCCGCTTCGCCTTGGCCATCAGCCCATCTCCGCCATCGCGTTGCGGTAGATATGCCACGCTCTCCATCTCAGGTACTCGTTGTTGCTCATGTCATCCACCTGCGCCAGCGTCAGGTGCAGGGCCTCGGCCAGCACGAACGGGAACGTCTCGAGCTCCCCCTCCATCAACGCCCGCTCGAACGTCGCCTGGAGGGTCATGCTTCCCCCCGTCGCAACCCCGACAGGACGGCGATGGCATTGAGCAGGGTGCCAACCGTGGCGGCGTCCGTCGTCTCGCGCCAGGTGACGGCCTCGGCCTCGGTGCAGCCGGTGGAGCGGGACAGGATGAACACCTCGGCGGCGTCCGTGTCCTCCTCCATGTCGGCGAGCTTCACCACCTCAGCCCGGGAGAGGGAACGAAAGTCAACGTCCGTTCCCTCGAGGGCAAGCGTATCGGTCGCCAGCGGCTTGACCGGGAGCGTCACGGCACCAGCGACCTGACGGGCAGGACGTCGAGCGCCACTTCGGCAGTCCACGTCACGACGCCGCCGACCGCGCTGCTCTCCTTGTAGGAGGTCACGCGGGCGCCGGTGGTGACGGTGTAGAGGGACTGGTTCTGGAGGATGCCGCCCGGGTAGATCAGGGCGGTGGAGTCCGCGCCGCTGAGCAGGAGCGGGAACAGGACGGCGCCCGGGCCGTCGGTGGCGGTCGGGTCGTAGAAGCCGCCGATGCTCACCGAGCCGCCCGGGACGCCGGAGAGGGCGGACTTCCATGTCGCGCCGAACACGGTCGTGTCGGCCGAGTCCGTGTCGAAGGACGTCTCGAGCGAGTCCATGTAGGCCGCCAGGGCCTTGGCGTTGATCGTGAATGCTGCGTTCTTTCCATGACGGAAGGCCACCGTGTTTCCTCCTAGTTCCGAGCGAATGACAGGGCGAACGTGATGCCCTCGCCAGCACCGCCGCCCGTCCGGGTGGCGACATACCGGACGTATCGCCGGACGTCGGCGATGGCTGTGGCGCCCCGGAGACGCTGCGAGGTCGCCCCCGTTGCGGCGGTGAACGTGGCGATGGTGGCGGGCGATGCGCCGAAGTTCGATGCCGTGTCGTCCGCGATGGTGATGACCCACGACCCGCCGCCCGCGTCGACGGATGTGACGTGGAGGTGCGCCGTCCACCCCAATGACGTGGCGGCGCCATCGTCGCGGGCGGCCCCGGTGGTGTTGTTGGTGTCCTCGCCCAGCGGGTGGAGCATGTAGCCGAACCCGACGGCGCCGTCTGCCTGGAATGACCCGGCGATCGCCACCATGCCGCCCACGGGGCTGCTCTCCTTGTAGGACACGTCGAGGGCCGACACGAGGCGGGCCGGGTCGCCGATGGCGGCTCCTGCGCCCGGGCTCCCCGTGAGGACCCCCGGCACCCCGGACAGGAACAGGGTCGGCAGGCTGGTCTGCGTCGGATCGTAGAGGCCCGACACGTCGGCGGATCCCGACATGACCCCGCTGACGCCGCTCCGCCACGTCGCGCCGAACATGACCGTGGGTGCGCTCTCCGTCTCGGCCGACAGCTCGAACGAGTCGAGCCAGGGCGACAGGTTGACGGCCCCGAGCAGGACCGTCGTGTTCTTGCCATGAAGGTTCGCCACTTGCCGGGCCTCCTACGTCACGACGTCTACGGTGAGTTTCAGCCCGAGGTACTCGCTCCCGCCGACGACGACCGTCGTGACCGTGGCGTCGGTGACGGACGCATCGCCCCAGGCATGTCTGCCCTCGATGGCCGCCACGAGATCCGCGCTGCCGTCGATGACGTCCGAGAGCGCGTCGAGCTGTTCCTCGCCGAACGCCATGTCGATGACGAACAGGACAGGCAGCGAGAGGTGGTCGGCGCCGCGCGAGAACGTCGTCCCGATGTCGATGTTGGTCGGCCAGTCGACCAGGGCGCAGGGAGGGACGACCGCGCCCACCGGCCACGAGTAGACGTTGCGGGCTTGGCCCGACGCGGTGATGGCCGCACCGATGCCCCGCATGACGTCGCCGAGGACGAGCGCGCCCATCAGATGATCACCGGGGCGCCGAAGGTGTTGCGGAGTTCCTCGAGCTCGGCCGGGGCGAAGTCGCGCAGGATCTTCATGCCGCCGCCTTCGCCCAGGATCACGTAGTCGGCCCCGCCGCTCGAGCGTGCCCGGAACGCCCGGATGCACGCGGCCGTGGCGATCTGGACGATCCGTGGCGAGGATGCCCCGAAGACGCCCGTAGCCTTGATGCCGCGCTTGACCGGCCAGCCCCACGGGAACTGGTAGCCGCCCGTCTGCGAGAGGACGATCCGCGTGGCCGGCGCCCCGTTGCGGCGGTCCTGCGCGGGCGGGTCGAGGTAGTACGCCGTCGAGGCGATCGTGGTGTACGTGCCAGGGCCGCCGTCCGGCTGGTCCGTGGTGGCGTAGCCGAGGTAGGACAGCGAGACGATGCCCTGCGGCACCTCGAGCGTCCACGGGTCGCCCGAGGCGTCGAAGTAGTACGTGGCCGAGCGCGGCGCCCACCAGCGGCCCGTCACGGCCTCGACGGCCTCGGACACAGCGGCGATGACGCCGCCCAGCCAGAGGTCGTCTTGCGTGCCCGTGATGCCGCAGGCGGACTTCACGGCCTCGATGGTGACGAGGTCAGTGGATGCCATGGCCTACCCCTTGGCCTTCGCCGGCTTGACGGGCTTGGTCGCGGGCGGGATGGGTTGCAGTTGGTGGCCGAGCCAGTCGTGCGCATCACACACGGGCAGCGGGCCGTGGCAGAGGTCGATCTGGGTCGCGGGCTTGCCGCAGTACGCGCACTTCATGGCGTCGTGTGGATGCGGCCCGACATGATGATGTTCGTCGAGCTGGAGAACTTGAGTCGCAGGAACCGCCATGCGATACCGTTGACCTCGTAGGACGCCGGGATCTTGTAGTTCGTGCTGACCGCGGTTGTCACGGTCAACTGCGCCACGGCGAGCGTCTGCGGAGCGGCCATCGTGGCGTACGAGGTGTTGAACCAGTTGGCGCCGTCGAAGCTGCCCTCGATGTCCACCTTCGTGGTGACAGGCGCGGTGCTGATGACAGAGGTGAGGACGAGTCCGCCGCCGCCGTCCTGGTGGCCGCGGTCGTAGATATCCGAGTAGAACGTCGTCTTGGAGTAGTGCGCCGCCGTGATGCTGCCCGCGACCGTCGTCGGGACGGCCGAGGTCAGGACACGGAAGGCCGTTGGGCTTTCGATCGCCGTGACAACCTGGGCGCCATCGAGCGAGGGGGTCGAACCGGACGCGACGATGGTTACCGTGTCGCCGACCCGGAGTCCGTGGGCGGTGCCGACGTTGATGAGCGGTGCCGCCCCGGGCGTGGTCGGGATCGAGAGGATGCTGTAGTCGAAGGCACCGGCCGTCGCACCGGCCGAGCAGTTGACCGGTACCGAGAACGTCGTCGGCGACAGGACCGTGACGACCTGGTGCGGGGTGACGGTCAGGGCCGGGTTCGACGTGGTGCTGGCTGTGAAGAAGACGCGGTCGAGGCTCGTCAGGCCATGTGGTGCGAGCGTCGTGATGACGGTCTCGGCGGCGATCGTGCCCGACACGATCACGAACGAGCCGCCCGGGTACATGGTGCCGAGGCTGCTGTCGAACGTGGCGTCGATCGGCTGATAGGCGGGGGTGGTTCCGGGCATCAGGCGCCTCGCTTCTCACCGGGGGCCGCAGTGGCGGCCTCGACACCGGCGTACGTTGACTTGATGGGGGTGAAGAGCTTGGGCCAGAGCCGGGCCGGCAGGTCGTCCGCCCGGACGCGCGTGATGTTCCGGTGCCCGACGAAGTCGTTGCCGTCGGGCAGGCTCCCGATGAAGTCCTGGTTTGCCATGAGCCATTCGGGCTCTGCCTTGACGGCCATTGCAGTTCCTTCCGAAGGGTTGGGTGCGGCGGGTGCGGGGGCACCCGCCGCGTGGTCAGGCGGTTATGCGCCCTTGAGGATCTGGAAGGCGGAGGCGCTGAGCACCTTGGAGGTGTAGCGCCAGTAGAAGTAGAGCCCGCGCTGGCCGGTCGGGTACGACGTGGTGGCGTCGAACATGAGCGGCACCGGCTCCACGTTGAGGCCGACCTTGTCGATAATCACGAAGTACCGGCTGAAGTCCCCAAGGACCATGATCAGCCCGTTCTGCGCGAGGGAGGCGACCATCTCGGAGCACTCGGCCACGGGGTAGCCGAGGAGCTGGTAGGCGAGCGGCGTCGAGGGGCCGGTGGAGTTGCCGAGCCCGACGCGGATGTTCTCCGTGTAGAGCTGGGCGCCGCCCGCGGTGTCGATCGCGCGGACCTTGTTCGTCACGTAGCGGTTCATCAGCCAGACCGCGTTCGGCCGGAACCGTGCCGGGAGTGCCGCCTCGAGGGCGTACAGGTCGGCGGCGGCGAGGACGGTGGTCGTGGCCGAGGACGTGGTCGATGCAGCGGCGCCGATCACGATGCCCTGCGGGAACACGGTGGTACCGGCGCCGGTCGTGAACTTCTGGGCCTCGAGGAGGTCCTTGGCGTCCACGAACATCTCGCCGAGCTGGGAGTCGAGGTTGGCGATGTCCTCGCCGGCCTCGATGCTGTAGGTGACGAAGCCCTGCGCCTTCTGCACGATGGCAGCGGGCTGCGCCAGGACCGGGCCACCTTCGATGGCGGACGATGCCTCGCCGACCATCGTGGCGACGGTGCCGGCCGACGTGACGCCGCGCCACTCGTTCGCGGTCGTCTTGATCACGCGGCTGATCGCGCGGTACGGGTTCACCGCGCCGTTCGAGGTCGGCATGATCGTGGGGTCCAGCTCGTACACGGTGGCGTAGCCACCGGTCGTGGTCGTGGCCCCGAGGCCGGTCATGGCGCCGTAGCGCAGTTCCTCGGCCGTGCCCGGCTGTCCCGCGAGCATCTTATTGAAGAATCGGCGGTAGGTCGGCGAGCCCGTCGAGAGGATGCGGCGGCTGATGTCGCCATCGACATCGCCGCGGATGAGGTCGTTGAGCGCGTCGCCGCACTCGGTGCGGGTGGCGTACTTCGTGTGCACCAGCTCCGCGCCGTCGATGGCGCGCAGGGCGGACGAACGGAGCAGCTCGTTCTCGTGCTCGGGATTGCGCGACTTCGCGCGGATCTCGCCGAAGTCGTACATGTCGCGGATGAGGACGTCGTCCTGCTTGTTCTGGCGGACGGCCGGCGGCGTCCACGGCCTGGTCGTGACCTCGACCTCGCCCTTGAGGTCGGCCTGCTTGACGATCTCGGCGCGGGCCTCGGCGGCGACGATCTGGGCGCGGAGATCGCGGAGCTGGTCGCTCTGGGTGTCGAACTCGGCCTGGCGGTCGGCGGGCATGGTGCCCGGGTACTCGTTGGCGAGGCTGGAGAGGTTGGCCTGCAGCTCGTGCTCGCGGGCGTACATCTCCTCGCGGGTGCGGTAGAACGTGTTGTCTGCCACGGGGGCTGTCTCCTTGGACTTCTCAGGTGGGGTCTGGCGGCTCGGCTCCTCGGGCAGCACAGGGGCCGCCGTCTCGGGAGAGGTGGGGACGGGCTCCTCGGGGGGCAGGGCCTCCGTCTCGGGAGCCTGTCCGGCGAGCGCGCGGAGCAGGTCGGGGTGTTCCATGAGGCGACCGAACTGGTACTGGTCGGTCAGCGAGCGGATACCGGCCGTCGCGGCGGCGTAGGCGGGGAATGTGACGGGTCCGAACTCCATGACCTGCGCCTGGCGGATCGTCCGCTCGGGCAGGCCCTTGGGGTTCCACGCGGGCAACTGGCCCGCGCCGTCGCGGGTGGGCTGCTTCTTGAAGTCCTCGCGGGTCACGCGGAAGCGGAACGACGAGCCGTAGGCCCCGGCCCGCAGGCCCGAGATGAGCAGTGGGTCGATGCCGTCGAACAGGGGTACCGCGTAGTGGGCGCCGCGGTTGTCCTCGCCGAGCTCGCTGATCGTGCCAAGGACCTTGTCCCCGAGGCTCGGGTCCTTGCCGTGGTTGAACGTCACCCGGATGCTGCCGCGGTCAGCCTCGAACGTCTTGGCGAAGGCGCCCGGAGCGATCCGCTCCATGAATTGGCCCTCGTAGACGCTGTTGATCTCGGTCCACTCATCGAACACCGCGAAGTGCCCGGCCATGACCGGGCGCTCGCCGTCCGCCTCGCGGACCTCGATCGCGGGCTCGTCGCCACCGAAGATGGCGCGGACGAGATCGTCGCGCGGGGGGCGCCCTGCGCTCTCAGGCTCGGCCATGTCAGTGACTCCTCTCGAGGACTGGGGACCGGTGAAGGGCGGCGTCGAAGACCGACACCCACTCGGCCGCGCGACGGGCCGGGTCATAGTCGATGGCGATCCGCTCGCGGGCGGCGCCCACGAGGTCCGCACGCAGTGCGGGTTCCTTGGCGAGTCTGGACACCGCGTCGTGCCACTCGCGGGCACCGCGGACCAGCAGGCCGTCAACGCCGTCACGGATGACGCCGTAGGGTCCGTCGCCCATGAACCGCTGCGCGACCACGGGAACACTCGCGGCCGTCATGTCGAGCCAGTGCAACTCGGACTTGCAGGCGTTGAAGTCCGTCTCGGCCAGGGGCGCGATCCCGATGTCCGCCCGCACGTTGCCGAGGGTGTGGAAGAAGCGGAGCATGTCGTGGTCATACGGGACGACATGCTTGAACACGGACGGCGCGATCTCGCCCTCGCAGCCGATCCACATGCTGTCCACGCCCGCCGCGGCGACGGCCGCCGCAGCGTGGCCCGGGTGCCTGCGGCCCTGCGGATCGATGAACCCGAAGTAGTCGTTGAGCCGCGAGTTCGCGCCGTAGAACAGGGCCATCGTCGGCTTGTCCACGGGCGGCCGGTCGGGGACGTACAGGGCCGGGTCCACAGCGTTGCGGACAACGATCGGCGGCACGCTCCGGTAGGCCGCGTACCGCCGCGCGAGCTCGGGGGTCGCTGTCGTCATCACGTCGGCCTCGCGGGCCATCTGGCGAACCAGGTGGGAGCGGTCGCGGATCTCCGCGTAGTGCGGGTCGTGCGGCTGCCGGCTCAGGTCCCAGTCGTCGCTGTCGTAGACGCGGGCCTTGCCCGACGCCTGCGCCCATGCCAGTTCAGTGACGCCGCTGTCCTCGCGGTACCACCCGCGGAACACGACCACGTCGGCCCACTCGATCGCCTCGAGCGCGAGGTCGGCGAGACTCAAGTAGACGGCCGTGATGCCGTGCTGCTCGAGGTGCGGCCGGAACATCCCGGCCCGGAAGTAGGGGACGGGTGCGTTCGGCCGGTAGCCCCAGTACAGCACGTTCATGCGGGCTTCCCCGGCTGTAGCGCCGGCGGGACCACGGGCGCCACGATCACGGCGGGCTCGGGCGGCTTCTCGGGCATGGGCGGCTGGAGCTGGACGCTGTAGAGGCCCGTGTGCTTGAGCAGCGTCAGGTCGCCTTCGCTAACCGCCTTGACAACGCTGTCCGGCTCGAACCCAGCGTCCACGTACTGGCGGATGGCCTGCGCGTGCTTGGTCTGCACCTCGGCCGCGTCCTTGATGTCGTCCTTGAGGGCGGGGATGCCCGCGATGTCGTACGAGAGCTCGGCGTTCCCGGGCGGCCGGACGATGCTCGACATCGAGGACGCGAAGTTCTGCCACAGGGGCTGCATCGTCAGGTCGGCGAAGCGGCGCATCGCGCTCGCGAAGTTGCCGGCGTTGAGGCTGGAACCCTGCAAGCCCTCGGTGAGCCCGACGACCGTCGCCGGGACGCCCGCGGCGTTGGCAATCCTGACCTCCCCGGCCGCCTGCACCATGCGGAAGTCCACCTGGGCGAGATCGTTCCCGACGACCTTCGCATCGGCTAGGCCGCTGAGGTAGACCGTCTTGTACGCGTTCGCGACGCCGTCGTGCCCCCTGCCGAACTTCTTGACCCATTCCGCGAAGGCTTCGGGCGTGGCACCGGGGACGCCGGTAACGACAAGGTTGGGTGTCGCCCCCTGGCGCATGTACATCAGGCGGTGCATCGTCATCGCGTTGTCGGCCTCGACCTCGCGGAGGAGCGGCGTCAGCCACGAGATGCCCCGGTATCGGGCGTTCGGGTCCTTGCTGGGCGCGAAGTGGACGATCTCGTTGGGCAGGAAGACCACCGACGCTGCGGGGCGCCCGTTGCGGTGGTAGACGTACCCGATGATCTCCGCGTCCTCGGCGCCACCGGGATCGTCGGGGTCAGCATCCGACCCGAGGGCGATCGTCACCCACTCCGGTCGCAGCCGCTTGATCTCGCCCCCGCTGCGGATGAAGAAGGCGTTGCCGTTGAGGTCAGCATCCTGCAGCGCGCGGGTCAGCAGGTCTCCCGTCGTCGCGTTGGCCCACGGGTGCTCGAGGATGTCGAGGCTCGGGTCCCCGAACAGGAAGCCCGGCCAGCCCGATCCCTTCCGGCGCCAGATAAAGCGGGCCTGGCTGAACAGCGACAGCCTCGCAAGTTCAACGGCATACACAATGCCGTTCGAGGTGTACGCCTCGGCGAACGTCCCGAGCGTTTCCTCGGCGTTCGTCGTCATCGTCGTCCGCAGCGTCGGCTGCATGCTGCCGTTGGGCCCGAGGACCCAGCCGAGGTAGTCGGCCAGGGAGTAGCGCGTCTCGGGCTGCCCGCGAAGTGACTGCAGCAGGTTCATCGGCGGACCTCGATACCGAGCAGACCGGCCGCGGCGATGGCGAGCCCGGCGAGGATCACGGCTGCGGGTGGATAGATGAGGGCGATCCCGGCGATCGCCACGCACGCGCCGGCCACGACCAGCCCGGTGGCGGCAGTCCTGCGACCCATCGTCAGGCCCATGCCATCATCACCCCGGGCTCGGCCTCGACGGGCGCGGCGGCGAAGCAGTGGGCCATCGCGGCGGCCTTGAGGGCGTCGATGACGCGCCGGTCCTGCAAGTCAGCCGCCATGCGGTTCGCGTGCGGCCGGTCGAAGACGGCGTCCCCGCCCGGCAGCATCCGGGCGATGGCGTTGAGCGCGTGGGCCGTGAGCCCGGCATCGCCCGAGTGCCGCAGCCAGCCCTTGCGGAGCGCCTCCATGAAGCGGTCGAACTCCTGGACCTGCACCGGGACGCCCTGGCCCCAGTCGATGACGACGCAGCCCAGCTCGCTCTCGGCCCACTGTCCGAGCTGCTCGGCGCGGCTCATGTCCATCACCAGCGTCGTGATCGGCGTGCGCGCGTGGATCTCGGCCAGCGCCCGCTCGATCAGCACGCCGTCGAGCATCGACCCGTCGCGCGGCGGGGTGAGGACCGACGCGGGTCCGAACAGGCGGAACTCGGGATCGCGGACCCAGAGCGGCACGATCGCGGTCGTGTCCCATTTCCACGCGACATCGAGGCCGGCGACGATCGGCGTGCCGTCGGGGATGCGTTCGGCGGTCGCAGCTGTGGCCCACTCGGCCTCGGTGATCGCGGAGTTGTGGGAGCGCGTCGGCCGGTTGCACACGAACCGCAGCCAGTGCGCGAGCGTCATCGTGGGGCTGCCGTACTTCTCGCGCAGCCCCGCGACCGTGATCCCGCTGAACGGGTTGGCGGCCTTGACGACGCGGAAGTCCGTCGGGTCCGATCGCTCCGGCACGGCCCACTCGTGCATCACGACGCGCTGCGACACGGCCCGGACGTGCGAGCCCTTGCGGACGACCTCGGCCGACTGCTGGCGGATGCGCTCGCGGGTCAGCTCGAACTCGCTCCCCGGCTCGCCGGCCGTGGAGATGGTGACGACCTGGCCGCCGCGCTTGGCGAGCTTGCCCGCCCACGTCCGGTACAGCGACAGATCCCGGTGGCGGTGCAGCTCGTCGAGGATGCCCAGCGTGGGGATCACGCCGTCGCCCGTCCGGTCGTCGGCCGCGAACACCTGGATACGGCTGCCGCTGAAGTGGTTGATGCGCCGGTAGCCCTCAAGGCAGGTGAATCGCGGCACGTCCGTCTTGCGCTTGCCCTTGGCAGCTTGGACGGCGCTGTGGACGGGAGCGTGGAGCTTCGGCGAGCGCAGGACGAAGCCCTCGGCCTGCCGGTACAGGATCTCGGCCTGCTCGCGGGACGATGCGGCGACCGGAACGGACGCGAACGGCCGGAACTCGGCGTGGTAGAGGGCCAGCAGGGCCACGATGGTCGTCTTGCCGTTGCCCTCGGGGACCACGAACCAGCACTCGGGCTTGCCCGAGAACACGTCAGCGATGAACTGCGCCTGGAAGCGCTCAATCACGACGTTTTCGCCGCTGTCGAGCTCCAGATCGGACGCCCACGCCACGAAGTGGGGTAGCGTGAACGGCAGGGGCGCGGGCTCGCGCTTCCGCCCCGCAGCGGCCGTCCTAGGGGGACGAGGGC
>Ga0315278_10005710_pt1 | contig 11287 bp, 10 predicted proteins | sample YL17G06_0_MG_FD_203880 | JGI IMG/M metagenome (GOLD analysis project Ga0315278, IMG submission 203880) | Sediment microbial communities from Yellowstone Lake, YNP, Wyoming, USA - YL17G06_0 | ecosystem: Environmental > Aquatic > Freshwater > Lake > Sediment | place: USA: Wyoming | collected... | reverse complement strand
CTGCACTGCTCCCGGATTTCCGTGACGAGCGGGCGAGAGAGCGCCATACGACCGTTGTCTCCCGCGCGAACACGAGAGAGCGTCATCAGTCGATGGGCGTCAGGGAACGGGAGCGGTCGGAAGAGCATGCCGTCGGCGGCGGCAAACATCGCGGTGGCCGCGCCGATGCCAAGCGCCAGCGTCACTACTGCGGTCAGCGCGAGCGCGCGGTCACGACGCGAAAAGGTCCGCAAGGCGCCGTGGAAATCCTGGCGAAGCGAGTCGAGCCACCGCGTGCGATCATCTCGAACCGAGTCCCGGGTCTGACCCACACCACCGGGTGCGAGGAACGCTCTGCGTCTGGCCTCGCCTGGAGGCACGCCCGGCGTGACGCTGGCTGGCGTCTCCATCTCGAGGCGGAGCCGGATCGCCTCGTCGACCTCGGTCTCGGCTCGCCGGCGGCGCGCGAGCCCTGTCAGACGCGCGATGAACCTGGAGAACATGGGTGGCCCGCCTTCATCGAGTGTCGGAAGCACCGTCGTGAGAGCTAGCCAGCCATCATACGGTTGTTTGCCTTCCGGCGACAGTTTAGCGCGAAAGGATCCGGGAACGCGCTACGCGTCTTCGGCGCGAATGCCGTACTTGCGCATCAGCGCGTGGAAGTTCGGCCTCAGAATGCCCGTGTCCCTGGCGGCGCGGCTGACGTTCCAGTCGCTTCGCCTCAGCGCCTCGAGCACGAATGCCCGTTCGATTGCGGAGCTCGCCTGTTCGTGGAGGCGTCGCTTCAGCGCCTGCATCTCCTGGTTGGTGCGCGGCACGGGCGGCGGTCCCTCGGGCGCGCGGCCCGTGACGTCGTCGGGCAGATCGGCGATGGTGATCTCCTCGCCCTCGGCGGTCACCACGAGCCGCTCTACCAGGTTCTTGAGTTCGCGCACGTTGCCGGGCCACGAATACTGCACCAGACGCTCGATCGCGTCGGGCGAGAACCTGTGCGGCCCGCGGCTCCCCGGCCGATGATGGCTGTTCAGGAAGTGGTGCAGCAACTCCGGGATGTCGGACGGCCGCTCGCGGAGCGCCGGGACGCGCAGCGGCACGACGCTCAGGCGGTAGTAGAGGTCTTCGCGGAACGTTTTCTCCCTGACCAGGCTGGCGAGGTCGCGGTTCGCCGCGGCGATCAGGCGGATGTCGACGCGCCGCGTCGAGACCCCGCCTACTGCCTTGATCTCACCCGTCTCCAACACACGCAGGAGTTTGCCCTGGGTCTCGAGGCTCAGGCTCGAGACCTCGTCGAGAAACATCGTGCCGTGGTCCGCGAGGTCGAACAGGCCCGGCTTGGTGGCCACGGCGCCGGTGAACGATCCCTTCACGTGACCAAACAGCTCGCTTTCGAGCAGTCCCGGCGAGAGCGTCGAGCAGTCGAGGGAAACCAGTGGCTTGTCCCGGCGGAGGCTGGCCGCGTGAATCTCGATCGCCGCGAGTTCCTTGCCGGTGCCGCTCTCTCCGGAGATCAGGACCGTCGCATCGGAGGGCGCCACCCGCGCAATCAGGGCGTGGACGCGCGTCATCGCGTCCGACGAGCCAACGAGGCGATGGCCGGCCGGCGTGCTGGCCGGCGCCTGTTCCGCGCGACGAGCCGCCACGCGCGCCAAGGCGGCGTCCACCCGCGTCCGCAGCTCGTCCGGCGTAAACGGCTTCGGGAGGTAGTCGAACGCCCCGAGCTTCACCGCTTTGATGGCTGAGTCGATCGAGGAATGGCCCGTGATGATGATGACCTCGACGTCTGGGCGGTCCTTCCGCAGTTGGTCCAGCAGGTCGAGGCCGTCGATCTGGGGCATCCGCACGTCGAGCAGGACGAGGTCGTACGTCCCGTTGATCGCGCGATCCCTGCCGCGCAGCCCGTCAGCCTCCGTGTCGACCCGAAGCCCCTTTCGGTCGAGGATCCGCCTGCACGATTCGAGCATCACCTCTTCGTCGTCGATGACGAGTACGCGCGGGCTGTCGGGTTCGTTCGAAGACATGGTTGACTGAGCCTAGCATAGCAGCCTGTGGCGCAAGTCCCGACAACGGGAAGTTCACTCCGCGAGTGATTTCGCGCGGAGTGATGTTCCGCCTGCGGGGCGGACCAGGTTCGGCATGCATCCAACGTGATAGGCTGTCCTCGTTGAGCGTCCTGCCCGGGCGGCGTACGCGGGCGCCGTTTCGTGCCGCGCGAACCACAAGGTCGCTCGCCTGCGGTGGGAGAGTCCCCATGGTCGTCCGTCTTGCTGTGCTCGCATTCTGCTTACTCGGCCTGCTGGTCGGCGAGTCCGCGACCATCGGAGCACAAGGCCGGCCAGATCCGGCGGCGTCGTCGGCTCCCGAGCGAGCCATTCGCCGTGACATTCCGATCACCACTTCGATCCGGCGTGCATTTGACGCCGGCACGCGAGACCGCACCGGCCGGCCCGGGCCCAACTACTGGCAACTGCAGACCGACTACACGATCAACGCCCGCCTCGACCCCGGGACCCAGACGATCACCGCCACCGAGCGAATCGTCATCCAGAACAACAGCCCGGCGGAGTTGCGCCAGATCCTGCTCCGTCTCGATCACAACATCTACCGCGCGACCGCTGAGCGGGGTTCCTCGGTGCCGGCCGAGACGACCGAGGGGATGGTCGTCACCAGCATCAGCGTGGACGGGGCGGCGGTCGACCTGACGGCGAGGCCGCAGGTTGGCCGCGGTGCAGCGGCAGGATCATCCCGGCTGGCGGTGGCGGGCCTGACCGACACGCTGGCGCGCATCTACCTCGCGACGCCCGTTGCGGCGAAATCCCCAGTGACGCTCGACATCGCCTGGCACACAAGGCTCCCTGGCGGGCCCGGCGGGCAAGGCCACCGCATGACTCAGCGGTGGGACGACACGCTGTTCCAGCCCACCCAGTGGTACCCGCGCGTGGCGAAGTTTGATGACCTGCGCGGCTGGGACATGAACCCGTATCTCGGGCCTTCCGAGTTCTACAACAACTTCGGACGGTTCGATGTGAGCCTCGATGTCCCGGCCGGATGGATCGTCAGCGGCACCGGCGTGCTGCAGAACCCGGCGGAGGTACTCACCGAGAAGGCGCGCGAGCGGCTGACGCACGTGCTCGATTCCGATGACGTCATCACGATCGTCGGGCCCGAGGAGGTGGGACCTGGGCAGGCCACCGCGCCAGGCGACCGCCTGACGTGGCATCTGGTGGCGGAGAGGGTCAACGACTTTGCGTGGGCGACCGCGAAGAAGTACGTCTGGACAGCGACGCGCGCGACGATTCCGGGGAAGGGCCCCATCCCGATCTACATGGTCTACCTGCCGGAGCGCGCGAAGTACTTCGCCAACGCCGGCCCGATCAGCCGGCACGCGCTCGAGTTCTATTCCCGGTTGTGGGCGCCGTATCCGTTCCCGCAGCTCACCCTCCAGGACGGTCCCAGTTCCGGCATGGAGTATCCGGCCGTGATCAACTCCAATCAGGGGGCGGCCGATCACGAAATCGGCCATCAGTGGTGGCCGATGATGGTCGGCACCAACGAGACCTGGTACGGATGGATGGACGAAGGCTTCGACGACTACATGAATGTTCTGTCGGACGCCGATTCGCAGAAAGTGCCGCCGAACTTCGACAGGATGGGCCAGAGCTACGGTTCGATCAGCGGCAGCGAGACGGAAGCGCCGCTGATGTGGAACGCCAACTACGCCGGGCCGGGATACGGCTACCAGGCCTATATGAAGACCCCACCGATGCTCTCGATGCTGGGGGGCATCGTCGGCGACTCGGAGGTGCAGCGCGCGATCAGCGACTACACGAAGGCGTGGAGCTTCAAGCATCCGTCCCCGTGGGACTTCGCGTTCTTCATGAACAACGCGCTCAAGCAGGACCTGGGATGGTTCTGGTACTACTGGCTCTGGACTACAGAGTCGGTGGACGGGTCCATCCAGAGCGTGACGACAGCCGGGTCGCAAACCACGGTGATCGTGCGCCAGGACGGCCAGATGCCGTCACCGGTGGTCTTTGAGGTGAAGTTCGCCGCCACCGGTGCGCCGATCAAGCCGATGTCCAACGCGCGGATGAAGGATGCGACGACAGCCACCGTCACCTGGCCGGTGGATGTCTGGTTCAAAGGAGATCGCACGTTCCGAGCCACGCTCGATTTCGGCCCGCGCCGCATCGAGAGCATCACGCTCGATCCCTCGTGCCGGTTCCCGGACAGGACTCCCGCCGACAATGTCTGGCCGAAAGGCGCGGGCGGGGCCAGGCCTGGCACGTGCGGGCCGAAGCAGTGAGGTTGGGGTCGCGACCCGTGAGCGACCGAGTCTCGCCAATCTGACGACCTCGCGGTCGGGCCGGTTGAAGCGCGCTCTCAATCCTGCTTCGCGACAGGCTTCGCGAACATCGATTCGTCGATCGGCTTGTTGTGTTCGACCTTGTCCAGGCGGATCGTGACCGTCTGGGCCGAATTGATCGTCTGCACGGTGAACGGGATCTTGACCCCGTCGATCTCCCGGTAGTCGGACAGGTCGGTGGTCTGTTCGATCTCGCCGCCCAGTTCGGGCGCGTCGACCTTCGTGACCACCCGCAACAACATGTATGTGTCGGCGTCGAACGACTGGCGAGACGACGACCCGGCCTTGGGTGTGTACTGGATCACGAACACGTCGCGCATCCCGACCTTGTCTTTCCCAACGAGTTCGACCTTGGTTCCCGCCTCCTTGTACTTCAGCAGCGGCGTCGGGAAGCTCGCGTTCAGCATGTTCTGCAGCCGATTGCCTGTGATCTCGCGGTCGCCCTGAATGCTGTTGCCGGCGAACGCGGTCTTGCCATCGCACCGCTGATCGATGACCATCTCGGTCCCGCCGACCTGGCTGAGGTCGAGCCTGATCAATGAGCGCGCCTTGTTCGGGGCCTTCGCAAAGACCTCAACCGCCCCGGCGAGTTCCATGCCCTGTGCCGACACCACGATGCTGCCGGTGGCCGTCCTCGATTCAAGCTTCGTGAGCGCGGCGCGGCCGCCCATTGCGGCCAGGTGCTTCTCAACGAGGTCGTCAGCGGTTGGCGTCAGGGTCTGAGCTTGAGCCTCGGTCTTCGCCGGGACCTGCGCCTGGGTTTGCGGCCTGGCCTGCGCTTGGGCCTGCGTCTGTGCATTGGCGGTTGCGGCCCACAACACCGCAACGACCAGCAACGCCGACCATCGAACTGTGTATCTCATGTGTTCTCCTCGCGACGATTCGCCGCTCGCTCAGGGCTCGGGACGATGGAATTAGCCTGCCAAGCCGAAGCATCGTGAGGAAAGCCGCGGACCGGAACGATGCGAAGGCTGGTGCGCCCGGAGGGACTCGAACCCCCTACCTGCGGCTTCGAAGGCCGACGCTCTATCCAGATGAGCTACGGGCGCGTAGACAGTCACCAAGCGAGAAGCGGCAGACGCTCAGCTTGATCCGGAGGCACCATGGCCGCCAACGCACTACAATCATGGTAGCACGGCGAAGGAGACGACGATCATGGACGACGGGTACAACAGGTACGACAGGCACGACACGCACCACGGCCACGACGGCCATGACAGCCACGGCACGCACCACGGCCACGACGGCCATGACAGCCACGACACGCACGACGACCACGCTCGCACCGAAGTCACCCGTCGCGAGATGCTGGAAACGATGAGCAAAGCGGCCGCGGCGTCGCTCGTGGCGCTGCCGATCGTCGAGAGCGCGGTTGGGGCGGTGAGCCTCGATGCGGCTCCGCTGACGGCGATCGCGGGTGTCGATCGGATTACGCTTTTGCCTGGCAAGACGTACCTGAACGCCTGGGCCGGCTACGGCGACCCCCCGCGGCGGGCGCCTCGACGACCTGCGCCGGGAGCTCCGCCACCGCCTCCGCCCGAGCCCCCTGGACCGACGCCGACATCAGCCTGGAGCAAAGAGTCTGGTCCCGGAACGGTGTCCTTTGCCGACGCGACGTCTCCGGTGACCACCGCCACGTTTTCGGCCCCGGGGCTGTACGTGCTCAAGCTGACACTGGACAATGGCCAGACGCGTGCCGCTTCGACGCTCAATGTGAAGGTCGTGCCCGAGCCCGCTGTGGCCGGAATGGAGCCGATCCACACCAAGGGCTATCGGATTGACAGCCCGCTCTGGGGCCGGACGGCCAAGGTGCTGACGGCGAACTGGATCCCGCACTGTATCGATCAGATCAACCGCACGGATCTGGAATTGGGCCCGGGCGGCATCGACAACTTCGTTGAGGCGGCCAGGGCACTGGCTGGACAGCCTCACGGCGCCCACAAGGGCTACGTATTCTCGAACGCGTGGGTGCACCAGACCGTCGAGGCGATGAGCATCGCGCTCATGGTCGATCCCAAGGGCGACAAGGAGATCCTCGCGGCGCACGCAAAGATGCGCGCGACGCTCGAAGACTGGATCCCGAAGATCCTCGCCGCACAGGAGCCCGATGGCTACCTGCAGACCGCATTCACGCTTCGCAACCCCGAGCGCTGGGCGGAGCGCTGGTCGGCACAGGGGAGAGGCAACCACGAAGGCTATGTCGCGGGCTACTTTCTGGAGTCGGCCATCAATCACTACATGATGACGAACCGGGCCGATGCCAGGCTGTACAACGCGGCCAGGAAGCTCGCCGATTGCTGGTGCGACAACCTCGGTCCGGCTCCGAAGAAGGAGTGGTTTGACGGCCACCAGGAAATGGAACAGGCCCTCGGCCGCTTCGGCCGGTTCGTCAACGAGATGGAAGGGGGCGGCAAAGGCGACCGGTACATCCGACTGGCCAGGTTCCTGCTCGACGGCCGGAAGGGCGGCACCGAGTACGACCAGAGCCATCTGCCCGTCGTCCAGCAGTACGAGGCCGTCGGGCACGCCGTCCGCGCGGTCTACACCTATTCCGGCATGGCCGACATCGCGCTCGAAACGCGTGACGTGGACTACCAGAGCGCTGTCCTGTCGATCTGGGACAACGTCGTCAACCGCAAGTACTACGTCACCGGCGGGGTGGGGAGCGGCGAGACCTCAGAAGGGTTCGGGCCCGACTATTCGCTGCGCAACGCCGCGTACTGCGAATCGTGCTCCAGTTGCGGCGAGATCTTCTTCCAGTGGAAACTGAACCTGGCGTACGGGGACGCGAAGTACGCGGACCTGTACGAGGAGACGCTCTACAACGCCCTGCTCGGCTCGCTCGACCTCGAGGGTCGGAACTTCTACTACGACAACCCGCTTGATTCCAATGTGCCGCGCGCGCCGTGGCATGTGTGCCCGTGCTGCGTCGGCAACATCGCGCGGACGCTGCTGATGCTGCCGACGTGGATGTATGCCAGGGGCACCGACAGTATCTGCGTCAACCTGTTTGCGGGGAGCGCCGTGACGGTGGAAGACGTCGCCGGCACCGACGTCCAGATCGTGCAGGCCACAGACTACCCGTGGAATGGCAAGGTCTCCCTCACGGTCAACCCCAGGGCGTCGAAGCGATTCAGCCTCAGGATTCGGGTGCCGAATCGCAACGTGAGCGAGCTGTATGTGCGGACACCAGCGGCGAATGGCATCGGACCGCTCCGGGTCAATGGGTCGGTCGTCAAGCCGGTGATGGAGAAGGGCTACGCCGTGATCACCCGCGCCTGGAAGGCCGGCGATGTCGTCGACTTTGTGCTGCCGCTGACCGTGCAGCGCGTCAGAGCCAGCGACCGGATCGCGGCCACCAAAGGGCGCGTGGCCCTGCAGTACGGCCCGCTCATCTACAACATCGAGAAGATCGATCAGGACATCACGCAGGCGCTCGCATCGGGCGCGCCGTTGACGACGGAGTGGAGACCCGACCTGCTGGGCGGGGTCATGACGATCCGGGGGACGTTTGCCGATGGCAGCCGGCTGATGGCCATCCCCAACTTCGCCCGCTACAACCGCAATCCGCCCGTCGTCACGGCGCCGCCACCGGTCCCGGCCACGCCTGGCGCGGCGGCCGTTCGGCCGCCGCGGCCTCCCGCGACGTCCATCATCTGGATGAAGGAGCCGTAGGCGGTGTGGGCGACTTCGCGTAGATGAGGCGCTCCACGAGGCGGATGTCGGCGAGCGGGCGCTCGTCCGATATGCTCTCGATCGGTCCGCGTTCGACGTCCTCGAAGAGCATCGTCCAGCGCCCCGGGTGGGGGTTGATCAGGCAGACCGGGTTGAGGATGTGGAAGTGTCCCTTCCCGCCGCGCATCCGTTCCGCCATCGCAGTCACCGCCGCGCTTGCGGGCTCGAGATCTTCGGTATCGGCGGGGACACTATCCTCGCCGTGAAGAAGAATGGCGAGGGGTCTGGCCCTGTCCTCGATGGGCCGCTCGTCGAGAAAGACGTACGCCTTTCCCTCGTCTGTGGCTTCGAGCACAATCGCCCGGCGCGCCGTGCCGGTGATGACGCAGCCGGGCACCGTGGTATGGATGTGACCCCGTGCGCGAGCGCGGACGATCTGGTCCACCTTCTCCGCCAGAGCGGTGTAGCTCAGTTCGATAAAGTCGATGTGGGATGTCATCGCGGCGTCAGATTGCCGACCAGCATCGCAGGCGCTGAACCGTATGGTTGTGGTGCGCCCGAAGGGTACTAACCCCTATTCTGCAGGGGTCGGTCCTCCTCCGGGCGGCACAGGAAAGGGTAGCGCAACTCCGCCTGAGCTGCCGACGACGCGTGCCCCCGGCCCGCTCGTGACAAGGCGCTTTGGCCCTCAGCGTCAGGCAGAGGCTGGGCGGTCTGGCAGTCAGGGGCGGACCATCACCGCTATTGCTTCACGCACACAGCGACATTGTTGACCGGCTGTCCTTGCGCGTTGGTGCCTTTCGTTCGATCGGTGAGCGTCTTCCCATCTTTCGAGATGGTTCGAGTGGTGATGGTGGAGACCTTGCCGTCGTACTTGACGGTGTATTCGATCGTGGTCGCGTCGACGCGCTTATACGAAATCGTATCGAATGTCTTCGAGGTGCTGGTAGCGAGAGGGTAGTCCTTGCCGTCGTACTTGAAGGCAATGTGATTCCACGTCGGAGTGCCTTTCGCGTCGACTCCCTTGTCGACAGAAAGAAGCACTCCTCCTCCTCGGTCCTCGTAGGTTTTCGTCAGGCTTTTCGGGGGCGGCCCCGGGCTATACGTCGACGCGGCCACATTCAACTTCCACGTCCCGACCAATGGATCGGTCCCCTGCGCCGAGACGACGAGCGAGAGGACGAGCGCGAGTCCGACGCCGAGGGTCACCCGGCGAAACAGTGGGAGCATCTGATCTCCTTCTGCCCTGCAGATCAGGGCAACAGCGATGAACCAGACAGCCTGGGAGGAAGTCGGCATGACCACCTCCAAGCCGCGCGCCGCGGTCACACGATCCGCAGGCGGTGAGAGTGCGGGCTTCAGGCGCTGGGAAGACGGTGGATGGACAGTAACACCGATCCGAAGGAATGCAAGGAGAAACACCGGCGCTGGACAGGGGCTGAAGCGCCCTTGGAGCCCAGACGATGTGCGCTTGCTGGAAGCCGCGTGAAAGGGGTGGTGTGCCCGACCCTTCGACTCGCGGCGATTGACCGCTCGCTCAGGATCGGCGCAATTGAATCTGGTGCGCCCGACAGGATTCGAACCTGTGGCCTACGGCTCCGGAGGGTGACTCCAGCAAAGTACGAGATTGAACGAAATCTGCGTACTGTCACAGTCCGTCAGTCGGCATTTTCTGCACGTGCCGCAATGCTGCGTTCCTTGGCGTCTTGCCAGCTCCTTCTGCGGATGGATATTCCGTCCTGCAGGGATGGGCCCTGAAATTGGCAGGCGTCCTGCACAGCTGTCTGTCGATGCCCAAGAGTGGAGTGTGCCGGACGGAGAAGGCCATTCCCATGCGCCGAACGGACATGACTGCGATCGAACCCGTCATCACGACTCTCCGTGGCATGCGCGTCATCCTCGCAGGCGACCTGGCGCGTGTCTACGGAGTCGAGCCCCGAGCCATCAGTCAGGCGGTCAAGCGGAACGCAGAGAGGTTTCCTGCGGATTTCGCGTTCAGACTGACTCGGGACGAGGTCGTGGCGCTGCCTCGTCCAAGATCACAGTTTGTGATCTTGAAGAGGGGCGGCAACCTCAAGTACGCGCCGCTGGCATTCACCGAGCACGGGGCGATCATGGCCGCCAGCGTGCTGAACAGCTCGCGGGCCGTGCAAATGAGCGTATTTGTTGTCCGGGCGTTTGTCAGACTCAGGGGCTTGGTCGTCAGCCAGACTGGCCTGGTGGAGAAGCTCGCTGAATTGGAACGCCGCGTCGTCGGGCATGACGATGAACTGCAGAACATCGTTGAGACCATCAGGCAGCTGCTGCAGCCGACATCGTCCCGTCGACGAATCGGTTTTCGCCCACCGCCATGAACGACCGCGTCCATCTGACTGTCGCTGAGGCGCCAATCCCGCCGTAGCTCGGCCGCGGCATCGATCGTGACGCTCGATGAGCACCAGGCATGACCGCCGGAATGCAGAGCTACGGCGCGATGATGCGCAGGGTCGGAAAGTACGTGCGGTAGCGCCGGGGATCCCGGGTGAGCAGTGTCATCTCCTGAATCGCGGCATGGGCGCCGATGTAGAAGTCCGGCATCGGCGTTCGTCTCGACCCTCCTCGACGCCGGTACTTCACGAAGCACTGCCCGGCCAGGAACGCCGCCTCCCACGGCAGCGCGAGCCGCTGATAGTAGTCGGGCGGCAGCGCCTCCTCCAACTCCTCGATCCGGGCGAACCGCGCCGCCACCTCGGCGTACACGATGGGGTTGATGGCGAGCTTCGAGACGTTCGCCGCCCTGCTCAGCGCGGTGGCCGACCAGTCCATCCACTCGTCGTGTCCGGTGATCACATCGAGCAGGACGTTACTGTCGACGAGCGTCGTCGCCACGTCATTCACCCCTGGTCAGGGCGAGGATCTGATCGGTCGACAGGCGCGGCCCGGATGCCCGCCTGCCGACGGCCAGCATGTGGGCGACCAGGGCGTCGCCTCGGGCCTGTTGCTCGGCGCGACGGATCCGAACGCCGTCGCCGACGACATCGAAGACGACGCGGGTACCCGGGAGGAGGCCCAGTCGATCGCGGATCTCCTGGGGGATCGTGACTTGTCCCTTGGTCGTCAGAGTCATAGTATTACCGCTACCAGTAAGAGTAATACCATCCGCCTTCGACGTCAACCGGAGAAGCGACCGTCGCGGTGGGCGAAAGCGCTACCGCGGCGTCGAGCGACGCTGGCCGACCCGTCAGTCAGTCACCGACCGGCCCTTATTGCTTGTTGAACACGATGACGTTG
>Ga0315278_10005708_pt1 | contig 11287 bp, 8 predicted proteins | sample YL17G06_0_MG_FD_203880 | JGI IMG/M metagenome (GOLD analysis project Ga0315278, IMG submission 203880) | Sediment microbial communities from Yellowstone Lake, YNP, Wyoming, USA - YL17G06_0 | ecosystem: Environmental > Aquatic > Freshwater > Lake > Sediment | place: USA: Wyoming | collected... | reverse complement strand
TCTGTGAGCCCGACGGCAAGACGGGCCTGAGGCGTGAGGAGCCAGGAGGCCGTGTCCTCGATCTGGATGTTCATCGCCGCCAAAGCGACGGCGAGGGACGACTTGCCTTTCCCGATCGACCGGGCGGTCTCAAAGACGTTGAAGAAACATCCGGTCAAGAGGAGAAGCGATACCAAGAGCCCGACAACACACACGACGCGTGTCCGAATCCTCATGTTCCACCCCCAGATACAAGAGACTGACCCCACTCTGCCAGGGATGCGGCGGGTCTGTCAAATCCTCGAACAAGTGGCTGGGGCGGGAAGTTGACTTGGTGGCTCCGTTCTGGAAAGATCTGAGCCGAGAAGGAAAGGGGGAATCACAGGTGCGTAAGGCTTGGGTGTGGGGGACACTGATCATGCTGGGCGTCGTAGCCTTCGGTGTGACGGCGCAGGTCGACGACCTGATTAAGAGAGCAGACGCGGCCTACGATGTGCACCAGGGGGAGTTCGTCTTCGACGCCTACGGCGCCCGGCTCAAGGACTCGATCGCACTCTACGAGCAGGCGCTGGCCCTCGTTCCGGATGGGGACGTGCAAAGCCGCGCCTACGTTCTCAACCGCCTTGCCGAGGCCTGCTTTGAGTACGGCACGGCCTACCTCACCAGTCGCGACGAACAGGAATCGATCTTCGGCAAGGGGAAGGATCATGCCCTGGCGAGTCTTCGCCTCTCACCGGACTTCGTGGCCGTCGAGGCCGGCCAGGGCTTCCGCGCGGCGCTCGCCGCTGCCACCGATGCCGCGGCTCTCTTCTGGTACGGGAACAACCTGGGACGCTACATCGCGTTCCACCCCATCACCGCGATCACGGGGGGGATGAAGGATGTCGAGGCCTCGTTCGAGCGCACGATTGGGCTTGACGAAGCCTTCCTCGCGGGCGGTCCCTGGCGGGCGTTGGGATCCTACCTCTCGACCGTGCCGGCGGTCCTCGGCGGCGACTTGGAGCGCGCCGGCGAGTGCCTTCGCCGGGCGATCGAGTTGGGCCCTGACTTCATCGAGAACCATGTGAACTACGCGGACTACTACGCCAAGGCGAAGAAGGACTGGCCTCTCTTCTGCGCACAGGTCAAACAAGCCTTGGCCCTGTCGCAGGATGCAACCGTGTTCGCAAGCTGGCCCTTGTACAACACCCTCGCCCTTGCGCGAGCCCAGGAGCTCGAGGCGCTGGTGGTGGATGGCGTGCCGGTCTGTCCGAAGTGATAAGAGTGTAGGAAAGGCCGTTCGCGCTGAGGATGAGACCGTTGCCGGAGGCAGGAGGTAGGGATGAGTGAGCGGTCAGGGTATCGAATCCTCTTTGAGAAGCGGTACGTCGTTGCGCCGGTCGAGCGTGGATACGCTGGCCAGACTCTGTACGTCGACCTGGGCAAGGGGACGATCGAGAGCCGCCCAGTGACCCCACAGATGAAGAGCATCTTCACCGGCGGCCGGGGGTTCGGCCTATGGCGTCTGTGGAACGCCGTGACGTCCAAGACGACCTGGGACGCTCCCGAGAACGAGATCGTTATCTCTCCGGGACCGATCGGCGGGATCACGACCTACCCCGGGACGGGCAAGTCCCTCGTCGTCAGCCTCTCTCCCACCACGGGGAGCGTCATGGACTCAAACGTAGGCGGGTACTTCGGTCCCTACCTCAAGGTCTCCGGATGGGATGCACTCGAGATTCAGGGGAAGGCCGATCGGGACGTCATCGTGTTCATCGACGGGGACACCGGATGCGTCCAAATCCTGGACTGTCCACAGCAGGACCTGAACACGCACGTCCTCTGTGAGACCCTCACGAAAGCGTTCGCCGACTCCGAGGCGTCGCGTGACCGCGTGGCCGTCTCCACGGTCACCGCGGGAATCGGCGCGGAGCACACGCGCCTGGGCTGCCTCAACTTCAGCTTCTACGACGTCCGAAGGAAGGCTTCGCGGGTGAAGCAGGCGGGCCGCGGCGGGATCGGAACCGTCTTCCGCGACAAGAAGCTGGCCGCCCTGGTCGTGAAGAAGACCGGTGTGCGCACCGACTCGGTGGGGCCTGCGGACATGGAGCGGCTGAGGAAGGCCGGCGAGCGGATCAATAAGGAGATCCTGGAGCTCGACCCCGTGCAGAACGACATGCGGAGCGTCGGCACGTCGAACATCGTTGAGGTGATGAACGAGTTCGACCTCCTCCCAGTCGAGAACTACCGCTTCGGATCGCATCCCGACGCCCCGAGGATCTCGTCGCCCGTCTGGCGAAAGCGGTTCCGGCAGGGGGTGCCGGACGGGTGCTGGTTTGGCTGCACCATGTCCTGCTCGCACGCCGTGGACGCGTTCACCCCGAGAACCGGACCGTACAAGGGAGAGAGCGTGATCGTCGACGGTCCGGAGTACGAGACGGCCGCCGGGAGCTCAAACCTGGGGATCTTCGACCCGGACTTCGTCCTGGAGATGAACTTCTACTGCGACACCTACGGGATTGACACGATCTCCTTCACCACCGCCACGGCCTTCGCCATGGAGTGCTACGGCGCCGGGGTCCTGAACAAGAAGCGTACCGGGGGATTGGAGCTTCGCTTTGGCAACGCCGACGCGGCGCTCGAGCTTCTGCACCAAATGGGTCGCGGAGAAGGGTTCGGAGCTGTGGTCGGCCAGGGGATCCGCCGGATGAAGGAGACTTTCGTCCGTGAGTACAGTGCGGATCGGAGCTTCCTGGACGACATCGGGATGGAGGCCAAGGGGCTTGAGTACTCGGAATACGTGACCAAGGAGTCGCTCGCCATGCAGGGCGGCTACGGACTGGCCAATAAGGGCCCACAGCACGATGAGGCGTGGCTCATCTTCATGGATCAGGTGAAGAACCAGATCCCGACCTTCCAGGACAAAGCGGAGGCCCTTCACTACTTCCCCATGTGGCGAACCTGGTTTGGCCTGGTCGGCCTGTGCAAGCTTCCGTGGAACGACATCGAGCCGGCCGACAACCGGACCCGCCACAGCGGGATCGAGGCGGCGAAGGTCCCCGAGCACGTGCAAAACTACTGCGATCTCTTCGCCGGAGTCACGGGGATCGAGGTGACCCCCGATGACCTGATCCTGATGTCGGAGCGCGTCTACAACTTCCAGCGGGTGTTCAACCTGCGCATGGGGTACGGCCGCCGCGCCCAGGATCGGATCCCCTACCGGTCTGCCGGCCCGGTAACCGAGGAGGAGTACGAGTCCCGCGCGGAACGCTACGACACGCAACTCAGAGAGAAGGTTGGGATCGACCCGGCCGATCTTGCGACCGCCGACCGGGTCAAGGCTCTGCGTGCGTTCCGCGAGGCGCAGTACGAGACGCTGTGCGACGCGGTCTACGCGCGCCGCGGCTGGACCAAGGACGGTGTCCCCACGATCGAGACCCTCGAGCGCCTAGGCATCGATTTCCCCGACGTCGTGGCGGTGGTCCGGCCCTACCAGGGCCGCTAGATCCTCACCCACTACTTCCAGAGCGTCCGGGGGCGCTAAGCGATCCGGACGGGCGTCTTTTTGAAGTCCAAAGGCTATTTGGCTATAATCTCACTGGGTGGTGATATGGTTTACGAAGCCGACCAGATACAGGTTCTGGAGGACCTCGAGGCGGTACGGGTCCGTCCCGGAATGTACATCGGGAGCACGGGCCAGAGCGGCCTCATGCACCTCATTGAAGAGATCGTCGACAACAGCATCGACGAGGCCCTCGGCGACTACTGCACCGAGATCGAGGTCACCGTCCACAAGGACAACCGCGTCTCAGTCAGAGACAACGGTCGCGGCATGCCGGTGGGGATTCACAAGGAGACCGGGGTCAACGCCGTGGAGTTGGTCCTGACTACGCTGCACTCGGGAGGGAAGTTCGACCACAAGAGCTACCACGTGAGTGGCGGGCTGCACGGGGTTGGAGTCTCCGTCGTGAATGCCCTCTCCGAGCATCTGGTCGTCGAGGTCAAGCGAAATGGGAAGCTCTACCGCCAGGAGTTCTCGCGCGGAGCGAAGCTGACCGAGCTTGCGGAAGTGGGAAAGAGCGAGGGCACGGGGACAGCCACTACGTTCCTTCCCGACTCGCAGATCTTCGGCGAGATCCACTACAACTTCTCCAAGCTCTCGCACCGGCTGAAGGAGCTCTCCTACCTGAACGGGGGCCTCCTCATCATCTTGAACAACGAGATCGCCGGCGTGTCGCGCCGCTTTCAGGCGAAGGGAGGGATCGTCTCCTTCGTCAAGGAGCTGGCGGAGGGCAAGGAGTGTCTTCATCCGGATCCGATCTACGTCTGCGGCGAGGAAGGCGGCATCGCGATGGAGTTCGCGATGCTGTTCACGGACGGCTACGACGAGGCGATCTTCGCGTTCGCCAACAACATCAACACCGTAGACGGTGGAACGCACCTCACCGGTTTCAAGAGCGCGTTGACCAAGTTCCTGAACGACTACGGCCGCGAGAAGAAGATCCTGCGCAAGGACGATCCCAACCTGCGAGGGGAGGACATCCGCGAGGGCCTCGTGGCCATCATCAGCGTGAAGATCCCCAACCCCGAGTTCGAAGGTCAGACGAAGACGAAATTGGGCAATCCTGAAGTGGCAAGCCTGGTGACGACCATTCTGCAGGAGAAGCTCACGCTCTACTTCGGGAAGGAGCCCAAGGTGGCCCGGACGGTGATCGAGAAGTCGGTCTCCGCTGGCCGGGCGCGGATGGCTGCGGCCAAGGCGAGGACCATGGCGCGCCGCAAGGGCCCGCTCTTCTCGAGCACCCTGCCCGGGAAACTCGCTGACTGTTCGAACACCGATCCGCAGTCAAGCGAGCTCTATCTCGTTGAGGGAGACTCGGCCGGAGGGAGCGCGAAGCAGGGCCGCGACCGAGCCTTTCAGGCGATCCTTCCCCTGCGCGGGAAGGTGCTGAACGTGGAGAAGGCGAGGCTGGCGAAGCTCCTGGACAACGTCGAGCTGCGGTCGATCATCACCGCGCTGGGGACGGGAATTCGGGAGGAGTTCTCCTCGGAGAAGCTGCGCTACCACAAGCTCGTGATCATGGCGGATGCCGACGTGGATGGCGCCCATATCTGCACTCTCCTGCTCACGTTCTTCTACCGCTACCTGCGCGGCCTGATCGAGCAGGGGTACGTGTACATCGCCAAGCCGCCGCTCTTCCAGGTGAAGGACGGGAAACGGACGTCCTACTTGTACACCGATGCGGAGCTAGACGGCTTCCGCAAGCAACACGACGGGAACTTCACCGTGAAGCGGTTCAAGGGTCTGGGAGAAATGAACCCGGAAGAGCTCTGGGAGACGACCATGAACCCGGAGAATCGCATTCTGAAGAAGGTGGAGATTCGCGACGCCCTGGAGGCGGACGAGATCTTCACGACTCTCATGGGGAGTGATGTCGCCCTGAGGCGCGACTTCATCTGGGAGAATAGCGACAAGATCACGGCGCTCGACATCTAGCCCACGTGGCCTTTACTTCATGCGGGCGCAATCCCGCTTCCGGGCGGGAAAGGGGGGATGCAATGAAGCGCATGGCCTGGACGGGCGGTCTCGTTGTCCTGGTGGTGGGGCTCTGGTCATCGACGGTGCTGCCTCTGTCGGTTGGGCTCGGCGTCGGCTATGACCCGACAGGCATCGTCCTTATCAACGTGCTGACGGAGAGGGCCTTGCAGGAAGGACTCGACCTGCGGGCGGAGGCCGGGCTGGCCACGGGAAACATCCTGGGACTCATGCTCCTGAGTGGGAGTCTGCTCTGGCATCAGCCGCTCCTTCCGCTTGACCCGTACGCGGGGGTCGGACTGGGCGTGGCGGTGACGCGGGTTCCCTCCGTCGGGGCCCTCCTCGAGGGGATCATCGGGACGCGGATCGTGCCGTTCATGCCCTTTGGAGCGTACATAGAGCTTCGCTACATTCTGCGCCTCTCCACGGCCGGTCTCTCCGCTGGACCGGTGTACGAGGCAGGTCTGTTCGTCTCCTTCTGAGGAGCGATGCTCTACCTTGGGATCGGCCTGGGGGGACTGACGATCCTGTGGCTTCTGTGGAACCTGACACTGGACGCTATGTGGCAGCCCACAGACCGGGTGACCGCGCGGCGGATCCTCATCCTTGCGGGGACAAAGGAAGGGGAAAACGTAGTCGACCTGGGCTGCGGAGACGGACGGATCGTGGTCGCCGCGGCACGCCACTTCAGGGCGCACGCCGTGGGCTATGAGATCGATCCGTTCCGTGCGCTGTGGGGGAAGGGCTGGATTCTTGCGGCCGGCCTGGCGGGGCGGGCGCGGATCGTGTGGGGAAACATGTACCGGGCAGACCTGACGCAGGCCGACGTGGTGGTCCTCTTCCTTTCCGCCGCGGCGAATTCGAGGCTGGAGGGCCGGCTTGTGCGCGAGCTGAAGCCGGGCGCGCGGGTCGTATCGTACTTTCATCCCATGGTCGGCTGGAAGCCCCAAGACGTTGGGATGGCACGCGGCGGGTACCCTCTGTTTCTCTACCGGATCGGGGAGGAGCGGTGATGCGCACCCTCGCCGAGCTGGCTTGCGCGGTGGGTCTTCGGACCCAGCCGGAGTGGCGGGAAATCGAGATCCGCGGGGTCACAGAGGATTCGCGTCGGGTCAGGCCAGGATTCTTGTTTGTCGCGATTCGGGGTCTGGTTGATGACGGCCACCGCCACATCGCTCGCGCCGTCGCGGCAGGAGCGGCGGCCGTGGCTGCTGAGAAGGACGCGGCGCCTGCGGTGCCCTGCCTTGTCCTGGCGGACGGACGGAAGGGCCTTGCTCTACTCGCCGCCGCGTTCTTCGGAAGCCCGACGAAGGAGCTGTTCACGGTCGGAGTGACCGGGACGAAAGGGAAGACGACGGTCTGCCACCTCGTGGCGCACCTCTTAGGCCAGGAGAAGACCTGCGTCATGAGCACGGTGGCCAACGAGGAGCGGGGCCTCCGCGCGGTTACCACGCCATCCAGCCCACTCATACAGGAGGCGGCGCGCCATGCACTTGACTCCGGCCAGACGAGCCTCGTGCTGGAGGTTTCCTCGGCCGCGCTCGCTCTGCATCGCGCCGACTGCATTGACTTCGACGTGGCGGCGTTCACCAATCTGACCCACGACCACCTCGATTTCCACCGGAATATGGACGAGTACCTTGCGGCGAAGCTTCTTCTCTTCAGCGGGTTGAGGGACGACGCGTGCGCGGTGGTGAATAGAGACGACCCGGCCGCGGGAAAGGTCCTCTCTGCCGCGCGCGGAGAGAGACTGACCTTCGGGCTCCATCGTGAAGCAGACCTGCGAGCGCTATCGATCTCTTTGGGCGCGCGCGATACTAGGTGCACGCTGCGCTTTCGCGGCGAGGAGGCCCGGGTGCGGCTGGCACTACCGGGTGAGCACAACGTCTACAACGCCCTTGCCGCGGCGGGCGTGGCCGCCTGGAGGGGAATGCCGCTCGCGGCGATTGCCGATCGACTCTCCACGGCGGCGAATGTGGTCGGCCGCTACGAGTTTCTCGAGGCACGCAACGGCGCGAGCGTCGTCATCGACTTCGCCCACAGTCCGGATTCCTTGGAGCGAATGCTCGAGTCGCTACGCCCGTTCTACGCGAGAGTGATCTGCGTCTTCGGCTGCGGCGGGAACAGCGACCGGAAGAAGCGCCCAATCATGGGTAGGATCAGTGGACAGCTCGCCCACGTGACGATCCTGACCTGCGACAACCCGAAGGCCGAAGATCCCGTGGCGATCATCGACGAGATCGAAGAAGGAATCCGGCCGACCGGCGGCGCGTACGAACGGATACCCGACCGCCGCTGTGCGATTCGGCGCGCCCTGGAGTTGGCGTCGCCCAAGGATGTCGTCCTGCTCGCGGGCAAGGGGCACGAGACCTACCAGATCGTCGGGAAGGAGTTCCTTCCTTACAGCGACGCGGAGTTCCTGCGTGAGGAGGGGCTGGCGCGCTGACCTCGCCGTCAAGATCCCCATGCGTTCGAGCAGGAGGGAGGACCTCTCAGAGCGTGTCGATGAGACGGGCGATCCGGTCGGCCACGTCTTGCGGGGTTCCCTCTGCGCTCACACGACGCACGGCGCCGCAGTCTGGTTCTGCGAACTCCCGAACAGCATGCCCGCCGCGGCCGCAGGCCTCGAGCCGCTCGCGACGCGCCCGGTCGGACGCCTCGAGCCAGAGGATCGTTGTGAACAGCGACCGATCCACGTGCGGCGACGACCCAAGGAGCGCTCCCTCGACGAGGAGGACACCGGTTCCCCGCGCCTCCTCCTCTAGGATCAGGTCCCTCAACCGGCCGATCACGGCAGGGTGGACGATCGCGTCGAGCTCTTCGCGGCTCCTCGCTGAACCGAAAGCCGCTTCGGCCAGGCGCAGGCGGTCGACGGCACCGTCGGGTCTCAGGATCCCTCGGCCGAAACAGGAGACGAGGCGCCAGTAGGTGGGAGCACCGATTTGGTACGTGCTCCAGGCGACGCGGTCGAGGTCGACGAAGGCAACCCCAGGCCTTTGCGCCAGCGCCCGGCCGACGGCACTCTTCCCGCTTCCCGCTCTGCCCGCGAGGCCGATCACTTTCATCCCGGGGAAGGTAGCGTCGGCGTGCCCTGCGTGCAAACGCGCCCTTCGAGCGATGGAGGTCTCGACAAACCGGGAGCCGAAACCGGAGCGTCCCTCGAGTGTACGTACAGGTGAGGTGATGCGCATGAGAATCCGACTGACAGCTGTACTCGTTGTGATGCTGATGGGTCTTCTTGCCGCGACGAGCCTTGTTGCGAACGCGCAAGGGACGTCGAATCCGTTGGGGATCGTCCCCGGACCGGTTCCCGGGACGCTCACGGTCAGCCTGTGGACGGACAAGTCGAGCTACGTTATTGGAGAAACGGTACGCGTGTACTTCACGGTCAACCAGCCGGCGTACGTCTACCTGTACGACTTGCAGCCAGACGGGTTTGTGCACCAGGTCTTCCCTAATGGCTATTCGCAGGCGAACTACGTTTCTGCCGGCACGCACTCGCTCCCTGATGCGGCGTACCAGTTCACGGTGACCCCACCTACCGGGACGGAGAGACTGCAGATCTTCGCTAGTCTCACGCCGCTTGCCCTCGTGCCGAATGCCTACGGGGAGCCATTCCCCCAGGTCGGGTCAAGTCCCGATGCGGCGAGAGGTGCCATTCAGCCTCACATCCTGGGGATCGTACCGACTCCGATCGTGGCGACGGCCTGGACCTCGTTCTTGATCACGGCCCCTACCCAAGGTGTAACGCCATATCCGCCCTATTATTCGCCGTATCCACCTTATCCGCCGATGCCCCCGTTCTTCGCCTGGTTCCCAGGGGGGAACTGGTACTGGGAGAACGGTCAGTGGCACTGGGGGAACCCGGCGGGAGGCTGGTCCTGGTACTTCGGGCTGGACGGCCAGTGGCACATGGAGATCCGTTTCCACTTCGGGAACTAGACGAAGCGCCTCGCTTTGCCACCCGATCCGCACGAACGCGCGATCGGCAGATGGGGACTGGAGGCCGGATCGCCCCGGCCTCCTTGTCCTGTACCGTCTGGCGGAGTCCCAAGCCTTCCTCAAGGCCGTCTCGCTTGGGCCTTGCGGGCCAGCCAACCAGGGGAGCAGCTGGATGTGGAGGAGGCGATGAGAGAGCGAGGGACGACGGCGCCCGAACACCGGACGGATCGGCACCGCGCAGCGACGTTCGGCCTGCCGAGCGCACCCGACGCTGGATCGGCAACCCCGTCGGGGTTCTTGGGCCGGGTTCCCGGGCGTCACACGACTCTCATCGCTTCTTCACCATCCCCTCACACGGCCGGGCTAGCGTGGATTCGAGGGGCAAGAAGCGGACTTCCTTTGACGGTGGGGAGGGGTAGCGCTATGATGGACGGGGTGGTGACGATGAGCACACGGCTTTCTGGCTGCGCCATTGCCGCAGCTTTGATTCTCTCTCTGTTCGGCTGTCTGGCGACGGGCGCCGAGGGAACACTTACGGTTCACTTCGTCGACGTAGGGCAGGGCGATTCCACGCTGGTCGTTGGCCCTAGTGGCGAGGCGATCCTCATCGACGGAGGAAAGAACCGCACTGCTCTGGAGTACCTGGAGCGACAGGGGGTTTCGCACCTGGCTCTGGTCGTGGCCAGCAGCCTGGACGAGGATCACATCGGGGGACTCATCCCGATTCTCGAGACGTTGAGCGTCGATGAAGTGGCTGTGGCTGGTGGGCCGAGCTCAAGTGACGTCGTCACGGCGCTAGACAACGCGGTGACGGCTTCGCGAGCCAGACGTCTAGTCGTGAGCCGCGGCCAGGAGTTGGTGGTGGGCTCGCTCGTGTTCGAGGTGCTCAACCCGGTGGCCGCGTCCCCGGGCACCTTAGGGAACGGGTGGATCGTGCTCAGGCTGACGTGCGCTGAGACGTCCACAATCTCCGTAGGGCAAGACCGTGGTTCCTTTCTCTTCGCGAGCGATATCGACGCCTCGACAGAGAGCGACATCATCCTCTCGGGCCTCCCGCTCCGCGCGGGAGTTCTCAAGGTGGCGAGTCACGGCAGCTGCTCTGCTAGCTCACCGGCCTTTCTCCAGGCGGTCCACCCCGACCTGGCCATCGTCAGCGTGGGCCAAAACGGGCAAGGAGACCCTTGCCCCGCCGTGCTCTCACGTCTGGAGGCTGCCGGAGCGACGATCTGGCGAACCGACCGCGACGCAACCGTCGTCATCCAATCCCCCTGTGCCACCGTTGCCCACGTTGTGAACCAGGCTCCCACGGCTGCATTCACGTTTGCTCCGGCCTCGCCGGCTCCCGGGCAGCCCATCACCGCCGACGCGTCGGCGTCGGTCGATCCGGACGGGACGATCGTGTCCTACTCGTGGACCTTCTCCGACGGAACGACGGTCATGGGGTCGAAGGTGACCCATGCCTATCCCGATCCGGGAACCTACTGGATTTGCCTGACTGTCGCCGACGACGCTGGCGCGGCGAGCACGCAGTGCCAGAGCGTGACGATTCCAACGCAACCCGACGTTCGGATCGAGTGCGTTCTCTACTACGGGACCATCCGCCTGGGGGAGCCAGACGAGTTTGTCCAGATCAGGAACTACGGGACTGCGCCCCAGAACCTCTCACGCTGGACCCTGAAGAACCTGTCCCGCTCGCTTCAACCCTTCACGTTCCCGGGCTACGTTCTGGAGCCGGGAGCGGTCGTCCGCGTCTACACGAACGAGGTGCACTGGGAGTGGGGAGGGTTCAGCGTTGGGTACGGCGCCGAGATCTGGAGCGACACGACCCCGAACACGGCCGCCCTGTACGAC
>Ga0315278_10005707_pt1 | contig 11290 bp, 12 predicted proteins | sample YL17G06_0_MG_FD_203880 | JGI IMG/M metagenome (GOLD analysis project Ga0315278, IMG submission 203880) | Sediment microbial communities from Yellowstone Lake, YNP, Wyoming, USA - YL17G06_0 | ecosystem: Environmental > Aquatic > Freshwater > Lake > Sediment | place: USA: Wyoming | collected... | reverse complement strand
CCGGTACTCCCCTCGCCCCAGACCATGCGTCGAAAGCTGCGCAAAACACCGCGCACCGTACGCTCGACGCATCGTCCCGATGAACTTCTCCAGAAGCTCCTCCGGCTCGATGAACCCGTTCATCGAGTTCACAAGCTCCATCAGCAAACCCACACGCCGATTGTCCCTGATGTCCAGTGCCTTCATCTCCCCCGATCCTAGCACCCCTCCCCCTCAAGAACAAAACTCGTCACCTCAGGCCGGCAACGAAACCGAACCTGCAACCGAAAACCCACCCCACGATTCACGTACAGCCGGCTGTTCCCCACCCGGAACAAACCCTGGTCAAACTGCTTGCTCCGCATCGGAAGCACCAGCGACTCCACATACGGCAGCCGGATCTGACCCCCATGCGTGTGCCCCGACAACACCCACTGCGCACCGAAATACTCCAACGCGTAAACCGTGTCAGGATTGTGCGATAACGCGATGATCGGCTCCCCCGCCCCGATGCCCGCAAACGCCTGCCGCGCCGAGAACAACGCCGACCAGTAGTCCTCCATCCCCACCACCCACACCCGCGAGCCACCTCGCTCCACCGCCATCGACCCGTTCCGCAACACCCTCACATCCCGCCCCTTCAGACCCGCCTCCAGTGCCTCCGCTATCTCCGTCCCCTGCCATGTGTGACCACGCTGCGAGTAGTCGTGGTTCCCAAGGCTCACCACCGTCGGCTTCCTCAACTCCCCCAGCAGCTCGCACGCCGCCCCTACCCCTTTCATCCGGCTGCTCACGATATCCCCCGTCACACACACCAGATCGCACTCCATCCCGTTGATCCGCTTGATCACCTCCCGCAAATACCCCGCCGGCGTGTTCCGCCTCACGTGCAGATCGCTCATCTGCACGATCCGAAACCCCTCAAACGACCGCCCAAGCCCCCTCAGCGGCATCCGTACCTCCGTAAACTCCACTTGGAACGGGCTCACCAGCCAGCTATACCCTCCCGTCGCCAACGCCATCCCCCCCGCACCCAGACGGTTCACCCACGGCCTCAGCCACGGCCAGATCCGCCCGCGAAGCCGCTCCGGCGGATGAAACGCAAACGCCTCCTCCGCCGCACGCGCGGCTTCGTCGTCCTTCTCCCGCCCCGAAATACAGCATCCTCGACCTTCATCCATGATCTCGCCCGGCTTCCTTTGAGCGGCAAAGAATACTGCATCCAACCCCAATCCGAAATGATGAACCCCGCCCCTTTTCCGCTTATCATGCCCCCATGTCTTCCTGCCGCTTATTGCGTCACATCGCTGTCCTCTCGGCCGCTCTCCTTCTCTCCGCCTGCCGATCCCAGACCTCCTACACCCCAGACACCGACCGCCAGAACCGCACCGCCAACTCCCTCGACCTCGCCGGCCCATGGTCCGCGCCCATCGACGGCCTCCGATGCCGTATCCTCCTCGATACCGACCAGACCACCGAAACCACCTTCATCACCGGCGTCTTCGTCATCGAAAACGCCAGCGACCGCGACATCCTCCTCACCAGCACCGCCTCACCCCCCTTCGCCACCGCCGCCATCGCCTGGGCCGTCGATGCACACCCCCTTCCCTCCGATCCATCTATCCCACCCGCCGCCCACTCCACAACCGCCAACCTCAAACTCCCCCCACGCCAACGCTACGTCTCCGAACCTGCCGCCATCCTCATCCCCCCCGGCCCAGGCGCCCGCCTCATCTCCGCCTCCTTCCGCACCGACCACGCCACCCTCACCGCCGAACCCATCCTCATCCGCGTCGCCCCCGCCGATTGGGGCCCGCCTGACAACGGCATCCGCCTACGCCTCGCCTCTCGCTCCCGCGACTACTTCGTCGGCGACAACCTCCCCCTCTTCGCCTTCATCCACAACATCGACCACGACCCCCTCGTCCTCCATCCCCCAGACTGGTCCACCCTCCAGATCGACCTCCGCCGCGACCTCATTCTCCTTATAGCCAAATCCGCCGACCCCCAATACGCCACCGTCCAACGCAACGCCGCCTGGTGGGCTCCCATCCCCAACTCCCTCCTCCTCGCCCCCGGCAAGTACAATCTCCGCCTCGAAATCCAATCCCCCGAACTCCCCGTCACCCACCAACGTGCCTGGCACGGCACTCTCATCTCCAACGACCTCACCATCGACGTCATCGCAAGGTGAAACCCCACCCGACCGCTCACCCCCTCCTCACTCCCACTCAATCGTCGCCGGCGGCTTCGACGATATGTCATACACCACCCGGTTCACCCCCCTCACCTCATTGATGATCCGGTTGCTCATCGTCGCCAGCACATCAAACGGTATCCGCGCCCAGTCCGCCGTCATGAAATCCTGGCTCTCCACCGCCCGGATCGCGATCACCGAGTCATACGACCTCGCATCACCCATCACGCCCACCGTCCCGATCGGCAGCAGCACCGCGAACACCTGCGCCGTCCGCCGGTACAGCTCATTCGCCACCAGCTCCTCCAGAACAATCTCATCCGCATCCCGCAGGATCCGCAGCCGCTCCCCCGTCACCTCCCCCACAATCCGCACCGCCAGCCCAGGCCCGGGAAACGGATGCCGCCACACCAGATCCTCCGGCAAGCCCAACACGCCCCCCACGCGCCTCACCTCATCCTTGAATAGCTCCCGCAGCGGCTCCACCAGCTCAAATCCCAACTCCGCCGGCAAGCCCCCAACGTTGTGGTGCAGCTTGATATTCGCCGCCGTCCCCGCATAGCCCTGCCCCGACTCGATCACATCCGGATACAGCGTCCCCTGCGCCAGGAACTTCACCCCCTCGATCGTCCTCGCCTCTCGCTTGAACGCCTCGATGAACTCCCGCCCGATGATCTTCCGCTTCTCCTGCGGCTCGCTCACCCCCTCCAACGCACCCAGAAACTCCGCCGACGCGTCCTGCACCCGCAGATCCATGTGGAAATGATCCCGGAACGTCGTCTCCACCACCGCCCGCTCGTTCTTCCTTAGTAAACCATTGTCCACAAATATACAGATGAGCTGATCCCCGATCGCTTTGTGCAGCAACGCCGCCGCCACCGATGAATCCACCCCCCCGGACAGCCCGCAGATCACCTTACCCCCACCCACCCGCTCCCTCACTCGACCCACCGTCTCCTCGACGAAATTCCCCATCGTCCACGACCCCGAACATTTGCAGATCTCGTACAGAAAGTTCCCGAAGATCTGCTCACCTCGCGGCGTGTGCGTCACCTCCGGATGAAACTGCACCCCATAAAACGGCCGCTCCCGGTGCCGCGCCGCCGCATACGGACATGTCTCCGTCGCCGCCAACGCCACGAAATCCCCCGGCAACTCGTGAACCTGGTCCCCGTGCGACATCCATACCGTCGTCCGTTCCGGCAAACCCCGCACCAATGGATCGCTCCCCACCACCCGCAGCTTCACGCCTCCATACTCCCGCGCCCTCGCCGCCTTCACCTCACCACCAAGGATCTGCACCCCAAGCTGCATCCCGTAGCAGATCCCCAGAATCGGCACCCCAAGCTCGAAGATCCCCGCCTCGCAACGCGGCGCATTCGCCTCATACACGCTGCTCGGACCACCCGACAGGATCAGACCCTTCGGCCCAAGCCTCCTCAACTCCTCCACTGAGATGTCCGGCCGAACCAGCTCCGAATACACCCCCTTCTCCCGAACCCGACGCGCGATCAACTGCGCATACTGCGACCCGAAGTCCAAGATCGGAATAATCTCGTCATGTGCCATTTCCATCTGATACCGCAAAGGGCCCGCCGCCGCAAAGCATCCCCCCCGGCTCCATCCCCTTCGCCCAGCCCTCACCTCACGACTCCCCCACCACAAACGCCACACGCTCCACCATCATCCGCTTCTTCCCCTTCACTTCCTCCCCCTCCACTTCGCACTCCATCGTCACGCTGTACGTCCCCGCCTTCAGACCCCCGCACAATGCGCTCAGATCAACCACACACCTCACTCGCTTCTCCCCTTCCACGATCTTCTGCTCTTTCCCTGCCAGATCCCGCTTCCCCATCGCCTCCCCCTTCGTGTCATACACCCGCATCGCCACATCCAGCCCCTCCCCAACCGAGCCGTACCTCATCTCCTTCTTCCCACGATTCCTCAGCACCACCTCCGCCATCACCGGCCCACCTTTCACACTCACCAGCGACAGAATCACCTCCAGCTCCGCCTTCTCCACCGTCGCCTTCGTGCTCAGCTTCGCACCCGCCGCAGGCCGCTTCGACGCGCCCTCCCCAGCCACCAGCCCCACCAACGCCCCCGCCAGCCTCTTCCTCGCCTCCCTCGCCTCCGCCGTCGCGTCCTTCTCCTCCACCCGCTTCTCCTCGAACGGCGTGTTGCTCAAGTCATACATCCGCCCGTTCTCCCTCAGCTTCCACTTCTTCTCGCGGATGAACCACTTGTTCGTCAACTGAACGTACACCCACTCCCTCCCCTTCACCTTCTCCCCACGCATTTGCCCCACAAACGACCGCCCGTCAATCACCCGATCCCCAGGAACCTTCGCCCCACCAACCTCGCACACCGTCGGCAAAAAATCCGTGTAATCCGTCAGATCGTCACACTCGCTCCCCGCCCTCACACCCCCCGGCCAGCTCGCCAGCAGCGGCACCCACGTCCCCGTGTCTTTCATCCCGCTCTTACCCCCCACCACCTCCCGCCCGTTCAGCTTCGACTTGAACCCGTCGCACCCGTTGTCCGACGAAAACAGAATCAGCGTGTTCGCCCTCAGCCTCGTCTCCTCCAGCTTCGCCACGAACTCCCCGATCTGCCCATCCAGATACTCCACCATGTACGGAAAATTCTTCCGGTCGTTCTTCTTCCCCTCCGGGTTCAGCGGCGTCGGATCAAAATCAAAGTGTACCAGCCCCAAACCATAGTACATGAAAAACGGCCGCCGCTTCCCCCTCCGCCCCTCCAAATACCGCAATGCCCACTCCTGATACAAATCCGGATGATACTGCCCCTTCACCGGCTCCCCATACGTAATATGTGACCCCGAAAAACAGTACTGCTCCTGAAATCCACATGCTGCAATATTGCTCGACGCACGGTATTGCCTCCGGTCAAACTCCGCCGGACCCGTCGTCGGCCTGCTCCCCCACCCCAAATGCCATTTCCCCGTCACCGCCGTCGCATACCCCGCCTCCTTCATCAACTTCGCCAGAGTCACTTCCTTCCTCGGATCCAGCCCCTCCGCCGCCCCGCTCCGACCGGAAATGTCAATGAACCCGCTCCGGAAGCTGTACCGCCCCGTCAGCATCTGCGCCCGCGCAGGCGAACACACCGGCGTCCCGAAATGCTGCCTGAACATCATCCCCGACCGCGCCAGCCGATCCAGGTTCGGCGTCTTGTACGACTCACCACCGTACGCCCCAAGACACTCAAACCCCAGATCATCCGCAATCATCACCACCACATTAGGCCGCCCTTCCCCTTCCCCGCCACCACGCATCGAGCCCACGCATCCCGCCACCATCCCCGCTCCAATTCCCGCACATCCCTTCATCAACCCGCGCCGCGTGATCGACATCTGGAAGCCTCCTGTTTATTCCACCCGCTTATACTCCCCCTCCGCCCCAAGGTTTACCACTTTCCGCTACTGGTTCAGGTTGGCCTATCCGGCCAAGAAGGCAAGCAAGTCCTCAATCTCCCAGAGCTTCGTTGTCAGACCGGCGGCCATTGCCGGCGTGCTCGTCATGGTATCTGACGCAGGCTTCCCCAAGCTCAGCTAGTGGAGTGCCTCAGCTTCATGATCACTTATCGGGTGCCACGGGCGGCTTGTCCGCCCGTGCTCCTTGCGCCAAGGCACTGGCAGCCGACCTGCCAGTGGCACGTTCAGAAGATGCCGCGATTATGAGACACTACACCAGGAGCTTCAAGACGGTGTTCCTGGCCACGCCGACGATTCGGCAGGTAGCATTGATCCCAACGCCCTCCACCAGAGCCTCGACGATCTGGACGCGGGTGTGAGTATCAAGCTTGTTCATAATGAACGTTATGCTTGCTCGTGCAAGACAGGCAAGTGAAGATTGTTTGGAATTCTTGTCGATAAAACCTCCTGTGTAAGTGCGCTCCTCCACACGACTTAGCGCAAGTCTTTATTAGACAAAGAATAATGTATTGTTTCCCAGAGGGATTTCGGATATAGTGCAAAGCCAAGATGCGGAGTTCCTTAGAGAGGCACCATGTTCGGTGAAGGCGTTTACACTCTCGCTGAAGTAACTAGGTACACGGGTGTACCGGCTTCAACGCTGCGCAGTTGGTTCATGCCCCGCTCAGACGGTAAAGGTCATGGACCGATTTTCCATTCGGAGTGGGAGACGGTGGAAGACGACTTTGCGGTCAGTTTCCTGAACCTGATAGAGGCGCACGTTGCGTCATTTTTCAGGGATAAGGGCTGCAAGCCCTCACATATACGCAAAGTCCATCAGATTCTCAAGGACGGGTGGAAGATTGCTCACCCCTTTGCTTCCATGGACCTTCGCACGGACCAGCGGAAGATCATCCTGAACAGGGTAAAAGATGCGGCCCTGATTGACATAGAGAAGAATCAGTTGGTTCTTGAGACTGCAAGGCCATTCCTACTGAAGATTGATTACGACACTACTTCTCGCCTTGCAGTGCAGTGGAACATCGCCGAAGGAGTTGTGATTAACCCAAAGATCGGTTTTGGAAAGCCTGTCATCGCAAAAACAGGCGTTTCTACTTCGATCATTGCGAATCAATACCTCGCTAACCAGAGGGATGTTGCGCTGGTGGCGAGAATGTTTGATATTCCTCGTGATGGCGTTGTTAAAGCGTTCGAGTTTGAACGAAAATTCGGGCGTGTCGCTGCTTGAAGATCATTAAGCACGAAAACTTCCCGCAGCGCGTGGCGCAACTTATTCGCCAATTTGAGCTTTTGGAAAGCGACGAATGCACCATCCAATTCCCAATAGAGGAATATGGGGACAATGTAGCGCCGGGGGAATGGATGAGCGTCATCGGAAAGCCGACTGCCGCCCACCGGCCCATTGTTCTGACAATGGACACTGGGGTTAGAGGAAATGCGGTCGGCATTAAGGCCATGAAGGAATCTCGCTGCTCTTTCGTATGTCTTGAGCATGGTTGGTCAAAGAAACCGCTTCAGGAGTTTGCATGGAGGATACTGAAGGCGTGGCCGGAAATAGTGAAGAAAGCCAAAGAGGCGCACGATACCGAGCAGCATTGCAAGATCGGCGTGACGATCAACGGGAAGCCGTATGTTACAAACCTGTAGGCCGTTTGCCCCACCTTTTTTCTGCCGCCTCTTTCGCGATCTCCACCCGCTTCTTCGCCGACAGCTTCGCCGCCCGCGCCTTCCCTCCCTTGCTCGCCCCCAGTTTGCTCAGTGCCACCGCATGCGGATTCCGGGTATCCGGCTCTGCCGGCGGTGTGCTCCCCGTCGCGGCATCTACAACGGCCTCGGCGATCTGCGTAAAATCCCGGCGGGTGCTTGCTCGGCTAGGCATACCATGACTCTGACATCGGGCTCGGTGGTTGTCAACGCCAGGATGCCGGCCGGGAATTCCCAAACTCGACCACTACCCAAGACTGGACATCCCGCCCCGTTTCTGCTAATGTGCCCTCCTTGGTTAGTTTCGATATCTCACAGGGGGACCCATGACCACGCCACTCGTCAGTATCCTTATCAACAACTACAACTACGCACGCTTCGTCGACCAGGCCATCGCCAGTGCCCTCAACCAGACCTATCCCCATACCGAGGTCATCCTCGTCGATGACGGCTCCACAGACAACTCACGCCAGGTCATCCAGCAGTACAACGGCCGCATCGTCACTCATTTCAAGAGCAACGCCGGACAAGGCTCCACATTCAACGCTGGCTTTGCCCTCAGCCGCGGCGACATCATCTGCTTCCTCGACGCCGACGATACCTTCGTCCCCGAAAAAGCCGCCGAAGTCGTCAAAACCTTCCAAACCTCCCCAGACTTCGGCTGGTGCTACCACCAGATGTCCCTCCACCACGTCGCGACCGGCCTGTGTACTCCCCCGCCCCCAGGGTTCACTTCCCGACCTGTCGACTTCCGCAAGAACATCCGCGCCTCCAGGCTCCCTGCCTTCGCGCCTGCCACCTCCGCACTCTGCTTCTCTCGAAAACTCCTCCAGCAGATCCTCCCCATGCCCGAACTCGAAGGCACCTGTGCGGACCGTTACCTCAAGCTCGCCGCACTCATCCTCTCTCCCGGCTACTTCCTCGACCGATCCCTCGCAATACAGAAAATCCACGCCAACAACGCCTACACCCTCAGATCAGACAAAGAACGCACCGGCGCCAAGTCCCTCGTCTTCACCGCCACCTGCCTCAGAACCCGCTTCCCCGAATGCACCGCCCTCGCTGATAAGCTCTTCGCCCAGGGCGTCGGCATCTACTGGCGCACCGGCGGCATCGACCCCCAATACGCCGACATCGTCCACAACTACCTGGCCAATGCCCCCCTCTTTTCACGATGCCGCACCATGCTGCGAGCAGCGTACCACGCCTCCACCCTCCTCGCCCCCATCAGATCCTACAGAACCAGCCGTCGCCGTCGATGCTTCTAGGCTTTGTCTCAAGACCCCGCGCCCACCTTGCCCAACTGCCCGATCCACCTCCGAATCGCGCTCGCGCGCCCTTCCCATCCCGACGACGCCCGAACCCCCAGGAACGTCTCGTACAGCCCGTCGATCCCCTTCGACAGCTCACGCAACATCCCGATTCGCTCCTCGAACACGACCCGCGCATCCTCCGCCTCCTCCACTTCCGGCAGCTTCGCCGACGAACACCCAAGGCTCTCCCCGTTGAACGTCAACTCAAACTGCCTCCCTCCCGTCTCAACGATCAGCCCGCACCGCCGCGGAACCTTCCCGCTCCTTAGCCCTTCCCGAGCCTCCGGCATCCCCGTCGGACCGTCACCACGCAATCCGTCCTTCCCGCTCACTCCGTACACGCATTCCAGATCCATCAACCGCTCCATCACCACCCCCACCTCTCCGCACCCCGACCCCTTGATCACGCCCCCATGCGCCTCCGTCTCATGCCACAGCCACAGCAGAAACTCATTCCCCAGAAAATCCTTCGGCCCAGGCCCCTTCGCCACCCATGGATACTCCGGCCACTGCTTCTCCCCCTCCGGCCCGTGTACAAACCGCGTCGGCCGCAGATCCTCGTAATCCCGCCGCTTGTGCTGGTCCGCCAGCCACCTCGACGCCGCCGCGCCCGCCGACAGGCCCTCCAATTCCAGCGAAAACGTCCGCTCGAACAGCTCGCTCACCTTCTCCATCGCCGTGTTCGACCCCCCGCAGTACACCGTCCGCGACCCGAAATCCCACAGAATCGGCACCAGCTTGCTCCGCCGAAACTTCCCGCTCTTCAGATCCTCCTCCACTTTCTCCCGTACCACCTCCTTCACATCACGTTTCTGCTTCTTGCTGATATGCCCCGACGGATTCACCGACGCGCCCGCCTCCTCCTCCATCATCTGATACGCCTTCCTCAGCTCTCCAGGCACTCGGTTCGTATCCATCCGCATCGCAAAGTGCAACGCCTCCGCGTAAACGTTGTGCTCGAACGAAAACCTCCCGTCCAGCACGTGCCGCCCCCCGCACCACCCATATTCCACCTCGTCCGGCACTGAAGACTCCCCCACCTCTAACGCATACTCCCCAAGCTTCTCCAAGATCCCCTGCCCCACCTCTTTCGGGTGCTGACCCGTCACCGCATACCGCCGAAACGACACTCGGCCCGTTGAAAATCCCATATCCGTCCTCTTCTCTTAAGCCCAATCCCCCCAAACCAAGGCGGCGGATCGTAGCACGCAAAACCCCTTTTTCCACCACCCCGTTGCCATCCCCCACCTCTTCGGCGATGCTACGCCCGAGCACCACACGCGCCCGCACCGACAAACCCTGCGAAAGCGAGCACCCAGGATGTCTCCTCCATTCCAGTCTTCCTCACTTCTCCTCGCCATCGCCCTCGCCATCGGCTGCGCCGCCCATGCTCCCCCCTACCCCCCAGCCACTCCCCAGGCCGTCACCAACGTCACCAACGCCCTCTTCCCCGCCGTCGTTCGTATCGACGTCAAACAGGAAACCTACTCCGAAGGCAAACGTAAGCTCCAGGCCGGCATCGGCTCCGGCGTCATCATCGACAACCAGGGCCATATCCTCACCAACTACCACGTCGCCGGACGCGCTGCCGAAATATACGTCACCCTCTCCAATCGCGAACGCCTCCCCGCTCGCCTCGTCGGCGACGACCACTGGACCGACCTCGCCGTCCTCCAAATGGACATCGACACCCTCAAATCCAAAAATGTCCCCTTCAACTCCGCTACCCTCGGCGACAGCGACACCCTCCTCCCAGGCCAGGATGTCATGGCCATCGGAACCCCCTTCGGCTTCGCCCGAACCCTCACCCTCGGCGTCGTCTCCAACATCGACCGAACCTTCTACCCCGAACGTCAACGCATCGACCAGTACGAAACCGGCGACTTCGCTAACTGGATCCAGATGGATACCCCCATCAACCCCGGCAACTCCGGCGGGCCCCTCGTCGATATGACCGCCAAAGTCGTCGGCATCAACACCCGCGGCGGCGGCCAAAACCTCAACTTCGCCATCCCCATCAACATCGCTAAAGAAGTCGTCGCCAAAATCCTCGCCACCGCCACCCCAACCTCCAAAGGCCGCGTCGATCGCTCCGACCTCGGCCTCGACCTCAAACCCCTCCAAGGCTTCGAACAGTTCTACAGCCTCGATATCAACCAGGGCGTCCTCATCGAAGGCGTCGACCGCGCCTCACCCGCCGCTAAGGCCGGCGTCCATCCCCAGGACATCATGCTCCAACTCAACGGCCAACCCACCAACGCCCGCTTCCCAGAAGAAATCGCGCCCCTCCGAAAACGCGTCGCAGACCTCCCCATCGCCTCCGAAGTCACCCTCACCCTCAAACGCGCCGACCAGATCATCCACCGCTCCATGAACACCGAAAAACTCCAAAGCTCCGTCGGCGATGAACGTGAGTTCAAAGCCTGGGGCCTCTCCGTCCGCGATATCACTCGCGCCTACGCCAACGCACGACAGCTCGACGACGACAACGGCGTCCTCATCACCAGCCTCAACCCAGGCTTCCCAGCCGCTAAAGCCCAGCTCCAGCCCGGCGACGTCATCTCCCGCATCAACGAACACCCCGTCACCGACCTCGATGAGTTCGCTCGGCTCTACGACCAATCCCTCGACGCAAAAGAC
>Ga0315278_10005705_pt1 | contig 11290 bp, 11 predicted proteins | sample YL17G06_0_MG_FD_203880 | JGI IMG/M metagenome (GOLD analysis project Ga0315278, IMG submission 203880) | Sediment microbial communities from Yellowstone Lake, YNP, Wyoming, USA - YL17G06_0 | ecosystem: Environmental > Aquatic > Freshwater > Lake > Sediment | place: USA: Wyoming | collected... | reverse complement strand
TGAGGGGGGGCCCGACACCTGACACCTCTCTTGGGGACGGGTCACTGGGGGGACCAGTTCGCCTTCTTGAACGCCTTGACAAACGGATTATTCGGATCCAGCCCTTCCGTTCTTTTTCCGGACCGCTCCTTTTGTTTGTCCGCCGGCGGATGCTTCTGAGGTCCGCCCTGCTTCCGTGCACCGCTTCCCGCAGCGTCTCGTCCCTGCGGGCCCCTCTCCGGAGTCCCTCGCATGGAAAGCGCGATCCGCTTCCGCTCCAGGTCGACTTCCAGCACGTTCACGTGGACCGTTTGACCGATCTTCACGGCCTCTCCGGGATCCCGCACGAACCGGTCCGCCAACTGGCTGATGTGGACCAGTCCGTCCTGATGAACCCCGACATCCACGAAGGCTCCGAACCGCGTGATGTTGGTGACCTTGCCCGGCAGGCGCATGCCGGGTTTGAGATCCTCCAAGGTATGCACCCCTTCGGCGTAGCGAAAGACCTCGAAGGCCTCGCGGGGATCGCGTCCCGGCCTGGCCAGTTCGGTAAGAATGTCGCGGATCGTTGGTAAGCCCACCCGTTCCGAAACGTAGCGTTCGGGCTGGATCTGCTTCAGACGCTCCGGCTCACGGATCAGGTCCTCCTCCGGGCAGCCCAGGTCCCGGGCCATGGCAGCAACGACGTGATAGCTTTCCGGGTGAACCGCGCTGGCATCCAGGGGGTTTTCCCCTCCAAGGATGCGAAGAAAACCGGCAGACTGTTCGAAGGCCTTTGGCCCGAGTCTGGTGACTTCCTTCAAGTCCTCGCGACTGCGGAAGGCTCCGTGGGTGTTGCGGTACTCGATGATGTTCTGCGCCAGTTGCGGGCCAAGCCCAGAGACAACCATGAGCAGTTGTTTGCTGGCCGTGTTGACCTCTACGCCCACGGCGTTGACACAACTGACGACCACGTCATCCAGGCCCTGCCGCAGTGCCTTCTGGTCCACATCGTGCTGGTACTGGCCCACGCCGATCGATTTCGGGTCGATTTTGACGAGTTCGGCCAGCGGATCCTGCAGTCTGCGGCCGATGGAGATCGCTCCGCGAACCGTCACATCCTGCTCAGGAAACTCCTCCCGGGCCGCCTCCGAGGCGGAGTACACGGAAGCTCCGCTCTCGTTGACCATGATGATGGGAATCTCCCCACCCAGGTCGAGTTCTCGCAGAAATGCCTCGGTTTCCCGCCCTGCGGTGCCGTTCCCCACAGCCAGCGCCTCAATGGCAGAGCGGGTGCAGAGCTCCCGGACCTTCTGGCAGGCCCTCTCCCGGTCCCGCGCCCCGGTGTGCGGGGAGATCACGTCGTGGTTGAGCAGCTTTCCCTGCGGATCCAGACAGACGATCTTGCAGCCCGTTCGGAATCCCGGGTCCACGGCCATCAGGCTCTTCCGGCCGAGCAGCGGCGCCAGGAGAAGCTGCCGAAGATTCTCCGCGAACACCCGTATCGCTTCCTCGTCCGCACGTTTCTTGCTGGCGAGGCGGAGTTCGGTTTCCAGGGAAGGACCGAGCAGCCGCCGGTAGCCGTCGCGGACAGCCAGGCGTACCTGCCCACCGCTCGCGTGATCCGATTTCACAAAGAGTTTCTCCAGAAGGGCCACGGCGTCCTCTTCCGGCGGCTGGAAGGTCAGGGTCAAAACCTTCTCCTTTTCGCCCCGCCGCATGGCAAGAATCCTGTGGGACGGGGCCGCGGAGACCGGCTCCTCCCAGTCGAAGTAGTCACTGAATTTCCGGCCTTCCGTTTCCTTGCCCGGAATCAGCCGCGAGCGGACGCTGGCCCTCCCTTCAAACAAGGCCCGGAGCGTTTCCCTCGCCCCGGCGTCTTCGTTCACCCATTCCGCGATGATGTCCCGGGCGCCCGCCAGAGCCTCTTCCACCGACTGTACACCCTTCTCCTCGCTCAGAAATCCCGAAGAGACCCGCTGCAGGTCGTCCTCGTGCGCCAGCAGATCCTGGGCGAAGATCTGTTCCGCGAGGGGTTCGAGTCCCTTCTCGCGGGCCACCATGGCGCGTGTCCTCCGCTTGGGGCGGTAGGGGAGGTAGATGTCTTCAAGAACGCTCATCGTCTCGGCGACGGCGATCCTTGCACGGAGCTCCTCGGTCAGCACGTTCCGCTCCTCAAGGGACTTGAGGATCGACGCGCGCCGCTCGTCCAGTTCCCGGAGCTGGGCGAGCCGGTCACGGATGGTGGTGATCACAACCTCGTCGAGACTGCCGGTCGCTTCCTTCCGGTAGCGAGCCATAAACGGAATCGTGGCCCCCTCTTCGAGCAGGCCCCACACCGCCTCCACCTGGAGGGGACGAACGGAACACTCCGCAGCGATCTTTTCGAAGTGGGCTTCTTTCATCTCTGTTGGATCCCCTTGGGCGGCCGCACCCCGGAAATCGGGTGCCGTATGAGGTGTTCAACCATCTTAATGCGAAAAGGGAGCCCTGCCAAGATGGCGGACATCGAAAGGCAGGGCAACGTCACCGCCGCTTGACGAAGCGCGGACCGCAGCGTAAGCCTTATGCGAGAGGCCGCCCTTTTAGATCCATAGAGAAAGGAGCTCGCCGTGAAGAAAGACACTTCGATCGAGACAGTGCTCGAATTTGCCATCGAACGAGAGAATGCGGCCCACAAGTTCTACATCGACCTCTCGGGACGCATGAGCGATCTGGGCGCGCGGGAGGCCATCGGTTTTCTGGCCAAGGAAGAGATGAAGCACAGGGAGTTTCTGGAACGGTATCTTCGCGGGGAAGTGCAACAAGGCTCCATGCAGTTAGCCCACGTAGTGGACTATCGAATTGTGGAACACATGACCGAAGAACCTGCGCCAAAGGGGCCTCTCTCCCCGGAGCAGGCTTTTCTCGTCGCCGCGAAGCGGGAGAAAGCCTCCCATGAGTTTTATCGTGCCCTGAGCAGGATCCACCCCCAGGGGCCTGTGAGGGAGTTGCTGGAGAAGATGGCCCAGGAAGAACTCCGACACAAGGAAAAGGTGGAATACCTCTACGCCAACACGGCCTTTCCCCAGACCTCTGGCGGCTAGATCCCCGCGTGCCTGCAGGCCCCCGGCCTGCAGCAAATTCAGCCGCAGCCGAACCGGCCTACCTTGTTGTTTTTGAAGTCAGTCTGTGTTAAAAACCTTTCCCTACTGCGTTTGTGTTTCATCCTGTCCAGCCGTCCGGCCAGTGGAAAGGGTTCATGGAGTCACAATACATTCCCGTCGGTGTAGGTATCGCGTGGGCCATATTCCTTTCAGCCCTGCTCATCGTGCTCTCCCACTTCTTCGGACCCAAGAAATCCTCGCCGAGCAAGGACGCTCCCTATGAATGCGGGATCGACTCCCTGATCGGTGACGCGCGGTCCCGCTTCTCGATCAAGTTCTACGTGATCGCCATGCTCTTTCTCCTCTTCGACATCGAAATCGTTTTCATGTACCCGTGGGCCATCCTCCTTCGGCAGCTCGGCCTCCCGGGTCTCATCGAGATGATGACTTTTGTCCTGGTGCTGGTCGTCGCCTTCCTGTACGTCTGGAAGAAAGGGGCCTTGAATTGGGAATAGAAGCGTCCCGGATCTTTCAAGCGGATCCGATTGCAAAAACCCTTGATGCCATCCTGAACTGGTGCCGGGAGTATTCCCTGTGGCCTTACGCCTTTGGCACGGCCTGCTGCGCCATCGAGTTCATGGCCGTGGCAGCCAGCCACTACGATATCTCCCGATTCGGTGCAGAGGTGATCCGGTTTTCACCCCGCCAGGCTGACCTTCTGATCGTCTCCGGGACCATCAGCCAGAAGATGGGTCCCGTGCTCCGCAAGATCTACGACCAGGTCTGCGAGCCCAAATGGGTGATCGCGCACGGTGCCTGCGCATCGAGCGGCGGGATTTACGATAACTACTGCACGGTTCAGGGAATCGACACGATCATCCCGGTGGACGTCTACATCCCGGGCTGCCCGCCCACGCCCGAGGCTTTGCTGGACGGGCTGATCCAGGTCCAGAAGATCATCGAGGGTGAATCCATCCGGGATCCGAAGTACCGGGGAAGCTAGGGAGCCTGTACAAAACAGGCTCCGGCACAGGCTGGTCAAAAATGCACAGATGCAAGGCGCGCGCAAGACCGAGAAATGAGGCGTACTTTTGAGTACGCCGCAGTGACGAGGGCTAAGCGGAACGCAGCAGATGGGCGATTTTCAACAGCCTGTCAGGAGTGAACGAGACCATGGCCAAACCCATATCCCAGGCACTTCTCGACAAGTTCTCCGGTTCCGTCGAAGCGCTGCCTGCCTTTCGTGAGGAAGAGGCTTTCGTCGTTGCCCGGGACCGCCTCCTGGAGGTCTGCCGCTTCCTCGCCTCCTTTCCAGGCTGCGAATTCAGACTTCTGGAGGACATCTGCGGGGTGGACTACCCGGGCAGGGAAAAACGCTTCGAGGCGGTCTACCATCTGTCGTCTCTGGAAGGGGAGAAACGGATCCGGCTCAAGGTTCTCCTGGATGAATCGGATCCCGGGGTTCCCTCGGTCATCGGCATCTGGAAGGGGGCCGACTGGTTCGAGCGGGAAGCCTTTGACCAGTACGGAATCCGGTTCGAGGGACACCCGAATCTCCGAAGGATCCTCAATCACGAGGAGTTCGTCGGCCATCCCCTTCGCAAGGATTATCCGATCAAGAAGCGTCAGACTCTCTCCAGCCCCGCGAATTTCGGATGGGAGCAGGCAGCACCTCCGGTCCCTGCCAAGGACGCCGAACGCTGAGCCCCTCCTCCACAGAGGGTGACCGAGGAGAGCAAGCGCTTTGCCTCCGGTAAGAGGATAGAAGGACTGAGCGGACGCCATGCTCGAGCAAACCGACAGAAAAGAATGGATGGTTCTCAACATCGGACCGGCCCACCCGACCATGCACGGAACGCTTCGGATCATGGTCAAGCTGGACGGCGAGACCATTCTGGAGGCCCTGCCGGAGATCGGCTACCTCCACCGGGGATTCGAGAAAGGCGCCGAACACCTGACCTACCAGCAGGTCATCCCCCTGACCGACCGGTTGAACTACTGCTCGGCCATGATGAACAACGTGGGGTACTGCAGGGCGGTGGAGAAGCTCCTGGGCATCGAAGTTCCCAGACGCTCCCAGTATATCCGGGTCATCGTGAGCGAGCTTTCCCGGATCATCGATCATCTGGTCTGCATCGGCGCCAACCTCGTGGACCTGGGCGCCCTGACGCCCTTCTGGTACTGCTTCCGGGACCGGGAGTACGTCTACGAACTTCTCGAGGCTCTCTGCGGTGCCCGGCTCACCACGAGCTACACCCGGATCGGCGGTCTGGCCAACGACCTGCCCGCCGGGTGGGTCGAGCGATGCCGCAAGGTCATGCGGAAGAACATTCCCCAGGGGATCGACGAGGTCGAAACCCTTCTGACCCGCAACCGGATCTTCATCGATCGCGCACAGGGTGTGGGCGCGGTCTCAGCCGCCGACGCGTTGAACTACGGCTTCACCGGACCCTGCCTCAGGGCCAGCGGCGTAGCCTTTGACCTGCGCAAGGCGGATCCGTATTACGACTACGACAAGTTCGACTTCGAGATCCCCATTGGGAAGAACGGGGACACGTACGACCGCTACCTCGTGCGGATGGAGGAGATGCGGCAGAGTCTTCGCATCCTGGAACAGGCACTGGACGGGCTTCCCGAAGGGCCTGTGAACGTCGAGGACAAGCGGATCACGCTCCCCGAGAAGGAAAAGGTCTACACGAAATTCGGCGCCCTCGTCCAGCACATCAAGCTCGTCGTGGACGGGATCGTCCCGCCTGCGGGCGAGGTGTACTCGGCCACCGAGGCTGCCAACGGCGTGCTCGGCTTCTACATCGTCAGTGACGGCACGAAAAATCCTTATCGGATCAAGGTCCGGCCGCCGTGCTTCGCCATCTATCAGGCCCTTCCCAAACTCGCCCAGGGGAACCTCATCCCGGATCTCATCGCAATCATCGGAAGCCTCAACATCATCGCAGGAGAACTGGACAGGTAGTCAAAGATGCTCATCGACTATTTGGTTCTGACGGTACAGTATCTGGTCTTTCCGCTGGCCATTCCGGTCCTCCTGCTCATGGGCATTCCGGTGGCCGTCTGGATCGAGAGAAGAGGAGCCGCCTTCATCCAGGACCGGGTGGGGCCGAACCGGATCACCCTCTTCGGGCTCCGAAACGCCGGGATCCTGCAGCCCTTCGCGGACGCCCTGAAGCTCCTCGTCAAGGAGGACTTCCTGCCGGCCAGGGCAGACCGATTCCTGTATTACCTCGCACCGGCCTTTTCCTTGGCGCCGGCCCTCTTGACCTTCATGGTCATTCCGTTTGCGGACGTTCTGGAAGTGGGCAAGTACAAAATCCCGATGCAGGTCGCGGACCTGAACGTGGGGATCCTGTTCATCTTCGCCATCGCATCGCTGGGTGTCTTCGGTGTCGTCTTCGGCGGCTGGGCGCCCAACAGCAAGTATTCCCTGCTCGGCGGCCTGCGCTCGTCAGCGCAGATGATCAGCTATGAAGTCGCCATGGGCCTCTCGGTGATCGGCATTCTCCTGGTCTTCGAGTCGGTCCGCCTGAACGACATCGTGCGCCTGCAGGGCGATCTCCTCTTCGGCTTCCTCCCCCGGTGGGGGATCATCGTCCAGCCCCTCGGTTTTCTGCTCTTCTTCGTGGCAGCCCTGGCGGAAACGAACCGGATCCCCTTTGACCTGCCCGAGGCCGAGGCCGAGATCGTGGCGGGCTATCACCTGGAATACTCGAGTTTCAAATTCTCCATGTACTTCATGGCCGAGTACGTGAACATGCTGGTCGCCTCGGGCCTGGTCACAAGCCTGTTTCTGGGAGGATGGCAGATCCCCTGGCTGCCGACGGCCACCCTGGCGGCTTTCGTGGGGCCGGCTCTTGCGGCAATCCTTCAGGCAACCAGCTTCGTGGTGAAACTCTGGTTCGTCATGTGGCTGATGGTCTGGATTCGCTGGACCCTGCCGCGCTTCCGGTACGATCAGCTCATGGGGCTCGGATGGCGGGTCATGCTGCCGCTGGCCTTGATGAATATCTGTATCACCTCGATCGTACCCTTCATTCTTGGGATCTACGGCAAATGATGAAGGTCAAGAACGTCACACCCGCGGTTCGATACAACGCCAAGGAAAGGGTCTATCTCGTCGAGATCTTGAAGGGCATGGCCCTGACCCTCCAGCACTTCGTCCGAAATCTCGTCACGTACAGGACCTCCAGGCAGACGGTTGTCACCATCCAGTACCCGGACGAGCACCGGCAGTATTCCGACCGCTTCCGGGGAAAGCACCGACTGAAGAAGAATCCGGACGGCTCTATGCGCTGCGTGGCCTGCAAGCTCTGCGAGGGCAACTGCCCCTCCCACTGCATCCACATCGAACCCGCGGCGTACCCGGACCCCAGCAAGGGCAACTACCCCGCGAAGTACGAGATCGACATCTTCCGGTGCATCTTCTGCGGTTACTGCGTGGAGGCCTGTCCCAAGGATGCCATTGAAATGACCCTGGTATCCGAAATGGGCACGAGACGCCGGGTCGTGTACGACCGGGATTTCCTTTTGGGTGGAAAGGAGTCCGAATGATCCAAGCGATTGCTTTCTACCTTTTCGCCGCCACAGCCGTGGTTTTTGCTCTCCTGGTGGTTGCGGCCCGAAATCCCATCTACAGCGCTCTCTCCCTGATCGGCTGCCTCTTTGCGATTGCAGGCATCTTTGCCCTGAACTCCGCGCACCTGGTGGCGATCCTCCAGATCCTGGTTTACGCAGGAGCCATCATGGTGCTGATCCTGTTCGTCATCATGCTCCTGAACCTCTCTCCGGAGGAACTCGGTAAGCCCGTCTTCAACACCCGTAAGGTGCTGGCCGTCTTCCTGCTCGCCGCCGGAGGCGCCCTGCTGATCGGCCGGCTGGGCACAAAGGTGTGGGGTTCCCTGCCCGCCGCGGACGACCGGTTCGGCTCGATCGAAGGAGTCGGAATGGTTCTGTTCACCCAGTACCTGCTTCCGTTCGAGATGGTCTCCCTCCTGCTTCTGGCTGCCATCATCGGCGCCGCCCTTTTGAGCCGGAGGGAAAGAGGGGATCGGTCATGACCCACGAGAGTCTGGTGCTGAGCATCATCCTGTTTGCGATCGGAGTCATTGGCTTTCTCGTCAGGCGCAATGCGATCGTCGTCCTCATGTCCGTCGAGCTGATGCTGAACGCCTGCAACCTGGCCTTTGTAGCGGTCTCCCGCCAGCTCATGGACATGACCGGCCACATTTACGCCTTCATGGTCATGACCGTTGCCGCGGCTGAGGCGGCCGTGGCTTTGGCCATCGTGGTTCTGATCTTCCGGACCCGAGGAGCAGTGAACCTGGATCAGATCAACATCATGAAAGGGTGACCCCGTTGGAAGAAACAACCTTTTTTGGATATCTTCGATGGATTCCGGCGCTGCCGCTCATCGGTTTCCTCATCAACATCTTCAGCGCCCGAGGTGAAACCGGCCATGGCCGGGCATCGAAGGTACACTGGATTGCCTGTCTGGCGCCCTTCGGCTCCTTTCTGATCGCCCTCCTCTCCTTTTCGCGGCTCCTCGAACTCGCACCCGAGGCGCGGCGCCTGACCGACACGGTCTTCACCTGGATCGCAGCAGGCGACTTCACGGCCAACCTCTCCTTCAGCATGGATCCCCTGAGCGCGGTCATGACCCTGGTGGTCACCGGGGTGGGTTTCCTCATCCACGTCTACTCGGTCGGCTACATGCACGGAGACCGGGCCTATGCCCGCTACTTTGCCTATCTCAACCTGTTCATGGCCATGATGCTTTTGCTCGTCCTGGGAGACAACCTCCTCCTGCTCTTCCTGGGATGGGAGGGCGTGGGCCTCTGCTCCTATTTCCTCATCGGGTTCTGGTACGAAGACCCGGAGAAGGCCTATGCGGGCCTCAAGGCATTTGTAGTCAACCGGATCGGCGACTTCGGATTCCTGCTCGGGATCTTCCTGCTCTTCTGGAGCCTCGGGCAGAAGGGCATCTGGACCATCGACTTCCATACGATCCAGGCCCACGCGAGTCTGTTGAGCCCCACCGTGATCACGGCGATCTGCCTTCTCCTCTTCATGGGCGCCATGGGGAAGTCGGCCCAGTTCCCTCTGCACGTCTGGCTTCCGGACGCCATGGCAGGCCCCACGCCGGTCAGCGCCCTGATCCACGCGGCCACCATGGTCACGGCAGGCGTCTACATGGTGGCGCGGATGCACTTCCTCTATGTGACCTCCGACTTCGCCATGCAGTGGGTCGCCTGGTTCGGCGCCTTCACGGCCCTCTTCGCAGCCACCATCGGCATCTGCCAGAACGACATCAAGAAGGTTCTGGCCTATTCCACGGTGAGCCAATTGGGTTACATGTTCGTGGGCGTGGGCGTGGGTGCATACGCAGCAGGCATCTTCCACCTCATGACCCATGCTTTCTTCAAGGCCCTGCTCTTTCTGGGTGCCGGCAGCGTGATGCATGCCGTGAGCGGAGAAACCAACATTCAGAAGATGGGCGGCTTGAGGTCCAAGATGCCGTGGACCTTCGGGACCTTCCTCATTGCAACGCTCGCGATCGCCGGCTTTCCGCCCTTCAGCGGCTTCTTTTCCAAAGATGAGATTCTCTGGCAGGCCTATGCCTCGGGCCACGGCTCGACCGCTCTCTGGGCCGTGCTCTGGATCGGGGCAGCGATCACTTCGTTCTACATGTTCCGCCTGACCTTCCTCACCTTCTTCACCAAGCCGAGGGATCATCACCTGCACGACCACGCGCACGAATCCCCGTCGGTCATGACCATCCCGCTGGCTCTGCTTGCCGTGGGTGCGGCCGTGGCCGGTTTCCTGGGAATTCCGGACTCCTGGGGACTCGGGCACAACCTCTTCGAAGGGTTCCTGGAGCCCGTGTTCGGCAAGCCCCATCCCGGCGGACACTTCTCCCATTCCACAGAGGCCCTGTTCGTCGGCCTGAGCGTTGCCGCAGGACTTGCCGGACTGATTCTCGCCTGGGTCTTCTATGTCCGCTCGCGGGACATCCCGGTCCGGCTCGCCCGGAGCTTCCCGCTCGTTTACCGGATTTTGCTCAACAAGTACTACGTGGATGAAATCTACGACTTCCTCTTCGTGCGGCCCATCCGGGTTCTGTCCGAGAAGATCTTCTGGAAGATCCTGGACGCAGGCATCGTGGACGACGGCATGGTCAACGGAACGGCCCGCTTCTTTCAAGGCGCCGCGCGTCTGCTCCGCCGCATCCAGGCGGGGGACGTCCAGAGCTATGGCTTCGCCATGATCGTCGGGGTCCTGGCTATTGTCGGCTTTATGCTTTTGCAGTGAGGGCCGGTTGATCCATGGAATTCCTGAACGAGCATCTCCTTTCGATCCTGGTTTTCATCCCCCTGGCAGGGGCCTTCTTTGTCCTTTTCTTCGTGGGCAGGAACGCCGAAGAGGCGGTCCGCAGGATCACCTTCCTCGTCATGCTCGTGGGCTTCGTCGTGTCCCTGAAGCTCTTTCTGGGATATGACTCCCAGTCCGAACAGACCCTCCAGTTTCTCGAGACCGCCCCCTGGCTTCCCGATTACGGGATCGAATTCAAGGTGGGCCTGGACGGGATGAGCCTGCTTCTCTTCATGCTCACGACATTCCTCGGACCCATCGTGATCCTGAGCTCCTGGCGATCCATCGAAACACGGGTCAAGGAATACCACATCTGCATGCTCCTTTTGCAGACCGCCATGCTGGGCGCCTTCGCGGCCCTGAACCTCTTCCTGTTCTACATCTTCTGGGAAGCGATGCTCATCCCCATGTACTTCATCATCGGCGTGTGGGGAGGGCAGAGAAGGATCTACGCAGCCGTCAAGTTCTTCCTGTACACGCTCACGGGCAGCCTGCTCATGCTGGTTGCCATTCTCTACCTGTACTTCCAGCACCACACCCAGTTCGGAGCCTACTCCTTTGACCTGTTCGACCTGTACAGGGTCCAGCTCCCCCTGAGCGCCGAGAAACTCCTCTTCCTGGCCTTCGGCCTCTCCTTTGCCATCAAGGTGCCCATGTTCCCCTTCCACACCTGGTTGCCGGATGCCCACGTCGAGGCTCCAACAGCCGGCAGCGTGGTCCTGGCCGGCGTTCTCCTGAAGATGGGAACGTACGGCTTCCTCCGGTTCTCCATGCCCCTTTTCCCTGCGGCGACCGACTACTTCTATCCGTTGATCGCTGTCCTGGCCCTGATCGGTATCCTCTACGGCGCACTGGTTTCCATGGTG
>Ga0315278_10005700_pt1 | contig 11298 bp, 11 predicted proteins | sample YL17G06_0_MG_FD_203880 | JGI IMG/M metagenome (GOLD analysis project Ga0315278, IMG submission 203880) | Sediment microbial communities from Yellowstone Lake, YNP, Wyoming, USA - YL17G06_0 | ecosystem: Environmental > Aquatic > Freshwater > Lake > Sediment | place: USA: Wyoming | collected... | reverse complement strand
GCGGCACGCGAACGGTTGACCCACCCGGAGCTGATTCAGAAAAGTGAACTTAGGGGGAGTCCCCAAGCGGATCCCTTGGGAGAGGTTGCCTTTCTCTGATGAAACAAGGGTGAGTAATGCGTCGCTTCCAAGACTGACATTACAAGCCTGGTGGAAAATACTGTGAATAACCCCGCTGAAGCACATGGTCGGCGTTTCTACGCCGACCGAGAGTGCATTGAGGCGCATTGGGCACACTCCCATCGCCAGGCGACATTAGGCCATGCTTGTACAGCCTAGAGATTCCCCAGGCCGCAGGAATGACGGCGGAGAGTGGAATGTCCTAGAACGAGTAGGCTCTGGCCAGCGCATCTTTGATCGCTGCATGAACGTTGTTCCGGCCGTCTTCGATATTCCGTTGCATGGCCTTGCGTGCACCCGATATATCCTTGGCTGCGATGCGTTTAAGGATTTCCAGGTGTTGGTGGCATGTGCTTTCGACCCGGTGTGCCTTGCCGAAATCTAACATGCGAAAAAGCAGCAACCGCTCGTTGATGGCGCGAAGTTGCCGCAACAGTGACTTGTTTCCTGCTGCATGGGCGAGCGTTTCGTGAAACAGTGTGTCCAGCCTGGCGAGTTCCTCATCCTTCTTAGACGATCCGTTCAGCAGACCAGTCCATGTACGCTTGAGCGCATCTATATCATCATTCTTTGGCGTGCCCCGCTTCGCCAAGCATTCGACGACAAACAGCTCCAGGGCCAAGCGAAGCTCATAGAGCTCCTCAATCTCGCGAAGGTTGTGCTGCTTAACCGCGTAGCCCCGATTGGGCATCTTTTTGACGAACCCATCCGTTGCCAGCGTCCGGAGGGCCTCCCGCACCGGACTACGGCTGACGCCGAATTTCTGGCAGAGTTCTGCTTCGGTAAGCCGGTGTTCTGGCGGATATTGCCAATGAATGATCCGCTCTTTCAGTGTCGCAACGATCGACGCACTGAGATTTAAGAATTGTCTTCCGCCTATCCGATCAACCTTATTAACCATGTCCGCAGTTCACCTGAATCAGGTGAATACCTTTTCTGTGTCAGACTCCTCGCGACCGATGTTTATGGATAATCCAACCTGAATGGCTGCTAGGGTCGTTCCATGGGCAGGTTGGCAAGATCCGCAACATGTCTCATCTTGCGACGAACCAAGATTGTATACAATCTAGAGTACCCTGTCTAACGCTACTTTTCATCGGGTGATTTTGGCGAGTCAATCCCATAGCGTCTGTTCGAGTTCTCCAATCGTACGTGACCGGTCGCTCATAGGTTGTCCTGAACCTCCGCCATCTCCGATTCAAGATTCCCGCGTGCGTCTTTGAGCTCTTGGATCTCTTTGACGAGCCGACCGACTTCAGCGTCGTACAGGACCCGTTCAACCGATTCGCCTGCCTCGTACAGGTTGACTGCTCGCTCGCCGACATCCCGATAGAGCTCGCCCAATTGCTGGTCAAGCTTGCGGATTTCAAGCCGGATCCGCAGCAGTTCCGTTTCTTCCAACGCACGGTTCGCCGCCTGTGCCGTGCCAAGGCGCAATGTCACCAACCCCGCCTTCAAATCATGCTTCAACCGTTGCAATAAGCCCACAATAACTCCTGGCTGACAAGGTGGCAGGCTTCAAGCTGACATCTGGACTCTAATCTGTCAGCCTGTATTCCTGTCAGCTTGTCAGCTTACTTATTAACTCACCGACCCCAAATCCAACTTCGCTTCCCACCGCCGCAACATCGTCTCTCGCAAGGCCCTGTGCACCGGCGCCTTCAGCTGTGGGTCCTGCTTCAACAGTGCAAAGGCCTCCTGCCGCGCCTGCTGGAGCAAATCGGCATCCCGCACCAGGTTCGCGACGCGAAACTCCGGCATGCCCCACTGCCGGAATCCAAAAAACTCGCCGGGCCCGCGAATGCGGAGATCTTCCTCGGCGATCACAAACCCGTCGGTCGATCGCACAAGCGCGTTCAGCCGCTCCCGGGCCGCCGATGCCGGTTCGCCGGCCGCTTGGAGTCTCGCCGATCGAGACAGTACCCCACCCGAGGCCATCAGCAGACAATAGGACTGGTGTCCGCTTCGCCCGACGCGTCCGCGCAATTGGTGCAACTGCGCCAGCCCGAACCGCTCAGCATGCTCGATCATCATGACCGTGGCATTGGGCACATCGACTCCGACCTCCACCACCGTCGTCGAGACCAGTACCTGGATCACCCCCTTCTTATACGATGCCATGACCTGTTCTTTCTCTTCCGACTTCATCCGACCGTGCACAAGTCCGACGCGGAACTCGGCCAACTCGTCCGCTTGCAGCTGCTCTGCGCCTTGTATGGCCGCCTGCAGATCGGTCTTCTCCGATTCCTCGACGAGCGGATACACCACATAGGCCTGCCGGCCGCTCCGCAGCTCATCGCGTAGAATCTGATAGGCCCGCCCCCGTTGGCTGTCGCTCATGAGAAACGTCCGCACCGGCTTTCGTCCCGGCGGCATCTGGTCGATCACCGACACATCCAGATCTCCATACACCGTCATAGCCAGGGTGCGAGGAATCGGTGTCGCGGTCAGCACCAGCACATCGGGCCTATAGCCCTTCTCGATGAGCGTCTTTCGTTGGAGCACGCCGAATCGATGTTGCTCATCCACCACCGCCAGTCCAAGTTTCGAGAAGGTGACGCCTTGCTGGATGACCGCATGAGTCCCGATCACAACCTGCGCGGTCCCGGAGGCCACCTGCTCGCGAACGGCTTTACGCGCTGCCGCACGTCCACCACCGCTCACGAGCACCACGGAAAGCCCGAGCGGATCCAACAGCCTCTTCATCGTCCGATAGTGCTGCTCGGCGAGAATTTCCGTCGGCGCCATCAGTGCCGCCTGGTAGCCCGATCCACAGGCCAGCACCATCGCCTGCACCGCCACGATGGTTTTGCCGGAACCGACATCGCCCTGCACCAGGCGGTTCATGGGTTTGCGCGACGTCATGTCCGACATGATCTCGCGAATCACCCGCTCTTGCGCTGCAGTCAACTGAAAGGGCAGCGCCCGATCCAGCTTGCCGAGGAGCGGCGTCTTCGAATTGAACAACACCTGCTTGACCTCTTCCTTCGTGACCCGATGCCGCGAGGCCAATGCGAGTTGGAGCACGAACAGCTCTTCGAACGCCAAGCGACGATGCGCCGGCGTGAGGCCTCGATCGAGCTGTCCCCCATCCGTCCCAGGTTGAGGGAAATGCACGTCCTGAATGGCTTGTTGAATGGGCAGCAATCGGTAGCGGGCACGAAGCGGAACCGGCAACACTTCCTGCGCCTCGGCGGCATGCGCATCCAGCAAGCCTTTGACGAGCACGCGCATCTGCCGGGACGTCCACCCCTTGGTTTCGTGGTACACGGGAACAATACGCCCCACGTGCAGCGGCGCTTCGGCTTCCGCGCCCACAACTTCGTATTGCGCCACCTCCATCCTCGTGTCCACCCATCCCTGCGCGCCGGCGACCATCCGCCCTGTCAGCATGACGCTCGTCCCGACGGTGAAGAGTGGCTCGAGAAACGGCTGGTTAAAGAACCGCGCTTGGAGGCGCCCGGTTGAATCCTCCACCACAATGTCAAGGATGGCGAGGCGGCGACTGCGGGCGCGCTTCGCCTCGCTTCGGACGATCGTGCCGCAGATCGAGGCCTGCACACCAAGCGCGAGTTGCCCAATCGGGGTCATGACCGAGCGATCCTCATAGCGCCAAGGCACGGTCCACAGGGCATCCTCAACCGTCTCGATCCCGAACCGTTGGAGCAATGATGTGCGCTTCGGGCCGACTCCCTTCGCGAAACGGATGGGCTGCGCCCACCATGACCGCGATGGGGCTTCATTCATGACAGGCTCCGGCACCACGACAGGCTCCGGTTCCTGCCACGCCCTGGCCGGATCGCGAACGGCCTTGCGCAAGACCCCAAGAATGACCGCGGCTTCCTGCAGCCGACGCTGCTGGTCCTCTGCCGGGAGCCGCTGCTGGTCTTCAAGAAACAGCTCACGCAGCTGGAGCAACGATGCTTCAATCGCCCGTGGATAGACGCGCTCGGACAGGGCCTGCATCACCTGTGAGGAGACAAAGCGATTCAGATTCTTGACGGTGGGAAGATGTGCGAACGCATCGCGCGTCGCGAATTCGATCGGACGCGCGACACGGTCCAGCCATTGCTGAAACTGTTCAGGGGGGTTGGGCTCGGAAGAGCGCCGTATCACAGGACGGATCGTATCATAGCCTCCTCCCCTCCTCAACGACCAGGACAGCCCCGCAGGCCGTGCCGCGTGAAGCGCGAGACAAGCGAGAAAGGCGCGACGTGGACAGAGTGGATTCCCACCTCGTCTCGCCAGTCTCGCTCGTCCCGCCTGTCTCGCGCGGCTAGATTTTTCCGCAGACTGTTCGCCTTGTCAGTTTTCTGACAATCCTTTGTCGAGCCTGCCCAAGGTGATACATTGGTTTCATCCGAATAGGTCCCGTATGTACCGTCGCAACATTTCTCACATTTTGTATCCCGTCGCCTGCCTGATCGGGCTGTTCATCGTCTATCAAGCCTGGTTCAAGCCGACCTATCTGCCTACGCCACCACCATCTCAGCCCAATGCCGTCGTGGAAGACTCCCAGGACGCACCGCCAGAACCGCATCATGGTGGCCCCGCGGAACTGGAGACTAAACAGACTCGCCTGATCGATCCCAGCGTGGTCCCGGAGACGACGCATCATGAACTACTGGAGACGATCCGCGACGAGATCGAAAAAGGAAACGTCAAGACCGCAGAAACTAAACTGGCCGATCTACCAGCAGCTATCGCAGACGACAACCGCACGCGCCCGTATGTGTCCATCCTCTGGAACAATCTGGGCATTCAACAGGAAAAAGATGGCGGGACCGCTGTTTCGATCAAAGCCTTCAAAAAAGCCGCGTCACTCGATGCCAAGAATCCCGTCATCCAACTGAACCTCGCCCATGCCTACTGGGAATTGCGCGATCCGGCCATGACGCAGGACTTTCTGGAAAAGCTGGTCGCCCTAGCTCCGAACGAACCCTTTCCCCATCTGGCGCTGGCCAATCTCTTTCAGGAACGGGATCAGCTCGGCGAAGCGGCTCGCCATCTCGATCAAGCCACAGCCCGCGCGAACAAAGACCCCGCCGTGCAATTCTATCTGCGAACCGTCACGGCCAAAGTCCGCGGAACCGAGAAGAGCGAAGCGCGACTCACCAGCCGAGACAGCGCGCATTTTACCGTGAAATTCGACGGGGAAGCCGATCAGGCTACCTGGGCCGTTGTGTTGGAGATTCTTGAAGAGGCCTATCGAGAGATCGGCCAAAAGTTCGGGCACTTTCCGTCGAAGACCATCGTCGTCGTCCTGCACGCCAAGTCCACGTTCCTAAGCGCAACCGCCAGCCCGGTGTGGGCCGATGGGCTCTTCGATCCAGTGCTTGGACGCATCCAGGTTCCTGCGCAGGACGCCTTGACAGACCGTGCCTGGCTCACACGCGTGCTGCGACACGAGTTTGTCCACGCCCTCCTGCACGACCAACTTGGTCCCGCCGGCAGCGCCATCCCGACCTGGCTCAATGAAGGCTTAGCCATGGAATTATCCGGGGATCGCTGGTCGGATCTCGATCAGATTCTGAAGCAGCAGTTTACACTGATCCCTCTGCCTGCCTTAGAGGGAGCGTGGGGAGGATTGTCCGGTGATGCCGCGACCGTGGCCTATATGGAGGCGAACTCGGCCGTGCACTATCTGATCGACCGCTTCGGCATGCCTCGGGTGCAAGAACTCCTCGCACACCTCAAGGGGAGGCAGGCACTCTCTGCCGCCATGCAATCACAGCTCTCGCTGTCGTACGAGCAGTTCCAGTCCAGGTGGGTGGATCAGTTACAGGAGCACGGAAGGAAAGGTTAATTAGATCGCTTCTCCTTTCATCTCCTCGGGCCCCTCGCCACGCCAAACCGGCAGGTTCTCGGCTGCATCATCGTGCCCGGCTACCATGTCTGTCTCCTCCACGGTCGGCTCGATCGTGTCTTCCCACATTATCTGCTGGTCCCGATCATCCATCATTCGGATGCGAAACTCGATCTGCTGAGATGGGGCCGCCAACCCCTCTGTCTGACCAACGGCGGCTCTGCCGACTCGTTCTGCACGGGCAACCGTGCCGGCCCCGGCTGAGAATTGATCGGTCCACACAAGCTGTCCGGTTACCGAATCGACGGCACGAAGGAAAAACTCGGGTTGACCATCGATGGCACCTCGGCTGAGGACCTGGGTCACCGTGGCCCGTGGCGCAACAAGATGGGCCACGACTCGGTGGGTGGAACTGGATTCTTGATCGCCGGCACTGAGATTCAGGAGCCCCTCCCAGAGAAACCGGCCTGTGGCCGAGTCATAGACGCGGAGCGTGAACGCTGAAAGTCCGTCAGCTCCCGGGCCAACTCCGCCCGCAAAAATCCGCTCACGCGGTTGACTGCCCGCTGACGCTGCGTCCTCTCTCACGTTCAAGTCATACGTTTCATCAGAGAGAATCTCGCCGTTCTTGGCATCGTAGGTCTTCACAGTAATCGTTGACGTCTCAGCATTCTCATACCCAACACCAGCTGCCACGACCTTCCTGGGTTTCACCGGCGCGAGAGACGACAGGTCTGCAGTCCAAGCTGTCAAGGGAAGGCCGGAGCCGATCATGGCACCGGCGATCAACGCGCCGAAGAAAACCCTCCTCGTCCGCCAATCAATTCCCCGCTCATCATACCGCGGCACAAACTCAGACCCGATCGGCCTGAAGCGCTCCCTCATTTCACCTATCGTCTCAGACAGCCATTGGATGATCGTCATGTGCGGTTCTCCCTCGGTGCACTGAAGTTTCGCATTGACGCCCCCACAGCGTAAATTCCCCACTATGGGGGAGAAAACCCATCGAAAGAGGGGGGGGCTAAATAGCCGCGCGGGACGGGCGGGAAGAGCGCGACGGGCGGAATCGGGGCGTGACCGGCGCGCAGCTACTTGGGGTGTGTTTGCGGGACTTTGCCAAAAATGGAATACCGGTAGCGGGCCACAAACCAATACAGCAGATAGCCGAGGGGCTTGACCAGTGGAAGGCTCAAGAGGACTGAGAGGACCCGCCCACCCTTGAGGCCCGGCAGGAGGGCCAGAAAGGCATCGAGCCCACGGGCAATCTCCCCGTTAGGACGAACCAGGAAGGCTACGTTGGGACGACCTGGCCGATAGCTCTCCCCCAAGACCTGCCGGGCCTCTTCGCTCTGATACGGAACCATCCGTATCGGGGTGGCATCCGCGTGAGTCCCCAGTCGCTCAAGGCCCTCCTTGGCGGTGACACAGAGGCGGCATTGGCCGTCGTAGACCAGAAGACAGACCTGAGACGCTCTGTCGGACGGATCTGCCATCGCCGTTACCTCTCGCATCGCCCGAGTGCGCGTTACTCGTGAAGCGTATCTCGTGTTTCCAAGTAATGTTCAATGCACAATTCTCGATGTTCAATTGAACATTTAACATTAAACATTGAACATTACGGTTGCTGTTGCTGTGCTAAGCAAAACAGAGGTATCATCCCGTCCATGCGACATACCTGGATACTTATCGGCCTACTCGCGGGGCTCTGCCTCATCGGAGCCAATACCACCCAGCTCATACCGGCTGCGACGGAGGCCGGCCGAATCGGATGGATGCTCTATCTGATCGCATTTCCTATAGCTCTCGCGGGCCTCGTGCGGATCGGATGGACCTGGACCGCCATGGCCTGCGTCATCTATGGAACGGTGGGATTGGCATTAGACCTTGCCACAGTCACGAGCATCCTGGGCGGACAGGGCGAGATTGGCGCCCTGCTCCTCTTCAGTGCGATAAGCGGGATCGTGAACTTTTTATTGATCCTGTTCGGCGGGCGCGCATTTTTACATTCGTCCTTGGGAGCCGCGCTTCCAGAATCCCGCCCTCCCAGTCCTCCGTCCCCTTCTTCATCCGCAAGACCTTGATCCGTTCAAATCCAGCATCCGTCAACCAGGCCCTCGTCTCGGCTGCCGAATAGGTATTGCCCCTCTCGGTGAACAGCAACATAGAGACCGCAAAGAGACTCGCCTCTTCGGGAAACAGACCTTTTCGGTCGTGGAGAAAGGCATCCTGAATCAGCAGGCGGCCTCCGGGATACAATGAAGCCAGCGCGCGCCGAAACAGCGCCTGATTGTCTTTCGGCGAATAGATGTGGAGCACGTTCGAATACCAGATGACATCGTAGGTGCCGGGAATGTCTTCCGTCATCACATCCAATGGCAGATAGGAAAGTCGCGCACCGGCCTTGTGAGTCGCCGCAATCTCCTTCGCCACGTCGAGGGCTACGGGACGGTCGCACACCGTGGCGAGAAGCGCGGGATTTTTTGCGAGGAAGGCCATCGCATAGGTGCCGGGACCGCCGCCAAGATCGAGCAGGGTCCGCGCGCCACGCAGGTCGATCTGGGCCGCAATCTTCGGAGCCGTCTCCAGGGTCCGGTGATGCATCGCCCATGTGAACCGACGACGATAGTCTGGCTCTTCCGGCTCATCGTGATCGAGCGGCAATCCACTCTTCACCGATTCCAGCAGGCGTCCCCAATCAGCCCAATGGCTCGTGATCAGCCGGAGATAGTCCCCCCGATAGGCCGGATGGTGTGCATTCAACGCCGTGGCGCCTAACCGGCTGTTCCTATAGGTCTCGCCATTTTTCTTCAGCAGGCCGGCCATCGCGAGATTCCGGCAGAGAATGGCCAGCCCCCGCTCACTGACCTTCACGTCACGAGCCAGATCAGGAATCGTCCAGGCGTCCGTTCCGATGGCAGTAAAAAGGTTCAGCTCAAGGGCGGCGATCAGGACCCGCGGCAACCGGTATGCCGTAATCGCATCGCGCAAGTCATCGAACGTGGCAATCTGTCTGCTCATTAGCCAGCATTATTCATGACGGTTCGTCGCGAAATCGCGGAGTCGCGTCGCGAGACCGGCGCGCGGAGGCCAGGGGACTGGCTCCGCCGTCTTCGGCGGTGCCTGTCCCGCTGCCCCTCAGACGGGTACAGGCGCCAAAGAGAAGGGCGCCAGTCCCCAACAGTACGTGGAGGGTCCGAAGGGCAAGCCCGCCGGCCAAAGGCTCGTCGTAGCAGCGGATCGGCGATTGCAGCAGAAGCGTTCATGAATATTGCGGGTTAGGCCACGCCGATCGTCCGCACGCACCAGCGCATCAAGTCCTGCAAGGCTATAGGATTTGTCACGTCCACGCTCCGCTCGAAGCGAACTGCCACATACGCATCGTTCATCTCGCTCTGTTCGGAAAATCCGGATTTCAACAGCAGCGCACGATACTTTGAGACTGCCGGTTGGATGAAGTACTTGGCCTGTTTCGCAATCTCGTCGGTGCCGAGATCTTCCGGCGTCCCATCGGACAGGAGGGTCATCACATCGTCAATCGCCACACCATACTGGCAGAACAGCCGTCCGTCCGGCGTGAGTTCCAGCAGCCATCCATCGGAACCAAGATCCATCGTCAACGTACCGCCGGGTTCCAATTCCAGCAGTTGGGGAAATGTGGGGGCCAGCGAGGCCCTGAGAGTGGCCCAGGCCGGCGAGGCTCCGTCACTCATACATGCGTCTTTCGATGAGGCGGCGCCCCCTCCTGCCCCAGGAGGCCGGCACGCAGGGCCGCTAAACGTTGGGTATTCTCTTCAAGTTTAGGCAACTGATATTTGCGATCCATATGCACCACCAGTTCAAGGAGATCCGCCGCCTCACGCAGCTTGCCGGTCTCTTCATAACATTGGACCAGCACATAACGAGCGCCGCCTGTCCTCAGCTCATCGCGCGATCGCTCGGCAATGGATTGGCTGGTTTGGCAACAGGCGATGGCGTCGTCGTAGCGCTGCTGGAGCAAAAACGTTCGACCGATCATGCGCCAGGCATCGGCAACGCCGCCCTCATTTCCCAATCGCCGCATCAGGACCAGCGACTGTTCGTAGTATTCAATTGCCTGCTCGTACGCTTTCGTCTCGCGTGCGACCAAGCCAAGATCCGAGAACAGCACCGCCTTGCCGGCGTCATCGTGAGTCTTGCACATCAGATCCAGCGCTTCGAGATAGTAGGCCTTGGCGCGATCCCATTCGCCCGCATCGGCTCTGAGATTCCCCAAATTGCCCAACGTCGTCCCAATCCCCTTCTCATCCCCAAGAATCTTCTGGAGTTCCAACACCTCTTGATAGTAGGTCTGAGCCGATTCCCGACGCCCACTGACCGCACAAATGTTCCCCAGATTTCCCAGCGTGGCGGCCAACGCCCGTTGATCTCCGGTCAGCCGGTCGCATTCCAACGCCTTCGCATAGCAGGTATAGGCATCGGTATAGAGCCCGCGCGAAAAATGCTCGTTTCCCTGGCGGTTGAGTTCTTCGGAGAGTCCGTTGCGTAGCGTCATGATGAGGGCTGGAGCACCCGTTCGACCGCCTGCTTGGCGCCGGTGAGAATCGAGGCACCGTCGCCGACCAATACACTATCGAAATTATACTTGAGGAGACGACGCAATCCCTCTTGGGCCTTCGCCACATCGGCGTATTTTTCTGCGGGCAGCAGACTGACGGAGCCGGCCGGCTTCCCGATCAACGCATCGCCGACAATCAGCACGCCCTTCCCCTGTTGAATGAACAAGGCTGATTCGCCGGGAGACTTCTGGTCTTTCAACTGGATCACCCAGATTCCGCCCGTGAGCAATTCTCCGTCTTTGAACGTTTTGGTCGGCTTGAGATCCATCTGCGGTGCGTCGGCATCCGGTACTTGCAGCTGGCAGCGAAACTCGTCTTGGTACCTCGCCGCTTCACGGGCATGGTCGCGATTCGTCACGATGATGTAATCGACGGGACCGTTGCGGAGGATCACGGAACTGGCTTCGCCTGACATCGGCGGAGGATCGATGAGAATCTTGTGTTCCCCGACCGTCAGGAAAAGCCCGTTGAAATGGAGCTGCTTCTCCTCAGAGAACCAGGACCATTGCCAGATGCCAGGAAGCAGGTTATTCATGATACAAGGGCGCGACGCGCGAGAGTCGCGAGACAAGCGAGACGCGCCGGAACAATCTTAATCATTTTGTACTTATTCGCACTTCGCGCCTTTCGCGCCCCTCCCGCTCGTCGCGCTGTCTCAGAGAGCGGCGACGGCATCTTTGACGGTTTTCGTCACCTTAGCCAGGATATTGGCTTCGTTGGGCAGATCGATGATGTCGTCTTCTGAGATCGTAATAAATTTTCGATTCGGCCCCTTCG
>Ga0315278_10005697_pt1 | contig 11300 bp, 15 predicted proteins | sample YL17G06_0_MG_FD_203880 | JGI IMG/M metagenome (GOLD analysis project Ga0315278, IMG submission 203880) | Sediment microbial communities from Yellowstone Lake, YNP, Wyoming, USA - YL17G06_0 | ecosystem: Environmental > Aquatic > Freshwater > Lake > Sediment | place: USA: Wyoming | collected... | reverse complement strand
TGGGAAATGAAAAATTAGTCCATGAAGCCAGAACGGAACGAATTTGGTTACACTTCAAATCGCCCCGTGACGAAAGGGTTTTGGAAGCTATGGCAAAAGTTGATAGGGCGGAATTTCTGCCCAAGTGTTCTGTTTCCGAAGCATATGTTGATGCGCCCCTGCAAATAGGGTATGATGCGACATGCTCCATGCCAAGCCTTGTTGCACTGATGGCAGATATGCTGGAAATTGAAGAAGGCATGAATGTTCTGGAAATCGGGGCTGGCTGCGGCTACTCTGCAGCCTTGACAGCGCGTCTGATTGGCAAAGGGAAGCTGACAACTATTGATATTGTGCCGCAATTAGCAGAAATGGGCAGAAAAAATCTGGAAAAGCATTTCGGCTCGCTGGAGGGGAGAATTCAGGTTATTGAAGGCGACGGCTCTGTTGGTTTCCGCGAAAATGCGCCGTATGACAGAATTTACCTTACTGCAGCGCCAAATATAAAAACATTTAAGCCGGAAATATTGCTGTCGCAGTTAAGCGATAAAGGAATATTATTATTTCCGGAGCGTTCAACACATTCCTTGTGTTTATACAAAAAATCCGGAGATAATGTCCATCTGCAAAGTTATTTTGGAGTTTCTTTTGTTCCCCTGCAGGGAAAGAACTGCTAATTGCTCTTTGTTTTTATATACTAAACGAACAGCCCGATTATCGCAATTACTGCAACAACTGCCCTGGCTGCATTAAGTGCCTGCGCAGAATTTGCATGCGGGCGCATACGCCCTTTCCCATGCAAACAACTTGTCAGGCAGTTCAAGCTGCATCTGCCTGGTTTTCAGCCTGCCCATATCTTCATAAATCTTCATTTGCTTGTAAATTTTCCTTTTATTTGCATTGCTAAATTTATGTAAAATCTGATAATCATACAAGCCGCCGCCATCTGGCTGCGTCTCGTGTTCAAGAACATAATCCTGAACTTCCTGCTCAAGGGGGTCATTTCTTAACTTAAATGCGCCAGCATGCTCATAAAACTTCAACTTTCTGCCAGTCTCTGCTTTTAGAGTTTGGACTGTTAAAACATCATCGGCAACGAGATTATCCAGCGCTCTTTCTATTTTAGGAATATTCGTGCTTGCTTTTGCGATAAAGTCCGCAAAGAAGAACCATTTTTGCGCTGCAGCCATTACGCCATCTTAAAATTTACGTTTAAAAATTATTATATGCGCAGGAAAACGCTTTTATACTATATTTCACAGTATATTGTTATCAGGGAGGTAAATATGGCAGAAGGAACGGTATTGGCAGTGGCTGCAGCATTCATTGCGCTGGGTATGATGAATATAATTATGCCTTTGTGGACAGGCGGGCTGAACTGGATGTTTGCTGGCGCGATTGCGGTGCTTGTTGGTTTTAACGCGCACAGACTGAAGAAAAAATAAATCCTCTATTATTTTGTTTTTTTTATTTGGGTAGCGGTAATTTTATATAATCTGATTTGGATAGTTTAATGCGGAGTGTAATGGCCAAATTTGATTACGCAGCATTGCGCAACAGGATTTTCATTGCGGCTATTGCATTTATTTTCATTGCAGCAATCGCGCAAAATTACGGTTCATCTGGAACTTCCATCCAGGGCTATTCTATTTTCGGCGTTAAAAAATGCTACAAAGATACAGATAACGACGGCTATGGCAACATATTACAAAGCCGCTTTGCAGTCAGCAAGTGCATGAAAGGCTATGTTCCAAAATCCCTGGACTGCAATAACGGAGATCCGGCAATAAACCCCGGGGCATATGAAGTTTGTGACAGCATAGACAACAACTGCAACGGAAATATTGATGAAGGTGATGTCTGTGAAGCAAACTACACAAGTCCGTATTGTTCTTCCGATTGGATATGCGCGGACTGGTCTAACTGCGCATCCGGAGTCCAGACAAGAATCTGCAGCGATGCTAACAATTGCGGCACAAGCGGCGGAAAGCCTTCTGAGACGCAAGCCTGCGGCACTGCGCCAGGCAACAACCAGACAACATGCTCTCCGAGCTGGGCTTGCACGCAATGGTCCGCATGCACATCAGGCGTGCAGACAAGAATATGCAATCAGGTTGTCATCTGCAGCGCAAATGATGTCAAACCTGCTGAACGGCAAAACTGTTTATCGCAAGGGTGTTTTGATAGCGATACTGTCTTGATAGGCCCTCCCGTTTTTCTCACTAAAGGAACCTGCACTGACTCGACTGGAACATACACAGACTACTGCAGCGGAACTTCTCCAAGTAGCGTTATAGAATATCGTTGCAACGACGTTTACAATAATGGCGTGTTTGTCGCATACGGCCAGTGTGTGACTAGTAGTTATTCATTTTTGGACGGCACATGTATTGACGGCATATGGGACAGAAACCCAATGTGCGTCTCGAACTGGGTTTGCACGCCATGGTCTGCCTGCTCATCAGGAACGCAAACCAGAATATGCACAGACGCAGAACCTTGCGCAACAAATTTCGGCAAGCCCGCGGAAACCCAAAGTTGCAGTGCGCCAGGCAACCAGACTTGCACTCCGTATTGGAGCTGCAGCGGCTGGTCTGCATGCGCATCAGGTACTCAGACAAGAACCTGCGTAGATACAAACTGCGGAACAAATGCTAACAAACCTGCAACATCACAAAGCTGTTCGGTAAATGATGTTACTTACTGTGTTGATTCTGACGGCAACGGCGCATACTACTCGAAAGGCACTTGCATAGATTCCAGGGGCATTTTATATACAGATTACTGCAGAACAGAGCATGAAGCCAGAGATTATTATTGCCAGGGAACTTACGGCGCGCAGGGCATGATAAGCAATTACTGCGCAGACGGCGGAATCTCGTTCCTAACAGGGCATTGCGTTGACGGCGCTTGGGTGTATTAGATTCATTATAAAATTTTGACAAAATTTATATATCAACCGCCAGAGGTTATTCCATGAACCACGCAATTGGCTTTGACACTGAAAAATACATTAGCGAGCAGGCAAAGAAAATCCGTGAGCGCGTTTCAAAATTTCAGAAATTGTATCTTGAATTCGGCGGGAAATTATGCTATGACATGCATGCTTCCAGAGTTTTGCCTGGATACAGAAAAACCGCGAAAATTGAGCTGCTGAAAACTCTTGGCGATATAGAAATTTTCTACTGCGTCAACGCGCAGGACATTGAGAAAGGCAAGGTAATGCGCGACTTTGGTTTAACATATGACAACCAGACGCTGAAGGACATCGGCGACATAAGGCACTTTGGGCTTGATGTTACTGCAGTTTTAATAATGAAATATTCCGGCGAAAGCTCCGCGGACAAGTTCAAAAAGAAGCTTGAAAACTTCGGGATTAAGGTTTATGTCCACCGCATGATTGACGGCTATCCAAATGACATAGGCAAGGTTCTTGCAGGCTACGGCAGGCAGCCTTATGCTGAATCAAAAAAGAAACTTGCCATTGTAACCGGCGTCGGAGGGAATTCCGGAAAAATGGCTTTCTGCATGTCCCAGATTTACCATGAACGCAAGAAAGGAATGAAAACCGGCTTTGCCAAATTTGAAACATTTCCTATCTGGAATCTTGAGCTAAATCATCCGGTTAACGTTGCGTATGAAGCTGCAACTGCGGACCTGCTTGATGTAAACATGATTGATGCTTTGCACAAAAAAGCCTACGGTGTTGACGCCGTAAATTACAACAGGGACATTGAAAATTTTGTAATTCTGAAAAAACTGATGCAGCAGATTACTAATGAGAAAGATCCTTTCGGGTATAAATCGCCAACAGATATGGGAATGAATATGGCAAAAGAGGGCATAGTCAATGATGGAATATGCCGCGAGGCAGCAAAGCAGGAAATAATCCGGCGCTATTTCCGCTACGTAAGAGGAAAAGTTGAAGGAATAGAGCCGCAGGCAACCATAACCCAGATAGAAAAAATAATGAAAAAAGTCAAAGTAAAGCCTGAAGACCGCAAAGTTGTTGTTGCTGCCCGGAAAGCTGCTGATGAGGCAAAAGTGAAAAAAGGGCACGAGAATATTTACTGCGGCGCAGCCATTGAATTAAAAGACGGACGAATTATAACAGGAAAAAATTCCCCGCTCCTTCACTCAGAGTCTGCCGCAATACTTAATTCTGTAAAGGAAGTTGCAAAAATACCAGATGAAATCGATTTGATAAGCCCTGAAGTAATAAAGGCAGTCCAGAAGATGAAGAAGCATCTTATGGGGCGGGAAGCCAGCTCTTTAACAGTTGATGAAACTCTTATCGCGCTGGCTACAAGCTCGATAACAAATCCATCTGCGAAATCCGCGCTGGAAAAACTAAGCGGGCTTGAAGGCTGCGAGATGCATATAACCCATCTGCCAACGCCAGGGGATGAAGCCGGCTTAATCAGATTAAAAATGAATGTCACATCGGATGCTAATATAGCATCGCTGCCTAACTTTCAGTAACTTATCATCTCTGGCAGCGCGGCTTGCCTGAAAACGGCGGCGGATCTTTTACTATTGAGTGTGCAAACGAGTGAATATTACCCTCAGTCCCGACAGTCCACGCAAAAGTTTCTACGGAGATATCTTTGTTATCTTTTTTAAATTGTTCAACAAGCTCTTCGAGGCGGCCTTGTTTTGAATGTGCAAGAACTTCCGTCCTATAGCCATATGCATCAAATTCTTTGTATTTCCATTCTATGGGCGCTTTGCTCGAATCTGTTCTTAAAATAACGTGCGTTCCTTCGCCATATTTGTCGTGCAGTTCTTCATATGTCGCTCTGCTAATCATCAATGCTGCTACCATTTTACTAATTAAAACAAATAATTTATTAAAAGTTCCTAGTCACTATTTTCCAGAATTACTTATTCTTCTTGCGCGCAGTCATCATTCCGATTGCCATCACATATCCTGATGTTTTTCGCTTATCCATTTTACTTCTTGATTTTGCGTATCACAGGTTCCAAAAACCACAGGAAAAATGCGAAAAATGCAAAATACACTGGTTGGTGCATTGTAAATCCCAGTATTCCCAGACACCCTAGGCATCCCCAGAACCAATTTGCTTTTAGTTTCATATCCTTACTGAAAGATTTCCTATTTTAAAGGTTTATTGCGGCTTCGGCAGTTCTTCCTGCCTTGGCCTCTTCGCCTCTGGAAATGTTCTTAAATGGTGTTAAAACAAAACTGGCATGAAACCGCAGCAAAATCAAAGTCTTGAGCAGAAAATTGAAAACATCCCCACTGATTTTGAAGTCCATAAAAAAGGGCAAACCACCATTAGATCGACCACTGCAAAAAAATTAGATTTGAAAACTGATGATTATTTGTATGTTGAAATTTACAAAATATATGATGGGACGAAGTTAGTTGCGTCTCTTGCACCGCCCTTGTCATTTATCAAAAAAACGCGTGAAAAAAACCAAATGACAATTGACGCTGAATTTCTGAAACTTTTAGATATTAAAGAAGGTTATATTCTTGAAGCTGGTGTTCATAAGGTAGAGCCGTATAAGTATAAATGAACTGGGCTTCACTATTTTCAGATTGAAAAAGTTCACTTTAACGTGCCTGCGCCATTACAAAATTTGTTGTTTCTTTTTTAATGGCACCATGCCCAAGGTCTATGGTTAAAGGTATAGTCACATCTTTTTCCATTTGCTTTATTTTCATTACCAGAATAATACAAACATAATTTGGTTTATAGGTAACAATCATAGATGCCTGTTGTAAACCTTTTAGTTGTTCTTCAGTAAATTTCAGATTTTCTGATGCATTAAGAATTTCAATTCCGGATACAAATCCGTCTGTGCTTATATCTATCACAAAGTCGCCTATATTAATAGATGCTTTGACCTTTTTCCCTTTTGACAGAAATAGGATATCTTCCTCGTCATCGTAAATTATTTTTGTATTTGATTTTGCCATTTTCTATCTGTATTCCATGCGGTAACAATATTTAAGGCTTTTCCGCTTATTGTTACCACAATAACAAGACTATATTTATTGCTTAATTTTATCCACAATTTATATTTTTCTTCGTTATTTCTTCTTGCGGGCTGTTCTTCGACGCTTAAAAGATTGTTTGTTTTCTTTAAATTTTCCCTAATCATTCCTTCTGAAATTGGCCTTTCTTTTGTCTTATCATAAAAATGTTCTTTAAAGCGAATATCCTTTTGTTCTAAGTCATCCAGAAATTGTTTGACTTTATCAAAAGGTTGCATATCATCCCTCGGATTTTAGCTCTTCCTGTCCCTGCACTTTCGGCCTCTTTGCCTCAGCAGTGTCTAAAATAGTTTCATATTCCTCGCTGAGCTTTTTGAAAAACATGCTGAACTGCTTTGACGGCTCGATAACTTTTCTGTAATACTTTTGTGTTTCCTTGCTGAGATTGAACTCCTCGCGAAGCAGTCTTACCATTCCTACTTTTTTTAATCTCGGCAGAATTATGTTGTAGAAAGTCGCTTTGGAAAAACCATTTGCTGTGATAAAAGCCCCTGTGTCTGCGCCTTCCAATCTGCCTTTCTCCAGCAGGAATGTCATGAACTTCAGCGAGATGTCATGATATTTCGGCTGATGCTGTTTCGGAAAAACTATCTGCAACAGATGCGGCAGCTCAAGTCTGACTTTCTTGTGATACTGCCATTCTTCACGCCTTTTGCGGACATCATCAAGCCATAAGCTCTCTTTGGCTGGAACTCCGCGAGAAATAACTTTAGGTTGTTGTGGAGTCTGTTGTGCTGGTGTTTGTTCAGGCACGCTGCTGAGAGAAACGTCGTCTTCTGCCATACCTTAGTGATGTTATAGAAGTATTTATAATTTTGCAATGTATGTATATTTGCATGAAAACTGCAACCATAGCAATCACAGGCATAATCTTGCTTTCATTCATAGTTGGCATATACTTTTATCCGCAGATGCCTGCCCAGATGGCATCGCACTGGGGCACGACAGGGGAAGTTAACGGATACGTGCCGAAATTCTGGGGATTGTTCCTGATGCCCATAATTTCGGTATTATTGCTGGCGCTTTTCATTGCCATCCCAAGAATTGACCCTATGAAGGAAAACATTGCCAAATTCAGGAGGTATTTTGACGGATTTATAGTATTGATAATGAGTTTCCTATTTTATATGGATTTGATTACGGTCTTCTGGAGTCTTGGATTCAGGTTTAACATGGTTTCAATGATAGCGCCTGCTTTGGGAATCCTGTTTTATGGCGCAGGCATGCTCATTGAAAATTCAAAAAGAAACTGGTTTATCGGAATAAGAACGCCATGGACTTTGAGCAACGAGCACGTATGGGAAAAAACGCAAAAGCTTGGCGGAAAATTATTCAAGGCAGCTGCTGTAATCGCAGTCCTTGGGATTTTCTTCCAGCAGATTGCATTTTACCTTGTTATTGTGCCCATACTTGCAGTAGCGGTTTTTACTGTTGTTTATTCGTACGCAATATATCCGAAAGGAAAATAATTAGATTCTGGAAAGAATATTTTATAAATAAGCCAAGCTAACTAAATTACAATGGCCTCAAAACATTTTACTTTATTGCTTGTTGCATTAACAATTGTTGCTGTTATTTTTATCAGCGGCTGCGCTGGGCAAGGCGGAGATACCACTAAAAAAAACTCTGGTGAATATCCTGCATGCCCTGAAGAGCTTTCCGGATTACTGACAGTATCTATGATTGATGTTAACCAAATTGCTGCAATAGAGCCTTTGGGAGCAGTAAATGGCCAGGATCATATGCTGCCGGTTGACCATGTTTATTATAATTCCAATATCAACGCAGACCCAATCAGTACGATATTACCTGTTTACGCTCCAGCAGATATTACCATAACAAAAATAGCCAAGCACCAGAATTTCGAAGCAGACGGAACGCCACAGTCTGGGCCAGAATTTATGATTGATTTTGTTGTGTGTGATGGAATTACCCTTTGGGTGGAGGGAATACATACATTATCCCCCGCTTTGGAAGAAATTTATAACAAAAGTGAGAAATCATATAACGAAGGCCCGCTTAATCAGGGCGCCAAGGCAACTAATTATGACATTCAATTAGCATATGCCGCAAAAGCCGGGGAAATAATAGCATGGACTGGTGGAGTTAACGAACGGGATTCCATTGCAGTAACTGCTTTCAATGAGAATATAAAACAACTAGAGGGCGTCAATTACAATTATTATCCAGAACGCCTGAGAACTGCTTTCTGTTATATTGACTTGTACAGCGGAGACCTGAAGAAATCAATAGAAAATAAGTTTGGCGATTACAATATGCAATCTAAAAATGGTGTAAATGGCGCTGAAGGATATACTGCAACTTTCACTCCCCGAACGCAGGAGCCAAAGTGCGGAGAAATAATACAAACTATTCCGGGCACAATACAGGGCGATTGGTTCTACGGTTCGCCGTCGATAAAGGATAACGGAGAAAACCTGGAATCTGAAGGAAAAACATTAAGTTTCCTACACAAAAATACCAATCCGAGCTATGCAATTATTTCTATAGGCGGAAATTTCATGAAAACCGGAGCAATGGAATTTGTTCCAAATCATTCCGGATTTATTAATCGTGAGCCCAGCGAAGTCACGGCCGATGGCAATGTATATTGCTACAACCCGCAGGAAGGTTTGTGGTCAATAATGGAAGGCAAGATTCTTGTCCAGCTCACTGACAGCAATCATCTCAAAGTAGAACATCAGGATGGAAGCTGTACTGGAAGCGAGACATTTACAAGTCCATTTACTTACCAGAGATGATTTTTGAAGGATACCATCTCGGTAAATTTTTAAACACCAAAAGAGCATTTTATCCAGCCATTGAGCTGAGGTAGAAAAATGAAATGTTGTGAGAAATTCTTTAAAATGTGCATGGGTAAAACGGAAAAGGGCAAGGGATCCAAAGAGTCTGAGGGCAAGTGCGTTTGCGTACGCGGGCACTGGCACCACAAGGGCATGATTTATGGCATGGGCTTCCTTGGAGCTTTGATGTACTATATGTCAACTGCAACAGGCGCATGGGGATACTTCGCAGGATTCTTCAAAGCCATATTCTGGCCAGCATTCCTGATAAAAGCCATACTGAAGTTTTTCGGGGCTTAAAGCTAGAAACACTATCTCAATAGGTTAGGTTTAAAAAAGTAAACCAGATTCTGCGCGCATGCCAACAGATGAAAAACATACCATATGGGGAACAACGACGGATTCTTATGGTAGAATGGTGAAAGAATTATATTTCCTTTTAAAATCAGTAAACGAAGACAGACCCTTGCGCGGCAAGGACATAGTTAATGATAAGTATAGTAAAGATGATAAGTGTAGTAAAGATTGCAAATACATTGCTGTTCGTAAGGAAAATTCAATATATTATGTTTTGGGTCCAATTATTCGCGAAAAAATGAAATTTTCTGCGGAATTGCAGCAGATTGTTGTTTCAATAGACAACAATCTTGCCGATGTGCGTGTAAGCAAGAATGACTTGGTATTTAGAAATTTGGTTGTTGGTTATGAAATTTTATTATTTCCCGGAACTAAGTTCTACATTAATGCTAACGCTATCGAAAAGCTTGAGGCTCTTATTAATGCTAAAAGGGACAAAAAGACTAAATAGATTAAAGACATTGCTGACTAAACATCCCTGAAGCGGGATTCGAGGGTTTTTAATTCTTCCAGGGTTTTTTTCAAATCAGGGATTTCGTGCCTGCTGGCATCTATTTCATCGATTTTTTTACTGGCGCACCTGCAAACCTGATTTTTACGCTGAATTTCAGCTAAACGGGGAATCTTCTTTATGTTGTCCTCTATTTCCGTGATTTGGTTTAAAGTTGCGCCAATGCAATATTTGATGGCTATGTTAAGCTCCCCAAGATCTACAATCGAAATATAAACGTCGTCTCTGCCGTCTTTAAGAATGTCTGAACAGGTGCTTTTGTCACTGATTCCTTTTCTTACAATATCTGGCAGGTTGCACATGTACTGCAATCCCACTTCGAATGGTATTTTTCCCACAGGCACCAGACTTGAGTAAACCACATATTCGTTATCATAATTTCTCTTGAAGACTTTTGCCATGTAACTCCAAACGTAAGAAAGTCATAAAAATCTGCTGATTAAAGAGTTTGAGCTTTGACTGCGCGTATTTTTTATCTATATACTACAACACCGAAAATAATTTAAGCATCTATCCATATAGATAATTAGAAGTTTGCTTAAGGAGGAATGGCCACAGGAAACGAGTGGGGCCGTGCCTCCCGTTTTCTGTGGCTGTTCTCTGGCAGATTTACTAAATCCCTAACGGGAGGAGAAACCTACAATGCAAAAGATATTCGCTTTAGGAGCAAGCGGCTCTGGTATCGTAGCGGTACTAGTTATCGCTGGCGCGTTTCTTTACGGCACAGGCCTAGAAACGAGTGCTGGCTCTATGGCAATGTGGGCAGGTATCATAATTGGTATCATGCTCGGCGTCTTTGGATTAATTGGCGTTCTGAAAAGACTTGCCAGTTACTAGACAAATAACATAATTTCGCGGAGATTAATATTTGGCCATATTATCCTCCAAAAAATTAATTTTCTTTTTTTATTTTGCTATTTCACTGGACACTAGACAACCAGCCACAAGTGTTTTATAAATTCAGAAGTTTTTTATGCTATGGAATCTGTTCAAGTACTAGATATGGCCGCTACAGCTACTGAGCACAAACTAATACTTGGAAATTGTCTGGATAAACTAAAAGACATACCTGACAATTCTGTAGACCTTGTATTTGCAGACCCGCCATATAACATGTCAAAAAAGAAAGGGCTGGGCTGGAAATACAGCAAACATATTACAATGCAGGAATCCTGGGATATGTTTTCAAAAGATGAATTTTTTGAATTCAATACAAAATGGATAAAAGAATGCTTTAGAGTCCTGAAACACGGCGGGAGCTTATGGATTTCGGGCTCGTTTCATAACATTTACATGATTGGATTCATACTCCAGAATGTAACTGATTTCAAAATAAACAACAGCATCGTATGGTTTAAACCAAATGCCCAGCCTAACATAAGCTGCAGAATGTTTACTGAAAGCACTGAGCATCTCATATGGGCTGGCAAAAACGGCGACGGAAAAAAGTGGAAATTTAATTACCAATGGACTAAAGACCATATTTCTGATACTATAAACCCGCAGGGCAAGCAAACCCGCAATGTTTGGGTCATACCATTGACGCCAAAAAATGAGAAATGGGCTGGCGCTCACCCGACACAAAAGCCCTTTGAGCTGCTGAAAAGAGTAATATTATCCTGCA
>Ga0315278_10005696_pt1 | contig 11302 bp, 9 predicted proteins | sample YL17G06_0_MG_FD_203880 | JGI IMG/M metagenome (GOLD analysis project Ga0315278, IMG submission 203880) | Sediment microbial communities from Yellowstone Lake, YNP, Wyoming, USA - YL17G06_0 | ecosystem: Environmental > Aquatic > Freshwater > Lake > Sediment | place: USA: Wyoming | collected... | reverse complement strand
GCTAGCGGCGGGTGCCGACGCACGGGCGTCAGTGCTTGAAACGCAGCAGCGCGTCCGCGTCGTTTGTGAAGTCCCGAATGCTACCGTCGATCCGTTGGGCCCGCTGCACAGCGGGAGTGCTGTAGGAATAGCACAGGCCGTCCGGCAGTCCGTCAGTGATGGCGGGGTACTCGCTCGCCGGACTGACGATGACGCGGCGACTCTGTGCCACGAAGTAACCGCGCTGCAGCATGACCGCGGCCTCAAGAGCCAGGCCCGTGAACGCGACCCGGGCCCACGCATAAAATCCCTGCAGCAGCGGCCGGCCCGCATGAGCGTCGGGTTCAACGACGGCGTGCCGTACAATCACCCAGTCATGCACCGTTTGGCCGTCGCAGACGATCCGGGCGCGCGTCCGTCCGTCGCGCTCGTCATCGACCGCGATGTCGTAGAGGCGCCTCAGCGCGTCCTCGCGCACATGTGCAACGGCCAGCCCCGCCATGTCCGTCAGATGTGTGCAGTTGACGCGGGGTTCAAGCAGGCGGCGTACGTCGCGCGTGGTCTCAAGCGGTTGGCCGACGAGGCCCTGCAGGGATCGTCCGGCCTCGGTGCAGGTCGTGAACGGGTGGCGGAGGATGTTGGATTCGATCGCCGTTATCCGCTCGCCGTCGTGGCGCAGCACCATGCGAAAGGCGTGGTTGCCGTCCTCGAGGTCGATGCTGGCGTGGCGCGGATCGATGCTCAGCTGCAGGCGTCGGCGAAAGGTGCCATGACCGTAATTCGGATTCGGCTTCATCATTCCGCCACTATGATGGACAGAGTCGCTCAGCCGAGCGCGCCAGCTAGCCTGGCCGCCGCGCAGCGATGCTCGTCGTAGCCGAGCACGCCGCGCAGCACCTGCGCGGTATGCTCGCCTACGGTCGGTGCCGTGGCCGGTTCCGGCAGCTCCTCGCCCACGAACCGGACCGGGAAGCCGAGCTGGTCGGCACCGTGCGTTTCGTGCGGCAGTATCTTGAAGCGCGCCCGGAACTGCAGGTCGTTGACGATGTTCTGCGGCGTGTTGACCGGAGCGATCGGAGTGTTGGCCTCGATGCTGAACTGCAGCCACTGCTGGCTGGTTCTGGTCTTGAAGATGGTCCGCAGCTCGGCCTGCAGTTCGCGGTTGCCGCGCGCATGGTCGGCGTACTTCGAGCCGGGCCAGTTCTCGAAGAGGTCCATGCGACCGACGCCCGCGCAGAAGTTCTTCCAGAAGGCCTGCTCGGACGCCATGAACAGCACGTGGCCGTCGGACGACTCGTAGAGCTGGTAGCGGACGCCTTCGCGCATGCCGGCGGTGGCGACCGGGCGTCGCTTGTAGCCGTCGGACTTGTTGCCGGTGACGACGTCCTCGGGGCGCGCGTAGGCCATGTAGCTTTCGCTTCGATACCAGTCGAAGGCTGCGGCCGCGTCGCTCTGGGCGAGGTCCATGAAGCAGCCCTCGCCGGTCGCCCGGGCACGCAGGACGCCGGCAAGCACGGCGAGTCCGCCGAACAGCGGCGCGGCATTGATGCCGATGCCGACGTGCTCCGGGATGTAGCAGAAGCCTTCCTCGTCATAGGCCGGCTTTACCGCCCCCGACCAGGTGTCGTAAGCGATGCCGTGTGACGGCATGTCCTTGTAGGGGCCCGTCATGCCGTAGCCGGAGACGGTGCAGAACACGATCCTGGGATTGATCTTCTTGAGGTCTTCGTAGCCCAGGCCGTACCTGGCCAGCGCGCCGGGCTTGGAGGCCTCGATGACCACGTCAGCATCCTTCACGAGGTCGCGATAGATGTCGCGAGCCGCCTCGACCTTGAGGTCGAGCGTGATGCTCTTCTTGCCCCGGTTGAGGTGGTAGTGCATCAACGAGACACCCTGGATGATCGGCCAGGTCATTTCGCGGATGTAGTCCCCGGCCGGAGACTCGACCTTGATGACCTCGGCGCCCAGGTCGACAAAGGCCGTCGTGATTGCCGCCGGCCCGAGAATCGAGCTCTCGATGACGCGCAGGCCGGCGAGTGGGGCGGGTTGGGGCATGTTAATCACCGGGTCTCAAGCGGCTTTGTCACCGGCACCGTGCTCCGGTTGTGTGCCGTGGGCTCACTTCGCCGGCTTGCATCGCTTCACCGGGTCGATGCCCGTGAGCTTGGCCAGGTTGAGGCCGAGGATCTTGGCCTTGTCTTCGTCGGTCACCTGCGCATAGCCCCACTTCTCCTGCAGTTCCTCGGGCATTTCGAGGTTGCGGATGTAGTCGACCACCCGGGGCAGGTCGTCGAACGGCAGGTCGAAGCCGAGCACGATCTTGTCAGCCGGGACCCACTGCAGGGCCGTGCCGATCGCGTGATAGCCGCGATAGGGTGAGCGCTGGTACCAGCCGAAGATGCCGGACAGGCTCATGTAGAGATTCCGGTGCTTGCCGCACAGGGCGATCAGCTCCTCGGTGTAGGGCCAGCCGGCGTGGTAGGCGATGAGCTTCAGGTCCGGGAAGTCGAGCGCCACGTCGTCGAGCTGCGAGGGGTGGCAGTGGCTGTTCGGCTGCGGACACACATAGCTCACGCCGGTGTGGAGGGTCAGCGGGACCCCGAGCTCCTGGGCCTTCTCATAGAAGGGCCACAGCCGCTTGTCGTTGATGGGGCCAGCGTCTTCCGGCTGGTAGACCTTGCAGAGCTTCGCGCCTTTCTCCTTCACCAGGTACTCGAGTTCCCAGTTGGCGTGCTTGATGCCGCGCTTGATGATCGGGCCGACATTGGCCTCAAGGAACATCCGGTCCTTGTACGGCTCGATCTGCTGCATCATGAAGCCGTTGGTCGAGAAGGACACGACACCGCCGCTGATGTCCATCATCGGCTCGCGGAGGCAGAACGCCACGTCGACGCCGGCCTTGTCCATGTACGGCGCCAACTCACTCGCAATCGGGGCCGGCCATGGGTCGTCCATGCTGCGTCCGGACCACGCACGGAGGACGCCACTGACGCTGGAGTGGAAGTGGTGCATACCCGGGTAATAACCGATTTCACTCAGCGTCTGGACGTTCATGAAGTGGAACTCGGTCATCGCGACAAAGAAGTCTTTTGCACTCATGCGTCGTATCCTGCGTTGGAAGACTTGGTTGGGGCCAGGGGCTGCGCGTGATGCTCACGTGCCGAGGGCGGCGCCGTTGGCGTCGTCATCGCGCAACACTACCATGATCGATCCGAGTATCGGCAACGGTACCGGCGGCCACTACGTCCATAAGGACTATCGGAGTCGCCGGCCGAGCGGGCGGCGGCGGGCACCTTGTAGCGCTGGTTCATGGCGATCAGAACCGAGGTCAGCGCCTCGGCCGCGGCGGAGTTCGCGAGCACGCCGGCGTTCCAAGCCCCGAGTCTGATCTCCCTGGCGAGGCCGATCACCGTGTCGGCCGCCGCGCGGTCGTCGCTGCAGACCTGCACGTCGCACTGGTCGCCGAGCCGCCGAGGATCGCAATCACGGGACGCGGTTCAGTCTGCACGCGAGGTTCTCCTCCAGATCATTCGTGTCGGCTCGACGCCGGGTCTGTGCCGGCGAAAAGCTGTTTTACACATCAACCAGGTTGATCACTGTCGTAGTCCGTTGGGACGATCGCCGCCGCTCGTCCGAGCGGACGAGGCGACCGACCGGTGCTCCTGCCACCCTCCATGTCTGGGGCTAACTCACTGGTCGAGCACGGTGCGGCCGGCTGCAGTCCGGGTGCATGCCGGGCGACCACGACGTCGATCAAGCGACCGACGGATCAAGATCGTCGGCTGGTGACGACAGGAACCGACACGCCGGATGAGCATCGCGTTCAACGAAGGGTTCGCACACCATCGGGCGCCGCTGGACTGTCGCGTGGCGACAGGCGCGAATCCCCGTGCCGCAGCAAGCGTGAACTCGACCTTGTCAGCGGCCCAAGCGTATTCTTCCTCTGATTTCTGAACCAATAAACCAGGAGTGATGACGTGACAACACCCTCGCTGCCCGATGTAGAGACGGACATTCTGGTCGTCGGCTCGGGCGCCAGCGCGCTGACCGCGGCGCTGACGGCTGCCGACCATGGCGCGCGCGTGCTCGTCATCGAGAGCAGCCATCTCTACGGTGGCACGTCCGCCACCTCCGGCGGCACGATCTGGATCCCGAACAACCACCTGATCGCGCCGGCCGGGGGTTCGGACAGCGAGGCGGAGGCACTGCAGTACGTTCGCGAGCTCGTGGGCAGTGGTGCCAGCGAGGCGCGCGTCAATGCTTTCGTCAAGCAGGCGCCGCGCATGTTCCGCTTCCTGGACGAGCAGTGCGGTGTGAAGTGCGAGTCGCTGGCGAAGTACTGCGACTATCACCCGGAGCTCCCGGGCGGCAAGCCGGGCTATCGCAGCTGCCAGGCGCTGTCGATCAAGTCGGACGTGCTCGGCCGCGACATCGAGACGCTGCAGGAGCCGCACGCCGGCACGGTGGCCTTCGGTAGCATCAACTGGACGGCGCGTGAAGCGCACGCGCTGGTCACGCAGGGCAAGGGCGCGAAGACGACGTTCCTGCGGATCATGATCAAGTACTATCTCGACGTTGGCCAGCGCTGGAAGACTTCCCGCGATCGCCGTCTCACGGGCGGCGGCGCGCTCATCGCCCGCCTAATGCTGGCCCTCAAGAAGCGCAAGGTTCCGGTGCAGTTGTCGACGTCGTTCAAGGACTACATTGTCGAGAACGGGCGGGTGGTCGGTGCGGTGGTATCGAGCGACGGGCTGACGCAACGCATTCGGGCGGCGCGCGGCGTCATCGTGGCGTCGGGTGGCTTCGAGCGCAATGCGGATCTCCGCGAGCGCCACCTGCCTCAGCCGACGACAACTGCGTGGGCCGCGGGTGTGCTGTCCAATACCGGCGAGCCGATCGTGGCCGCGATGCGCATCGGTGTCGCGATGGGCAACATGGACTCCGCGTGGTGGGCGCCCGGCTTCAAGCTCAGCGACGAGGATCGCGCGAGGCCGCTGTTCGTCGAGCGTGCGCTGCCGGGTTGCATCCTGGTCGACCAGGGCGGAAAGCGCTTCTGCAACGAGGCGGCTTCTTACCATGTGACCGGCGGCATCATGGCGCGCGGCGCTGGGGCGGGGACGACGCCGGCCTGGTTCGTGTTCGATGCCCGCTACCGCGGCAAGTACGCGCTCGGCCCCCTGTTCCCTGGCCCGCCCAAGATGGATGATTGGCTGCGGCCGTCGATGAAGGCCATCCTGAAGCGCTCTGACACGATTGCGGACCTGGCGCAGCAGATCGGCGTGCCGGCGGATGTTCTCGAGGCCACAGTCGCGCGATTCAACGAGATGGCGAAGGTCGGCAAGGACGACGATTTCCACCGCGGCGAGAGTCTCGTTGATCGCTACTACAGCGACCTGGCGATCAAGCCGAATCCGTCCCTGGCACCGCTCGCTCGCTCGCCGTTCTACGCGCTGCCACTCTTCCCGTGCGACATTGGCACCAACGGCGGCATCCTTACGGACGAGCATGGCCGCGCGCTCACCGAAAACCGGACGCCGATGGCTGGTCTCTATGCGGCCGGCAACTGCTCGGCTTCGTCGATGGGCAAGGCCTATCCGGCGGCCGGTGCGACGCTCGGCTCAGGCATGACCTTCGGCTACCTCGCGGCGCGTCACGCGCTCGGGATCGCTGACTGAATTGCACATTTCGGTACGGCAGTCGTCTTCGGCAGTGGCTTGTCCGATGGCGCTCGTTGGCGGGCGATGCCAGCGTCGTGATGTTTCAGGCCTGGAGGTCACAGCGACGCGTGGCAGAGTTCCACGTCTGCAGCCATGGCGGCCATGGCTTTGGCATGAACCTCCAGAGCTGCCCCGAGACAATGCGTTCTTCGACGGTGGGGATCGTTGACAAGCGGTTCTCCTTGTTTTCGCTGGCGTGCCAGGAACGGTCTGCGCCTCTGTCGGGAGACCAAGGACTGGGCGATTCAACCACTAGCCGCCGCTGCGGTCATCGTCTAAGTCGGGTGAAAGACCTTCTCACGTCAATCCGGATATCAACCAGGTCGTGTCCGCCGAAAAGGATGTTTCTCGTATCGGTCACTCGCGCCTGATCCCGGTCCAGGCTCGGGGTCGTTTATTTGGACTATGTTAGGTCTTGGGGCTGGGGCCACAATTGGCCGCTCGCGTGCGGGCCGGTACGGGCGTCCTGGGGGTCGCCCGGGACGCGGCGGACCGCCTTCCATCCGGGAGGAGAATTTCTATGAGATTTGCGAACAAGGTGGCGGTCGTTACCGGGGCCGGGCAGGGCATGGGGCGCGCCATCGCCCAGCGGCTGGTCCGCGAAGGCGCCCGGGTCGTCGCACTGGACTTGAAGGAGGCCAAGGCGCGGGAGACGATCCAGCAGGTGGGCGGTGACGCGGCCGGCTTTGCCCGGGTCTGCAACATCGCCGACAGCGCGGCGGTGAAGGCGCTGTTCGCCGAGGTGGACGAGAAGTACGGCCAGCTCGACGTGCTCGTCAACAATGCCGGCATCGGCGGCGCCAAGGGCGATGGCTACCCCGAGCTGATGGCCCGCATGGCCGAGCGCAACGCGCAGCTCGCCCGGGGCGAGACGCCGACCGTCTATCCCGACATCACGATCGACATGGAAGACGAGGGCTGGCACGGCGTGCTCAACGTCAACCTCCACGGTGCCTTTTACTGCACCCGCGAGGCCGTGCGCCTGATGGTCAAGCACGGCATCAAGGGCGCGATCGTGAACATCTCCAGCACCTCGGCGCTTTCGGGCGAGGGTGCACCGCATTACGCCGCATCTAAGGCCGCGCTGCTCGGCATGGCGCGCGCCATGGCGCGGGAGCTGGGGCCGCGCGGCATCCGGGTCAACAACGTGATGCCCGGCGCCGTGGAGACGCCGATCCTCAAAGGCATTTCGCAGGAATGGAAGAACCAGATGATCGCGGCGATTCCCCTCGGTCGTATCGCCGAGCCGGACGACATCGCCTCAGTCGTCGCCTTCATCGCCTCGGACGAAGCGGCAATGATCACCGGCGCCGACATCATCGCGAACGGCGGTTCGTACTTCAAGTAAGGAGATCGGCATGGTAGGTCGTCTGGAAGGGAAGGTCGCCTTCGTCACCGGCGGCGGCTCGGGCATCGGCGAGGCGACGGCACATCGCTTTGCCGAGGAGGGAGCCACCGTGGTCATTTGCGGGCGGCGCAAGGAATTGCTCGACGCGGTCGTTGCTGCCGTCCTCGCCAAGGGAGGCAAGGCAGAAGCCGTGCACGCCGACGTCAGCAACGAGGATCAGTACGTCGGCGCGATCAACGAGGCGGCGCAACGCCACGGTCGTCTCGACATCCTGGTCAACAACGCCATGGCGTATACCGTCGGGACGGTCGATCGCACGTCGACGGCGGCGTGGCATTCGAACTTTTCGACCACAGTTGACGGCACCTTCTGGGGCACGCGGGCCGCGGTGAATCTTATGAAGAAGCAGCCTACGGGCGGCTCGATCGTGAACGTCTCGTCGATCTGCGGCCTGTTCGGCGCCGCCTACATGGCGGGCTACAGTGCGGCGAAGGCGGCAGTCATCAACTTCTCGCGCGCAGTCGCCGCGGAAGGCGGTGCGCGTAACATCCGCTGCAACGTCGTGATTCCGGGCACGGTGGAAACACCACCGATGGTCGAGATGCTGAAGAACGAGAAGTCCCGTCGCAACACCGAGAAGCTGATTCCAATGCGTCGCGTCGGGCGGCCGGTGGAGGTAGCCAATGCCATCCTCTTCCTGGCCTCGGACGAGGCGTCGTTCGTGAATGGCGCCACGCTCTCGGTGGACGGCGGCCAGGCCTCCAATCTCGTCACCGCCGCCGTGTTCGACTGACTGCCATGGGCAATTCCCAGCTCCTGGCGCGTCTCGACCGCCTCGAATCCATCGAGGAGATCCGGCAGCTCGCCGGCAAGTATTCGCTGTCCCTCGACATGCGCGACCTCGATGCGCACGTGAATCTCTTCGCCCCCGATATCCGCGTCAGCCGTGACAAAGTCGGCCGCGCCCATCTGAAAACCTGGCTGGACGACACGCTGCGCAACCAGTTCACCGGCACCGCGCACCACCTGGGCCAGCACGTCATCGAGTTCAAGGGCCCGGATGATGCAATTGGCGTGGTGTACTCGAAAAACGAGCACGAGTGCGGGGGCGAGTGGGTGATCATGCAGATGCTCTACTGGGACGACTACCAGCGCATCGAGGGCCGCTGGTACTTTCGCCGCAGGCTGCCGTGCTACTGGTACGCCACGGACCTCAACAGGCCACCGATCGGCGACCTGAAGATGCACTGGCCGGGGCGCGAGCCCTACGACGGTGCCTTCCACGACCTGTTCCCGTCGTGGAAGGAGTTCTGGGCCGCACGTCCGGATAAGGACAAGCTCGCCGAGGTGGCCGCGCCGGCGCCCCTCGAGCGCTTCCTCGAGACGATGCGGCGCGGGGCGCCGACGCCCAAGATCCAGGTACGCTGAGGTGGCCGGACTCTTCGAACAACTGCAGCTGGGCGACATCGCGCTCGCCAACCGCGTGGTCATGGCGCCGATGACACGCTCGCGGGCCGACTCTCATGCGGGGTCGACCCCGATCATGGTCGAGTATTACCGGCAACGCGCGAGCGCCGGGCTCATCGTCGCCGAAGGCATCGCGCCGTCGCGCCACGGGATCGGCTACTGCCGCACGCCGGGCATCTACAGCCCCGAGCAGGTCGCCGGCTGGCGTCAGGTGACTGACGCGGTGCACGAGGCCGGCGGGCGCATCGTCGCCCAACTCATGCACTGCGGCCGCGTGGGTTCCCACCTCAACAAGGCGGCCGACGCGGAGACGGTGGCGCCGTCCGCCGTGCGCGCGGCCGGAAAGATCTACACCGATGCCGGTGGCATGCAGGACCAGGACCTGCCGCAATCGCTGGCGCTCGAGGAGATCCCAGGCGTCATCGACGAGTACGCGAGCGCCACACGCAACGCCCTCGCGGCGGGCTTCGATGGCGTCGAACTGCATTGCACCAGCGGTTACCTGCCGATGCAGTTCATGGCGACGAACAGCAACCTGCGCATGGACGCTTACGGGGGCTCGGTGCAGAACCGCGTGCGCTTCGTCACCGAGACGCTGGAGGCGATGGCCGGCGCGGTCGGTGGCGGTCGGGTCGGGTTCCGCATCTGCCCGGGCAACCCGTTCAACGACGTGGTCGACCCGGACCCGCCAGTGACCTACGAGGCCTTGCTTTCAAGCGTTACCGGTCTGCGTCTGGCCTACCTGCACGTGATCCGCTCGCCGCTCAAGGACTTCGATGTCTTCGCCTTCGCGCAGGGGCGTTTCAAGGGGCCGCTGATCCTCAACGACGGCTTCGACGGTGCTTCCGCTTCGCAGGCGCTGGCCGAAGGCCGCGGTGCGGCGGTTTCCTTCGGGCGGCATTTCATCGGCAACCCGGACCTCGTTCGCCGCCTGCGCGATGGCCTGCCGCTGGCCGGTTTCGACGCAAAGACGCTCTACACGGCGGGGCCGGCAGGCTACACGGACTATCCCTGCGCCTCCTCCTGAGCGGCGGTGGGTCAGATGCTTTCGGGCGTCCAGCTGACGCCGTTGATGTGGCCGTCGCCACCTGGGGCTGGGCGGCGGCCGGGTGTGCGCTTCGAGCAATCCTTGCTCGTGCAGCCGCCGCCAGGCAAACAACAGGTTGGCGTTCACGCATCCTCGCTCGATCGCAGACCAAAACCTATGCGGTACTCACCGGACGCTTACCAAAGTCCGCTATCGGGGCCTGGCGAAGAACCTGCACCGCTTGGAAGTGACCGCTGCGCTCGCCAACCTGTGCATCGTCCGACGACGATTGCTGAAAGCGTAGGAGAGGTGTCGTTGGAGATTGAGGAAGACGCGATCTTGAAGCGAAAAATGTCGAGCCCGCGCAACAAACCGCCCCGATCGGCGCGTTCAACCCAAAATCCGTGCCGCGGCCTTCTGTCATGACCAGTTCTTCAGACCTTCCTTAGACTGACAGCACCCGGCCAACTTCCGTTACTTGCACTTAGCAAGCACCTTGTCCGCATAGCGCTTGATCGCCTCCTGCTTCACCTCCAACGATGGTTGCTGCCGCATGATGGCACCGACCCCCATCTCGGCCATGATGCCGGGTACGCTCCAGGGAGTGACCTGCAGATCGGTGATGCCAAGATCCTCCAAACGACGGATGTCGTCGATCGAATCGGCATCCGGGCAGTGCAACATGATGTCAAACGGCTCTTTGTCGCGCCCATACTCGCGGCGATAGCCGTTCAACTCGGCGACCACCTTTTCGACTTCCGACTTGTTGTGAATGACGCTGACCCAGCCGTCGCCGAGGCGAGCGGCACGGCGCAACGCCGGCGTGGTCGTGCCACCTACATAAATGGGAATCTTCTTCTTCGGCACCGGGGCCATTGTCAGGCGTTCGAACTCATAGTACTTGCCGTGGAATTCGTTCATGCCACCTTGCATCAGCAAACGAAGAATCTGTATGGCCTCGTCCTGGCGCGCGCCGCGAGTCTTCATTTCCATGTTCAGCCACTTGAATTCCTCAGGCATCCACGCCAGTCCGACGCCCAGGGTAATGCGGTCATCGGCGACGGCGGCGACCGAGCACAGGCTCTTGGCTTCGAGCAAAGGTTGGCGGACGGCCAGTCTGAGCACCGACGGCATGAAGCGGATGCGCTTCGTTACGACGGCCATGGCGGTGATCGCCACCCACGGATCGAGGACTGGCATGTCGAGAGGCCAGAAGCGTGTCCCATCCGGAGTATAGGGATAGGGGACGGAGATAACCTCGGGGAAAAACGGAGCATCCGCGACTTGAATGCAGTCCCATCCGGCCTCGTCAGCAGAACGTGCAACTTCCTGAAGTTCGGCAGGGGGCACCATAAATATGTGAAATCCGAACCTCATGACTCTTCTTCCCCTCCATATCAAGTTGAAAACTAGCGGCCCCGCCCGGGCAAGCAAAGACTGACCGGCCCGCCTCAGTTGGTCCAGGTTTGATGTCAGTCTACGCCGAAAGAATCAGGGGTCGAGTCGATGGCGCGCTTGAGTTCGTCGCAGAAGTCCATCCAGGCCTTGCGTAGCAGTTGGTCGTCGTCGCTCGTCACTGGCTCCCTGGTGGCTTAGGGAAGCTCTGAAGAACTGGTCATGACAGAAGACCGCGGCACGGATTTTTGGGTGAACGCGCCGATCGGCGGGGTTTTTTGCGCGGGCTCGATATCTTTCGCCTCAAATTCGCGTACTTCCCAATCTCCACCGACACCTCTCCTACGCTTTCAGCAATCGTCGTCGGAC
>Ga0315278_10005694_pt1 | contig 11303 bp, 12 predicted proteins | sample YL17G06_0_MG_FD_203880 | JGI IMG/M metagenome (GOLD analysis project Ga0315278, IMG submission 203880) | Sediment microbial communities from Yellowstone Lake, YNP, Wyoming, USA - YL17G06_0 | ecosystem: Environmental > Aquatic > Freshwater > Lake > Sediment | place: USA: Wyoming | collected... | reverse complement strand
TTTGTCTGGTGGCGAACCAGGGACTCGAACCCCGGACCAAAGGATTATGATTCCTCTGCTCTAACCAGCTGAGCTAGTTCGCCAAGGGCGCGAATTATAGGCGAATCCGGGCATGCCGGTCAAAGCGAGCCATCAAGTGAACTCCTGACTCAGCGCACCAGAGTCTTCGCCCCGTTCTTCGATCACGACCACGCGCGCAATGCCTATCGCCGCCTGGCTTCCGGACGCGCCGTGGCATGTCCTGGCGGCCATCCCGTTCGTCATTCTCGTCGCCTATGCCGTCTTCGGCGCGACGGGGTTCGGGTCGTCGATCATTGCGGTCCCGCTGCTCGCGCACTGGTTCCCGCTGACCTTCGCCGTGCCGCTCGTCACTGCGCTTGACTGCGTCTCGGCGACCCATGCCAGCTACCGGCAATGGCGACGCGCCGATTTCTCCGAGTTCAGGCGCCTGCTGCCGACGATGCTGGCGGGCATAGCCGCCGGCACGACGCTGCTCGTCCATCTGCCGCGCGGCCCGGCGTTGCTCGCGCTCGGCGTCTTCATCGCGGCCTACGGGGCGTATCTCCTGATCGGCCAACGCGAGTGGAAAGCGGTGCGACCGTTCTGGGCATGGCCGATTGGCCTCGTCGGCGGCGTGTTCAGCGTGCTGTTCGGCACCGGCGGGCCGATCTACATGATCTATCTCGCGGCGCGCATCCACGACAAGACCGCACTTCGCGCGACGTCGTCGGTTCTGGTGACGGCCAGCGTGATCATTCGCACGGTGGTGTTCGCGGTGGCGGGGCTTCTGCTCCACAAGCCCCTGCTCGTTGCCGTCGTGCTGCTGCTCCCGCTGATGTTCGCCGGCTATTTTCTCGGCAACCGCGCGCACTTCGCGCTGTCGCGGTCCGGCGTGATGAAGATGATTGCGGGACTCCTGGTCGGCAACGGCGTGCTGCTGGTCGTGCGGGCGTCGGCGGCGCTGCGTTCGGAATGAGCGTGTGGGGTCCTGCCGGTGGCGTCGAACTTGAGGTGCGATGCGCCGTGGATTGTCCGGACGATGCCCAGCCGGTAGCGGTTGATGCGAAACGTGACGTCCCACGTCAACCGCGTGCCGTGCTCGTCGGCGACCGCTTCGAGAATCCTGAACCGGCAGTCGGCGAGACGCCCGAACATGTCGGCGAAGATATGCTGGATGGCGGCAATTCCGCGCACTTCGTTGAACGGATCGCGGAAGTACGCGTTCGCCGCGTAGAGCCCGGCCAGCCCCGAGACGCTGGCGGGCGTCAATCGCTCGAAAAAGTCGACGACGCGCGCGGTGCGCCACGCCGGCGGCGGCGGACTGAGCGGTGCGAACAGAGGCATCGGCACGATCTCGCGCGGGTGGTCAGCGCTTCCGGAAAGAGAGCGTGACCTCGCCGACCCGGAATCCGAATTTCGACATCGTGGTGCGGTTGAGCATTGTCTTCTCGTCGATCAGGTACATCCAGTCATCCATGGCCATGTTCCATACTTTTCCGTCGACCGGCAGCGCGAGCACGTAGTTCCAGTGCAGCGCGTTTCCCTGCGCCGCGCCCTGCGCGGTGCCCACGACGTCAGCGGCGGTGCCGGTGTAACGGTTGCCGTCCTTGACCAGCGTCCAGACCCGGTTCTGCTTCTCGCCGTCCGCGTAGTCGAAGTGCTCGTCGAGCGTCCCGCGGTTGCCATCCCACGTCGCGTCGATGCGGACGTAGAAGCGCTTCAACACCTTGCCGGAGCGATCCTGGAACATGCCCCAGCCATCGACGGTGCCGTTGAAATACTGCGCCAGATCGAGCACCGGCGTCTCGGCGCTGTATTCGGCCACGTCGACGGACGCACAGCTGGTGAGCCCGGCGACGGCGATCGCGGCGACGGCGGCTTTCAACATCATGCACTTCTCCTTGCAGCGGATTGGAAGCGGAACAGCGCGGCGACCGCACCGATCTTGAGCAGGCAGGGCAGCGCGGCGTAGACGAACGCCAGCGCGGCCAACGCACTTGGGTCACGAGCGCCCGGCGCGTAGCCAAGCGCCGCGAGCAGCGGCAGCGCGACGCCGGCGGCGAGTGCGAGATTGAGCTTGGTCGCGAGCGTCCACACGCCGAAATGGGCGCCGGTGGCGTGCGCTCTGCCGTCGCGTCCGATCACGTCGGCGAGCAGCGACGGGGGCAGGGCGAGATCGGCGCCCAGCGCGAGTCCCGACATGACGCAGATCGTGGCGAAGGCCGCGGTGTCGCCCGGGCCGAGGCCCCAAGCCCAGACGAAGGCGACAATCGCCGCGACCATTCCGACCGCCCAGGCTCGCGCCTTGCCGATGCGGGCCGAGAGCCGGACCCACAACGGCATGCCGGCGGCACCGGCAATGAAGTACAGCGCGAGGAAGAGGCCCTGCCGCGCCTCCTCGCGGAGCACGTCGGCGATGAAGAACAGGACGAGCGTTGCCGGGATCGCCGAAGCGATGCCGTTGACAAGAAACACGAACAGCAGCCGCCGGAACAGCGGGTCGGCGAGCGGCGCGCGCATGCCTGACCACACGCTTCCCGGGGCGATCGTCGGTCGCGGCGCGGCCGGCGCCCGCAACATCACCAAGGTGCAGCACAGGGTGAAGCCGGCGAAACACCACGCATAGGTGCGCAGCCCGGATTCGGGATTCCCGGGCGTACCGAACAGGGTCGGCGCGACGCTGGCCATGATCACGCCGATCAGCGCGAGGCCCTCGCGAACGGCCGTGATCCGCGTGCGCTCGACGGGATCGGCCGACAGTTCGGCGCCCCAGGCGTTGTGGTTGATCGTCGCGACACTGAAGGCAAGATAGACGAGCGCGAGCGAGACGCCGAGCCACGCCAGGAGCGGCCCCTCCTCGCGCGGTACCGGAACGAACAGCGCGACCATCCCGAGCGCGAGCACCGGCGCCGCGAATGCAATCAGCGTCTTGCGCGAGCGGGCGCGGTCGCTGAAGACGCCGAGCAGCGGGTCGAGCACGCCGTCGGCAAGACGCAGCAAGAGCAGCAGCACGCCGAGCGCTGCCAGGTCGACGCCGAGCTGGCCGCCGTAGAACTTGGGCAGATGAACGTAGACCGGCAGCGCAGCCATCGCCAGCGGCATGCCGAAGAGCCCATACGCGGCGAGCGACGACGTGGGCAGGCGACCGAGCGGAGCGATCGGGGCGGTGAAGAGCGAAGGCGCGAGGGGTCCTGACGGGGCGGTGTCCACACGGGAAGCGGTCATGGTTTCCCGAGGAGCTTCAGCCGGAAATCGGCGCGCGAGGTCTTCGGGTCCAGCCAGATGCCGAAGAAGGCCCGCGCGAACGCCGGGTCGGCGATCTCGCCGATCGGCGTGCCATTGTGAAAGTAGCGGACGAAGCCCGGGGGCAGGAAGAGCCCGGTGAGGCGATCATCCTTGCCGACATCGGGAAAGATTCTGCGCATCGCCTGATCCCAGCGCGCCAATTGCTCGGGGCTGCCGAGACCGAGCTTTGCGATCTCTTCGATGCTGCGTTCGGCGATGCTGACGCCCGTTAGCTTCCGGTGGTAGTGCAGATCCAGCGCAAACGGGCGGTCCAGCGTCCAGTCGTGGCTCAAGCCCCAGTACCACCCGTCATAGACCGGGATACCGAAGAACGTGAGCTTGCCGCCGCCCTGCGCCACCAGTCCTTGCGTCAGCGCGGTGACCGTCGGCGGCAATGGCGGGGCGTCTATCCGGGCGTGCGCGGCCATGGCAATCGCCGGCACCATGAGCGCCACCCCTCCCACGCAAAGCAGGACTTCGCGTCGCGTGCGGGCGGCAGGCGCGCGGTCAGCGTGCGACAAGCGTGTATTGCGCGACATCGGTCGATCCGCTGTCGAAGCCAGCGCCGCAGTAGGCAAGGTAGAACCGCCAGCAGCGGATGAACCGCTCACTGAAGCCCTGCCTGCGAACGGCCTCCGCGTGCGCGTCGAACGCGCAGAGCCAGCGTCTGAGGGTTTCGGCGTAATCACGGCCGAAGGTGCGAGTGTTTGCCGGATCGAGCGCGCTTGCGCTCGCCGCTGCGGCGAAGCGCGCCGGGGAGACCAGCATGCCACCGGGGAAGATGTACTGCTGGATGAAATCGGATTGCGTCCGGTACCGCTCGAACCGTTCATCGGCGATCGTGATGGTCTGGATGCAGGCGCGGCCACCGGGCCTGAGCGCCCGGCGCACGGCTGCAAAGTACGCCGGCCACCAGCGCTCGCCGACCGCTTCGAACATCTCGATCGAGGCGACCCCGTCGAACGTGCCGCGCACATCGCGGTAATCCTGCACCCGGAACTCGACGCGGTCGGCCAATCCGGCCCGGGCGAGGCGTTCGCGGGCGAAGGCGGTCTGTGCATCCGACAGCGACAGCCCGGTCACGCGGTATCCGGCGCGCGCCGCGGATTCGGCGAAACCGCCCCAGCCGCAGCCGATTTCCAGAATGTGCGCGCCGGGCGGCAGCGCGAGTTCGGCCAGAATCCGCTGATACTTCGCCTGCTGCGCCGTGGCCAGCGATTGCGTGCGGTCATCGCCGAACAGCGCCGACGAGTAGGTCATCGTCGGGTCGAGCCACAGGCGGTAAAAATCGTTGCCGAGGTCGTAATGGGCGACGATATTTCGTCTTGCCTGCCGCCTGGTATTGGCATTGAGCCAGTGCCGGAGGCGGAACAACGCCCGTTGCCACGCGTGGCCGTAGAAGGCCCGCTCGAGGGCTTGCTGGTTGCGGGCAAGCAGGGTGAGCAGCGCGGTCAGGTCGGGCGTCTCCCAGCGACGGTCCATGTAGGCTTCGGCGAAGGCCACGTCGCCGCCGGTCAGCACTTCGCGCGCGACGCGCCAGTCGTGCAACGTCAGCTCGGCGCGGCCCGGTGCGCCGTGATCGGACCCGAAGCGATGCGACACGCCGTCGGGTGTCGTGAGCAGCAGCTCGCCATGCGCGAGGCGCGCGAGCAGGGCGAACAACAGCCGTGCGGCGGGCGGCACGTGATGCGGCAGCAAGGCATATGGCGAAGCGCGGAGCTGCGTCGACAGCAAGGGGCGGGCGGTGTTTTCCATGAGCATCATCGGGTGGTGGGTTCGCGGGGCGGTTGGGGTTTGGCGACCAAGGGCACGCCTTTGATCCACAGCTTCAACGCGTGCCAGTGGATGCGCGCGATCACCGCGAATGTGTACAGCCGGTAGCGCCAGAGCAGGCCGCGAGCGGCGCCACCGTCGATCGGGATGGCGTGGCCCGAGATCCGGGTTTCGAGCAGCGGGTCGGCATTGCCTTCATCGTCGAAATAGTCGATCCGTGCGAGCCAGCGCTCGGCACCGAAGTGGAAACGGAACGCGTAACGGCCGATTACAGCGCAGAACGGGGAGACGTGGAAAACCTTCCGTGCGGCGAGCGTTTCGCCGGAACGCAGCGGTCGGCCGTCGGCGTGCGCGAGCAGATAGTTGTGGCGTTCGCCGAACGTGTTGCAGACCTCGCACAGCACGGCGCGCACGCTGCCGTCGCGGTCGTGACAGACCCAGAACGAGACCGGGTTGAAGACATAGCCCAGCATGCGCGGAAAGGCGTGCAGCACGACCTCGCCGTCGGCGACGATGCCTTCGGCGGCGAGAAGGCCGCGGACCCACGGCAGGAGCGGGCTGCCGTCGCGGGGTCCGTGGTCGCGGTCGTGGAAGGAAACCGCGCCGCGCCGGTTGTACGCGATGCCGCCTGCGGCCAGCGCGGGCAGCTGCGACAGGGGCAGCCGCAGGCAGAATGCCGGGTAGGTGAACGCGTTGGCCGCGGGCCGGCGGCGCGCGTGCGATACCTCGCCGTGCACGATGGCGAGTCCCGCGTGCGCGGGGTCGACGGTCGACGTCGGCTCGACGGCCGCGGGTCCGGAACTCGGCGCGCGGGTCGACGCGAAGAACGCGGCGGTCATGCGGGTTCCGGCAGGGTGAAGGACATGATCAAGCCGCGATCCGCGCCGCCGCTCGCGCCGGGTCGCGGCTCTGCGTGCTGCGGAAGATGCCGGCCGCGACCGCGTGCGCCGACTTGAGTCCGTCTTCGTGGAATCCGTAGCCAAGCCAGGCGCCCGCGAACCACGTATGCCGCTGGCCCTGCAGGTAGTCGAGGCTGTGCTGCGCGGCGAGCGCATGGCCGTCGAGCAGCGGGTGCGAGTACTCGAACTCGTTGAGCACCTTGGCGGGATCCGGCTCGAATGGCGGGTTGAGCGTGACGATCACCGGCGTCGCGAAGGGCAGTGGCTGCAGCTTGTTCACCAGGTAGCTTACCGCGACCGGTCGCTCTCCGGCGCCATCATCGACGGCGAGGTAGTTCCACGCCGACCACGCGCGCCGCGACCGCGGCAGGAGACTCGCGTCGGTATGCAGGACGACCCGGTTCGGCTGGTAGCGCACTCGCGACAGCAGCCGGGTTTCGTTCCGCGAGGGGTCGGCAAGCAGCCGCAAGGCCTGGTCGCTGTGGCACCCGAGCACCACTTCGTCGAAGCGTTCGAGCCGTCCTCCGGCCTCGACTTCGACGCCGTACGCGGTGCGGCGGATGCGCGTGACCGGTGTGGAAAGCCGCACGTCGGGGAGCCTTGCCGCAATCTTCGCGACGTAGGCGCGGCCACCGCCGACGACAGTGCGCCAGCGCGGCCGGTCGAGAACCTGCAGCAGGCCGTGGTTGTGGCAAAAGCGGACGAAGGTCGGCAGCGGGAAGTCGAGGATGTCCTTCTTCGGCGACGACCAGATGGCAGCAGCCATGGGCAGCAGGTACCAATCGCGGAACGGCTCCGAGTAGCCCTCGGCGTCGAGATATTCGCCGAGCGACACCGACCAGACGGCGGACCTGGCGATCATCGCCGTCGTATCGCGGTTGAAACGCATGACGTCCGCAAGCATCCGCCAGTAGGCGGGCCTGAATGCGTTCCCCGGCTGGGTGAACAAGGTCGCCAGACTGGTCCCCGCCCATTCCAGCTTCCGGGCGTCGATCCGCACCGAAAACGACATTTCGCTCGCGGCGCTCTTGACGCCGAGTTCGTCGAGCAGCGCGACCAGGTGGGGGTACGTGCGGTCGTTGAAGACGAGGAAACCGGTGTCGACCGGTGCGGTGACGCCGTCGAGCGTGACGTCCACCGTGTGGGTGTGGCCGCCGAGGTAATCGTTGGCTTCGAACAGCGTTACGGCATGACCCTGCTTGCGCAGCAGCCACGCGCTTCCCAGGCCGGCAATGCCGGATCCGACGACCGCGATGCGCAAGGGGATGCTCCTCTTCGGTGAATGCTGTCGGCAGCCGCGCTCGGTCGATCGGCGCCGCGCCGGCGCCCGTGATCTCTGCACACGCGGAATGGTTGTGAATGGATTCAAGATTCTCCGCCGCGACGGTGAAACGGCCGAAGCGGGCCATGCAGCGGCCTCGTCACGACGCCGGCCTTTCGGCGAGCAGCCGCTCGAGCGTCGCCACGAAATCCCTGTCGCCTGGTTCGACTGCGCTGCCGAAACTCCGGATGCGGGTGCCGCTGCGGTCGACCAGGTATTTGTGAAAGTTCCACTGTGGCGCCTGACCGGTCCGGGCTATGAGCTGCACGTAGACCGGGTTTGCGGCGACCCTGGTTCCGGCCGCCTTCTCGAACATCGGAAACTCGACGCCGTAGGTCGTGCGGCAGAACTCCGCGATCTCCTTGTTCGTCCCTGGCTCCTGGGCGCCGAAATCGTTCGACGGAAAGCCCAGTACCACGAGGCCGCGGTCCTTGTACTTGCGGTACAGCGCTTCGAGACCTTCATACTGGTGGGTGTAACCGCAGTAGCTCGCGGTGTTGACCACCAGCAGCACTTTGCCCTTGTACTCGCACAGCGATTGCGGCCGGCCGCCCTGCAGGCTGTTGAACGTATGGCGGAGCAGCGCCGGGCAGTCCGCGTCGGCTGCGCCGGAGATCAGGGCGGCCGGGTTTGCCGCAGCCTTGGGCGCTTCCTGCGCGGAACTCGCGGCAACGAGGATCGGCAGTGGACGCGGGGCGATCCGTCGCTCGGCGAAGACCTCCGCGCCGTTGCATGGCGTCGCAAGGGTTGCGGCAAGCGCGACGGCCACCATCATCGGCGCCGTGCGATCGCCCCCTGCGCGGACACACTCCGACCGGTGTGGCAATTTGGACGAAGCGGACTCCCGAATGAGAGCAAACATATCAAATGTCCTGGACAGATAGGGATTTTGTCGACACAATACGTCGCGAATCGATTAATGTCAATGTGCGTCCTGGACAATGAGCAAACATATTGAACCGCAGGGCCTGGTGTTGGACATCAGCGGGGTCGAGCGCGAAACCGGGCTGTCGAAGGACGTCCTGCGGATGTGGGAACGTCGTTACGGCTTCCCGAAGCCCGACCGCGACGAAAACGGGGAGCGGCAGTACACGGTCGCCGAGGTCGCCAAACTGCACGCGGTCAGACGCCTGATGGACGTCGGCATGCGGCCGGGCAAGATCGTCCGATGCGCCATCGACGAACTGAACGCGCTGGCCGACCAGCGGCTCGGTCCGCGCCGTGACCAGGTTGCGCCGCCGCTGGAGCGCGATATCGTCGCGATGCTGCAAAGCCATGACGCGTCGGGGCTCCAGAACGCGTTGGCCAACCTGCTGATGCGGCAGGGATTGCAGCGGTTTGTCCTCGAAACGATCACCCCGCTCAATCGCGCCGTGGGCGAGGCCTGGATGCGCGGCGAATTGCGGGTGTTCGAGGAGCACCTGTACACCGAGCAGCTGCAGGTTGCGCTGCGTACGGCAATCAATGCCTTCCCGCGGCAAACCGGCGCTCCGCGCGTACTGCTGACGACGTTTCCCGGTGAGCAGCACGGACTGGGCCTGCTGATGGTCGAGGCGCTGCTCGTGCCCGAGGGATCGCAGTGCATTTCGCTCGGCGTCCAGACGCCGCTGGAGGACATCCGCCGCGCGGCGCTCGGGCACAAGGCGCATCTGGTCGCGTTGTCGTTCTCGGCGGCGTTCCCCGTTCGGCAGGCGAGCGAAGGTCTCGCCACGCTGCGCCGCCAGCTGCCGCAGACGATAACTTTGTGGGCGGGCGGCGAAATGACCCGCCACGTCCGCAAGACGCTGCCCGGCGTCGTGCTGATCCCGGACCTCGCCTCGACGATCGGCGCGCTGAAAAGCTGGCGCGCGCACTGGGCGCCGGCCGAAGCGGTGCACGCGGCGCTCGGCGACCGCTGACGCGCGGCGCTGGCGCCGCTCGCCGCCGCCAGGGTTGCGCGCCGCAGGGCGACTGCCTGACTCTGTCTCGGCCGGCGCCGACGTACAATCCGCCGATCAGGGCAAGCGAGGAAAGCAATGCTCTATCCGGATTTGTTCAAGGCGCTGGAAGAGGTGCGCTGGAATCTCGAGGATGATGTTCCGTGGGACGACTTCGAGCGCGACAAGCTTTCCGACGAGCAGGCGCGCACGATCAAGATGAACGCGATCACCGAATGGTCGGCGCTGCCGGCCACCGAGATGTTCCTCCGCGACAATCGCGACGACAGCGATTTCTCGGCGTTCATGTCGATCTGGTTTTACGAGGAACAGAAGCACTCGCTGGCCCTCATGGAATACCTGCGCCGCTTCCGCCCCGACCTCGTGCCGACCGAGGACGAACTGCACGCGGTGCGGTTCGAGTTCGACCCGGCGCCGCCGCTCGAGACGCTGATGATGCATTTCTGCGGCGAAATCCGGCTCAACCACTGGTACCGGCGGGCCGCCGAGTGGCACGCCGAGCCCGTCATCAGGAAGATTTACGAGCTGATTTCGCGGGACGAGGCGCGTCATGGCGGCGCGTACCTCCGGTTCATGAAACGGGCGATCGAACGGCGGGGGAACGAGGCGGCGCGCGCGTTCGCCAAGATCGGCGTACTGATGGCAAGTTCCAACCGCAGAGGCAGGGCGCTGCATCCCACGAACCTGCACGTGAACAAAAGCCTGTTCCCGAACGACACCGTACAGAGCCGGCTGCCGGATCCGTCGTGGCTGCAGCATTGGCTCGATCGGCAGATAGACTTCGACGAGCAGTGGGAAAAGCGCGTCGTCGCGATGATCCTGCGCAATCTGTCTTCGCTGTTCGGACAGCCCTTCGCCTCGGTTGCGCAGTTGAATCGATTCCGCAAGTCGCTCGCGGTTCGGGCCTGACGACTGCGGGTCGATGCCGACGGACGAAACGCCCGCCGCAAGTCTGGCATCGTGATCTCCGCGATCTCTCTTGCGTTCGCCGTGATCGGCGGCGCGATTGCCTACATTGCGTGGGCCGCGCGGGCGGTCGCGGGCGGGGCGAACGTCCTGTGGTTCGTCGTGGGCGCGCCGGTCGCGGCACTGGCCATTCCTGCCCTGCTGAGCCTGTTGTGGTTCACGCTATCCTGGATCTTTCGCGCCAAGCGACCGTTGGAAGGCCGCATCGGAATCGCCGCGCTTCCAAGGCTGGTCTGGCGGGAAACGCTGGCGATCGCCGGTTCCGTTCCGCGCATGATCTTCTATCGCTGGCTGATGAGGGATCCGGACCCGGCGCCCGCGGCCGTGCCGGTGCTCCTCCTGCATGGCGTCCTGTGCAATGCGGGCGTGTGGCAGCCGGCGAAGAGGCATCTTGCCGCACGGGACATCGGCCCGATCTATGCGCTGTCGTACGGACCACCGCTGGCGTCGATCGATATGTTTGCCGACCAGGCGGCAGAAAAGATTGATGCGATCCTCGCCGCCACCGGCTCACGGCAGGTTGTGATCGTCGGCCACAGCATGGGCGGCCTGGTCGCGCGTGCTTACCTGCGCCGGCATGGCGGGGCAAGGGTCCGGCGTCTCATCACGGTCGGCACGCCGCACCAGGGCAGCATGCTCGCGTACATTTTTCCGGGCGTCGCGCTCTCGCAATTGCGACCGCGCAATGCGTGGCTCGCCGAGCTCGGCGCCTCCGAGGCGAACGCAAAGACGCCGATCGTCTCGCTGTGGTCGTGGCATGACTCGATGGTGGCACCGCAGACTTCATCGGTGCTCGCGCGCGCAGAGAACGTCGCGCTCACCGGGATTGGCCACAATGCCTTGCTGTCAGACCCCGAGGTTTTGGTGCGTGTGGCCGCCGAAATCGAGCGCGCCGTGAAGGACCCGTCGCCGTTGCCGGGGGTAACAGAATCCGCGATGGACCCTCTCAACTCACTCTGACAACGGCCTTAAGGATGTGCCGCGGCCTCGTTGCGCGGTCCGTGCCCAATGCAGGCCTGAGCGTCGGCCGCCTGGCCTTGCTCCGGGTCGCATCCCCATGCTTCGCACGGGGCCCCTGCTTCCCCTGCGCAAGTCGCGGCCTCGTTGCGCGGTCCGTGCCCA
>Ga0315278_10005692_pt1 | contig 11305 bp, 13 predicted proteins | sample YL17G06_0_MG_FD_203880 | JGI IMG/M metagenome (GOLD analysis project Ga0315278, IMG submission 203880) | Sediment microbial communities from Yellowstone Lake, YNP, Wyoming, USA - YL17G06_0 | ecosystem: Environmental > Aquatic > Freshwater > Lake > Sediment | place: USA: Wyoming | collected... | reverse complement strand
GAGGATGAAGTACTGCTGCTTCACATTGAAGACCGCGTTGTTCCGTGACTCCGATTCGTCGTGGATCGCGCTGGTCTTGCGCTGGTCCCACTCCTTCTTCTGCGACCAGGCGGACAGGTTCATGAGATTCATTCCGACGGAGCCGGAGATGGAACCGGTCCTGTCGCCACCCGTAAGCGTGGCGGGGTAGTCGGTGCCCCCAACCTTGATCGTTGTGGACGAACCCGCCTTGTCCGGCCTTATGTCCGTATAGTTGGCTCCGGTCGTCACCGACGGAAGGATATTGGACCAAGCCCCGAGCGCGCTGCCGCTGGCCCGCGCCGTGCGGGCCTTGGCGCCCTTGACGTCGACGTTCTGCTTGAGCGCCGCGTCGATGCAGCGGGCCAGCGTCCAGATCTCGCCGCCGGTGGGCACCGGAATGACCATGGAGCTGTCGGCCTTGAAGCTCACCACGGCGCCCGTGCTGTCGGCCCCGGCCCCCGCGGCATGAGAGGCGGCGGCTAAGGCGAGCGAGGCGCCCAGCACCGCGAGAACTCGTAGCGTGGAACGGTTGCCGAATCGCATGCAATGTCTCCGTATCGTGGGTATCGGGTGAGCGGATTTGTCGGTCCCTGGAACGGCCCGGGCTGCTTCCGGCCGGGCGGCCCTACTCGTACTCATACGTCGAATTCCCCCTTCGGGTTTCCGCGCCTACCGCGTCGCGGAGAGGAGAAGGGTGATGACGAAGGTCGGAAGGACCGCGATGGCCCCGAAGCCGAATCCCTTCTTCGCGTAGACCGCCACGCCCAGGGCGGTGATCGCCGTCCCCCACAGGAGGAGCGGGTCGGTCATGGAATCGAGCACGCGGCCCAGAAACGGCAGATCGTCGCCGAAGAAGTTCCCGAGCCCGAGGCGGACGTCCATCGACTCCTTGGCCACCATGAGCGCCGTCCGAACGGCGTGATCGATCATTCCCACCACCGACCCGTACACCGCGGCGCTCAGGTAGTGCGGGTATCGAAGCTTCGCGCCGAGCATGAGGTTTCCCATGAAGAAGAGGATTCCCGCCATCACGAGCATCGCGAAGGGGATCCCCACGACGTTGCCCCCCAAGCTGACGGCGAGCCCCACCGGGGAATCGAAGAACTTCGCCGTCGCCTCCACCTGCGCTTCGGGCGTCCCCTTTGCCTCCATCTTCGCGATTGTCTCGTCCCGAACGATCCCCGACTGGTAAATCGGGATGGTCATGGCCGTGATCGCCAGGACGACCAGGACGAGAGCCAAGACGAATCGGGGACGCTCCGCCATGGCCTCGAAGGTCGCCTTGGGATTCACGAAGATCGTTCCGAGCGTGGCGAACTCGTTCGGTCCCTTCGCCTCGGGCGCAGCGGTGGCTTCGGACATTTCGACGTTCATCGCATTACCTCCCAGTGCATTAACTGATTTTGTTCAGGTAGAATCGGAACGGAATGGCGACGGTGGACCGGACCGGGACGCCTCGAAGGAGCCCGGGCGAGAAGTCGAATCGATAGACAGCCTCGAGGGCCGTGGCGATGAGAATCTCCGGCGCGCTCGCGGAAGCCACCCACGCACGTATGATTCTCCCACGCTCGTCCAGGTTGACGTTGATCACGACCGTCCCTTCGAATCCCGACTCCCGCGCCATCGAGGGGTAGCCGGGCTCGAAGGTCCGCACTGCCCTCGGTGGCGTGTCGTAGCCGTAGTACGTCGTGGGCGACTCCTCGCCGGCGCCGCCCGCCACGACACCCGCGTCGCCCCCGCCGACCGCCTGCGACGCGGGAGGCGCCCACTGCTCGCTCTGGACCTCGGACTCCTTCCCGCTCGACGATTGGAGCACCCCCGCGAGCACCGAGGCCCGCGGATTCCCCGGCCGGCCCGCCGCCGACACGACGGTCGGGGGGGCCGAAAATGGAGCGACGAGCGCCCCACCCCAGCCATGCTCCGCGGGAAGAAGGCGGATCGGATCGGGACGCATCACCCGCGGCGAGGGGCGGTAGGCGGGCGCCGCCACGAAGGCCCCCACATGCAGGATCCCCGCGACGATGAAGGCGTTCCGGACGCGATGATAATAATTCCGCCGGAGCGAAGGCCGAAGATCGAGCGGGCTCATGAACCGCTCCGCCGCGTGGTCGCCAGCGTCACGCGCGGCGCGCGAGCCGCCTTCATCTGGTCGAGGACCGCCGCCACCACGGAATAGGGCGTCCGGGCGTCGGCGTAGAGCGCGACCACGAGCCCGGGACGCCGCGCGAACTTCTCCGCGAGCAGGGCTCCGACCGATGCGAGCGGCACCGAGGCGTCGTTGAACGCGACGCGTCCCTCCGGTCCGATCGACACGCGAATGGCCTCCTCCCCGCGAATACGCTGCCCCGCCGTCGCCCCCGGCAGGCGAACCGCGGCCCCCTCCCGCGACTGGATGATCGAAGTGCTCATGAAGAAGATGAGGAGGAGCATGGCGATGTCGGCCATGGAGGCCGTCGGGATCACCGGATGGATGCGAACACGGCGCCGGATCTTCATGCCCCGGCCCCCGTCTCGAGCGAGAGTTCGCGCGCGCCGGACAATTTCACCTGATCGAGGGCCGTGACGAAGGCCCTGTAGGGCGCGGCGGGCGCGATGAGAATTCTCACGACGGCGTTCGGCACGGCGGCGACCCGCGCCGAGAGCGCCGCTCGTAGCCCGTCGGACGTCAGAGTCTTCCCGTCGAGCGAGAAGGCGCCGTCCGCCGCGACCTCCACCGTGACGAGACGAGACGCGGCGATTTCGGCAGGAACGTCCCCCGCGCGCGGCAGATCGAGGAGGAGGCCGCGCTCCACGTTGAGGGCCGCGGTCGAGAGGAAGAAGATGAGAAGCAGGAACGCCACGTCGGACGTGGAGACGAGCGGGATCTCTGGATTCGACGAGCGTCGGCGGGCGATTTTCATGCGTCGCTAGTCCGGATCTCGGGGCTCAGCGCGGCGCCGAGGCGCCGGGAGCGTGAATCGTCGTGAGAAAGGTCTCCCACTGCTGCGAGTGCGTCGTGAGGGCGTCGATCAACTCGGCCCCCGACTCCTCGATCTCGATGACGAACTTGTCGATGCGGGAAACGAAATAGTTGTGCGCGGCCTGAACCGGGATGGCGACGATGAGGCCCGCCGCCGTCGTGATGAGCGCCTCGTATATCCCGGTGGCGACGAGCTTCGCGGAGACTTCCTCCGCCGCCGCGATCGCCTCGAAGGCGTGGATCATTCCCGAGACCGTTCCCAGGAATCCGAGAAGGGGCGCGATGTTCGCGACGGTGGCGAGCCAGATCAGCCCCCGTTCCAGCACGGCGATCTCGATGGAGGCCGCGGTCTCGATCGCCTTCTCCACCGCCCCGGGCCCGCGCTTGGCGCGCGCCAGCCCCGAGTGGAGGACGGCTGCGATCGGCCCGCGGCGGGCATGCAGCATCCGCTGCGCCGCGTCGAGCCCCTGGTCTTGGAGCGTGTGCATGAGCTCGCTCATGAGGCGCCGCGAGTCGGTCCGGGCCCGCGTGAAGAACCACGCGCGCTCGATGATGAGGGCCAACCCCGCGACGGAGCAGAGGAGGATCGGGTGCATGAAGACGCCCCCGGTCCAGTAGAGTTCGACCAGTCCGCTCTCGTGAGGAACGCGCCCCTGCGCGAAGGCCTGCGCGACCGGGACGACGATGGCCGCCGCCAGAACGCCGACGAGGCCCCGGAACAGATTGTGGCGAGAGGGATTGCCGGGCGAGCGCATGACCCGTGAGGCTATCCTTCCCGCTCTCGACCTGTCAACGAAAAGGCCCTTGCCGGCGCCACCGAGGCCCCCCATGGCCGGCTATTGGAGTCGGAACACGATCGGGACCGCGACCCACGCGGCGACTGGCCGGCCATTCCACCGGGCCGGTCGGAACTTCCACGCCCGCACGGCCTTCACCGCCGCCTCCGAGAGACTCTTTTCCCCCTCCTTCACCCGCACCTTGAGAACCCGTCCGTCGCGCGCCACCAGCGCCTCCACGACCACGCGCCCCTCGATACCGGCCTCCCGCGCCCATTCGGGGTAGGCGGGCTCGGGGGCGACGATGGGGACGGGCGGGTCCTCATAGAGTGAGGGGGTGTCCGATTCCCCCGCCTCCGCTCCGTTCCCGGCGAAGAGCGCGGACTCCGTCCCGCTGGTGTTTCGCCCGGGCGACGGGCGCCCGACCGGCTCCGTTCCGTCGACCGGAAGCGTCGGCGTGACGATGTCCAACGTACGGTCATCCGGAGCTTCCAGCCGAGAGACCGGCTCGATCGTTCCCGTATCGCGGGAACGCCCCGGCGACGCGAACCCACCGGGAAGCGGCTTGATCGTGAGGACGCAGACGGGCGGTTGCAGGAAGACCCGAACCGGGATTGCCCGAACCACGTCTCCGCCCGAGCGCGCCGAGGCGAGGAGGAAGAGCGTGAGTGCGGCGGCGTGGATTCCGCCGGAGAAGACGAGCGAAAGGGTCGGTTCGCGTCGGGAGGGGCCCGTCGCGGGATCGCCGGGAAGGGCGATCGCCGCGGAGGCGACGGAGTGAAACGGACTGCGGAGCAGGATGCCGGACATATCGATCCCCTTCCCATCCCGGCGACAGCACCGCCATCTCGGCGGATCGAAGGGGGGCGGGGGGATTCCGGCTCGCAGCGCCCCCGACGGAAGGAGGCGCTGTTCGACTTGCTTCCTAGAAGTGGAAGTCTACAGGAACCTCCACCCAGACGGCCACCGGCTTGTTGTTGCTCAAGGCCGGCTTGAAGACCCACTTCCGAACGGCATCCATGGCCGCGTCGTTGAGGCCCGTGACGCCCTTCGCGACCTTCACGTTCTTGACGCGCCCGTCCTTCCCGACGAGCACGTGGAGGACCACTTTCCCCTGGATCTGCGCCTCGCGCGCGAATTCGGGGTAGGCCGGCTGCACCGTGGTAACGGGAACCGGTTCGTCCTCGTAGTAGACGAATTCGCCCTGCTGGGGCAGATCGTCCGCGGCGGCGATGACGAGGGAGTCCCTCCCGCTACCCGATCCGAACGCGACCGGCGCCATCGACGCCGCGATTTCCTGCTGCGTCATGATCGTCTGCTCGGGAGCCTGCGCGTCCGGCACCGGCGTCGGAATGCCGATCGTCGGCTTCGCGACATCCATCACGGGCTGGACCACGGGAGGAGGAGGAGCCGACGAAAGAGGCGGCGGCGCAGGAAGCGTCTCCATGCGAATCACCCGCCCCGTGTACGCGGCCTCGTCCTTCGGCTTGATGTAGGTGCTTCCGATGTAGATCCCGATCAGGAGGAGATGCAGCCCACACGAAATCAGGATGGCGTTTCGCAGGAACCTCTGCGAATTCGCCTTGAGGTCGCTCGCCCCCATCGGGACGCGATTGACGGCGCTGGTCACGGCCGACATCAGAGCGCCTCCACTTCACTCTTCTCCTTCGGCTCCAACGGCGCCAGGGAGAAGCGGTTCAATTCCGCGAACTGCAACTGGTCGATGAGATCGACCATGTACTTGTACTTCGCGGCCCTATCGATTTTCACGAGAACGACGAGCTTGGGATTCTTCTTCCCCTCGCCGGAGAAGAGTTTGCTCAGATCGCCCCACTGCTCTTCCGCGTACGCGTTCTTCCCGATCGCCCAGAAAACCCGGACGTCACCCTTCGACTTGTCGGCCGGCGCGATGACGCGAACCGTCATCACGTTGGACTCGGCGATCTCCACCTTCGCCTTCGGATCGGGCGGAAGGGTGATCTCGAGCGCCTGCGGCTTCCGGAAGACCGTCGTGCACATGAAGAAGATGAGGAGCAGGAACGCCACGTCGACCATCGGGGTCATGTCGATCTTGACCCCGATGCGCTTCGCCGAGCGCTTCTTCAGCCCGCCCTTCTTTTTCCCGCCTTTTGCTTCAGGTGTGTCTACGGCACCCATCGGTGGCGCTTCCTCTCGAACGAAACGGAGGGACTAGTGAACGAGCGCGGACTTCTCGCTCTTCAGGAGCTCCGTGACGAGGCTGAACGTGATCGTATTCGTCTTCTGCATGGTGGCCATCACGTCTTCCATCACGCCGTACTCGCTGTCCTTGTCCGCCTTGATGGCGACCCGCAGGCGCGGATTGCGGCGCCGCTGGTCGATCACCAACTGCTCCAGGCTGGCCTGGTCGGTGTCCTGCTGCGGATTCTTGCCGAGCTGCCAGTAGAGCCGTGATTCCTTGTCGATCGCGATCACCAGCACGTCCGATTCCGGAACCTTCAAGTTCGAATGGCTGTCGGGGAGCGTGATCGGCGCCTTCTGCGGCGGATCGAACTGCGACGTGGACATGAAGAAGATCAGGAGCAGGAAGGCGACGTCGACCATGGGCGTCATGTCGACCTTGATGCCGACCCGCTTCATCTTCTTGGCGGACATTTACTTACCTGCTTCCTTGATCGCCAGGACTTCGATGACCTCGAGCGTCGCCTCGTCCATGCCGTAGTTGAAGTTGTCGATCATGGTCGTGAAGATGTTGTAGAGGACGATCGAGAAGATGGCCACGAAGAGGCCGCCCGCCGTGTTGATGAGGGCCTCCGAAATTCCGACGGCGAGCTTGACGGCATCGACCGAGCCCGCCTGGCCCAGGGCCGCGAACGACCGGATCATCCCGATGACCGTTCCGAGGAGGCCGACCATCGTGGCGATCGACGCGATCGTCGCCAGCGCGATCAGGTTCCGCTCGAGAAGCGGCACCTCGAGCATGTTCGCCTCTTCCATCGCCTTCTGGACCTCCTGGATCTTCTGCTGGCGGTCCATGGAGGCGGTGCGGACGATGAGGTAGCGATCGAGGCCGGCGCGAAGAACGTTCGCGAGCGAGCCGCGCTGCTTGGCGCAAAGCTCGGCGGCGCCGTCGATGTCGAGGGCGTCGATCTTCTGGCGGACCTTCTTCATGAAGACGGGGGCCGGCTCCGTCCCCTTCGCTCTCGTCAGGGTGAACAGGCGCTCGAAGACGAACGCGACCGACATGATGGAGAGCATGATGAGCCCCGCGACCAGCGGACCGCCCTTCCTGATGTACTCGGGCAGGAAGTTGAAGATCAAGATCGCGATCCCGAGCGCGACCACCGCGAGGATTGTCACGAACATACCCTGTCTCACTTCGAAATCCTCCTGAATTGGGTTTGGGGGGCGAACCGACCGACGAGTATGCCCCAGCGGGGCCGCGACCGGCAACCCTTCCTTCCGGCTACTTGAAACTCGCGAGAGCCTCCGCCTCCTCGTCGAACACCTCGAAGACGAGGGAGAGTTTCGTCACGACGAAGATGCTCTGGATCTTCTTGTCCACGGCGCAGAGCTTCAGCTTCGCGTCGCGCTTCGAATAGGTGGAGTGCCCGGCGATCAGCACGCCGAGGGATACGCTGTTCATGAAGGTCGTCTGCCCCAGGTTGATGAGCAGCTTGCGGTTGCCGGCCTCTGCCAGTTCCTTGATCTTCGCCTGGAGCTCGTCGGTCTCCTTGCCGCCCAAGAGCATTCCCTTGGGACTGAGGATCGTGACGTCTCCCGCGGTCCGGACATCCAAACTCATCGCGCCTCCTTGACGTGGTCGGCGGCAATCCCGCCGGGTGCCGCTACTGCCCGCCCGCCGCCTGCGCGGCGGCCCGGGCCTGCTGTTTCGCCTCAAAATCGCGCAGCAACTGCAACCCTTGGGAAGCTTGCGCGTTCGTCGGATCGATCTCCAGTGCCCGATTGAATTCGTCCTTCGCGCGCGAGAGATCCTTGCACTTCACGTACGTCTGCCCCAGCCAGACGTGCCCCTGAACGTTCTCGGGGTCCATCTGCGTGGCCTGGGTGAAGTAGGGCGCCGCGTCGCCGCATCGGTCCATGAGGAGGAGCGAGAGGCCCGCGCCCCTCTGAGCGTCCGCGCTCGACGAATCGGCCTGGATCGCCGCCTGATAGGTCTCGTACGCCACGGGGAGCGAGTCGGGCTCCATCGTCAGGAGTGTCTGCCCGACCCAGATCATGGTCCGCGCGTCCTCCGGCTTCAGGGCCAGTGACCGACGGAAGGTCTCGATCGCGCCCGACTTCTCGCCGCCCTGCAACTGGCAGAGACCGAGGTTCAGGAGCGCCGGAACGAAGACGGAATCGTACTCGAGGGTCTTGCGGAAGTACGGAACGGCGGAGCCGTAGTCGCGCGACGTGAAGAGCAGCAGCCCGATCTGGAAGCTGGCGTCCTTCGCGAGCGTCGAGTCCTGATCCACGGCCGCGCGCAGGAGCGGCAGCGCCTTTCCGGAATCGGGAATGGCCGCGAATAGTCCGCCGATCTTCAGTTTCTCCGCCGGCTCGATGGAGTCGGCGACGGCCACGTACTTGTCGCAAGCGGCCACGGCCTGCTCCCGCGAATCGGAGCCTTGCTCGGTATAGAGCTTGCAGAGCACGCCGAGCACTTCGGGGAGATCGGGCTTCAGCTCGTTCGCCTTCTCGAGAAACGTGATCGCGTTGATGCGGTCGCCGCGATCACGGCTCCCGCTCAAGGCCTTGCCGAGTTCGAGATATCCGGTCACGTCGTCCGGGCGAAGCTCCGTGTACTTCGTGAACTTCTCGGCCGCGTCGCTCGGGCGCTTCGCGCGGGCGAAGAGCCTTCCCGATTCGAGGTAGGCCAGCGCGTAGGTCGAATCGACGGTGACCGACTTCTGGAACGCGGCGAGGCCCGCGTTGAACTCGTTCATCCCGACGAGCGCCTTGCCGTAGAGGTAATAGGGCTCGGGGTTGTTCGGATCGAGCTCGCTGGCGCGCCCGTATTCGGGAGCCGCCAGGACAGGAATCTTCTTTCGATCGTAGAATCCGCCGAAGTCCATGCGGACGCGGAGACTGTTGGGATCGGTCTCGCGTGCGCGGATGAAGAGCTCCTCGGCGCCCTTCAAATCACCCTTCCCTTCGAGCGCGAGCGCGGTGCCCGCGAGGAAGAGCGCCCGCCCCTGCTTCAGGAGCGTCCCCTTGCGGAAGACTTTCTCAGCATCCTCGTACCGCTTGTCCTTCAGGTAGGCCTGCCCCAGGGAATAGAGCGCGCCCGGATCCTTCGGCCCGTACTTCACGGCCTCCTCGAGTTTCGCCGTGCCCTCGGGAAGTTTCCCCTGTTTGCGAAGGAGATTGCCGAGGCCCGTGAGCGCTTCGGGATATTTCGGCTGGTTCTGCAGCGCGATTTCGTATTGCACCTTCGCGCTGTCGGGTTTGCCGAGCTTCTCGAGCGCGGAAGCGATGAAATAGTGCGGGCGCGGGCTGCTCGGATCGAGCTTCTCGGCCTGGGTGAACAGGTCGAGCGCCTTCTCGGACTTGCCGTCCTTCAGCGCCTGCACCCCCTGCTTGATCATGTCGCTGGACGAAAGGGCGAACGCCCGGGGCGACGCGAGCGCCAGGGCGGCCGCGACCAGGACGAGGACTCCACGGGAACGAAGCAGGTTCACTCTCCCTCCTCTACGGTCCGGACGATCCGGACGGGAACGGTCGCGGGGGTGTAACCGTGGCGGGCCAGGATCCGCTGGCCGTCCGCGCTGGAAACGAACGTGATGAAGTCGGCCGCGCTCGTGCGCGGCTCCTTCGCAGTGGCGATCGCGAGACTCCGCAACAGCGGGTAGCGTTGCTCGAGGAGATGCTCCCGGTCGAACGGCACGTACGGAAACCCTTTCGCCGGCGCCACGCGGAGCGCGCGCACCTTGTCGGTGACGAACGGGCGCGAGAGAAGCCCGATGGCGTTCGGGCGTTCGGCCACGACCCGCGCGATCTCCTCCTCGGAGTCGAGCGCGTAGACCGTCGATGCGTAGGCCGAATCGTCGAGGAGCGCCTGCTGTCCGAATCCGAAGAGACCAAGCCGAGGCGCCCCGGTGATCGCCATGATCTCACCGCCGCGGCGCCATCCGAACGCGGTCCAGGCCGCCGCCTTTCCGGAGTAGATCTGCGTCAGTTCCGTGCGGGAGAGTTGCTCGATGGGCGACGCGGGATTCACAACCACCGCAACGCCGTCCCATGCGATCGGAAACGAGCGGAGACCGTCCTTGGTGACGGCCGCCTCCACTTCCGGATCGGTCAGGTCTCGCATCAGCAGTGCCATGGCCGCTTCTCCATTCACCAATTGCTCCATCCCCTCGGCGGATCCGTTCGCGCGAAGCACGATCGAGTCTGCCTTTGGATAGAGCTCGCGGAACGCCAGGATCTGCGCCCGGAGCATCGGTGCCGCGTACTCGGTTCCGGCAAGAACAATCGGAGCGGGGGGGGCTTCTTGGCGAGGGGGTGCCGGCGATGCGCAGGACCCGATCCCGACAAGGGCGACCACCAGCGCCGCCACCTGCGGCCGGATGAACTCGGCCCGGATCCTACGGCTCACGGTCGCGAGCCTAGCCATCACCCTGCCGCCTGTCAAGTTACCGAGCCATCACTTCCATGTTTCGGTCACGTTGCCGAAAGTCCCCACGGCTCGTCGTTTAGGTACTACACCGGCCGAGGAGGGCCAATTCCCTTCGATTCGTGAATCGCTCCGGGAAATTCGGCGACTTGACCACGCAACCCCAAGTCTCCAAACGGAATCGGGAGGGTACGGCCGACCAACATCGATGTCAACCTTGAAAGGCGCCGCGAGGGGACGGCTAGCGGAGGAGTGTGATCTTTCGCTCCATGGAGCCGTGGGTCGTTTCCAGGCGAAGGAGATAGACGCCGCTCGGGAGTTCGCGACCGGCTGTGTCCCGGGCGATCCAGTCCATCGAGATGTCCCGCCCTAGCCCCGGATCCCTCCCCGACGCCACGATCGCGACGAGACGGCCCGAGACGTCGTAGACGGCAAGCCGGTACCCGCCGGGCTCGCCCGCCGCGATCCGAAAGCGGAACTTCGTGCGCGGGTTGAAGGGATTGGGGGCGTTCGGCCAGAGTCCGTCCCCCGCCCGGCCGATCGTGGCCACGCCGACCCCCGTCACCCCCGGCGTGTAGGCCGCCCGGTCGCCCCACCGTCCCGCCTGCCCTTCGCCGTCGATCGCGCGCACCTGGTAGCTGGCGTTCGCGGAGGGTGCCGGCGTGAGAAGGAAATTCGTGGCCGCGCTTCCCGTATCGGTGATGGTGATCCCGGTGTAGCGGGCGGTCGGCGTCAGGTCGTCGAGGTAGAGGCCCTCGCCGAAGACCGCTCCGTCCGTAAGGCAGCGAAATCGGACGGTGACCTGCTTCCCCGCGAACGGGGCCAGAGAGAACGCGGCGCGGACGAAGAGTCCTCCGCTGCTGCTCGTGATCCCGGAGCCCTGGTTGTGGCCGAACGGATTCTCGTCGGTGGTCCGGTCGCCGTGGAGCGCCTGCCACGTGGCGCCCCCGTCGG
>Ga0315278_10005691_pt1 | contig 11305 bp, 5 predicted proteins | sample YL17G06_0_MG_FD_203880 | JGI IMG/M metagenome (GOLD analysis project Ga0315278, IMG submission 203880) | Sediment microbial communities from Yellowstone Lake, YNP, Wyoming, USA - YL17G06_0 | ecosystem: Environmental > Aquatic > Freshwater > Lake > Sediment | place: USA: Wyoming | collected... | reverse complement strand
GCCCATCGATAGCCCGGGGGAGGAAATGCCCCCATTAACCTTAAAACCTTATCCCTATAAAAATACCATATCTAAATTCGATATGTCTTTCTATGCGGTAGAAACAGGGGATCAACTTTCATTCTCAGTGGAATATTGCACCGCCCTCTATAAAAAAGAAACCATAGAACTCTATATCGAATATTTCCGCCAGACCCTGGCAAATATTATAGAAAACAGGGAGGCGAGGTTATATGAAATCACTTTTTCCCAGGGTATCGCCAGCCCGGGAATAAAACCCCCTGAATATGACTTTGAATTTTAAGGTAAGGAGAAATAAACAAATGTACGATCCAAAATCGATTCTCAATAAAAAAAGTTCGCTAAATTTAACGGTTCTCGCCAATCAAAAAACCAGGGAACGGGAATACTGGATGAATCAATTTTCTGAGCAGTGGGAAAAAAACCATTTTCCATACGATATAAAAAGCAGTATGCAATCCCCCGATATAGAGGGAATAGACCCCGGGCATCTTGCCGTCCTGGAATTCACTTTTACCGGGGAAGACTATAACCGATTAATCGAATTAAGCCGCGGAAACAATTACGCCCTTCATGCTATTGGAACCGCGGCATTGGCGGTATTATTATATAAATATACCGGCGCTAAAGATATCGCCATCGGAACCCCCATTTATCAACCTCAACAACCAAAAGACAGCGAGTTAAGCAATACGCTGCTCATCCTGAGAATTCAATTGGAAAATGACATGACCTTTAAAGAATTGTTACTGGAGGTCAAGCAAATCACTGCCAGGGCCGTTGAAAGTTGCGATTACCCAATCGAAATATTGGCAGAACAGCTAAAGAAACCCATGTTCGCTATCTCGATAGCACTGGAGAATATCCAGGATAAAAACCGACTCCAACCGGTAAAGCATCATATGAACTTCAGCCTACGGAACAACGAGAAAAACCTGGCAGGAGTCGTGGCATATAACTCATCCCTCTATCATCGAGAGACTGTCGAACAAATCATCGCCCATTACCTGGCCCTGGTGGGAAAACTAACCTTCAATGTAAGCCTGGGGATTTCCCAGGTAGACATATTGTCGGAAAAAGAAAAAAAACAACTCTTATATGAATTTAATCAAACGAAAACATTGTTTCCCGGCGCTAAAACCATCTATCAGTGGTTTGAAGAACAGGTGGAAAAAAAACCCGAAAATATCGCGGTCTGCTCTCCCATCCATCTAAACGATATCTATGACTACCTGGAAACCCCAGGAACAAATGCCGAACTCAATGAAAAAATAGGAACCTGCTGTTTCAAAAAAAATCCCTATATACATCGATCCCAACTGGAATCCACCAGCCAACATATCTCCTTAGCCATTTTAAAAACCCATCGCCATAATAGTGTCATCGTAAATCATAACCTGCGGGGGCTAATCGAACAATTTGACGGGAAGAGAAACATCAAATCGATATATTCCCGGCTCAAAGAATTGACGAAAGCAAAAGGCCTAACCCTCGAATTCCTGGTCTATTCTATGAATATGACGGATCTCCTGGAAGTTTCATTTCAATTTAATCCTAAGGCAGAGATATTTTCTGTAGGCCATAGCCATGGTGGTGACAGTGACGACAGCGACCATTTCTTTGAGTTAGTTAAAATCCTGTATAAGAATCATTTAATCGAGCTGGTAGGGATGAATCATGAAATACCTCTTGGGGAAAGGGGAATTGAGATTGAAGGTTTTAAAGAAGAAAAATCGTCGGCCCCTGGAATTCCTCTTGAAAATATATTATTTAAAGATAAGAAATTAGCAAAGGCCCGGGTTTTACTCCTGGGAGATACCCCGGGAATTCCCACCACCGGATTATTATACCTGGGCTCATACCTGGTGCGGGCTGGAATTAACGCCCGCTGTCAATTTTATGATCCCAGCCGGGATTACCCCTCCATGAAGAAAAACATCGAAGAACTCCTGGAAAACCTTGAACCGCAAGTGGTAGCCATCAGTATGAAGTGGTTTCTCTACCTCCGGCGGGTCATCGATATGGGGGAAATCGTGAAAGAGTATGCCGGGAGAAATTCCCTGGACATAAAAGTAATCGTTGGCGGGAATACTGCTTCCTATTATGCCCGGGAAATCCTTAAATATGATTGTATCGATTACCTGGTACGAGGTGAAGGGGAAGAACCCTTATTGAGAATTTGCCGGGGAGAAGATATCGCCGATATCCCCAATTGTGTCTATAAAGACCAGGGAAAAATAATCGAAAATCCTGTCGCTTACCTGGAGAATGAAGACAATTGCCCGGGAATATATCTATCCCACCTGGATGAACTTTTACTTTCCAATCGCGCCGCCCTTTTCGGTACATTTTTCATCTATACCCATAAAGGCTGCGCAATGAATTGTCTCTACTGCGGCGGATGCCGCACAGCCCAACAAAAAACCTTTAACCGTCAGAAGGTGTTCAAACGAAGAACAATCGAAGTAAGGAAAGATATCCTCGAGGCAAAACCATTTACCGCCACCTTCCAATTTGATTTTGACATACCGGGGAAAGATCTGTTGGATTATTGTAAACAGATCTGGGACGGTATCGATCTAGCCGATCATTTTTGTATCTTTTCCGTCTTAACGCCACCCTCAAGCCAATTGATAGAGCTTGTTAGCAAAACCTTTAAATATATTTACTGGGATTTTGATATTTGCACGCTGTCGGAAAGGCACAGGAAGCAATTGGAGTCCCTGGGCCTGGTCAAGCCCCAACCTACGGATGAAGAGATTATGGATTTTTTTGTTAAATGTGAGAAATATAGTAACATCGAAGTAAGGCTTAATTTAATCACCGGGCTGCCTTATTTTACCACGGCAGATATAGAACCTGCTGAAAAATTGTTGGATAAAATAATGAACACCTTTACTTGCTTTAGCGAATTGCATTGGGCCCGTTTGCATGCGCAGCCCGGCGCGCCCATTGTCCCTGAAGCCGGTAAACATGATATGTTTTCCTATGCCGCCACCTTTGAAGACTTTTTAAAATACAGCCGCGAAAACTTCAACCGCCAGCTCTCTTATACCACCGTTGAGAAGTTGAACTATCCCTATATCTATTATAACGATGATCGATTAAACGCCGGTATAACCGCCTTTTACCTGGAAAACCAAAAAAAAATCGAACAGTATAGAGAGCGCAAGAAAAGAGGATTGGTTTTATCCTCGACTCTTTCTTATGAGACGTTGAATGAAAGGGCCGATCAACTGGCCGGGGCATTAAAAGCCGGGGGAGCGGGCCCCGGTACAATTGTCGCTCTCAAGCTGGAACCCTCCCTGCAAATACCGGTAAGCATTTTGGCCGTATTAAAAACCGGCGCCGCCTATTTACCCATCGATCCCGATTACCCGCAAGAACGCATCGATTATATGTTGAAAGACAGCGGAGCCAGAATTTTAATAAATAAATCCGAAATCCAAAACCCGAAATCCGAAACAAATCCCAATGACCAAAAAATAAATGTTCAAAACAAAAAATCTGAAGATTTAATGGTTTTGAATTTTGAACATTTGGATTTTGAATATGTTTCGAATTTCGAATTTCGTGCTTCGGATTTAATCTCTTCAAATCCCGCCTACATCATTTACACCTCCGGCACCACCGGGAAACCCAAAGGCGTCCTTCTTACCCATGAAAGTTTAGCCAATTATGTCCATTGGTTTATACAGACCGTTAAGCTCACCCCTGGGGATAAAACAATCTTAACTTCGTCCTATGCTTTTGACCTGGGGTATACTTCCCTGTATCCTTCTCTTTTAGCCGGGGGTCAACTGCATATCATCCCCAAAGAAACCTATTTATTCCCGCAAAAATTGCTGGGTTATATCAAGCAGAACCGTATTACTTATTTAAAAGTAACCCCTTCTTATTTCTCCATTATTGCTCACAGCAGCAAATTCTCGCCTGTAACGTGTGCTTCGCTGCGATTGGTGGTAATAGGGGGTGAAGCCATCAACCCGGGAGATATAAAAAAAGCCAGGCAAATATGCGGCCATATCGAGATAATGAACCATTACGGACCCACGGAAGCCACCATCGGCTGCATTGCCACAGTTATCGATTTCAATGCTTTCGAAGCATACCAAAAACATCCGGTTATTGGAAAACCCATTGCCAACACCAGTATCTACATCCTGGACAAAGAACTCCGGTTATTACCACCCGGAGTTCCCGGGGAATTATGCATTGCCGGCGCCTGTTTAGCCGGGGGCTATTTGAACCGACCGGAATTAACCGCTGAAAGATTTTATAGGTCCTATAAGACCTATATTCTCTACAAAACCGGCGACCTGGCGCGCTGGAAGCCGGATGGGACCATCGAATTTTTGGGCCGAATCGATAACCAGGTAAAAATAAGAGGATACCGGATCGAGTTGGGAGAAATAGAAAATCAATTACTAAAACACAATAAGATAGAGTCTGCAGTGGTGATTGACCGGGAAAGTGAAGATGGCGACAAATATCTCTGTGCTTATTATGTACCCAAAAAAAGTCAAGATGCTGCCTGCGCTGGCGGCGCCCCCTCCCTTTTAGTCGATAAAGAGAAAACCAGGTACAGCAGGCAGATGCTCCTGGAGGGTTGGGGAATACACGCACAGGAAAAGCTCAAACAGGCCACTGTCTTTGTAGGGGGGGCCGGCGGCGGCGCTTCGTCTGTCATTATGCAGTTGGCCCTGGCGGGGGTAGGCACGATCATTATTTGCGACTATGATAACGTAGAATTATCCAACCTGAACCGCCAATTCCTACATGACGAGTCCAGGATTGGAATGAACAAGGCCCTCTCGGCAAAAATCACCATCGACAAAATAAACCCACATGTCAATGTCATCCCTATCACGGAAAAACTGACCCGGGAAAATGTATTTGATTGCGTAAAAAATGCTTCTATCATTTTCGATATGTTCGATGATCTTACCGGTAAATTCATCCTCTCGCAATGTGCTGCTGCCGCGAATATTCCTCACATTATTGCCGCCATGACAGACATCAGTTCTTATGCTGCCGTATTGCAGCCGCCCCGCACCCCTTGTTTCCACTGCATATTTGATAAAGATCAATTTGAAACATTGGTATCGGGGATGAAAACAGCGGTTAAAGAAAACCAGGGCGCAGGGGAATATCAAAAAAATCCGCTGCCGGTGGCCGTCCCCTCCCTTTTCGTCAGCACCGGTTTTGCCGTAAACGAAGCCATTAAAATATTACTGGGCATACGGAAACCAGCCTATAATAAATTCTTTTTCTTTAACCAGGCCGGCATGGAAGACATTGGCAAATCAGAAAGTTTCAGGGCCATGACCACGATTTACACCCCGCATTTCCGGGGGGTATGCCGGGACCAGGGGTTTGACTGGAACAGCGGCTGGAGGGGAAATTTCTTAGAAGAGTTGGATATCGTACCGGACCCGGATTGCCCGGTCTGTGGCAAAAAATCAAAGTCCTTTATCCACACCGGTCAACCGACTAAAGCGAATGAAATCGCCATACCGTTATATTCTTTATCGCAGTTGCGAGAGTATCTATTACAGGCATTACCACAATACATGGTCCCGTCCTATTTTGTCCCGTTGGAGGAGATACCCTTAACCCCCAACGGTAAACTTGACAAGAACGCCTTACCCCTACCCGGGAGTGAGGGCGGAGCCAACCGGGAACACAGTAATCATGTCGCCCCCCGCAATCCCCTGGAAGAAAAGCTGGCAGCCCTCTGGCAGGAGGTATTATTTAAAGGTGGCAACCATGGAATGCCCCGAATAGGGATCGATGATAATTTTTTCCACCTGGGGGGGCATTCCTTGAAAGTAACCCTGTTGGCTTCGAAGGTGCAAGAGCACTTTCATATTTCTTTGTCGCTGGCAGACATCTTTGCTGCTCCCACCATCAGGGCCCAGGCTCAATACCTCTTCCGGCAGCCAGAGGAAAACTTAACCCGTGGAGTTGAGAACCTGGTATTACTGAGAAAAGGTATTGACAAATCGGCCCATCTTTTCCTGGTGCACAGCGGCAGCGGCGAAGTAGACGGATACCTGGAATTCTGCAAGGATATATATCCCGGGTTTAATTGTTGGGGATTGCGGTCGGTCCCATTGGAGAATTATACGCCCCGGAACCTGACCATTGAAAAGCTGGCCCGGGCTTATGTAGAAAAAATTAAAAAAATTCAATCAAAGGGCCCTTATCATATCGCCGGTTGGTGTATCGGCGGTATGATTGCTTTTGAGATGGTGAGTCGATTGGAACAAATGTCGGAAGAGATCGATTTTTTTGCTTTATTCAATACCCACGCGCCGGAACCCGCATTTAACCGCGGGGAAGCTGCATTTACCCTCCAGTCGGAATTGGCATGGATATTGAAAAATTTAGCGGACCCGGGAATAGTAGAAAAGATAAAACAAGTCGCAAGAATGAATCAGCTTTGGCCTTTAATCGTGGCTTACCTGGAAGAGAGCCATTTTGATCCTACCAAACTCAGGAGAATCATCCCGGGGAGTATAGCAGACGCCACACCTAATTTTGATCGGCAAGGGTGCAAAGAATTGATCTACTATTTCAACATGATTCGTTCCATTAATAATGCTCGGAACCGTTATCTCCCATGTTGGAAGAACAGGACTCGGCTCCATTTTTTTGGGGCGGCGGAATCCGAAATCATGAACAAGGATATGTGGAATAACCACTGCGTTAAGCCCGTTGAGTTTTACCAGGTTAGCGGCGATCATTTCTCTATTTTCAAACCACCGCAGGTAGCCCCTTTTGCCAGGCTATTCAACGAGGTATTAACGACACATAAATAACAACTTTTCGCCTGTCCCTATATTTATATTTGACGCAGGTCTGCCCCTACTTGAAATGTGAAAGCATTTGTGGAATAATGACGCCTTGGGAGTTTGAAAAAAGTGGTTATTGGAGTAAAATGATGAGTAACAATCAATATTATGAGTCGAAACTTGAAGCGATACGGGCGATTAAGACCGGTCAAATCAAACAGCCGAAGCATATCCCGGTGGGTTTGTACGCCCAGGAAGCTGAGAATCTATACCTGTGGTGCCGGGAAGATAAGGATTTACTGGTGGCCAGGGGATTATCCTGGGATATCGTTTCCGATCTCCCGGCCCGTATCGGGGCCTTGATGGAAGCGGAATCGTTGTGGAATAAACAGCGCCGGAGTAAGGATGAAAACGCAAAGGCATGGGAAGAAATGTCTGCCGCTGCTTATGAGCTGAGAAAAAATCTATTGCATGAGTTCCGGTTTGCCTTTCGACATGATAACGACCTGTTAAAAGCCACCAGGTACATGGGCAAATCCAGTGGCCATGCCGGTATGATCCAGACCCTCAATGATTTGAGCGTACTCGGCAAGGGATATCCTCAATTACTTGCCCAAATCAATTTCGATATGTCCCTGCTTGACCGTGCGGCCGAGACTTCCTCCAATGCCGGCCACCTGCTTGCGGTGGTAACTGGTGACCGGGCGGCCTGCGATGAGTCAAAAATCATTCGCGATCAGGCTTTTACTTACCTTAAGACAGTGGTTGACGAGATTTACCGCTTTGGGCGCCTTGTTTTTTGGCAGGATAAGGAGCGTATCCAGGGATACCGGAGCGATTATTTATATCGCAAACGTATTAAAAAATTATCCCCACAGGGAAATAATATGGAGACAGTGCGTGGGAACGATCAAAATACGCGTGGGAACAGCTAAAATCTGCGTGGGAACGGTAAAAAACTCCGTGGGAAAAGATAGAAACTGCGTGGGAAGATTAAAAATCTTCGTGGGAACGCTGAAAAACTTCGTGGGAAGATCAAAAAACTCCGTGGGAAAGGTCTAAAACTCCGTGGGAATGATCTAAAACTTCGTGGGAGAGGTTTAAAACTTCGTGGGAAAGGTGAAAAACTCCGTGGGAAAGGTATTGTAGGGGTAAAATGACCCTTCATGACCTGGAAATGTTTTTAATGGGAGTGTATTTTTCCTCTCAGGGATTATGTGGAAAGGAAAAAACAACCTGTTTTTGTTTTGAATTTTGAACTTATCCTGTTGGGTTACACCACGCGGAAGACTTTCATGACTTCGTCGCCCAGGTGGTTGATGACTTTCACGGCGATGCGTCTGGATTCGGGCGGTTTAAAGGGACGAGAGATGGCGCTGTGCAGTGTTTCCCAGGCTTCTTCATCGATCTGGGCTTTCAGGGTGGTTTTGAGGGCTTTATAGGGGTCATTGGCGCCGAGGAAATAAGCGTGGCGCACGAAGAAACTTTCTTCGTTGTAATCGGCGTCGATGAACCGGCAGGCGATGCCGTCGGGTCCGTCGCTGCGCACTTCGCCGGTGTCGGGATGGAAGACTTCCACGCCGTGGACCTGCATCCGGATATAGCCTTTGTCGCAAACCAGGTCGCCGGGCCAGGGGGTAAGGGACGTAAAGGTAATTTTGTCTTCTTTGTGGGCCTGCTGCACGCCGGAGGTTTTGAGGTTTTCCAGGATCATCCGGGCGAAATCCATGGGGATTCTCTCGCCGTTGACTTTTGCCATTTCACTCTTCGCTAGTTCATCGATGAGCTCGTCGTTTTCATCGACGCCCAGCACGCGGTGGGGGGAAAGGCTATCGACGGTAAATGGTCCGGCCACGCGTATTTTTTTATTGTCTTCGTAGGGTTTGTCGTAGAGGTATTCGGATTCGGCTTTGGCGGCAATGGAAGCGTCGATCTTTTTTTGCCGGGCAATGCGCAGCTCCCACCATTGGGCGTGGAGTATCCGTGCTTTTTCAGGCCATTTGGGGTCGGCGTCGCGGGGGATTTGCCATTCTTCCAAGGTTTTACCGAGGGTGGTGTTGAGTTGTTGGCGCAGGGGTTCCAGTTTGGTTTGGAATTCCTCCCAGATGACATCGATTTCGGCGTTGTTGGCGATGGATTTGAGGGTAACATGGGGCACACGTTCGTAGACAAAACCCTGGCGAATGTTGTTGCGGGTGGGCGCTGTGGAAGGTGCAGTGGCTGTAATTTTGGCTTCCATGAGTTGGCCTTCGGGGGAGTCGGCCAGCATATAATAAGGATAGCGTGCGCCCATAATACGGGCGCGGGCCAATGCCAGCGCTACGCGCGACGTATCGATGGTAATCCAGCGCCGTCCCCATTGTTCAGCCACATAAGCGGTGGTGCCGGAACCACAGGTGGGGTCAAGGACAAGATCGCCAGGATCGGTGGTCATCAAAATTGACCTCGCTATCACATTGGTATCTGTCTGCACAACATAAACTTTTGGATCGGTATTACTGAATCCAGCACTTCCAACATCATTCCACAAAACCCCAATATCGACATGGCTTGAATCAGACGCCAATCGTTTGTAATTCAGTTGTGCTCCCAATGGATAGATGCGGGAGGCCATTGCAAGTCGATCTAATCCGGATGGATTTGAGGCCTTCCAGTGGCGGTGCTCACCAATGTCATAAGACTTATTCCTAAACTTATAAATTCTATCCTCTTGACGCCCAGGGTCTTGTGAGCCAATAAAACTAATTTGGATAACGGTTTCGTTCAATGGAACCAAACTGAGATTATTACTCTCCTCTTTTGTCAGTGGGCGAATAGGTGAGAACAAGTCTTGTATCGCGTATTTATAGCTTTTTAGATTCGAAAAATCTTTTAGTATTTTCATAGGGCGATATTTAACTATTTCCTTATTCTTCCCATACCACAAAAGATAATCAATATCCGCACTAATAAATGATACAGAACCGCCTGATGTCTTCTGAAACGGTAATAGCGCGCAGAAATTTTGGTTGCCAAATACCTCATCCATTAGCACCCGTACTATATGCACGTTCTCATCTCCTATCTGCATGAAAATGGAGCCGGAATCGGTCAACAAATCCCTGGCCACGGTTAAGCGGTCCCGCAAATATGTTAGATAGGAATGTATGCCATCCCGCCAGGTGTCGCGAAACGCTTTCACCTGCTCCGGCTCCCTGGTGATATGTTCCACATTGCCGTCCTTCACATCGCGACTGGTGGTGGACCACTGGAAATTGGAATTGAACTTAATGCCATAAGGCGGATCGATGTAAATACACTGCACCTTGCCGCGCAACCCTTCCCGTTCGGCCAAAGAGGCCATGACTTGCAAGCTGTCCCCCAGGATCATGCGGTTCGACCAATGCGCATCGTGCTGGTAGAACTCGGTTTTGGCGTTTTCATCCGGCAATCCATTGAAATCGGCAAAAAGATCGCGTTGTATGCCTGATTTTTTCCCCTCTCCCTCCTCGGTATGACGCTGCAGGTCATCGATCAGCACTTTGGGATGAACCTTTTCCTGGATATAAAGCGGCGGCGCTTGCACCACCAGATCGGACCAGTCCTGCTCATCTTTGCCGCGCCAGACAAGCTGCGGGTCCAGGTCGCGGTTGCGGCGTTGGTAAGCGATGCGGATGGGGTTTTGTTCTTCTTCTTTCATCACCGACTGGAATTCAGCGGTGGGAATGTTTTTACGCTTCGCGTCATCATGTTTGATGGATTCAACTGTTTTCTGTGCCGGTATCTTTGCCATTTATTTACTTCCTTTATGTCCTGTTTTCCCGGATTCACCGCCACCCGTAAACGTCATCATGGCTTCCTATTTTTACGGGGATGATCGTCTTTTCCGTAATAAAAAATTCCATGGTAATACGGTATGAGATATTTATGGATACGGAGTAGAGATCATTCAATTTCCCGGAGAGTTTGTGTAATTTCAAAGAGGGATGAATGGGATTCAATTCCAGGAGTTTGAGAGTTTTCTCATATTGGTCGATCAGATCGGGATGCTTTTTAATAAATTTCCTGGCTTGTTTTATATAACTGTCAGTGTAAATGATTTTATACTTCATTCGTGATGCGATGGATGTGGTCTTCGACGCTTTCTTCCAGGAAATGGCCTTCCGCTAAATCTTTCCGGGTTTCAATAAGGGCCGCTTCCAGTTCATATTCCCGGAAACGGTTATAGGTGTTCATATCCATGATGACATATTTACTTCGTCCTCTTACCGTGATGATCGCCCCTTCCTGATCGCCAATGGCATCATCCAGGAGAGTAATACCTTTCTTTTTTAATTCGCCAACTGAAACATACACCATATTTCACCTCTTAAAACCAGGTTTTTTTGTTTTTCAAGTTATATTATATGTACTTTCAAAGGTGCTGTCAACCAGCCCATGGAAATAGCCGCGAAGAACGCGAAGGACCGCGAAGAAAAAAACTTTGGCGCCTGCATTTTGCCTGTCCA